>Ga0209136_1000023_pt1 | contig 116877 bp, 124 predicted proteins | sample SaaInl0LU_22_DNA_FD_184640 | JGI IMG/M metagenome (GOLD analysis project Ga0209136, IMG submission 184640) | Marine microbial communities from expanding oxygen minimum zones in the Saanich Inlet - ESP_90LU_22_DNA (SPAdes) (version 2) | ecosystem: Environmental > Aquatic > Marine > Intertidal... | reverse complement strand
AATCTTGATTTGCATCTACATCTATCTTTTCATATTCGATTTTATCTGCTAGGCTTTCCATGATTGGAGCTAATGATCTACAAGGTCCACACCATGCTGCACTAAAGTATAATATTTTCATAATTTTATTTATTTAATAGTATTTATATGTTTTAAAATTCGTTTGTTTCAATTTAATATTAATAATTTAAATATATTTTCCACTCTTCTGGAGTTCCTTTAATATTACTTAATAACATTAAATGATGTGGTTTCTTAGGATATTTTATATCTTTACCTATTGAAATACAGTACTCTTCAAAACTAATATCACCCTTTTCGTTATTACAGTCTTTACAGGCTGTTACTAAATTTTCCCAAGTATTTTGACCACCTCTACATCTAGGAATTACATGATCTAGTGTTAATTCCTTGTGCATTTTTTCACCACAATAAACACATGTGTTTCCATCTCTACGGTATATGTTTTTCCTAGTCATTGGAACTTTGTGATTCTTAGTATAAACATATTTAGGAACTCTAATAATAGAAGGCTTTTTTATTATAAGTTCTGGATTGCATAGTTTAAATGATTCTTTATGTTCATGAACTACATCTGCATTTCCTTTATAAACTATAGTAAAAGCTCTTAGGCTAGTTATAATTCCACGAGGTGTATGGCTAGAATCTAATACAAGTGTTTTACTTTGTTCCTCCAATACTTATATATAATCTTCGACGATTGTATCATCAATTTCAACTTCTTCACCCTTTGCTCCAAATTCTTCTGGATTTCCCCACTCACCGATAGCAGCATACAATATAGCGTAGTTTTCGTTATCATCTGCTTCAACTCTGTTCCATCCATCTGCTTCATTATATACATATAACCCTGCACCGTTATCATCTTCAGAGTATCGATATAGGATTGTTTCTCCATTGATTTCAATTTCACCTTGCCAGGTTGTCATTTGGTATTTAATACACGCCTCATCAATTACTTTAAATTTTGCCATTTTAATTATTTTTATAAGTTATTATTTTTATTATACTAATTCGAATATATTTCCGTTACTTGTTAATTTACCAAATTTTCTATCAGTAACCACAGAACCGTTTGAGAATATAGTATCTAAACCATAGACCTTTCTAATACCTACATTTATTATATCTTCATTGTTATGGATATGACCGAACATCATAAATTTGGGTTTAACTATTTTTCATTTATTCATCTTTATTTATAAAATATATGTTATCTTTCTTCATATTGTATGAAATTCCATTCTCGGAAGTAATCATTATTTCAAAACTCCAACCAGACCATTTAAAATCAGGTGTTAGTTCAATTTCATCCTCTTCAGTTATTTGTATTTTAGAGGTTCTTTTACTTAAACCTACTAACATTTTTCGATTAGTTTCTTTATCAGCATTAAGTTGATGTGTGATTGAAACTCCTTTAACAGTTCCTTTTACTTCACCACCGTATTTGCTTTTGTAAACAAAATCTAAACCTACTAGATCTTTTTGTAATCCCTTTAATATATTTTCAAACATACTTAATCCCACCAATTTTGAATGTTGTGTTCTATATAATCCCAAAGTAACTTATGAGCACGTTTTTGTTTATCTTTACCTAATAAGAACATTTGATGTCTTACTTCATCAATTACTTTCTGATGAGTTTCATCTACTGCGAAATCATTCCATATTTTCATTTCATAAAATGGATCACCTTTTTCATCTTTATCTTCTAACTCAACAAATTCATAATGAGTTTTACCATAAAGTTTCTCAATGATATCTATATACTCCGTAATATACTCTTCATCATATACTTTCTCCATCAATTCAACAGCAGTCCATATTCTAGTAGCATTTGTTTTTGCTTCTACAGTATAAGCTTTATCTGATTCTAAGTATTTAGCTGTTCGTTTTAGCTGATATTTAAACAGTTCTATGGATGAACCGTAATCAAAATCATACCCTTTCCATATTACAGGAATGAATTCTATAACTCGTTTTAATCTATATATTAATCTTTTAATTTTCCACATCATATCTGTTTTTATATATTAAATAATTCGTAGTTACTATTCTCTGTCTTAAACTTTATGTAGTCTTCTCTTTGCTCTACAATCTCTGTTACTGTTGTAGTCTGCCAAGTAAAGAAATCATTGAATGGAGACATAATTAATGAACGACCTACGGCTGGTTCTTCAAAATTATCTTTGAATGTACCATCCTCATTCCACTCTAACCATAATATCCTAGCTGATTCTTTTACTAGCTTGTCTCTTTCTCTAATTAACCTGTATTTAGGTTCTCCTGTATCTAAATTTAATAGTAATTTAGGTTGTACCCCTGGTATCATCTTTTTAAGTTTAATATCTATCTTCTGAAAATCCTAATTCTTTAGCTTCTTTTGGATGCTCTTCTATATATGTATGACATTGCCTACATACGGATAACCAAGTGCTGACTTTTAAGTAATTAACACCTCTGCCTTTTTTATGATGTACATCAGTTGAATTATGATTACAGCCTGGTAGTGCTGCTTGACACATTGGATTTTCCTCCATAAACTTTCTTCTAAGTTTAGTGTAAGCAGAATCAAGTATAGCCATCTTTTTAGATTTCCTATTAATAGGTTTCTTTTGAAGTGGTTTACTATCTTTCTCTTTTGATTTATACCAGCAATTCTTGCAATACCGGCTACCTTTATCATTTTTCCAGATAAACTGCTCAGTATTGCAATTATTGCATAGCTTTTTCTTTTTCTCAATCATTTGACAGTTAAAAAGTTTTTAGGCAATAAGCCTTTCTTCATATAAAATAAAATCAAATCTTCATATTTGATATTTAGATCTTTTAAACTTACAGTATTAATGTAATTAGGATCAATCTCATCAACAGGTATGGAATTTAAATCTCTACCAAACTGTGTGTTTGTAAAGATACTAAAAATAGTTTGAATTTTCTTAGCTGTAATCACTTGTTTCCAAGCATTTACCTCTCTTTGTCCACGCTGCCATACTTTTTTGATTCTTCTTTTCTTATCCCAGTGAAGTTTAGCCTGCTCTGCAGGACTATAAACATTTAAACCATGTAGCACTCTCTTAAATAGAAAGTGTTGTTGTGGGTTAAGTTTTGTGTAATCTAACCTTTGTGCTATAATCTCAGGTTGAATTTGATATTCACTTAATATTCCTAAGTATTCATATCTTTCTTTACGGGCTTGTAATTCTTGAATTTGCTTCTCAAGCTTAAGGATCTGTTTTTGTTCATTTGTTAACATGTTTTAAAGTATATATAAAGGTGAGTAATAAAAAAAGAGGGTTAGTATTTCTACCAACCCTCCTAAATAAAAGATTTATTTAATAAGTACTATTATAATTCAAAAGCAGTGTCATCTTCCACTACTTCTAATTCTGCTTCTGCATTAACTTCAGCAATTGAATCTTCTAAATCAATTTGATTATCTTCTGATACAACTTCTTCTGCTTCTGTTTCTATATCAAAGGCTTCAGATGGTGTCACATTATTTGTTTGTGGCTTATTAAAAGAAGCTAATTTAGATTCAGTACCGTTTGCTTCACGGATTGCATCACCATTATTGTGTGCTACAAGTACGTCTTCAGCTGTTACATCAGCAACGTACATTGTTTTCCTATAAATAGGTTGCCCATCTTGACAACAAATAATACCTGTTTCTCCAGCAATCTTAAGATCACGATCAGGATCAGTTGAACTAAATGGTTCTAATGATTCACGCACTACAATTTTACCTGGTAAATCTTTCATATTGTGAATACCCATTTCTCTTAAGTCTTCTACTTTACCATGTAATAATGTACTTAGTTGTTTACGGTTTACCCAACCTGTATTACCAAATGATACTCTTTCTTGTGTTAGTCTAACGTGACCAAATTCTGAGTTATTTTTAGACACACGGATTACGTTACCCATTTCATCTGGGTTAATTTGAACTTTGTTTTGCATTTTTTAAAAATTTAATTGTTTAACTTATATGTCATCTGAATGAAAATAATCATCTGATAATCTATCATTTGGATCAGTTGTTATAACATCAAAGAGATCTGGTTCAAATTCATCATCTGATTCCAATTCTTCTCCTATTTTTTGTTGTACTTTTGATCCTGCAAATAAATTATAAAATGGATTATTACATTCAAGACTGTATGACGAGCTAAGCCCATTAAGATCTTTAATATCTGTGTCAGTTAATTCTAAATACTGCTCTACAGAAATTTCTATTATACGTCCGTTTGGTAATTGATATATCATTTTATTTACAACTATTGTTGTAAATTTAGATATATTAATTATATTGTGAAAATATAATAGCCATCTTAAGGTCTCAATTCTAAATATAATTAGCAGTATATAGCTAAGTATATTATTTTAATGTTATTATTCTACCATCCCTTTTTAAATATCCAGCTTTTTTTAACTGTTTAATTAGTATTCCAACATATGTTACAGATATATTGCAGTGATCTGCTATAGTGTTCCTTGATGGAAAACACTCTCTATTTTTATCTGCATATGTACATAGAAAACTATATAAACCTTTAGCTTGAAGACTTAATTCAGGATCTTTTAAAACTTCTTGATTAACTATACCAAATCTTTTAATATTTGACATGTCTTTCAAGAATTATTTTAATAGCTGATATACTACTAATAGTTTCAACTAGTTTATCATTATTAAAATGATATTTTTTATTCATATAACTTCCAAAGCTATGTACTTGTCTTGAGTACATTCTTTTTAGTGTACCCCAATTCTTAATTTCCTTTCTTAATAGGTGATGGTTTATTAGTGCCATTTTTAGTAAATTTAAAATGTTTTATATCTTTTTTATTTACTCTAGTTAAACTTGTAGTATTTAGAGTAGTTTGATGTTTAAATATATTACCATCATCATCATGATATAATAAATCTACTTTCATTTGGCCATAATGAGGGTCAAAATCATTACCCCAACTACCGTCATCAACTATATAACCATAAACAGAATATGTCTCTACACATATTAAACCCATTTCAAGCAATGTATCATAGTTAAAATATGTTCTGGCATGATATGCTTCAATTGGTGTTTTAATATAGTCTCCTTTCCTAAATACGGTTGCTTCTTCATCACTATATAGTAAATCAAGTAAGTAATCTGATGTATTAGAAGTAATGTTCTTAAACATTATAGACAGTACAAGATCTTTATTTTTTGATTTATTCTCTAATCCTTTCTTGAATATTTTATATCTGGTTTTATCATCCATACTGTTACTGTATTAAAAGGTTATGTAAAAAGGTAACTATAGTTTCTTTTTCCCTTATAGTAATATACTCTATTAGTATACTGGTACTGTTAGGGGTAACTATAGTTTCCTTTTTTTTATGTATATAGTGATTCACTTATATAAACTTTGGCAAAGTAATGGTCTACATATGTGACCCTTTTGCAAAAGTCAAGATCATCTCCATTTTCACGGATTATTGATTTAAACGTTTTAAGACGTCTTTTTGCCTCATTGCATAGTTCTATATTGTTTTCATGATTGAATGCGGTAAAACGATCTATAAATACACAATACTGCAACTCCATGAATCCTCCATACATATCAATTCTGTTATAATTCTTATGAATATCATTTATCTCAACAGAACTGATCTCCAGTTTACCGTTATCAGTAATGTTATTGAAAAATCTTTCAAGATACTTTGTCATAGGTGCAGTCACCGATACAATTATCCTTGACATACCTGTTGTAAAGTCATACTTGTTAAGTACTACAGAATTATAGTACCTATTCATAAAAGTTATATACTGTCTACCTTCACCCTCATCATAACTTATGTTTACTCTATGTCCTTTAAACAACTTACCTTGTTGTGATTTCAAGATATTTACATGTAAGTAATCTTTTAAAGCTCTTTCTTTTACTTTTAGATCTAACTGTTGTCTTATCTTCTTTTCCATGATATCTCTATCATTGCAAATGGTATTAGGATTGCAAATGTCCCTGGTTGATATGCAAGACCTAGTCCTACAAATTCTGCAAATTGAATGTGAAATTTAATTTTCTTCATGGTTTAATGTTTTTATAAGTTTGTAAATAAATAATATATTGCAGTTACTATCCCAGTAACAGCAAATAATAATAGAGTAGCTAAAAAAAGTGCTACTGTAAAATTTAATATGGTTGTTAGTTGTTTCATTTTAACTCTATAATTTTATACTCCTTATCATCAGAGCATTTACATTTTATTTTTTTTTGATCTGTTCTTTCTATTGCATGATCTAAAGATGGAGTAATCATTTCATATCCATCCTTAAAGTAAGTGTAAGTACATTCTTTAGTATCCATAATATTATTATTTAGACTAGTAAAGATATTAAAAGAGATGGAATAATAAAATCCCATCTCTATTTTTTTACTATGAGTATGATGACATGTAACTCATATAGTTGTTATCATCATTGTGATAGTCCCCAACTTCTATTAGGTTATCACTTACTGCTGCTTCACGTAGTATAGCATTACTCATTAGTTCTTCTTTGAGTTCATCTAAGGTAATTCCTGTTAATGAACTTTCTTTTACGGTTTTATAATCACCTAAGTGATCACGAATTAAAGAATTATAATTCACGGTGTTTAGTTTGATTACGACTTTGCCTCCATTATAGGCAAACGATTCTGGGTTATTAATGTATATACGCATGTTATTTGTTATTTAAATAGTCTTCATAATCACAGCCAACTATTACAGCTGGTATCCATCCTAAAAAAATCATAGTAACTATGGTAAAGCCATGTGTCATACATGCTTTCCATGTCATAGATTCTGAAACCCACCACGCTAATGTGGTTATAAGGATAAATGTGATTATTAGTACCAAAGTTGATATAAGAAATACTTTAGTGTTTTTCATTTTGTTTTATATTAGTTTATGCATTGAATATTTTCTTTCTTATAAACTCAGATGCATAATGCTGATCAGACATTGCTTTGATTGTAGGTAGATGTTTATCTAAACTAACTAAAGCTTTTTTATGATTATATTTACCATAAACTGACATGAAGACTGATAAGAAGTTAAACTTCACCCATCTGTCTGCTTTGCCTATCTTAATAAAGATATCAGAGAATTCTTTACACATAGCCTCTGTCTTAGAGTTAGTGATAACAAAGTCTCCTTCTTTAATAAGTTTGCCGATTCTTCCTGGTGTAGGATTACTTGTTGCTATCATAGCAATCATTGATGCTTCTAAGTTATACATGTTGATATACTTTAAGAGCTTCATGTAATCATTGTTAACTACTTTATAAGCATTAACATAATCAATAAGACCCCAAGATTTACTTGAGTTATTAAGACCTGCCATAGTTTTTATAATATCATCAACGCTTGTAATATTAAGAGTTCTGTATGATATAGGTAAGTTTTCACGAACTAAGGCAGTGTATAGATGTTGACCATCTATGATGTAGTTCTTCTTTACACCTTCAAAGGCTTTGGTTGTAACTACAATTACATCACGAATACAGCCTACTGTATTAAGTGACATTAACATTTTCTCAACATGCTTAGGATTTATTTCACGATTCATTGGAAGTAAACTAAACATGCTGTAGTTCTTACTGGTTTTAGATTTAATGTGTTTCATTTGATTACGAATTAGGTTTATGTGGTTTTAATATTGAAGGAATTTGTGTTGTTGCTAATGCTAGTACAGCAAATAGTATTGTTGTTAATATATTATCCTTAGTAAATTCTATATAAGCAACCCTGAATAATTGGAATGACAAGTATAGTGATGCTAATAGGAAAAAGTAATAAGTTATTTTTTTCATGATTTTAAGTTTTAAGTAAATAGTTTATGCTTCTTCTATAAATGAAGGTAAGTCTTCAGCTGCATCTTCTTTGGTTGCATAGTAGCCAGATATTCTATCATAAGGTAACCATACTTTCATATCTGTATCAAAGTACAAGTAACCTATGTAATATCCTGCTGCTGATTTTAATATTTTAACTTCTGATATTTTTTCTGATTCTTCTGAGTAAAACATGGTTATTAGTTTTAAAATATATAACTAGAGTGCTTATCCTATGGCTTACACTATTTCAGAATAGTAAGTGGTATTGCTTGACTCATCTCTCTAGTTATACTTAGGAGTTATATTCAGTTATTAATTCTTGTACAGTAGATACTTTTACTATCTCTGTCCGTATTTCCTCTTCACACATACCTTTATATTCTTCAGGTGTATCAGGACTATCCCACGTCATTCTATGTTTTTCATGATACAAATCTACCAAGTCAGTGATATCTTCATCTACATTGACAACACCTATAATATTTTTTTTAACTACAGGTAATACATCATAATCATAACGTGTAGTAATAAGTCTTATAATCTTTATGTCCATAATGTTTTAGTACAATGCTCTCCAGCTTTAGTTTATTAATAATTGTTTGTAATTGTTTTGATATTGCGGGTAATAGTATACTTCTCTTATAAAGAAACATATAGAGAGAGACAATACTAATTATGATTATAGATTGAGTGCAAGTTGAGTGCATGTGTATGTTTTATAGCTATATAAATATATATACGGCATAATAAAAATTATAGTGAGTGTGAAGGTAAAGAATATGGTGTATGATGACACACCTTCTCTACTTAACACACAGAAATAAATAGTTTATGCATTAAAAAGAATAAAATGGTGAGGATTGTTACATCCCCACCAATTATCTTAGTGTGCCCAGAATAAGTTAGGCACAGCCTCACCTGTAGTGTTGTCAATCACTGGTTTCCCTGTGATCTCTAGTGGAAGTTCATCTCCCACTGCTACTTGCATTTGACTAGATACCTCTGGACTAACAGCGGTAAAGCCAAATGTAATTTCTCCAGACGCAGCACCTGTTTGTACGCGTACTTGAGTTTCAACACCACCAATATTTTTTGTTTCCATTGTTTGGTTCAACGGCTCAGAGCTGGTTACTATACCTTTACCAGACTGAGTGAATTTAAAAAAGTAAGCCATAATTGTTTTGTTTTTTATATGAATTAATAATAATTGCAAGATGTGGCTGGGGAAAAGTTTAATAGCCACATGTTGCAGTATGCTAACTAGTGAATGCAATTGCAAAGCACAGCTAGGGAAAAGTTTAGTCCACTAACTAGTGAATGCAACATGGTGAGCAAGAGAGATGGTTTCCCACCTCTCTGTTCTTGATCTTGGCTTAATGTGCCCAGAACAAGTTTGGAATAGCCTCACCATTCCCGTCAACAACTGCTTTCTCAGTTATCTCCAATGGCAACTCATCTCCAACAGCCACGTTCATTTGTGATGCTAATTCCGGCTTTATAGCAGTAAAACCAAATTTAACTTCACCTTGTGCACCAGCCTGCTCTCTCACTTCTACTTCTACTCCACCAATCATCTTGGTTGTAGTCTTCATTCCTGTTAGTGGTTCAGTGCTAGTCACGATACCTTTCTTTGTCTGTGTGAATTTGTAAAAATACATAATGCTTAAATGTTTAAATGTTGTCTACCACTTCTAGGGGGGTAGACTATCCCAGAACTTTACTGGGGAATGGTTTAGCTAGCACCTCCTAACAATGCCAAACACAAAACTTTAGCAGGACCGGGGGGGGTATGTTATCACATTTAAAAATTGGGGGGATATAAAAAATTTACTATATTTGAAAAAATAAAAAAGAGGTAGTGAAGCTGTAACGAGCACACCACTGATAAAGGTGACTATACTGAAAAAAGGTTAACAGTAGGTATAGGTAAAATCAGGCTTAGTCAGTAACCTTGAAAGACCCGAAGCCTCTCTTTTATTTTATATAAAATTGAAACAAAAGAACTAAAAAATATAATAGAATAGAGGTTATGAAAACATTAGACCTGTACAGAATTTGGGAGATATTAAATTTTATATCGGAACAAGAACACATTTTAAATGATAAAGATATTTATCCTGATTTATTAGGAAATATGTCTTGTTATTATATTCAAGGTTTTGATTATTTTATAGAACATTATAGTTTTAGAATAGATAAAGATGAAATTTGTATTTTTAATGATGACCAAATACCATATGAAGACTATACTACTAATGATTTTTCATATATACCAAAACAAATTTTATCTTTTAATGATGAACAGTTAATGGGTTGGGTTAATGATGAAGTTGCAAAACATTTAATAAAGGAAGAAGAAAATAAAAAATTAGAAAAGAAAGATTTAGAAGATAAAATTAAACTTTTAACACAAAGATTAGAAAAACTATGAGAAGTACACAATTACATTATGAAACAGGTAAGGACTACGATATTATAGACGTGTGTAAGGATTACTCTCTTAACTTTAACAGAGGTAATATTTTAAAGTATGTAGCAAGAGCAGGTAAGAAGAATGACGAGTTACAGGACTTACGCAAAGCATTAGATTACTTACAAAGAGAAATAAATTATTTAGAGGATAAACAAAAGGAATATATAAAACAAACAATAGAAGTATTTGACAATATATAGTATAAAGTAACAATATGCTAAATATTTTGTATATTATATTTATAAAGGTCTAATAATATTACTATGAGTGAAGACGATTTTTGGGATAACTTAGATGGCATTGAAGATATAGATGTTTCTGACGAAATGCTTGAAAAAGCATATGATAACTCTTTTAGAATACTAACAGAAAAATTAAGTTTTGAAGAGCTACTTGCTGAAGACATAGAAAACAATGAAAGTTATACTGTTGTCATGCATGATATTGATGAAGGATTCAACAAAGAAACTATAGAGATTATGATAGACTGGTTTGCTGAATTTGAAGAATATGAAAAATGCGCTACACTACATAAAATGATAAAATAATAATATTCTTTTTTTGAATGCGTGGAATCGTAATACAAACGGTTAATATATAAAAATTAAAACGGTTTTATAAATAAACGGTTAAACTTTTTGCATTTAAACTTTTAATTATATATATTTGTTAAACATAAAAAAATTAACAAATATGTCAACACAAGAAAAACCAACAGAACTTTCCAAAGAAGAACTACAAAAGCGTAGAGAAGAAATCACTGCTTTTTACAAAGACAACATCAAACACTTAAAGGTTCAAAAAGAATATGAAGAACTATTAAGAGATGTAGAAAAAGCACGTGCTGAAAGATTACAATCTCAAATGTTTTTAGCTCAGGCTTATGCAGCAGGAGAAGAAGGAGAACAAGAAGATGAACCTGAACAACCATCAGAAGCTAGAGCTGATTTTGAAGCTGCTATGAATGCAGTCAATGAAACAAAAACAAGAACCCTTAAAAAACAAAAGTAATGGAGATGTTAAAAGAGGGCTCAAAAGGTCAAGACGTAAGTAAACTACAACAATTACTTGGTCTTAAAAAAGATGGTATTTTTGGACCGGCTACTAAAAAAGCAGTTATTAGATTTCAACTTGGGCGTAATTTAAGTGCAGATGGTATTGTAGGTAATGAAACATGGACGCTTTTAATTACAAACGGTCCTGAATTTGAAGCCATAGATGAAGATACTGATGTTGCAAAACAATACTTTACAACTTCATACAATCAAACAATTCATAAATATTTTTTACCTAAAGGAGAATACTTAGAAGGTCCTGTTACTAATGATTATGTTTTTATACATCATACAGCAGGGTGGAATAATCCCTACAAAACTATAGATAGTTGGGGTAGAGATAGCCGTGGAAAAGTTGCTACTGAATTTGTACTAGGAGGTCAGAATATCAAAAATAATGATGATGAGTATGATGGTGTAATGGTGCAAGCATTCCCAGAAGGTGGTCAAGGTTGGCATCTTGGTAAAACAGGATCTGGTTTTATGAACCGTCATTCTGTAGGTATTGAGATTAATAACTTTGGTTATATCAAAAATGGAAAGACATATGCAGGAACTACTGCACATGAAGATCAAATATGTAAATTAAAAGAACCTTTTAAAGGTTATATTGAATGGCACAATTATTCACCTGCACAAATAGAAGCGTTGGATTTATGGTTAAGATATATAGCTGATAGAGATAATATTGATATACGTATTGGATTAGTACAATGGATTAAAAAATATGGACCAACCAAAGCATTTGAATTTCAAGAGGATGCATACTATGGTAAAGTCAAAGGTCTTTTAACACATACAAATGTTAGAAGAGATAAATTTGATTGTTACCCACATCCTGACTTGATTGATATGTTATTAAATTTATAATATGGCAATAGTAAATAAAGTAGATCAAAAAGCTAAAGTTGATATTGATACGACAATCAAATATCAAATAGTAACCTACTGTTTTTTTAATAATATAAAAATAAGCAATGCTGATCTAGAATGTTTATCTGAATTAGCTAAAAAAGAAAAAGTAGAGCTTACTTTATTTTGTAATGACGTTACTGACATGGGCATTTTTAAAAGTGCTCAGTCAGCACGTAATGCAATTACAAAAGCAAGTAAAAAAAATCTTGTTATAAAAGATGGAAATAATAAAAAGAAAATATTTGTAAATAAAGATTTAAATATACAGATAAAAGGTCCTGTATTACTAGATTATAAAATATTAGGGATTGAAAGCTAAAAGTTATAAAAATTTTAAAAAAGATATTGCATTTAAAGTTGGAGTGCATCCTGACATGGTGGATGAACTTATTACTTTTTATTATGCTAAACTTAGGAAGAACCTTTCAAGTCTAACTTATCCTTCAATTACAGTAACAGGTCTTGGAACATTTAAAATTAGAAAAAAAGCTTTAAATAATTCTATAATTAAAAATAAAAGTATTTTAGGTAATATTGAAAAACAAACATACAAAGGGTATGAAAAGCATATTGCAGTATCTGAAAAACTTAAAGAGTTAGAAAAAATGCAAAGTATGATTGAGGAAGTAGAAAAAGATAAAGCAGATTTTAAACAGAAAAAAAATGAATTTAAAAAAACTACTAAACGCATTTAAAAATCTTGATCAGATAAAAGAAGGTGTCTTAAATACTATTTTTACAAAAAAGGAAGTAGAAATAATTGCAGAAGAAAGATTTAAAATTTGTTTAAATTGTGAACACCTTGATAATCAAGGAAGTAGCTGTTTAGCTCCCGGAACTCAACCTTGTTGTTCTGAATGTGGTTGTAGTTTGCAATTTAAAACAAGATCTTTATCATCAAATTGTCCTAAAGAAAAATGGGGTGCTTGGTTGACAGAAGAACAAGAAGAAAAACTAAATTTATAATTATGACAGTAACAGAAATAGTACAAGAGTTATTAGATAATAACATGATAACTGCAGAAGCAGCTATTGTTTTATTAAAAGCTGAATCAGAAGCTAAGGCCAATAAAAAATTTAATACAACACCTTTACAACCTTTTCAACCGATAGGTGTACCAAACATAACTCCTGTTGAACCAGGTCATCCTTTTTGGTATAGCAGTACTACAGGTGGTTCAATGGATTGTAATAACCTAAAAGCAGATATAGATGGCAGTAATATTTAAAGAAGAAGGTCATATTTATGAAAGCAATGACCAAGAAAAAATAGATTGGACAAGTGTTACATCTTTTATAGGTAAGTTTAAACCTAAATTTGATGCAAAAGGTCAGGCTAAAAAATCAGCTAATAATAAAAGATCTAAGTGGTATGGTATGACTCAAAAAGAAATACTAGCTGCATGGGAATCAGAAACACAAAGAGCAATAGGTTTAGGTAACTGGTATCATAATCAGAGAGAGGCGGATATGCTAGACTTTAAAACTATTGAAAGGCATGGTATTGAAGTACCTATAATCAAACCTTTAGTTGATGATGACGGAGTTAAAACTGCTCCTGAGCAGAAGTTAAAAGACGGAGTATATCCTGAACATTTTGTTTATTTAAAATCAGCACAGTTGTGTGGGCAAGCTGATTTAGTGGAAGTTGTAAATGGATACATTAATATTACAGATTACAAAACAAATAAAGAAATAAAAGAAAAAGGTTTTACTAATTGGGAAGGTATAACATCAAAAATGTATAATCCTGTAAGTCACTTAGATGATTGTAATTTGAATCATTATAACTTACAACTCAGTATTTATGCGTATATTATTAAAAAGCACAACCCTAAATTAAAAATAGGTGAGCTTGTTGTTCAACACGTTAAATTTAAACAAGTTGGTACAGATAAAAATGGATACCCAATTAATGAACACGTTAATGGGGAACCTGTAATTGAAGAGATTAAAATGTATAATTTACCATATCTAAAAGATGAAGTTAGAACTTTAATGATGTGGCATAAAGACAATATATAATGATAGTAAGATTATTTGATATACAAAACGGTAAAGTTATACCAACAGAACATTGTTATACTTTAAAGTTTTTAAAAGAATTAATGGATGAATATCCTGATACATACATGAGTGTTTATCAATATTTATTTTACATGTCTTGTCCTAATCCAGATTTAAATCCTTTCTTTAATTTACCAGAGCATGAGAAAGAAGATATTATAATTGAAGAAATAGGTCTTGAAGAATCAACAGAAGATGCTAAAATTAGGTATTCTTTAGAGATGGCTAGAAAGCTTTATGAAACACCTACATATAGAGCTTATGTTGGTATTAAATCAATGCTTGATAGATTGGCTAGATACATGGAAACTACAGCAATAGAACATGGTAGAGATGGTAACATTAATTCTATGGTAAACGCTGCCGCTAAATTTGAACAAATAAGAAATTCTTATAAGGGTGCATTTAGTGATATGAAGGAAGAACAAGAAAGTTCAGTTAGAGGTGGTGCAGGATTAGCTTATGATCAACTTTGATAATGCAAGAAATAAAAGAAAAATGGGTGTTTTGTTATTGGGATGAACCACACTTTGAAGAAGATAAAACAATAAATAATAAATCAACAAAAAATGATAAAAACAAAAGTAATACCAGTAGGGAAAAAGGTTTTAGTAAAACCAAAAGAAGTAACAAGATTAGTACCGGGAACTAACATTATTATACCAGACTCAGCAATACAAAAAGAGTATAAAGCTTATGTTATTGGTGTAGGTACAGAAGTTACTGAAATTAATGAAGGTGATTTAATACAATATGCTGAATACTGTGTTCCAACTGAAATGGAGCATGAGGGTGCTATGCATTTACTTATTAATGTTGGGGATATTCATGCAATTTTAAAAGAAGAAGAGTAATGTATATTTCCATTCCAACATATGAATCTGGTAAATGGACTGAAACCAAGTTTGATACAAGAGATAGTTTTAAAGAATTTGTATTATCAATTTTTAAAGAACCTGGTTTGTATGAGTTTAATGATACATCTTTAATTTTTAACCAAGAGGCTATTAATTTTAACAAAGATGGATTTTATTGTTCAGCTCCTTTTAGATCAACAGATTTTATAAGTTACTGGAATGATCAAAAAAACAAATGCCGTGTGGGGGTTATCTATAAAGATGGGCCCCTTACTTGGTATTTAACACGTGATTATTACATGTGGTTAAACTTCTTACCCATCTATGATAAAGAGGAAAAGAAGTATGGATTTGCTAAAGTCAGAGATGCACAATATCATATGGCTTTATATGAGATGCTTGCTGAGCTTAGTTATAAGCATTCTGCTATTTTAAAGAAACGTCAGATTGCATCTTCTTACTTTCACATGGGTAAGATCATTAATACATATTGGTTTGAAGAGGGTAGTACTTGTAAGATAGGTGCTTCTCTAAAGGATTACATTAATGATAAAGGTTCATGGAAGTTTCTTGATGAATACAAAACATTTTTAAATGAGCATACTGCTTGGTATAGACCTAGTAATCCTGAAAAGGTTTTATTATGGCAACAGCAGATTGAAGTAAAAGTAGGTAATAGAAAAACATCTAGAGGTCTTAAGTCTAAGATACAAGGTGCATCTTTTGAGAAGAATGCTACAACAGGTGTTGGTGGACCTACAACAATCTTTTTTCATGAAGAGGCTGGTATTGCACCTAAAATGGATAAAACATATGAGTACCTTAGACCTGCAATGTCTTCTGGTATGGTAACAACAGGTATGTTTATAGCTGCAGGTTCCGTAGGGGATCTTGATCAGTGTGAGCCTTTGAAACAAATGATATTGAATCCTACAGCAAATGATATATATGCTGTAGAAACTGATTTAATGGACAAAGATGGTACTATTGGACTAGCTGGTTTATTTATTCCAGAGCAATGGTCTATGCCCCCTTATATTGATAATTACGGTAACTCCAAGATACAAGAAGCACTTGATGCAATAAAAGCAGAAAGAGCTCAATGGAAAGCTGATTTAAGTCCTGAGCAATATCAATTACGTATTTCTCAGAAACCAACTAATATTGCTGAAGCTTTTGCTTATAGAAAAGAATCAGTATTTCCTCAAGGTGTTTTATCACAACAACAAAAAAGAATTGAAGAGAAAGAATATGCATATGAGCATATAGAACTTGAAAGAGTTAGTGATGGTATTCTTGCTAAAAGATCAAATAAGTTACCAATATCTGAATTCCCATTAAGTAAAAAAGCACAAGATAAAACTGGATGTTTGGTTACATGGGAAAGACCTGTTTCTAATCCTGAGTTTGGTGCCTATTATGCATCTATTGACCCTGTATCAGAAGGTAAGACAACTACTTCAGATTCATTGTGTAGTATTATTGTATATAAGAACTCTGTTGAAATAACAAGAGAAGGTCCCCAGGGTATTGAACGTTTTATAGAACCTGGTAAAATTGTAGCATCTTGGTGTGGTAGATATGATGATATTAATAAAACACATCAGCAATTAGAATTAATTGTTGAATGGTATAATGCTTGGACTATTGTTGAGAATAATATATCATTATTTATACAACATATGATATCTAAAAAGAAACAAAAGTATCTTGTGCCAAAACAACAGATTATGTTTTTAAAAGATCTTGGTTCAAACAAATCTGTTTATCAAGAATATGGTTGGAAAAATACAGGTACATTATTTAAAAATCATTTAATTTCTTATGCTATTGAATTTCTTAGAGAAGAAATAGATCAAGAAACAGATGATGATGGTAACATAATAAAAACAACTTTAGGTATAGAAAGAATACCAGATCCAATGTTATTAAAAGAAATGCTTGCATACTATCCAGGACTCAACGTGGATAGGCTTGTAACTTTTGCAGCATTGGTTGCTTTTGTAAGAATACAAGAATCAAATAGAGGTTATTTAAGAAGAAGTGAATCTGAATCAGGTGATTACTTGGATAATTCAAAAAAATTCCATAAATTAAAGTATAGTCCGTTCAAGAATATTGGAAGGATTAAAACTGCTAACGGTGGTCCAAAAATAAAAAGATCAGCATATAAAAATTTTAGATAAGTATGAAAGTGTTTAATGCAATGCAATTGAAGAACGGTGCTAAAGCTGATAGCGGCTATCCGTCAACTTCCAGCCTTACACAACCAATACAGTTTTTACCTTCAAAAAAGAAAAATGAAGATTGGGCTGCATGGAATTTAGACTGGCTTGAATTGCAGGGTATGCAGTTCTTAAAACAAAATTCTAGAAAGTTATTAAAGAATTATAAGCTTGCTAAAGGGATTATTGATAAAACTGACTACATTGTAGAAGAGGATAATGATTATAAAGATTTAGTTGATGTATTAACTAAAGAAGATGAATCAGCACTAGAACTTAAGTTTTATCCAATCATACCAAATGTTGTAAATGTACTATCAGGAGAATTTTCTAAAAGATATTCTAAAGTTCAGTTTAGAGCTGTAGATGATTTATCTTACAATGAAATGCTTGAACAAAAAAGAGCATTGGTTGAGGAAAATTTATTAGCAGATGCACAAGAAAAACTTTTATTCAGAATGATTGAAATGGGTGCCAACCCGGAAGATCCTGAATTTCAACAAAAACTTTCTCCAGAAAATCTTAAAACATTACCTGAAATAGAAGACTTCTTTTCTAAGGATTATAGAAGTATGGTTGAGGAATGGGCATCTCATCAATTAAATGTTGATGAAGAAAGATTTAAAATGCAAGAATTAGAGGAACGTGCTTTCCGTGATATGCTTATTACGGATAGAGAGTTCTGGCATTTTAGAATGCTTGAGGATGATTATGAATTAGAATTATGGAACCCTGTTCTTACATTCTATCAAAAATCTCCAGATACAAGATATATATCACAATCTAATTATGCAGGTAAAATGGATCTTATGACCATTGCTGATGTGATAGATAAGTATGGTTATTTGATGAATCAAAAACAACTGGAATCTTTGCAGGAAATATATCCAGCAAAATCAGGTGCATATCAAGTGTCAGGTTATCAAAATGATGGTGCTTACTATGATGCTACTAAATCACATGAGTGGAATACAGGTTCTCCAAGTTTAGGTTATAGACAATTTGTTTCTAATTGGAACACCTCTCCTGAATATGGTGGTGATGTTATTAGTTCCATATTAAGTGAAGGTGATGACGTTACAAATTGGGGTGAAGGTTCTCTAATGAGAGTAACAACTGTATACTGGAAGACTCAACGTAAGGTTGGTCATCTTACTAAAATAACAGAAACAGGTGAAGTCATTCAAGAAATCATTGATGAAACTTTTAAAGTAACAGAAAAACCTATATATGATGATTCATTGTTTAAGAATAAAAACAAAGAAACATTATTGCAGGGTGAACATATAGATTGGATTTGGATTAATGAAACATGGGGTGGTGTTAAGATAGGACCAAACCTTCCAGCTTTTTGGAAATCTAATGCAAGTGATAATATTAATCCTATTTATTTAGGTATTAATAAAAAGAAACCAGGTAGAGTACCTTTTCAATTTAAAGGTGACAATTCTTTATATGGTTGTAAATTACCTGTTGAAGGTAGAGTGTTTTCAGATAGAAACACAAGATCAACATCTTTAGTTGATTTAATGAAAGCTTATCAAGTGGGATATAACATGGTAAATAATCAAATAGCAGATATTCTGGTAGATGAGTTAGGTACTATAATTATGTTTGATCAAAATGCCTTACCGCGTCACTCCATGGGTGAAGATTGGGGTAAAGGTAATTATGCTAAGGCATACACTGCTATGAAAGATTTTAGCATGTTACCATTAGATACATCAATTACTAATACTGAGAATGCTACAAACTTTAATCATTATCAAACTCTTAACATGGAGCAGACAGGTAGATTAATGTCACGTATTCAATTAGCTAATTATTTTAAACAACAAGCATTTGATGCAATTGGTGTTAATCCTCAAAGATTAGGTGCACCTATAGCACAACAAACAGCAACAGGTGTTACGCAAGCATTAAATCAATCTTATGCTCAAACTGAAGTTTACTTTACACAGCATTCAGATCACCTAATGCCTAGAGTTCATCAAATGAGAACTGATGTTGCACAATACTATTATAGCAATAACCCAAGCGTAAGACTATCTTATATCAGTTCAGAAGCTGAAAAAGTTAATTTTACTATAAATGGTACTGATCTTTTATTAAGAGACTTTAACGTATTTGCAACAACTAAAACAAATCACAGATCTGTATTAGATCAATTGAAACAATTAGCAATTACAAATAATACTTCAGGAGCAAGCATTTATGATTTAGGTAATATAATCAAAGCTGATTCTATTGCTGAAGTAACTGATATATTAAAAGATGCTGAGGGCAAACAAGAAGCTCAAAGACAGCAAGAAATGCAACAGCAACGTGAAATGCAAGAACAGCAACTTAAAGCAAGTGCTGAAGAACAAAAACTGAAACGTGAGTTTGAACTTATGGAAGCTGATAAAGAACGTCAGAATGATTTAGAGGTGGCTCAAATCAGAGCTGCTGGTTATGGTTCTATGTCAGACATTAATGAAAATAAGATTAATGACTACCAAGATGAAATGGCAAACATTAGAGCTGATAGAAAAGACAGAGAAAAAATGGACTTTCAAAGACAGCAGGCAACTTTAAAAAATTCTAATGATCAGACAAAACTTCAGATAGAAAGAGAAAAAATTGCAGCTCAAAAAGATATTGCTGACAAACAGTTACAAATAGCAAGAGAGAACAAAAACAAATATGATTTTAAAGATTCTAAGAAGGAAAAATAAACTTTTTAGATACTTTTAAAAGAAAAAAAACATAGATAGCTATATACTGCAAAAAATGGCAAATTCTTTTTGCATTTTGTAAGTTTATTTATGAAAATGTTTTGTATATTATATATGTAAGAAAGATTAATTACAAAAACCAACAATATTATGGCAACAGAAAGTAAAACAGTTGAGAGCAATGTAGCTCAAGTGGATATTGATTTAGATAGCTTATTTGATGGTGCAGCCGGAGCAGAAAGTGTTACGGTACCTGAAGAAAATAAACCTAAATCTATATTTACCAAACCAGAAAAAGTAGACATGTCATTTGCAGATCCTGATTATAAAGAGGAGGATGACAAAGAAGCTGAAGCAAGTAAAGACACTGAAAAAAAATCAGAGTCTAAAGAAATTAGTGATGATGATAAAAAAGATGCAGAAGATTTTTTAGATGCATTTAATGATGAATCATCAGAAGAAGAAGAGAAAGAAGAAAAAGAAACAAGAGGAAGAAAAAAGATTTCTGGTATAAGTGATGTTTTTTCAAAGCTTATTAAAGAAGACAAAATTGTTCCTTTTGATGATGATAAAGATTTAGCAGATTATTCTGCTAAGGATTGGCAGGAGCTTATAGAAGCTAACTTGGAAGAAAAAGCAAATCAGGTTAGAAGAGAAACTCCTAAACAGTTCTTTGAAAGTTTACCACAAGAACTCCAAATTGCTGCACGTTATGTAGCTGATGGTGGTCAAGATTTAAAAGGTTTGTTTTCTACGTTAGCAGAAGCTGAGACAAAAAAAAGCTTAGATGTTACCAAAGAAAAAGACCAAGAAATTATAATCAGTGACTACTTGCAAGCAACAGGCTACGGTAATGCTGAAGAGATTGCTGAAGAGATTGAGATCTGGAAAGATTTAGGAAAGCTTGAACAACAGGCTATGAAATTTAAACCTAAGTTGGACAAGATGCAAGAAAAAGTTTTAGCTAAAAAGCTAGAAGAACAAGAGATGCGTAAAGCACAACAGCAAAAAGCATCTCAACAGTATATGGAGAATGTGTATAACACATTAAAAGAAGGATCACTGGGTGATTTAAAAGTTGATAGAAAGACACAGTCTATGCTATATAACGGATTAGTTCAACCTAATTACCCTTCTGTTAGTGGAAAGAACACAAACTTGTTAGGTCATTTGCTTGAGAAGTATCAGTTTGTAGAACCAAACTATACTTTAATTTCTGAAGCACTATGGTTGTTATCTGATCCTGATGGATATAAGTCCAAGATCATGGATAAAGGAGCACAAAGTAGTGTTGAAAAAACAGTAAGAAAGCTAAAGACTGAGCAAGCTAATGCTGGAGGTTCCTCTCTTGGAGTAGATCAACGTGAAGAAGAAACAAAATCACGTTCTACAAAAAGAAAGATACCAAGAAGCAATAACATATTTAAAAGGTTTTAATAAGTAAAACAACAATAAACAATAATAATTAACTAAATAACAATTAACAATTATGGCAACTCCTGTATTAAACAATGGAATTTTCCTTAGAGATACTGCTTATAAAGCAAGTTCTCACGTTGATTCTTATCACCTTACCCAAATGCTTGGATCTTCTGAGCCTATGGATATGGGACCAGTTGATCTTTGGGCTATGACCCAGAAGGTAGAAATGCCTTTGTATCAAATGGCTTCTTTTGGTGGAAAGAACACAATCTTAGTAGATAACGCTCGTGGTGAGTACAAATGGCAAACGCCAATTGCACAAGACCTACCTTTTGTAGTTGCAGACATTGAGCCTGCAAATGATGAAAAAGGTATTGACGGTACTACTTTTAAAATTAAAGTGTCTAAAAGAGCTTTTGGACATGGTGACATTATTACTTATGACAAGTATAATGGTTTAGAATTATACATTACAGCAGATGATATTATCCCTGCAGGTGATGGATTTATCTACACTGTACAACTTGTAAATAATAATAGTGCAGTATCATTAGATAACGCTTATTTAGCACCAGGAACTAAATTCTTTAGAAAAGGTTCTGCGCGTGGTGAGTATGGTGAAAGATTCTCAGACATTGAAACTGGATCTGGATTCCGTGAGTTTTACAACTTTGTTGGTGGAGCTGAAGCACATGTACATTACTCTATTTCTAGCCGTGCTGATCTTATGATCAAAGGTGGTTTAAATGCTGACGGTACTGTACCTGTAACAGAAATCTGGAGAAACTTTGATGAAAGTGGAAATCCTTCTGTATCTTCTATTGAGCAATTAGTAGCATCAATGGGTAAAGCCGGTGCACGTGAAGCAATGGAAGATGGACGTTTATCAAGAACGTTTGTTACTAATATGGAAGCTGCTCACTTAAGCAAAATTGCAAATGACATTGAAACTTACTTAATGTGGGGTAAAGGTGGAAAAGTAAAACAAGATGGACCAGATGATATCAGATTATCTGTAGGTTTATGGTCTCAGTTGGATAACTCTTTCAAGAGAGTATACAACAAGTCTTCTTTCACTTTAGACATGTTCAAGTCTGAATTATACAACTTCTACCAAGGTAAAGTTGAATTTAAAGGACCGGACCCACAAAGACAATTAGTTGTACAAACTGGTATTGGTGGTATGCAATTAATCAACAAAGCTATTGCTGATGAAGTATATGGTTCTGGATTAGTTCAAAATGCTTCTGAAATTGGTGCAGTTAAAGGTTCTGGTATGGATTTAGATTTTGGTTTTGCTTATACAAGCTTTACTATTCCTTTCCTTGCAAATGTTAAATTTGTATTGAATCCTGCATTTGACAACTTACATACTAATGATGTTGAGAATCCATTAATTGATGGACGTCCTTTAAGCTCTTATAGCTTTATCATCTTTGATGTAAGTGAAAATGGAAATGATAACATTCACTTATTGAAATTATCTTGGGATAATCAACTTAAGTGGTTCTACCAAAATGGTACTATGGACTACATGGGAAGAACTCAAGGTTTTGCATCTAGCGGTAACTTTAATGGTTATAGAGTTTATATGACTCAAACTATGCCAGCTATTTGGGTGAAGGATCCAACCAAAGTATTAAAAATTGTAATGAGAAACCCAGTAACTGGAGGATCATTCTAAGAATTGTAATATAAAGGGAGGGGTTAATACCTCCTCCCTTTTTATTTTAACCTTTTAATACTAAAACAATGGCATTAACAAAACAAAAACAAATAGTAAATGATCCAGTGCTTAAAAAAAGCGAAAGATCAGAGCATGGTTTTTCAACATTTGCTCATAATAATGTACTTGTTGAAAAAATAAATGAATTAGAAGTTGAAATTGCAGCTTTAAAAGCAACAGTTGCAGGTCTTGAAAATCCTGCATAGTTTGTAAATTCAAAGAACTTTAGTCAGGTATAACCTGACTTTAGAAATATTAATAATAAATTGTACATAATTATGTACCTTTGAGTTTAAAACAAATAATTATTAATTTTTAAAACCAAATTAAATGAGTGATTACACTATTGTAGAAAAGTACCAACAAAATAAAAACACTGCTATTGCAATAAGACCATTTTTTAATCCTAATAAAGATAATATGGGATTACAAAATTATGGGATGGCTTTGCATGAAGGTGTTTGGCATGAAGAGTCTCTAGCATGTTTAGAGATGAATGGAGTTAAAAGATATCTTACAGGATTAAATGAGTTTGCTCCTGAAGTAAAAAAATTGTCTCCCGGAGAAAAAGAAATTAAGATTAAAGAAATAAGAAATACTGTAGCACAATTAGAAGCAGAATTAGCTGCTAATGTTATAGATGTAGAAGATAAAGATTTTTGGAATAAAGTAACATTACTTAAACCAGATAATGATGCTTTTTGGTCTAAAATATCTTTAAGATGTGGTAATGATCCTGTTTTTTTAGATCCACAAAAAGATGCTTATGATTTAATTAAAATTTATGCTATTAATGCTGGAGGTTTTGCTATGGTGGCTAGAACATTAAAAGAAGCAAAAAAAGCAGTTAATGCACCTAAATTTTATCTAGATCAATTAGAAGAAACCATAAGTGAAAGAACACAATATACTAAACTTAGAAATAGAGCTTTATCTGAATTACAAAAATTGTATGATACAGATGTTACTAAGCTAATGTATGTTGCTAAAAGTGTTGATGTGGAAAGTGTACAATACACTAAGTCAACACCTAATGACATTATGTATGAAAATATGGACATGTATATAAATGGTGAAGGTACAGAATCTAACAAAAAAAGAGCAGCTCAATCTTTCTTAGATGCTGCTAAAGATTCTATGGAAAATCTTAAAGTAAGAGCTTTAGTTAAAGATTCTTTGTATTATAGATTTTTAGTACCTAAATCTTCAGGTTGGATTGAAACAATAGATAGTTCAGAAAAACTAGGTAAAAGATCTAGTGAAGTAATTGAATATCTAAAAAATCCAGGAAATGAAGATACATTATTAAGTTTATTGTCCAAGGTTGAACCATATTGGAACTCATAAACAATAAATAATGAATAATCAGACTCTTCAAATTAAATTAAAACAAAGGCTTAACAAACTTGCCAGTAATGACTATGATAATATAGAATGCTGGCAAATAGTTGAAGCTTTTAATAAAGCTCAAATAGAATGGGTTAGACGTCAATTACATGGAAATAACATGTTCCGTGAGGGAGATGAAATGTCTAAAAGAAGAATTGATGATTTACAAAATTTATTAGAAGAAGCCAAGTTACCTGGTTTTTCCACAAATAATTATTTTGAATCAACAGCTATACCAGGTGACTATATGGAATTCAAAAGAATATCAGCATTTGCTACCAGTGAATGTTGTCCTCAACCTAGATCAATGACAGTTTATTTAGCTGAGGAAGCCAATGTAGATCTACTTATGAGAGATCCTTTAAAGAGGCCTGATTATGATTGGGGTGAAACATATTGTACTTGGATTGGAAATGATATTAGAATATACAAAAGAGATTTTAATATTACAGATGTTAATTTAACATACTATAGACAACCTGTACTTATTGAAATAGCCGGTTGTCAAAATCCTTATGATGGAAGTACTACAACTGCTGATGTTTCATGTGAATTTAAAAATGATATAGTGGAAATTTTATTAGATGAAACAGCAGCTGTAATTGCAGGTGACATTGAAAATTTTAATCAATATCAAACTAATCAGCAAGATGCTGAAAGAAATAATTAATTATGGAATATAAAAGACCTTTAAAAGCAAAAGGATCTGAAGGATTAAAAAGACCTTCTGTAAAAAAAGCTACAATGGAAAGATCTTCAGAGATGAAACAAATTGATGCTTTAACTGCAGATTTAGTTGTTGAAGTTATGAATGCTAGAACTAGTTTTCATAAACTACATTTACAAGTAACAGGTGAGGGTTCTTATGCACAACATAAAGCATTAAATGAAATATATGATGCATTACCAGATCTTATTGATACAGTAGCAGAAGGTTATCAAGGTGCTTGTGAGGTAATACTCAACTATCCAGATAAGGCTCCTGTTACTTTAACAAGTGTAGAAGGTGCTGTAGAATATTTAAGAATGTTATCCTCCAAAGTAGCTGAGGCTCAAAATGTGATACCTCATTCAGAAGTGGTTAATAATTTAGATCTTATCAAAGATGAAATTAATTCTGCTAAGTATAAATTATTATTTCTTAGTTAATTGGTAAATTAAAAGAAATATTGTATATTATATATGTGCAATGACGCACAATTATATATTTGTTAAATTTAAATTTTTGAAAAAATGGCTTATTTTAATCATGCTTTTTATAAAAGCTTTTTAGCAACAGATGCTTCTGCTGCTAATGGAACAAAAACTTCTGCGTTGGCTGCTGGTCAATTAGCATTAGTTGATGGAAAAGACTGGACTGCTCATGCAACTGGTGCTTTCCCAAAACCAGGATTAGCGTACCTTGTACAAGGTTCTTTACACAATAGTGATACTATTGGTGGGAATAAATTTCACGGTGGTTACGCTGAATCTGTAAAATCTAAAGGAATTAATCCTAAATACTTAACAAGAGTGTGGGAATCTAGCTGTGTTGATGCTACTTCTGCAACTGTTGCTATTTCTGTAGGACCTAAATGTGCACCATGTGGATCATCTCTTATGATGAGATTGGATGTTAAAGGTGCTCCTGCTTTACGTTTTTTAAATCATAATGCTTATGCTATCGGTGATTCTGCTGGTGTTTGTTGTGAAGATGGTCAAGAATTTATTGATCCTGCATTAGCTATTGCTGAAGCAGCTAAAATGTTATTGGCTGATCCAATCATTGAACCTTTTGTTAAAGAAGCTGCAGGTGGTGGTGTTTCTGTTACTTCAAGTGCTTCAGGTTCTGCTGTAACAACTACTTATACAATTGAAGAAGTGTTAGATGGAACTTATACTCCTTCTGTTGATCCAATTAGTGATGAAGTATCAGCTACTGTAACTTTTATAGGTGCTTATGTTGACACTAAATTTGGTGATTGTTCTTTTGACACACGTGATTACTTTGGAAAAGAACCTATTCAATTAATAGGATCTATTATGGATGAAAGCGGAAATCCTTGTAATGACTGTGGAGATGTAGTAACTACTCCAGGTACAATGCAACAAAAAACAGGTGAAAGCGTATTGAGAAATATTCTTTTAACTGAGTCTTACGGTCAAGCTCCTTATCACCAAGGTAATGTAGATGCTGTACGTATGCGTGAGATTGAAGGTTCTGAAGAAGTAATTTCTGCAGTAGACCGTTCTGCTCTTTATAAAACATACTATGTACAACACAGTGTACCACGTTTAAACAATGCAACTAGCGTATTTGATAATGATCAATATGTATATGAAATCTTTGTTAAGTGTGATGATACTACAACTCAAGGTGAAGTGGAAGCTTTATTGGATATTTTAGTAGCTGCTGCAAATGCATCAGGTAATCCAATTGAAAGAGAAGATTCTATTGATCAATAAGATTAATAAAAGTTTTTAATATAAAAGGCAGGGGTAAATCTCCTGCCTTTTTTTATTTCAAAATATCAGCTTTTTTTTGTATATTATATATATAGTAATATAACTATATTATAATAAGATTGATATGGCAAGCAAACATATATTAAGTTTAGAATTACCTGCAGTTTCTAATTGTGAAATTTTAAGCATCAAAGATACAAGTCAATACGTTGAACAATTAAATATTGACTGTGGAGAATTATTAATAACTAGTCCTGGTTATACGGTTCCTGTACTGATTAAATTAAACCCTAATTTTAATCTTAACTTAAATGGTTGTTTATTAGGAACACAAACTGAAAATTGTGGTGATATGAGAACTGCATTAGCCGATGGTATTTACATTATTAAGTATAGTGTAGCACCAACTAATAAAGTTTATGTTGAATACAATCATCTTAGAACTACAAATCTTTTAAAGTTATATTATGAAACATTATGTCACATTGATGTAAATGATTGTGAACCACATAGTGAAAGAAAAGATTTAATTAATGAAATGAAATATATTAGAACATTAATTGATGCAGCTATAGCTAAAGTTGAATATTGTAACAGTCCTGGGGAAGGAATGGATTTATATGATTATGCTAAAAAAAGACTGCAAAAAATATCTTGTAAAACAATTGGATGTTAAACTTTTAAAAACCAACAAATTATGAATTGTAAACAATGTAATAAAAGCTTTAGTTGTGGCTGTCAAAAAACAAAAGCGTCTGATGGATCAATAGTCCATAAAACTTGTGTTAAAGCATATGAAGAAAAAAGCTTAGAAAAAAAATAAAAAATGGATAGCAAACTAATAAAAACTATAGAAACTGAAAAAAAATTTGCTACGGCTGTATATAAAAATTTTAATTCTATACGTTTTGGTATGACTCCTTGTTGTATTTTAGATATGGAAAAAGTATCTATTAAAAAAGAATTATCTGACTGGCAAGAATTAAATTCAGATGTAGCATTATCAGATGTTTATTCTTCAATGTTAGGAGTTGAAGTTTGTCTAACACCTACAGAAACAGGAACAACAACTTGGACTTCAGTTGATGTGCAAGCTTTAATTGATAGACTTCAAATACTTGAAGAAACTTTTGCAAATGCGGTTGATGAAAAAGATTTAAACTATGTTCATACACAATCAACAGCTCTTGCTGTTTGGACTATAACACATGATTTAGAAAAAAAACCTTCTGTTAGAATTGAAGATTTAGCAGGAAATGATATTGTTGCTGAAATTGATTATATAGATTTAAACACATTAAAAATAATTTTTGCTGTTCCTTTATCTGGTACAGCTTATTTAAATTAATAAAACAATAAGTAAAAATAAATAAATAAAAACAATTATGGCAATTAAATATTTTTCTAATATAGAAAGTTTAGCAATAGATATGCAACAAAATGTATTATCCAATGTGGTAATACATCCTTTAACTACTGCAACTAGGCCTGCAAACCCTACAGTTGGTCAAACAGTTTATAATGGAACATTAAAAGCTTTAGAGGTTTGGGATGGGGCAAACTGGGTTTCAGCATCTGGTGATATTACAGATATTATAGCAGGCGTAGGTTTATCAGGAGGTGGTACAGTTGGTTCTATAACTCTTGATCTTGACTTCTCAGAGTTAACTGACATGACTGCTGATATTACAGGAGCTACTGAATTCATTTTGCAAGATGGTGAAACTGAAAGTAGAAAAGCAGCTTCTGAAATTAAATTAAGTAATTTTGAAAATGATCAAAATTGGAGTTCAACTGTAGGTACAGTAACATCTATTGGTATATCAGGTAATGATGGTATTAATGTTTCAGGATCTCCAATTACAAGCGATGGTGTAATTACTCTTGGTATAGATAACAACTCTATTACTAATGATAAACTTGTTAATAGTTCAATCACTATTGGTACAACAGTTATTTCATTAGGAGGTGCATCAACATTGTTAAATGGTTTAACATCTTTAGATTTTGCTGCTGGTGATAGAACTATTGGTGCATCTATTGGTGCTAATAGTTTAACACTTGGTGGTCAAACATCTACTATTGTTATTCCTGGTGATTTACAAGTTGTAGGTACAACAACTACAAATAATGTAGAAACAGTATCTACAAGTAATGGAGTTATTTTTGAAGGTAATGTAGCTTCAGATGATATTGCATTAACATTATTAGCAGGCACTCTTACAGAAAATAGAACAATTACATTACCAGACGCTACAGGTACTATTGCTCTTTTAGATGATATTAATGATGCAATATTAACAGTAGAAGGAACTAATGGACTTATAGGTTCAGGAACGTTTACAGCTAATGATGCAGATGCTACAACAATCACAATATCTCACGCAGACACTTCTGATCAAGCATCAGTAGACAATTCAGGTCTTACAGTTATACAAGATGTAACATTAGATGACTATGGTCATGTAACGGCTTTAACTTCTTCTGATTTAACTAATGAAGTTAATACATTAATTACTGCAAAATCTGGAAGTATTGCTGTCCCAACCTCAGCAACATATACATACCCTAACAGTATGGAAGCTACAAGTACAAATAATGTATTAATACAATTAGTTGATTCAAACGGAGAAACAGTACACGCAGATGTACAAAGATTAAGTACTACAACTTTTTCTGTTACTTATGGAGTAACTGAACCAACAGGTGTAATAGCTTTGATACAGTTGATAGGCTAATAATAAAAAATAATATATGAAATTTAAAAGTGACATAAAAATACAGGCAGGTGTAGAGATTGGTGGCAGTACAGGTACTAATGGACAAGTGTTATCATCTACAGGTACAGGTGTCGCTTGGATAGATCAAAGTACTCAAGATTTAAGTGGGTACTTATTAAATACAACTGTTGCAACCAATACTACATTAGGTTTAATTAAGTTATTTAATAACACCGACCAAACAGTAGCCGCTAACGCAGTTACAACAACAGCAAATAGAACTTATGGGCTACAATTAAACTCTTCTAACCAAGCGGTTATAAACGTGCCTTGGACAGATACTAACACTTGGAGGGCTAACGCAGTTGATTCAGATGGTTATGTTGCTCAAGGATCAGGACAGGCAAATAAAGTGTGGAAAACTGATGCAACAGGTAATCCAGCGTGGAGAACTGATGCAAATACAACATACACAGCAGGTACAGGTATAAACTTAGATTCAGGGGCTTTCAGATTACAAGGAGGTGAAATACCTGGAAGTGTAGATTTAAATACATATAGAACTACAGGTATATTTTGTCAAAACGCCAATGCTGATGCAGCTAGCGGTAGTAATTATCCAACAGATTCAGCTGGTATTTTAGAAGTATACAACGATGATTACGGCAACGGTTTATTTACAGTACAAAGATATAGTAAATATAACTCTATAAATGTATACCAAAGACAATACTATAATGGAACTTGGTATTCTTGGAGAGATTTAACACAGGATACAAACACTATTCCAACTGATTTTGTATCAGCTGCTAATGGAGGAACTTTTAGTGGAGATATTTTTGCAACTAATCTTTCTGGTACTAACACAGGAGATCAAGATTTAAGTGGTTACTTAACAACAACAGGTAAAGCCGCAGACTCTGACCTTTTAGATGGTATTGATTCTACGGGTTTTGTAAAACAATTAGGAAACACAACCTCACCTGATTATACTACTCCTTCTAGCAGAAGGGTTGATCCTAACGCTAGTAATCCTACAAACGAGCATTACGCTATAACTACTTTTGGTAATAACGATAATGTAACAGGGCAGTTAGCTACTCATTTTGTTTCAGGGTTGCCTTACACTAGAAGTTTTAACACAGCGTGGAGCTCTTGGCAAAAAATATGGACAGACGGCAACGATGGCTCAGACTCAGGATTAGATGCTGATTTGTTAGATGGGCAGCATGCTTCTGCTTTTCTTACATCATACTCGGAAACAGATACTTTAGCTACCGTAACAGCAAGAGGTGCGAGTACAGATACTGCTGTTTCACTTTTAAGCGGAAATAATGTTTATAGTGGGCATTATTATCTTAATCCGCATGACTCTAATGGAAATCACTATCCACATTTTAATGACGGCGCTAATGGAAATGGTGTTAATGTAAATTGGAGATTATATGAAGGATCAAACCTTATAACTCACACTTGGAATTATACTGATACAAACTTTGTGAATTCACTAAGAAGTACGGTAGATATGAGAGCACCTATATTTTATGACTCAAACGACACAGCTTTTTATGTAGACCCAAATAGTACTTCAAGATTTAATAAAATACAAACCTCTTCATCTGGTGCTATCCCTAGGTATGATACTGCTTTTTATGTTATACAGGGACAGCATTGGTATGGAGATACAAGTTCACAAGGAATGTATCTTGGAGAGTCTGGAAACGATGTATATTTAAGAGGTCAAATGAGTATTGGAGGAACCTCTATATCTGCTGGATATGCTTTGACTATGGGTGGAAGCATAAATGTGAATAACACAGAAGTAAATTACGTTTCTCAACTACATTTTAATGACAACGTAAGGTTCTATGATGATGGTAATGATAGTTATTTAAACTTTAAGTATGGAGATGCTACTACAGGTGGTATAAAGTTTTTAAACGGTGGTGGTACTAGAAAAGGGTATGTATTTGCTGATGGAACAGGATTCGGGTTGTTAGATAATGATGGTAATTGGGCGGTTAGAACTCAAACAGGTACAAACCCATTAGAGCTTTATTGCGACAATAATCTTGAGTTTCAAGTTTTTAACTCATACACATTATCCCCAGGGTCATCAAGAGCACCTATTTTTTACGACAGTAACGACACTAATTATTATTTAAACCCAGCAAGCACTTCTAGATTAAATCACGGTAAATTTGTTTCAACTTTAAGTTTTGGTAATTTTACTACTGGTAGTCAAGGTACTCTTTTTGAAGGCTACTCTACGCATTCAGTAGTAAGAACAGACTCAGCAAGACTTGACTTCTATATGGGTAAAACCACTACAGGTGTTGGCACTATGATGTCATTGACTGATACAGGCAACGTGGGGATTGGGACTACTAGTCCAACAGATTATAAGCTAGACGTTGTAAATACAAATGATGGTGCAACTGGAATAGGACCATTTAGAGTTTCTGCTCAGGCCAACGCGGGAACTGTTGCAGTATTTGAAAACACTGTTGGAATAAATACAAGTTTAAAAATATCGGATACTGTTGACGATATGTATGTTGTATCTAGAAACGGTATAATGGGTCTAGGAGCTTCTAGCGGATGGAGTAGTAATAACCTAAATATAAAATCTAATGGATATGTAGGTATAGGAAACAGAAACCCTTCGGCAAGACTACACGTTAAAGGTGGAACCATGAGAATTGATAGTGGAAATGGCATAGACTTTTATGATGGCTCCGCTCTTATGGGTTCTATAAATCCATTTAATACTATTTTAAATATATCCAGCACTTATAAGATTGCTTTTAGAACAGGATCTGGTCAAACGGAAAAAATGCGTTTAACGGATGACGGTAGGTTACTGGTAAATACACCTGATGACGCTTCTGCTACTAACAGTAGATTTGAAGTAATAGGTACTTCTGCGAATACTTCAACTAACATGACGTTTAAGACAAACGGTAATTTAGGTCTTGGAGATTACAGCCCTGTTGCTAAAATAACCGTAGTTGGGTCAACTAATCCTACAACATCTAACTTAATACAAATTAAAAATATAAGCAACGGGGGTTCTGTTATTGATTTTAGAAATTCAGCGAATACTCAAGCCGGTAAAATATCAATGCCTTCTTCTACAACTGTTAACTACGGAACTACCTCAGACTATAGGTTAAAAACAAACGTGGTAGACTTAGAAAATGGTATAGAAAAAGTAAAAAAATTAAAACCAAGCAGATTTGAATGGATTGAAAACGGCATTGAAGTTGACGGCTTTATAGCTCATGAAGTAGCAGAGGTAGTCCCAGAAGCTGTAACAGGAGTAAAAGATGCAGTAGATGAGAATAGTAATCCTGTTTATCAAGATCTAGATTATAGTAAAGTGATTCCTGTCCTTACAGCAGCACTAAAAGAGGCAATACAAAAAATAGAATTATTAGAAACAAGAATACAAACATTAGAAAATAAATAATTATGATTACTTACAATTGGAAAATCACGGCTTTAAAGAAAGCACCAACGCTAGACGGATTGTCTAATGTGATTACACACATTAAATTTGATTATACAGGTACTGATGCGGAATCTGGAGAGTCCCACACATTTAATGGAGCTTGCCCCGTAGGAGCACCATCTGCTGAAAACTTTGCAAGTATTGAAACATTAACTGAAGATATGGTTATCGAGTGGGCAAAAGCAAATCACCCTGTAGATCATATGAATGAAGTTATTGAAAAAGGTATTAAAGCTAAGGTTGTGCCTACTAACGAAGATGTAACAGAATTAGACTGGTTAGCAACAGAAGAGCCAGTAGAACCAGAAACAAATATAGAAGATGATAACGTATAATTGGAATTGCAAAACGGTTGACACATACCCAACACACGGAGGAGAATCTGATGTAGTGTATAATGTGCATTGGAGAGTAACAGGTACTTCAGATCAAGTTGATCCTCAAGGCAATCCTTACTCAAGTACTAACATAGGAACACAATCTTTAAGTACAGAAGACTTATCTAATTTTACAGCTTTTGATACTGTAGTACATAGCGATGTTATAGGATGGGTTAAAGAAGCTATGGGAGAGGAGCAGGTTGCTAGTATAGAGGAAAGTATTGAAAATCAAATTAACGCTTTAATCACACCTGTATCAGTTACACTAACTGTAGCTGACGATCCTATAAATAATTAGGTAATTAAATAATAATTTGTATATTTGTAATAATAATAATTATTTAATTAAAAATAACCATGGCAAAAAAAGCAACAAAAGAAGTAGCAGATAAAAAAATTACTGCTGAAGAATTAGAAACATTAAGAGGCTTACAACAAAAAATTGGTATTATTGTAAATAATCTTGCAAGTATTGAAATTTCAAAGTATGAATTATTACAAGATCATGCTACTATGAAATCAGAAATGCAAAAAGCTTCAGCTAAACTTGAAGAAAAGTATGGGCAAGTAAATATTTCTCTTGCTGATGGTACTATTTCAGATATACCTGTTGAAGAAAATTCTTCTATGGAAGTAGTTTCAGAATAATAAAAATCTTTTTTTAGATTTATATAAATCCTATTTTATAACTTAAGTGGTTAAGTTCTTGCTTGATTACAAAAACTTTTGTATATTATGTATAGATACAAATAAGTTTTCTAAGTTGTAAAATAGGATTTTATGTTGCCAAAAACTAACAATGGTATTGCACCATGTACTAATATATCTTCAAACTGTGTTGTTTGGCAAGGGCCGGATATTTCTTGTATAGATTTATGCACAGGTGATACAGTAAGTGATGTGGTTGCAGCATTAGCACAAAAATTATGTGATTTAGTTATACCAGAACCAGATTCAAATGGTTTAGATTTATTATGTGTATTACCTCAAGGTCAAATTGAACCACCTAAATTAAAAGATGTTGTTCAATTAATTATTGATTATGTATGTAATTTACAAACAGAAGAAAATTCTGAACTACCTATCTTAGAACTACCTACATGTTTATCACCCTACACAGATGGTAACGGTGATGAATATACAGCTTTACAATTAGATATATATGCTGAAGTTATAGCAAATGAAATATGTTCTATATTAGAACAAATAAATGAAATTAATACGCAACTTGAAGATCATGAAACAAGAATACAAGTTATTGAGTCTTGTGTATTAGATTCAAACGGTGATTGTAATCTTGGAGGAGGAGATCCTAATGTTTTTTCAACTTGTATTTTAGAAAATCAAACTATAGCAGCATCTACTTTATTATTAGCATTAGAAACTGCTTTTTGTGATTTAAGAGAAGCTGTAGGTACACCTCCATTAGTTAATGCAGCAATTAATCAAGCTGTTTGTATTACAAATAGTGAACCTATGTTAAGTTCTTCAGGAACTTATGATAATATAACTGGTTGGATTGAAACACCAACAACTTTAGCACATGCAGTAGGTAACGCTTGGATAGTAATATGTGACATGTATCAAGCTATTAAAACAATTCAAACAAATTGTTGTCCTGGTCCTTGTGATGAAACTATTTTTTCATATGAAACTTCTATTATAACAAACAGTGTAGGAAATCCAACTGGAGTAGAATTTAATTTTGTTAATTCTAATATTCCTAGTGGTTTTACAGATTGTGGTGGTCAAACAACAATTTCTATCACTGATAGTAATGGTGTATTAGCTAATAATAATTTTACATTTTCTAATTATGCCGGAACAAATACAACATATGAGTTTAATCTATCTAGTTCTACTTTAAATTTATATTCTAATTTAAATACATCTATTTCTTTTTGTGTTACAAATGGAACAGACCAATGTGAAGAAACAGTAACTTCTTCAGTTGAAGCTGCAATAACTTGTCCTACAAACTTAGGAGTAAGTGATATAACTGAAGAATCAGCTATATTAAGTTTTACAAATACATTAGGTACAAGTGCAATTTTTAAATTTACTATTACAGATTTAGATGATGGTAGTAGTAATAATATAATATCGGTTTCTAATTTACCTTTTAATCCTTCAGTAGATCTGACAGGTTTGGAAGCAAATACTAATTATGAAGTTGTATTAGAAATATCATTAAATGGTGTTACTCAAACTTGTAGTCCGGTTACTTTTATATCAGCTGAAACATCTTGTTCTAATGGTATGGATGTAGCCTTTATTATGGATTATACAGGAAGTATGGGAGATGAAATAGAAACATTAAAAACTGGTTTTGCAAATTTAATTACTACCATACAAAGTTCATCTGGAGTGAATAACTATAGACTTTCTATTGTTACAGCAGATGAAAAAATATCTTCAACTGTTCCAGCTTATGCTTCTTGTGAAGATTATACAAGTTTACCTGAAGCACAAAGATTAAATTATACAGGTGGCGATTCCCATCAATTATTTATTACTGCTTGGGAAATGTTCCAAGATAATAATGGGGCTTCTGCAACAGCAGCATTAAATAAGCTTAATGGTGGTGTTGATGATACTTGTATTAATATGGGTAATGGAGGTTCTACTGGACCTGAATGTACAGATCAAGCTATAAGTAGAGTATTGAGTTACGATTTTACAAACGCATGGAGACCTGATGTTGCTAAATATATTATTGTTGGTACAGACGTATTACCAGGTGGTGATGATGGATCTTTTGAAGATAGTGATTGGACATTTATTCAATCGTTAGCAGCTTCGGCTCAGAGTCAAGGAGTTAAAATATTTATCTTAGGAGCAGGTGTTAATGCTACTTTTACAACATCATACGGAGAAACTGTTTATCCATGGCAATATTTAGCTACTGCAACAGATGGTGGATTTAATAGTACCTTTGATGCTACAATTATAAATGACCAAATAATAGCATCTTGTTAATAAAAATATAAAAAATTAAATAAAATGGCTTGTAATAATAACTGTGAAAATTGTAATGGATGTCAAAATTCAAATTGCTCTTGTTCAAAATTACCATGTGGTTGCTCTGATGTAGCATATGAAACACAATGCGGTTATACTCAATGTGGTGTTGGTAATGAAAGATGTGATGATGTTCAATGTGTTGAGTGTGTTAGTTATTGTGGTACATCTTTTCAAATAGAAACAACCAATGGTATTTTAAAAATAGATTCAGGTGAACGGTTAGATCAAGTAATACAAAAGTTTGCCTTAATGATTGCAAATGGATTAGGTACATGTACAGCAAATAATGTACATCACGCTCCTTATAATGTATACGCTGAAAATATTACAGACACAAGTTTATCTATAGTTTGGAATAATACTTCCTCTTTAAGTTTAGGTATAAATGTATTTTATGATACTTTAACAAGTCCATCAGGATGGGTTCAAGCCAACAGTGTATTATTAACATCATCAATAAATGATTTTAATATTACAACTTTAAGTCCAGATACTGAATATAAAATAAAACTTACGTCAACTGACGGAAGTGCATTATGTGACAGTGTTGAAATTTTAGTTAAAACATTAGTATAAAAAAAGTAGTGGTTTGTTGGTTTTCTACTACTAACGGTGGAGAAGGTCCCTTTATAGGGGCCTTCTCTTTTTTTATTAAATTTTTTTTCATACATTTGGTTAATTTATAAATATTTTTTATATGAGTTCATTAAAAAAACAAGTTGCAGAAACAATTAGATGGAAAAAAAATCCAACATACTGTGCTGCCAGGTTAGGTATACTTGAATCAGAGTATATTAAAATTAAAAAAGAAATACTTAGAGAAAGACGTAAAGCAAAAAAAAGATCTAAAATTATAAATGATGGAACTAGTAAATTTACAGAATCAGTTGACTTAGATAAAGGTGAAAAAACACTTTCAATTTCCTCAACTACTGAACCTAAATCAGCAGAGGAGATTATAGAACTTTTAAAAATTGACACAACTCAGTGGAAATTATCTCAATATTGGAATAAACAAATGTCTGATCACTGGCGTGTATCAGCTTTGGTTAGTAAAGTAAAAGAAGGTCCTGGAGATTTATTGAAGGATTTATTAGAAAAATGGAAACCTAAGACTTTTAAAATACCAAAAGTAAAATTAAACAAGCTTAATAAAGATGTAGTTTGTGGTGTAATGTCTTTACAAGATATTCATTTTGGTAAAGAAGGTAATGAAACAATAGATAAAGATTTTGAGGATACAATCAAAAACTTAATAAAAAGAGCTGTACCTACACATCACATAGAAAAAATGTATTTTGTACTAGGAGGTGATCTAATCAACATGGACACCTTTTCTGGTACAACCACAAGCGGAACACCTTTAGATAACTGCATGAATGCTACAGAGGCTTATCAACAAGCTTTTGATGCAATGCATTGGGCTATTAATTATATCAAAGCATTTTGTGAAAAATTAGTAGTTGTCTATATCCCGGGTAATCATGACAGATTATCATCTTATCATTTAGCACATGCCCTTTCTAAATCAATTAAATCTGATGAAATTGAATGGGATGTAAAATATGATGAAAGAAAAGTACATGTTTATCATAATAATTTTAATGCATTTGAGCATGGAGATAAACATTCTAAAAATACACCATTAGTTTATGCTAGTGAATATCCTATTGAATGGGGTAAAACAATCAACAGAACATTATTTAAAGGTCACATTCATACAGATAGAAAAACAGAATATATGACTTCTAATGAAACTGCTGGTTTTATTGAAAAGAGTTTACCAAGTTTAGGTAAAACAGATTACTATCATTATTCAAATAAATATACTTGCAATAGAAGATCAGGTAAATTAGAACTTCAAGATCCAATTATAGGTACAATAACTGAATTAACATATCAGGCAATATAAAGAACAACAACTTATACTTTCATAAGTGCTGTTTTTTTTGTAAATTAATAATATAAGTATGATTAATAATTTTAATAAACCTGATTTAAATGCTCCTAGATATAGAAGTAAAACTTTAGGTATACTAAACAAAGAAACGTTAAAAGAATTTAAAGACAAGAGACCACTATATTCACATATTGATAATAATAAGTTAAAAAGTATTATTAAATTATATAATAAAGCATTGTGGGAAGGCGTAATAAAACATAGAGACGGTGTTGAATTACCAGACTCATTGGGTTATTTATTTATAGGAACATGTCCTCCAGCAAAGACTGTTAATATAGATTATTCTAAATCAAATGAGTATGGTAAAGTGTTAAGAAATAAAAATTGGGATACAGACGGAAACATAGGAAAAATATTTTATACAAACTGGTCAACTAAATACAGATTTAAAAATAGAGAGCTTTGGTCATTCACAGCTTGTAGAGATTTTAAAAGATCAGTTGCAAAAGAATATCCTAAGAACTGGACAAAGTATATAAAGATGCAGAGTAAAATGAAAGTTTCACATCTGTATGATCCTAATTTAAAAAATACTAACAAAGCACTAAAGGACTATGATGAATTTGAAATATAAACATCATGACAACTATAGGATCAGTAATATCAAGAATAAGAGGTCAGGTAAAAGCAGAAACGCAAGATGCTTTTGTAACTGATAGATATGTATATAGCTTAATACAAAAATTTGCACAACTCTTAATTAGAAGACAAGACAATGCAAATAAGCTTATGAAATTTAATGCTATATGGAAAACTCTTCCTTTTATAGAATTAATTGAAGTAGATAAAGTAGAAGCAACTTGCACAGGAATACAATCAGGTTGTACAATAAAACGTACAAAAAATAAACTCCCTAATATGTTAGAAGGATATTGGGGTCCTTTAATTAGAACTGTGAGTTCAATAGACGGCTCTCAAGAGCTTCAAGCTACTCATCCGGGTACTTACACTTCATTGACAAAAACAACTTCATTTAGATACAATAACAAAAAGTACTTCTGGTACCTTAACGGGTATTTGTATTTACCAGACTTAGAATGGGATGCAATAAAACTAGAAGGTGTTTTTGATGATGATATATCTGATTGGTTATGTGAAACCAAAGATCAATGCACGCCAAGATATGAACAGGATATTAATATTCCTGAGTCACTGTTTGCTGAAATAGAACAGCAAGTATTAGGAGTTATGATGAACACTCTTAAGATACCTTCAGAAGATTCAGATAACAAAATTAATTTACATAGATAATGGCAATTTCACATAAATACAGAACCTTTGATAGTTTGATGGAAGATGTTTCCATTGACTTTTCTACTTATGCTTTAGATGGCATGATAGATCCTGCTCAGCTTATTAAAGTAGCAACAAGAGTTAATTATGATCTAGGTATAAAAATACATAGAACAAAACAAGTTGTTTTAGAAGTAGAACATAATAAAGCTAAATTACCCCATGATTTTGCATATTTAAATTATGCATTTATTTGTGGTGAGTACACTATAGAGACTCAAATGCCTTCAGGCACACATGTTGAAGATGTTCATGTAGATTATGTTCCTGATCCAGGATTTACAGATTCATGTAGTGACGGTAAATGTAATGATGTTTGTGTTATTAAGAATTGTCCTGATGGTGAAGAATACAAATTAATTCACAAAGTAGCAGGAAGTCAATATAGATCTTATACAGCTTTTGCTCCTTTACGCATTGCTACTGTAAATGATTCTACTTGTGATTGCCCAAACATAAACGTTGTTTCAGATAACGTAGGTGAGGTTAAAGATGGTTTTTTAAAAACAAATTTTAAGAGTGGTAAGGTTTACATAAATTATCAAGGAGCCATGGAAGACAATAGTGGTAATCTTTTAGTTTTAGATCATCCTTACTGTAATGAATATTATGAGTATGCACTTAAGCAGCGTATACTTGAAAACATGATTTTTGCAGGTGAGCCTGTAGGTAATCAAATGGGGTTAATAGAACAAAGATTAAGAGCTGCAAGAAATAACGCTTTGTCTTTTATTAATACTCCAGACTTTGCTGAATTGAAGAAAATGTGGTTAGTGAACAGAAAAGCTCAATACCATAACTATTACAACATGTTTAAAAGCAGTCCTACATTAAGATAATATTATGGCAAAGAAAAGAGTAAACAAAGCAAAACCTAAAATGCAAAATACATCTACTGTTGACAGTAGAACTTTTTTAAAGGGGATGGTTAAAGATACTAATGCTTCTTTTCAAGCAAAAGAATCTTGGTCTCATGCACGTAATGCTATAAATAATTCTGTAGATGGAGATTTAGCTGTTTTAGGGAATGAACCTGCCAATATTAGTTGTGCAGCTGCACCATACACTATTATTGGTGCTATTCATTTATATGCAGATCAATGGGTTATTTATTCTACAGATGATATTAATTCTGAAATAGGTAGATTTGATGATAGTAAATGTGAATATAAAACAATAGTCAATGATCAATGTTTACAATTTAATAGAAAAAATTTAGTTGTTGGTGCCGGTAAAGAAAACTTTGATTGTTCTTGGCAAGTATATTGGGATGATGGTAAAAATCCATCAAGAACTCTTAATATAGATAATATACCATATAAACAAATTATTGTATCAGGTAAAGACCCTTGCGTTATATATGAAGATACAAATGAATTAGATTGTGAAAAAATTAGATTAGCACCTTTATTAGATACACCTTGTGTAGACATAAGAAAATCAGAAAGTGGTGGTCAATTAAGAAATGGATCATATCAAGCATATGTAGCTTATACAGTTAATGAACAAAGAGTAACTGATTATATTGGTATTTCTAATATTCAATCAGTGTTTGATCACTTAGGTGGTTCTGGAAGTTTGGTGATTAATGTATCTAATTTAGATAAAGAATTTGATTATTTTGAATTAGTTATATTATCTAATAATCAAGAACAAACAGTTGCAAAAAAAATAGGTTTATATAGTACAGAAACATCAGCTATACAAGTAGATTACATTGATCAGTCTTTGGTTACTATACCTTTAGAACTTATACCTCTTAGAACTCCCGCATATGAAAAATCAGATGCAATGTTTGTGGTAAATGATTATTTAATAAGAAAAGGCCCAAGAGAACAATTTGATTTTAACTATCAACCTTTAGCAAATAAAATTAAATGTAAATGGACAGTTGCAGAATATGATTCAACTTATTACTATAAAGGCGGAAATAAAGTAGGTTTTTTAAGAGATGAACAATATGCTTTTTTTATACGTTGGATTTATAATACTGGAGAGCGTTCAAGTTCATATCATATACCAGGTAGAGAACCTAGAGTTAATGGGTTTAATCAATTTGGTCAAACAATCAATGAAACAACACAAGCATCTACTAGTAATGTAAATGCTTTAAGTTCTGATGAAAAAAATTGGCAAGTATATAATACAGCAACACTTACTAACAATTTAAATATACCACTTGACGATGGTGGTGTTTTGATTGCAAAAGGAGATATGGCATATTGGGAATCAACTGAAATATATTCTCCAATAAGACCTGATATTTGGGGTGATCTTTGCGGATTACCTATTAGACATCATAAAATGCCAACAGAAGAAACGGCTCAACAAGTTGAATTAACAAATGATTCAAAAGAAAAAATAAGAGTTCTTGGTGTTCAATTTGAAAATATAAGCCCACCAGTTGATAATGATGGTAATTTATTAGAAAATATAGTTGGTTATGAAATACTAAGAGGATCAAGAGAAGGACATAAATCTATTCTTGCAAAAGGTATATTTAGAAACATGAGAGAATATACCATCCCAGAAGGTGGTCAAAATCTTGGTAATGACAAAGGGTTATACCCTAACTATCCTTACAATGATTTAAGACCTGATGTTTATTTTCATGATGGTAAGGCTGATCCTGATACACATAGAACGGATGGTTGTGATAATTTTGGAAATTCCAAAAGAGATTTTAAACCTATTCAAGGTTATAAAAAAGATTATTTTACTTTTCATTCGCCAGATTTAATGTTTAGAAGACCTTTTTTAAACGCTTATGAAACTAGAATATATGGAGAGTTGGATGGAACTTCAATAGGTCATTTTATTAAATCAGAGAACCACCCACAAAATAAACTTATTAGAAATGGTGGTGCTATTATAGCTGCAATTATTGGAGTAGGTTATGCAATAAATCAAGTACAAGGGACAAGAGAAATTGAATACGAAGGTCCTAAAGGTAATATGTCTTCAGCTAACTTTAGTTTTGGTGGTCCAGCAGGTGTTGGTAATGGACCAGGTGTAGCACAAGTTGGAATTAGTGCTGCAGTTGGAGCTGGTTTAATTGGATCTACAGCTGCAGATGTGATAATAGCAACTCTTATTGATGATGCAACTTCTTTAGCTTCTATTGTTGATGGTGGATCATTGGCATACGTAAGCCAACAAGTTGACGCAGGTATTGCAAAAAATTTAGGAAATATTCCTGGTATATTAGGAGGTACAACAAACAATGCATATACTTTTAATACAGCTTCTTCAAATTTACCAAGATTTGTCAGACTTGTATTAGGTACTCAGATAGGTGCAACTAATATAGCAATAGGTGGTCAAGAGATAATTGATTTAATATACAACCTTGTTAAAGAAGAAGATTTTGCTTTTAAACATAACTCACATGGATTCTATAGTAATTTTACAAAAAGATCTAAGACTCAACAATATAGAACTAAAACTTTAAATTCAAATTATTTAGGAAGTTCTTTTCAAGAATTTGAAGGTCATAAAATTAATAATTTATTTAGACCTGCAACAGTTGCTATTGCAACAGAAGATCAATTAGATGATCCTGGCACAAAAGATATTTCTAGATATGTAGTAGGTGGAGATGCTGATTCTGATTTTGGAAACTCATATTTAAAAAAACCAGAAGAATTTCAATCAAAAACAATTTCTTGTTTATATGGAGGTTTAAAATTTCAATTTGATAATCAATATGGTCAACTTGATGGAGTTAAGCAAGTTCAAATGAGAGGTTGTATTGAATTTATTAATGCAATCAACCCTGGTCAAAAATTTACTAGTGAACCTATATTTAGTGGAGATGTATATATTAATAGGTATACAGAAAAAACAGTCATGCCTATATTTTCTGATTTTTTAAATGGACAACCTGATCAATATACTTATGATTATTTACAACGTATAAATATACCATATCCAAGATTTTGGATGGATACTAGAAAATTTGATATGACTGGATTAGGTCAAGAAATAGCTACTTTTAGTTTAGCATCAACAAGTGATCCTTTACCAAATGATTTATTTTATTTAGATAGAGGTAATAGTTCTTGTAATAGCAACATTGGAAGTTTATTAGGTAGTGGTAGTGATCCTAATCCATCTTTTGCTATGAGATATGCTTACATGTATACTCATTGTAATGGTATCCAAGATTTTTTTGTTGAGTCTGAGTATAATTTAGCGCATAGAGATTGGGATGATACAGATGATAAACGTCATTATGATTATATAGAGTATGCAGAAACGGATGGTTTGTTTCATGCTGACATAATAAAGAAAGGTAATTTTTATAAATATGATTTATCATTAAGCATTTCTAAATTTGTTACACAAGTAACATCTTTTGGTAATGTTCAACCAAGGGATTATGACCCTAGTGTTGCCGAAAGTTGTTATCAATATTACCCAAAAAGATTATTATATTCTTTAAGATCTCAACAAGAATCTAAAAAAGATTTTTGGAGGGTGTTCTTACCAAATAATTATAAAGATTTTAAAACAAAGGTTAATACTATAAAACCTATTAGTAAGAGTGGAGCTGTGATATTATTTCCATATCAGTCTCCTGTAATGTTTCAAGGTGTTGATACTTTACAAACAGATCTAGGTACTAAAGTTACAATAGGTGATGGTGGTCTATTTAACCAACCACTTCAAAATATTGTAAATTCAGATTTATCAAATGAATATGGTTCATCTGAAAGTATGAGAGGTGTTATTAATACACCTTTTGGTTTATTTTTTATCTCTCAAGCACAAGGTAAGATATTTCATTATACCGGAAAACTTGATAACATTGCTAATGCAGGAATGAAACAATGGTTTAATAAATATTTACCATCAATATTAGTTAGACAATTTCCTGATTTAGAACAAAGCCCATTATCAGATAACCCTGTTGTTGGAGTTGGTTGTCAAGCAATTTATGATCCTAATTATGATATAGTTTATTTTACTAAAAAAGATTATAAATTAAAGGAAAAATATGTACCTGATTTAAATAATGAAGAAGCAGATCAAACAGGTAAAGTTTTACTTATTGATAATACATTTTATTATATGGGTGTAGGTGCTTCTAAAATTAAATTGGAAATAGGAAACCCTATATTTTTTGAAGATGCATCATGGACTGTATCATATGATCCTAAATCAAGAACTTGGATTTCATTTCATGATTGGCATCCTGAACTTGTGCTACCAAGTATTAATCATTTCTTTACTACTAAAACAAATAACAGCGCAGCAGTTACAGATAAAGGAGGTATATGGAGACATAATGCAACTTGTCAAAGCTATGCTAAATATTATGATGAAGAATACCCATGGGAAGTAGAAATAATAGAAAACACAGGTCAAAATGTTATGACATTAAAAAGTGTTGAATATCAATTAGAATCTTATGTGTATGATGGTGATCTTATAAATGGTTGTGGTGATGATAGATGGCATGATTTAGATTACAATTTTGATGAATCTATTATATATAATTCAGAACAAATATCAGGATTATTAAAATTAGAGATGCATCCTAAAGAAGATCCATATGCAATGATTCAATATCCTTTAGTAGGATTTAATGATATTAAAATTCTATATTCTAAAGAAGAACAAAAATTTAGATTTAATCAGTTCTATGACATTACTAACGATAGAGGTGAATTTACTGGTGTTCAAAATAATCAGTTTATTACCCAAGTAAATGGTTATATTAAAGACTTAAATAATGTAAATCTTAATTATAATAAAGAAGAAATTCAACATAAAAAATTTAGACATTATTATAATAAAATACTTTTTAGAAGAAAAAAATCTAAAAATAGAAAAATGCTTTTTAAACTAGCTAATACTAAATTAAATTTATCTTTTAGGTAATGAAAAAGAAATTTGAATACACAGAAAGAATAGGATTACCGGGTGGACCTAATGAATACATAACTCATGTATCAGGTATATTTAGTACAGAGGGTTATAAATCAGATAGTCCTGATGTAAATAACCCTTTTAATATTATACCTTCAGGTGATATAACTATGAAAGGTGTAGACTTCCCTGTTATAGGTATAGATAACTTAGGTAATAGTAAAGCTATGATACCAGGTAATGATTATAAATTTCCTGGTGATGTTGTATTTGAAACTCCAATGTATAAAAGAGGAGGTGCTCTTTTAACTAAGACTATGAAATGTAATAGTTGTGGTTGGTCATGGAAAGCTGCAGATGGTGGTAATGATGTAACAACTTGTCATAAGTGTGGGGGAGAAGCTTTACCTACAGCACAGAATGGGCGTGAACAGGCAACTATATCTGCTTACGAAGAACCAGCTTGGTATGAAAAAGCAGTAGACTATTTAGCAAGTCCTATGACCGCTTTTGGTTACTTGGCTAGGAATCAAGACTTACCAGATAATTTACCAATTAGTGCAGAAAATAGAAATACATTTGATGGAGTAATTGATATGATCAATCCATTTGCTTGGGCAAAGTATGCGGCATCCTCTAAACGTAATGTAGATCAAGGAGAATATCTTGATGCTGGGTTTGATGCATTAGGTGCAATACCTGTAGTACCCGCTTGGTTAGCGCAAGGTAAGAATGCTACTAAAGCAGGAAAAAATGTTATTAAAAATGCAGCTAAATATAAGGATGAGTTTATTCAGAAAGATTTATATAAATATAACCCTTGGGCATATAATAATATAAACTCAAAGCTTCCAGAGTTTTTACAGTTTAATAAAGAAAATGAAAAATGGTTAAGACAAGTTGGGGAACCAGCAATTAGAGATGCACAAGCAACAGGTACTGTAAGAGAAATAGGTGAAGAAATAAGTCCGCGACTTTTTGCAGAAAAACTTGCTGCGTTAAAAAACCAACAAACAGGTGTAAGTTTTTCACTAGATAAAAGATATCCGGGACCATTTTTTCAAAAGGGAAAAACATTTTTTGATTATAACAAAAAGTCTAGACCTGGTTTAGATGGTATTCCTAATACTAGAGGAAGATCGGGAAGTGCTGATTATTTGATTGAGTTTAATCCATCAGATCCAATTAAATATCAAGGTATGGATTCATACTTTCAACCAGCATATTTGAAAACCATGTCTCTTGACTCAAGGCTTTTTAATAAACAAATTGGAGATGTTGCTATTATGAAGCCTAAAATGAGAGATGTTGAGAATTTTAATTTTTATAAAAAGGATCCTTTTTGGGCTTATAAAAAAGCACCGTTAGATAAATTACAAGAAGGTGGTGAATATAAAGTAAAATCAGGAGATACATTTTATGGTATTGCTAATAAAAACAATATATCAAAAGAAGATTTGATAAAGGCTAATCCAGGAATAGATATTCAAAATCTTAAATTAAACCAAACTATTAAATTTCCTGCACAAGATAATGTACAAGATAACGTACAAAAACCTGAAGAAACATCTTGGAGTGATTATTTAAATCCTATGAATTGGGGTGTTAGTGATAGAGATGATGATGGTGATTTTAAACAAGCTTTTAGAGCAGCACGTGAAGCAGGTGAAGATGAATTTGTGTGGTATGGAAAAAGATATACTACAGATCTTAAACCAACTAGTGCAAAGAATGCGACAGTTCAAGTTGAAAAAGTATCTGATAAATTAAATAAAGCTGTTAAAACAGAACCATTTGATAATTATAAAATAACACCTCAGTTACTTTATAAGCAGGCTTTTGTAGAATCAAGATTAGACCCTAAAGCAAAAAATAGTTTAGGCTACATGGGATTAGGACAGATAGGAGAAGGTGTTATAACAGATTATAAGAAAGCAACAGGTGTTAAAGAAGTAGATCCATTTAATCCAAGACAGAATCATGATGTTCAAGAATGGTCTATGAATGAATTATACAATGCTTCATTTATAGATAAACCAGGTGCTACTGCAGAAAATAGATTAATTAAAGCTTTAGCTTCTTATAATTATGGGAGAGGTAAAGTAAAAGCCATATTAGAAGCAGAAAAAGCTAAAGGTAATGATATTTATAAAAGTAATGATTGGACAAAACAATTACCTAAAGAAACTAGAGAGTACATAGACATGATTGTCTATGATGGGGTAACAGAGAAAAGACCTGATGTTCAAACAAATTTTAAGAAAGCAACTAAAGAAGATAAATACAAAGATTTAAGAGAATTGTATAAATATCAACTTAAAGGTGAAGTACCTAGTAAAAAAACAGAAGATTCTAAATATTCTATGCTTATGGATTCACCTTATTTTAAAAACGTTGGAGATAAGTTTGAACAAGAACAAAGAATTGTTGCACAAGATAATACTAGGGTTAGTATACCTGCAGTTAATAAAGATTTAGTTAAGGTAAATAATTTAAAAAAATTTGATATTGATCAAAGGGAATATCAATTTGATAAACCAACGGTAGCTCAAGACAATACATATGTAAAACCAATAAAACAAATAGACTATAGACGATTCACAAAAGAACGATTTGATATTGCAGAAAGAGAATATGAAAGACCCAATTTAATAAGTGGTTTTACAGAAACTGTAAATGATTACAAACCAAAAAATAAATATGAAAAGGATTATACTAATGCTTCAGAAACTGAAATTAAAGAATTACAAAAAACTTTAATTAAAGAAGGATATGGTAGTTTATTGGGTGATTTTGGGGATAATGAAAATGGTGTGGATGGTAAGTTTGGACCTAAGACAAAAGCTGCATATGAAAGTTTAATTTCTGAAGGAGATTTGGGTTTAAATAATATAGATAAATTTTACAAAAAATATTCTAATAATAATAAAATACCCGTTAAAAAACTTCAAGCTGAACTTGTAGAAAAAGGTTACTTGTCTGAAAAAACAAAAGAAGGTAAAACTAATATAGATGGTAAGTTTGGAGATAGAACTAAACAGGCTCTTCAAGAATATAATTCTTCAATAAATAGTGAAGACCCTCAATCTTTTATATTTAATAAGATACCTAATAAATTAGAAGATCCAAGGTGTGCTGCGGGAATGTGTTCTATACTTGAAGACAACAATGTAATTACTGAATCATTAGGTGTAAAGTATAAAAATGCTTGGGACATTCATGAAAATATGATGAATGCAGGTAATAGTAAAAGTATATATAATATATATGATGAACCTGAATTTGTTACTTTGGGCCCAGATACATCTGCTGAAGAACTTAAATCAATAACCAAAAAAGTTAAACAACGTTCACAAACAAAAGAATCAGATTATGCAGTTGGAGACATTGTTGGTTTGTATTGGCCTAATTCAAAGTACCATGAAGAAACTTTGAAAAATTCAAAAACGTTTAATACACACGTTGGTTTTGTTTCTGATTTTGATAAGAATGGTAAACCCATTATAACTCATAATGTTAACGGTAAAGTGTTACAGCAGCCGTATGATCAGCTTCAAACAACTTGGATATCAAGACCAGACAAAAATATAAAACTTAACAAAAAGTATGATGCTTCTGAATATCAAAATATAGAAGTAGATGAAAATCTTATTTCTAATTTTGAAGCAAAAAAAGAAAGACCTTTAACAACTAATGAAAAAGATGTTGTTAGTAATATAATGAAAAGGTCAAGATACAATGCACAAACTATTCCTGAAATGCTTAATTCATCAGTTGACAAAAATTGGTTGGAAGCAGCAACATTTGCAATAACAGGTGTTGAAAGTTCTGCAGGAATTTCACCTAATACACCAAGAACTGCAGAAGAAGCGGCTAGTCAAAATTTTGGCTTGCAAGGACTAGCTTATGCATGGAAGGGTAAAACACCAGAAGATATATCATTAGGTGTGAGTAAAGTAAAATTTAATTCTTTAGATAATTTTGCAAAACAGTATTTTAATATTAATAGCGCAGAAGATCTGGCCAATGATAATAAAGCAGTAGATGCAGCAAGTTATTTATTAGTTAAACACTATGAGCTATTTAAAAATTATGCAAAGCAATATCCGGAGTTTGGATTATCAGATCAAGATGTAAAAAATATGTCTATACTTGCACATAATCAAGGTACAAATTTGTTATTGAAAACAGGTAGAAATTTATCTGGCCCTGGGGATAATAGAACAATTGAAGAACAAATTGAAAGTTTAAGAAAATTATATCAAGGAAACATAAAAGATGTATCATCTACAAAATTAAATCATCTTGGTAGTATTGGTGACCTTATTTATGATATTACTAATGATAAAGGTGATGAAAGTTATGTGTCTAAATCAAATAGATACATAAATGAAGTTTATAATAAAAATAAAAAACAGTATGCAGATGTAAATAATAATAATACTTTTGATTCAAAAGTAATGGCAAAAGGCGGTGAATATCAAGTATTTAACAATTATGTAAATGGGATATATGATAATACACCAAAAGAAAAAGAAGCACAAAAAGTATATGACAAACTTAATAGAGTACATTATAAAGATGCAAAGAAAGCTGGAACAACTGTACCAAACTATATTTTAAGTGTATTAATGAATGCAGGTAATGATTAGGCAATCTCGTCAATATTTTGTATATTAGTTATATATAATACTATCAATGAAAGCAAACAAAAAAAGTTTATATCAAGAAGGAGGTTCAGTAGCTAAGGATTCTATAAATCCTGTAGTTAGTGAGCTTTCAGATGTTATAAAAAATAATATAGAAAGCGGCGGATCTCCAGAAGAAATATTAAAAACTTTTTTACTACAAGGTATTCCTGTAGATCAGCTTACATTGGCTTTTGAATCAGCAGGCTTAGATCCTTCATTATTTGGTGAGTTGCTACAAAATGTTGAGATAATGATGGCTCAAGAAGAGCAAGCTCAACAACAACCTCAACAACCTTCACCAATTGAACCTTCAATGATGCAACCACAAAATGAAGAGCAACCTCCAATGCAATATGGTGGTAATGTTTCTTCAGGTTATTTATCACCAACTACACAAGATGAGCGTCCTATTTATATGCCTCCTGTTCCTGCTAAAGGGAATGTATTAGGTGCTGCATTTTTATTAGATGATGCTGCTGGTAAATTTTTTGGAACATCTGATAAAGATGGTGACGGTTTAATGGATGGCACTTTTAAAGATTGGGAAGCTAAAAATGCTAGATATAAACAAAAACAACTTGATAATAAATCTTATGAAGTAGATTTTGGTTCTAACAATCCTAATGATTATATAGTTACAGCTGAAGATTTAGATAAAGGTAAACTTAGAACTAATGAAGAAATAGCCTCAGATGTTGCAAAGTATAGCAGACTTAACTTTGATCCAGAATCAAATAAATATACAGGAGCTCTTGCTTTTTCAGAAAATCAAGCTAAAACATTTGGTAAAAATCAAAACAAAAACACAATAGCATTACAAGACTTTATTAATAACATATCTGACTACAGTAAAGAAGATAAAGAGATGTTACTGGAAGGAATGCAGTATGATAAAGGTAGGGGGATGTTTATGAATGAAGAAGGAAGCTTTGGATCATATAGTCCTGGAACACAAGCAAACCTTACAGGCAGACAGCGTAAAGCACAGCAAGATTCTTTTAGAGATATAATGTTGGGTATTCAAAGGTTAACACCTAATGCTATACCTACACTTCAAATTGAAGAGTCTAAAGCTCCGGTTAATTCTAATCAAAGAAGTATTTTAACAATACCAAATTCTGATAAACCAATGGTTGCTAATATACCAGACTTTAAAGAATGGTATGTTAAAAACTCACAATCTTTAATGGATAAAAGTAAAGCTGAAGCTAAAGAAATATATAATAATACCGAGTTTAAATATGGAGGTGATTTACCAAAAGCTCAATTAGGAATTCCGGATATGAATAGCCTTTCTACTTTTGTAAATCAATATTCACTACCTGACATGAATGAATATTTGCAAAATCAAGGACAAAGTGATTATGCTAGAGATACTCAAATAGTAGCAGATGCTCAGTTACAACAGAAACAATCTAATTTAGGTCCTACACCTTTTGAAAAACAAACTCAAGAAGATTTTGGTTTAACTACACCTAGCATTAATAATATTGAAACTGATATTATTGAAAATGTAGAACCTAAAGTTGCAAGAAAAAGAACAATAGGTAATGCAATTAATCAAGCTGAAACATTTATTAAAGAGAACCCAGCAATGAGGGCTTTTGGTGATGTCTCAGATTTTGCTGTTAAAGGAGCAAACTTAGCTAATGAAATATTCCAACAAAAAGAGTTTGATGATTACAGAAATAAGTTAAGAAATTCAACAGCTGCAGATAATATTTATTTAGCAACAGAAAATCCTGTAAATAAAAGAGGTACTTTTGATGCAAATTCAGGTTTAGCTGAACCAGATAATCTTGTTGATTACTATGCTCAAGCAATGTATGGTAAAGAACTATATAAATCAGGAGGTGAGTTTCAACCTCATATGATGTTTGATCCTGTATCAGGAAAAGGTTATAAAGCTAATGTAGAAGCAGATCATAATAGATTTGCTAAATTAGGTTTTTTACATCAAGATGAAATGCAAGGTGGTGGTGAAATAGAAATAGATAATGATACGCTAGCAGCATTAATAGCTGCAGGTGCAGATATAGAAATATTATAATCATGGCAAAAATTAAAATAAATAAATTACCTGAAGGTTTTGAATTAAAAAAAGGTAAGGTTGTAAAGACAATGCAGCAAGGTGGTGCAACCACAGGTGATCAATCTGGTTACGGTCTTGTTACAAATAATCTTACACCCAAGCAATTTAATGATGAAGATGGTAAATCAATAAGATATTCACTTTCTTCAGTACCTAGAGATATGGCTAATATTGAAGCTGAAGGTGGAGAAACAGTTCTTACTGATCTTAATGATGATGGTCAATTTGGTTTATATAATATAACTGGTCCTAGACATGGAAGTGGTGGTGTTCCTATGTTCTTACCAGAACAGTCATTTGTTTTTTCTGATACACAAAAGATGAAGCTTAATAGAAGAGAGCTTGCAGAATTTGGTATAGAATCAAAAAAGAAAATGACTCCAGCACAGATATCAAAAAAATATCAACTTAATGAATTTATTGGTGCAATGGACTCTGAGGATATAGATCCTATAAAATTTAAGAGTGCTGAACTAATGATTGATAAAAATCAAAATAAATTATCTAAGTTGGCTTTTGCTCAAGAATCAAAAAAGAATTTTGAAGATGGAGTACCACTTGCATCTCATCCGTATTTGATAGGTATGGGTATTGATCCTATAGAGTTTACTCAAAAGGTTGAGAATATAACTGCAGAGCAAGCGGCACAAAGAATGTTACAATCTTTACCTCCTGAAGAACAAGCAAAAATGGCAGCTCTTCAGCAGATGATGGCACAAGCTGGACAACAGCAACAAATGCCTATGGCTAAATATGGTAGTGAATTACCAAAGGCTCAAGATGGTAAAAATGATTATGAATTTAAGTATGATTTTATACCACCTACAGTAGCGCAAGATAATACCAGAGTATTTCAACCACGTGTGTTTGATTTTAAAGACGCGAAAGACCAGTTTGAAAAAGATGAAGAAAAAAATAAAGCTTTTGAAGAAAAATATTTTGGAAATACTGCTATAAAGCAAGATGAACCTGATCTTACAGACTTTGGTATAACAAGTGTTAATCAAGATGCAGCAAATCAAAACACCAATACAAACACTAATACAAATACTCAAAGCAATACTAATACAGAACGTAGAACTACAGGTAGACAGATAGGTGGAAGAAGAATAGATCTAGATGGGTTTAAAGGTGGTAGATCTTTAGGTTCTGGATACAAACAGTATCAAGAACTAGAGCGTTTATTTACTTCTGATTCCCCTGAATGGAAAGCAACAACTGATAGAGCTTATGCTGCGTTTAAAGCAAATGCACTTGCTCAAGGAATAGCTGAAGATCAGATACCAACAAAAGATGTTGCAATGCAAAACTTTTTGAAGTATCAAGAAAATAATTATAAGATTCAAGATTTAGTTCCTGATGAATACAGGTATGCAACCCAATTAGATAAAGGTAGTGATAAGGCAGCTGATGTAAAGAAGAATGAAAATACTCAGAAGTTGTTTAATAGAACTGCTGAATTATATCCTGATCAGTATGAAGCTTATCAAATAGATGACGCTACAACTAAAATGAATCAGTTATTTTTTCAAGCTGTTACTTTAGCAGATAATGAAAGTGACAACCCTAATTTAAATTATGTTGCTAGCGGACCTGATCAAAAAGGTAACTGGGCAGATAATAAAACAATTTCTAAAGCTGAAGGATTTTACGGTAACAACACTTTGAATCAAACATTACAGGTAAAGGAATCAAAAAAACCAGAACCAAAGAAAGAAAAAGAGGAAGAGAAAAAAGAATCTGATATTCCTGAAGTTAAAAGTCTAGCACCTTTACGCCCTGAATACTGGACACAGGATTTAAATAATCTTGCTGCAATTGCAATGAGAGATAGGGAGATGTTTTTACCATGGCAACCTGCTGTAGAAATACCTAAAGCTGATTATGTTTTAGAAGAACCTACAAGACAACTTGCTGATGTAAATGAACAGTTAAATATTATAACTCAAGGTGCTGCCTCATTTGGTAATCCTCAATCATTTAATGCTAGAGCATCACAAGCTCAAGGTAAAGCATTTGCGCAAAATGCAAATACTTTTGCTCAAGTTCATCAAAGAAATATAGGCACTGTTAATAGAGGTTTAGCAATGAATGCTCAATTAGAAGCAGCAGGTAAAAGAGAGCAAAGAGATAGAGATGTTAAATTGTATGATGATACGCAGTTGACATTGCAAAACTATATGGATGAAAAAAATCTTGATAGGGAGCAGTATACAGGTTTGATGAATACGGCTATAACCAATAGAGCAAACACAGCAAACTTAAATACTTTATATCCATATTTTAATATAGATCCAACAACTGGTGGTGTAATAAATGTGGCTGATAATTTACCTGCAATAGTTGCTAATAAATCAGCAGCTAATACTAACAATTATGGTAGTTATACAGATAGAGCTAACGCTTATTCACAACTACAAAAAGACGGCTTTAGTGAAGAAGATATTAAAACCATAATGGGTTCTGGTTCTAAAACTTCTTCTACAAAAGGTGCTCCATCTTATGGGGCTAATCCATATGCGGATGCATTAAAGATGCTAAGTCAAACAGGCGGTTATCCAGGAACAACTGGAAAGAAAGGAAAAGAGATGAAAAAATATGTTGTTCCTTTTTATACAGGTAAAACGGGTTATTAAACTCAAAAAGTGTATTGAAAAAGTTTTTAAAACTTATAAAATTTTAGTAATTTAGTATTATGGCAACATACGTACCAGGAAGTAAGACATATTCAAGAGAGATTCAACCATTTACACCAGACTATAAGTTTTTGTCTTCTGTATTGGATACAAGACAGGATCGCTATGATACCAACTATAAACAATTAAGTGATTTATATGGTAAGGTTGTATATGCAGATTTATCAAGAGAAGATACAATTGCAATGAGGGATCAGTATGCAAATCAACTTGCACCAAAGATTCAACAAATTTCAGGCATGGATCTTTCTCTACGTCAAAATGTTGATTCAGCTAAGAGCGTTTTTAAACCTTTTTATGAGGATGATCTTATTGTAAAAGATCTTGTTTATACAAAACAGTATAAACAAAATGCACAACGTGCGTTGACATTTAAAGATTCTGATAATGTAGATCAAAGAAAAAAATATTGGTCTACAGGTATGCAATACTTGAACTATCAAATGGAAGATTTTAAAACTGCTGATAGAGATGCAGCTTTAAAGCAAGGTCTACCAACATATATAGAAAACGTTGATTTATATTCAATGTCTACTAAACTTTTAAAAGATGCTGGATTTGGAGATGTAGAAATTGATATTCCAGATCCAACAGGTCATTGGATTATCAGAGAGAAGAATGGTAAACAACAAGTACCAGGTGCATATAATTTTTTACAAAAAACTTTAATAGAGGATCCAAGAGTAATGGATGCCTACAGAGCAAGTGGTTATGTTGATTCTAGAAACTTTGCTCAAAAAGGTTTAGACAACGGTTTATACTCTACTGTGTTAGAGGGACAGACTGCATGGGCAAAAGATAAGTTAAGTGATCTTGCTCAAAGAAATGCTACTGCCAATGAGATTATCAAACAACAATTTGATGAAGCTTTAAAAGCTAAAGAGAATTGGGAAGAGTATGAAAGAACATCAGGTGTTACACCAAACAGCCCTGAAGCTAAAGCAATGCTTGAAGCTATTGAGCAGTATGACAAAAGCAGAGGTGCTCTTGAAAGAAATGAAGAAACTCTACAAAGAGTTGATAATATAAATATTGATGAGGATCCTGAGCTTTTAAATAAAGCCTTTAATCTTTTGATGAACTATAACCTCAGCTCTGATATCTTAGGAGCGGCTAAAGCTCATAGTATGAAAGATTATTCCAGAACTATTACGGCTAACCCTTATAAAAAATTAGAGGTTCAGCATAAATATAGCATGGCTAAAATTGAGCAACAGCACATTAATAGAAAAAAAGAAATAGAATTAAAGGCAAAATTAGATCCAACATTGCAATCAACAGCTGATGGTAATTTAGTTGATGCTTTGTTTGGTGGTTCAACAACAGGTATAACAAAAAATTCAACTGAGGTTAGAGAGGTTGAAGATGCAATGGCTGATAATGCTCAGAGAGCAGCAGCTTATGCACAAGAAACTAATCAAAGTAAAACTGACTTTATACTTAAAATAGATCAACTTAGTAAGATGGGTGGAAGTCTTCAAAATACTAACTATAATAGTATGGAGATTAAACTCAATGATGGTAGCACATTTAAAGGATCTTATGATCAAATAAAAGCTAAACTATCAGAAGAAGGAAATGAAAACTTAGTTGATTTAAATTATGATAATGCTGTAAAGACTCTTACAAATAAACTACCCACTAATAATCCTAAAGCTTTAGAAAGTCCTCAACTGGTTGAAGCTTACAGTATGTATAATACAATACAAGGAAGACAAAGTAAATCTATTGCTTATGAAAAAAGTTTAAATACAGTTCTTGGTAAAAATTATGATTTATTAAAAGTAGGTACTACAAAACAAGGTGCAGAATTAAAAAGACAACTTGAAGCTAATATGCCTGAGCTTGTTATCACAAGTAAAAATGATGACACTCAAAGAGCTCTTTTATCCAAAGATGATTTTATTGCTGAATATGTAGAGAGAGCAAAAAAAGGTGTAATAAAAGGTAAAGACTACATAGAAGGTAGAAATGGTAGGAATGACGATGGTAGTAAAGATCTTATTGAAATAAGCATGTTTCCAGGAATAGCTAATTATCTTGGTAAAAAGACAGATGAATTATTTGGAAATACAATATTTGTAGAAAAAAGAGCAAAGGAAGATGCTGAAGAAGCTTATAAAGTACAATATGGTTTATTAAATCAATCTATAAATGGTACTTTAAATATGAATGAAATGGGTGGGTCAAGAACATTCCAACCATTTTCAGCAGAAGCTGTTTTTAGAGGTGTTCCTTTAGAAGAAATGAATGAAAGTAATTTGTTTACTTATCAAGGATATGGTGCCACATTTAGTGTTAGTACTATAGCTAAGGATAAAAAGGCTCAAGAAATGATTTTTAATTTTAAGAGACAGTATGATATGTCAGCGGATAAAGTTGTTATGACTCAATCTGCAACTGAAGTTGAAAACAATGCAAATGCTAAATTTATTGTTGATGAAATAATAAGAGATAGTAGACAGGCAATGCTTAATCCAAAATCAGCAGCTTCAAAGAAACTATCATATCAAATAGAATATAATCCCGTTGAAACAATAGATGGTAAATCATTTGCATCATATACTCTTAAAACTGATTATGATTATATTAAAGAATTTTCCGGTGCAACAAAAGGTACAGGGGGTGGTAAAAACACAGCAATGTTAAATCCTACACAAATACCCGAATACACAAGTATTAAAGTATTAGTACCATCAGAACAAGACATGAATCCAAAAAGAGCTGGTCAGTATAATGTATCAGCTATTCAAACAGCCATTGATTTATCAGAAGATAAAGTTTATAACTATGATGCATTTTCTGAAAAAGCTGGGTCTTTTAAAGTCTTTAAAAATAATAACAATTATTATGTTGCAATGGAAATGATGCAGCTAGATCCAAAGACAGGTTTGTTTAATTCAGCAGGTATACAAGATCCTATTTTAGTTCAAGATGAAAATGGACCTGCAGGTAAGCATAATATTGATAACTTTGTAAATCATTATCAATTAATAATGATGGAAGAGTTTAGAAGAAATATTGAAACAGAGAAAGCTTGGAAGAAGAAAAACAAAGCAGCACAATAACATATTAAAATAAAATAATCAACATGCAAGATTCAAATATCCAAACTGATCCTATGTATCAACCAGATGATTTTCAGTTTAAACCAATTGATGAAATGTTTGACTTAGACTTTGACGTTGAAAGCGTTCAAGATATGGGTGATTACATGAAAGATTTAGAATCTTTGGCACCAAAGATGAATCAGTTTGCTATACCTCTTGATTTACCTATGTCAAGACATAACTCACCAAAACCTGGGTTTGATAATTTTGAATCATTTAAAAAAGTTTTTAATGCTCCAACTCCTTTTCTAGGAGGTGAACAGCAAATGAAAATACAAGACCCTATTATATCTGGAATTAAATCTTCCGGTTATGATAGGTATGCAAGAATGGGTGCTTTTGAAAAATTAGGTTGGAGACCTGATATGGATATGGAATCTTATTATAATGCAAACACAACAGGATGGGATGATTATAAAAGATCAGTAATGCCTTGGTTGACTAATTTTTCTAGTGGTTTTGGAAGTGCATTTAGATCTTGGGGTGATCTTTTTTCAGGTGATGAAAGTTATTGGACATCTGCAGATTTAGAAGGTGCTGCAGCTATGTCTGAAGCAAATAGATTAGGGGCAAGCACAAGAGGTGGTGCAACAGGTTTTTTGATAAATCTTAATTTAAACGCAGCTCAAACTTTAGGTACAATTAGTGAGATTTTAGCTGAAGAATTAGTATTAGCCGGTGCTACTGCTGCCACTGAAGGTGGTGCGGCACCTATGTTTTTAGCAAGGACGGGTAAAAACCTTGTTAGGGGTGTTAAAAGTATTGGTAACATTTTTGATGTTACAAGAACAATGAGGCTTGGTAAGGATGTTTTAGCTACACTTAGAACAGCAGATAAAGCAAAAGATTTTTGGAGCGTGGCTAAAACGGGTGGTAAACTTGCAGGTGATTTCTTTACACCAGAATTAAGAGCTACATTAAAATCTTTTAAATCAACAGAAAGCGCGGCAAAAGGTTTAAGTAATTTAGCTAAAACATCAAAAGGGTTTGGTGCTTTTTATAGAGATGCTAGAGCATTAAACCTTACAATAAGCGAATCAAAACTTGAAGGAGGTTTTGTATATCAAGATATGTTTGGTAGAAATGTTGAAAGAGTGATGCGTGAAAACGGAGGTGCTCAATTAACACCAGATCAATTAAGTGAAATTAATGAAGAAGCATTAAAGGCGGCTTCAAATGCTGCTTTGTTTAATGCTCCTGTAATTTTTGTAACTAATAAAATAGCATTAGGTAAAGCACTTGGTGGATTTTCTCCACAACTAAGAAGAATATTTAATAAACTTGGTAATTCTAAAAATATTGTTAGAAGGACAACAGTAGAAAACTTTGTTAAGAATAGAGCTGCTGGAAAAACAGCAGGTAAATTATTTCAAGAAACATCTAATAAAACAATATTTGGTAAATTAATTGGTTGGAATCAGTTAAAAGCTTTAGGTGTTAAAGGTAGTATCAAACATACAGCAGGTGGGATACTTAGATACTCATCTGGTGGATTGGGAGAAGGTTTTCAGGAAATGTTTCAAGAAGGTGTATCTCAAGGACTTGTTGATTATCATTCATTATTATTAGAAAACCCAAATGCAAACAGGCACGATCTTCAAAAAGCAGCTTTTCAATCAGGCTTTAATAGTCAAATGACAGGTCAAGGTTTTGAAACTTTTTTATCTGGATTTTTAATGGGTGGTTTGGTTCAAGGACCTCAAAGATTATTCTTTGAAGTATTACCTGATTACATACAACAAAAAAGAGATCCTAAACAATATGAAGAGTATAAAAAACAAAGAGATGCTTTTGTAGATGAGGTTAATAATATAGCTGAAGAAGTAGCTAAAGATCCTCAAAACTTTATGAGCTCTTCTAAACTAAACTTTTTTGCTCAAAAGCAATCTGAAGATGACGGTGATAAGCACATGTTTGAAGATGATGAGTTGGGTATGAGAGATAGTAAGGATGATTCCTTTATTATGAATGCTCATCACATGGTTACTAATGGAACTGAAGGTTTATATATTGAGCAGTTAGAAGACTTACAAAAACTATCAGATGAAGCTTTAATAGAAGCATACCCTAATCAAAAAGAAGATATAGAGTCTGGTAAGTTTAAAGAACGTATTGGTAAATCAATTGATAGAGTTAAGGACTTTAAAAAAGATTATGATGCATCTTTTGATGTTATACAAAACCCTTATGCTTTTAAAAGATTTGATAAAGGTACAAAGGAATTTAATGCAGAGTTGGCAAAATACAGTGCTGTAGAACACGGACGTTTGCTTTATCTAGTTAGTAAAGAATCTTTTAAATCTGCAGCAAACAGAAGAGATGCTATTGAACAAGCATTAAAACTTTCAACAGTTGAAGGTAGTACTGATGTTAATGACCTTACACCATTGTTAGCTGTTGATTCTATACAAAGAGAAATAGCTTTATTGTCAGATGAGATAAGAGTTTTAAAGGATTCTGAAAATGTAGATAAAAAAATTCTTACTGATAAGGAAGATAAACTAGTAGCTCTAGCTGGTTACTTAACAACTCTAGAAGGTATATATGATAAAGACTCAGATGTATATGATAGAGATAAGATGGAAAATTTAAAAACTCCACTTAAATCATATATTGAGGCTGTATCAAAAGGTGCAATGATTGATGATGCTAAGTTATCATACTTGGTAAAGCAGTTAGTAGATCACAGTTATTTAGACAAGAGAGCTCAAGTATATGCCCGTAGTGTTTCTATGTTTAGTGATAATGTTAAGTTTACTGAAATGTCAGATAGACTTAGTGAAATATTCTTAACACGTTTTAATAATATTAAAGCTGATTTTAAGAAGAGTGTCATAAAAGGTATTCAAAATCAAGAAAGAGTTTCTTTACTTGAAGCTCTAGCTGGTATAGGTAGTGAAAATAAAAACGGAGGTGTGTATGCAGATACAGAACAGTCCATTAAATTTATGGAGACTGGTGATACATCTGTATTAACAGATTTTTATACTGAAGCTGGTAAAGTTTTTAAATCTAATAACAATGAACTTTATCAGAAAATACAAACACTTATTGATAATTACAATAGAGTAAAGTTTGAAACTGAAAATGCTGATAAAAAAGCTGAAGAAGAAAAAACAGATGTTAATCAGAAAGATACAAGTTCAAATAAAACATCAGAGTTAAATGAATATTTAAAATTAACTTCTGATAGTCCTATTGCAAATGTTGAAGAGGGTGTTGATATTTTAAAAGAAAATGAATCTCCTTTTTCAAAATTGTTATTGGATGATTTATATTTAAAGTATAAACAAAAACAACAGTTAGGTAAAAAAACAATACTTAGCAAAGCAGATTGGATTAATACAAAAGAAGGAACTAACGCTGTTGCAGGGTTAGAAAAAATTAAAGGTATATGGCTAGCCTCAGAAAGCAATAAAGCTTTATCAGAGCAAGCTAAAAACAATATTACTAAAAGTGAAGAAGGCTTTCAACAATGGATTCTTGATCAAAAGGATGATACTTTTGTATACAGATCCCTTGAATTTGCTGGATTAAAAGCAGCTGATATAGAAAGAAATGAGACTAATGAAGGATTAGACTCAGTTGTTGAGAATGATCCTTTAATGGAATGGGCTGATAAAGGACCTGGTGTAAATATTCTTAAAAAAGAAATAGCTAGTATTGATTCTATTGATAATGAAGATGCTTCTGAGTTGAGAGAAACAATATATGTTCTAACTGATAATAACGGTGATACTTTATCCGGAGATCTTTTGGAATTGGCTGGATTAGACAAGGCAGCATTTACAAATTTTGATGAGGCTGTTGAAGCTTTTGATGAATTAAAGAAACTAATGCCTGACACAACACCATTTAACTTTGATGGTACAACGCTAGTAAATTTAGATGTTGTAGAAGATGTAGATGGAAATAAATTTGTAGTTCTTGGTACTTCAACTTCTGCTAAAAATGCAGCAAAGCTTGAATTAATTGCTTTAGATAAAAAAGATCTTGAGGGCAACGATAAAACGCTTGCATCTTTTACAGTTGAAGAAGCAGGATTCTCAGACATATATACAAAGGTTGAAGAAACATTTGAAGGTGTTAAGCTTTCAACAGATGCTGTAAAATTATTACCAGGTGAAGTAAATGGTTTATATCCTAAATCATTTGGTGCAGTTGATGCAGATTCAGCTCTAAGACTTAATAAGGTTTTGTCTTTATTATCTCCTGAGCAAATCTCTGCTTTAGAAATAAGAATAAGACCAAATCCAAATCAATCATCTAATTTTCTTAGAGCTGGTGATGATACAACTGAAAACAAGCTTATTGTTAGAGGTGATAAATATTCAATAGAAGTATTTATACCTGAAGTATTAAGAGAAGAGATTGCTAAAAATATGGATGGTTTTGACTATCCTCAAAATTGGGATGGTTCTATTGGTTTTATAAGAAATGATCATTTTAGATTTACTAAAAACGGTAATCCAAAAGAAATTGTAAAGATTAGCCAGCTTGAAGATAAAGTAATTGATAGGTATATAACACCTACAGGTGTAAGCGTTTCTGAATTAAGAAATGAAATGCTTAAGCAAGACTACTTTACTTTGAAGATTGATGAGTTCATGAAAGACAAAACTAATGCTGCTATTACTATAGCAGACTTAGAAGAACTAGGTTTCTCAGTTAAAGTAACAGGTGGTCAGTATGAGGATACAGAAAACTATGATAACTCATATGATGATCTAGCACAGAATACATATGATGGACATAAGGTTGTAATAGTTAATACAAGAAACGTAGACACAGTAGGAGAAAGATTTGAAACAGATATTGAAGATCCTAAAGAGAATGAAGCTTTTATACAGAAGCTTATTAAAGATCTTGAATCAACACCTGCATCTGATAGTAAATCCAAAGAAGGGTCTAACATGTTTAGAAAAGCTTTGTCAAAAGGTGGGTATGTTGGTATTATAAAAGATCCGCTTACGGGTAAAATTGTATTAGCTAGATTAAAACCTAGAAAATTAGAAGTAGATGAACGTAATGAATTATTTACTGAACTTATAGAAAAAGCTAAAGAAGTTAGAGATTCTAAAAGTGGTCAACAACCAAGACAACAAACAACTAATATTGAAGCTAAAAAAGCTGATATAGAAAAAAGAAGGCAAGAAGAGTTAAATAATATTCCTACAAAAGAAAATTTAGAAAACAAAATATTAAAAATGTCTTTTGTAAATGGAGATAAGGTAGTTGATTCTAAATATAAAAATAAACTAACTCAACTTTTACCTTTTGGAGGTGAATTTTTAGGAGATGAATTGTTTGCATTATTAAATGAATTAGATAATTTTAAAGAAGGTGTAACAAATACTAACAAAATTAATGCTAAATATGATGCAGAATTAGCTGCTTTAGAATCAGCACCACAAACAACTACTAAGGTTGGTGCTACAAAAAAGAGCATGTCTTTACTTGATTGGAATAAGCAATTTAATAATAAATTTTTCAGTGCAACTAATCCATCAGTAAAATCATATTTAGATTTAAACGTTTCATCAAAAGGAGATATTTATTTAAGATTTAAAGTAGATGAAACAGGTTTTACAGTAAGTGAAAGTTTTAAAGCATCTGAACTAGATGGATTAAACCCTGATGACATTTTAACTTTATATTCATTGCTTAATAAAAATGAAAAGATTATAAAGTTTAATAAAACAGTTGAATATCCATTTAGCTTTGGGGACAATAATATAAGAGAAACTTTCCCATTATCGGCATCTTTACAACAAATGCTTAGTAGCACCAAAACAAACTTAGATCCACGTGTTCTTAAAGGTGTTAGAGTAAAGCTTGATACAACTGATGAAATGGTTAAGGGTCTTGAAATGGTACAACCATCAAAACCAGTTAACACACAGTCTGATGAATATACTCAGTTTGTTGCTAAAGGTATTGTATCACAAGAAACTTTAGAAAGGATAGCAAACAAATATGTTAATAACCCTAACTCTCTTACAATAGAAGAGAAGGCTATATTCCAAGATAAGGTAGCGGAGATTAATAAAATATTAGAGCAAAAACGTGCAGAAGAGTTATTACAAGAAGATAACAGCTTGCAAGAAATGAGTGATGAGCGTTATAATGAATTTAAAAGTAATGACTTTAAAGATCTACCTAGATCAATAAAAGTTGCTATTGTAAATAAAGTAGTCCAAGAAGGTAGAGACTCATTAGATGCTAGAGAACAAGAGATATTAAAAATGAATAGTGATGAGCTTGAATTGCTTATCATGAGTAAATCATATCAAAAACCTGTTGAAGAATCTAAATCTTTAGAGGAAGAAATAGCTGAAGTAGAAGCTGCAATAAAAAAAGAGAAGAGACGTATAGCTGCTGAAGCTAAAAGAACCGGTCAACATCAAGCAACTCTTAGAAAAAATTCTGAGTTGTATGTCAGCTTGATGGATCAACTGGATGAACTAGAAAGAAGAAGTACTGATGAGAGTGCATTTAAGATATTAGATCCTTCTGAGTCTTTACAGAAAGAAGAGTCTATAGATGAGTTCTTAGAATGGGCAGCTCAGAACTTACCTGATTTTATTAAGATCAAAGATTTATCTGAGATTAAGTCACGTCTTAAAAGTACAGGTACAACTGTAGGTCAGTTTACAATGGCTTTGAGAAATATTGCTGGTGGTCTTAATATAGAAGGTACTATTTATACGGGTCCGTCTAATGGTATAGGTTATCATGAATCTTTCCATGCTATATTTAGAATGTTACTTACAACTGAAGAGCAAAACGGATTATTAAAACTTGCTAAAGATGAAGTAAGAAAGAAGTTTAAAACAACTGAAGCTTTACAAGAAGACATTAGCAGATTTGCAAATAGACATCCAAAGTATAGAGCACTATCTAAACAAGCTTTAGAACGTGAATACTTGGAAGAGTATATGGCAGATCAATTCCAAGCTTTTAAAACAAACCCAAGAAGTACTAAAACTAGCTCAGCAATTAAGAGTTTCTTTAACCGTGTTGTTGAGTGGATTAAGTCTGTTTTAAAATCATTCAGAAAAAATGAACTTGATTTATTTTATGAAAGAATTGATGCAGGTAAATACAGAGGTGGTCAAATATTAGATAATCAATACACAAGATCTTTAGAGTCTGGTGTAGCCCTAGATGCATTTAAAGCAATACCTTATAAAATTATAAGAGGTAATAAATTAAAATCAGCTAAATATTTAGATCCTTCAAAAGCAGATATTCTTACAAGAATGATTGGACAGATATTTGTTTTAAAAAGAGGTCAATCAGATTATAGTGAGTTGCAAGATGAAGAGTTATTAGATACTATCATTATTGATTTTGCAGATCTTTATGATTCAGAGAGAGATATCTATGCAAGTCTTTCTGACGTTGAATTAGATACTGTTGAACAACTAAATGAAGCACTTAATCTTCAAGATGGTAAAGCTGTCAAAGAATCTGTTGTTCAATATCTTGATATTTTAAATCTCAAGTTTGATGAGATGGATGAGCAGCTTGAAGAAGATGAGGATGACTATGGATCAAGAAAGGTTGGTGACTATACTAAAGATGCTAATCAGACCGGTGGTTATAACTCAGCTACAAAAGAAGTAAGAACCTTTATAGCAGGTGTATCCATACAATCTAAAGATATGTTTGGTAACGTTGAATTGATGGATGGTACACCAATAAGAGTTCCTGTAAATCATGTAGATGTTTATAACGGTCTAATGTTAGCTGGTATGAATGAAACCAGTGATGCAAAAATGTTAGAGAAGATGTATTACTTCTCACGTAGAAATGAAAACACGGCTGCTGTAATAGATGAATTATTTAGAGTAACAGGTATTGATATAAATGAATTTCAAGAAACAGGTCAGATACCAAATACAATAGATAACTCAATGTTGTTTAATCAATTTATGACAACATTTAAGAATGCTAGATTTGATTACATTTTCCAATTAACTGACCCTAACACAGGTAAAGTTAGAATTATATCAGCTTCCAATAGGGATGCTGCTAATGCTCAAATAGATTATTGGAAAAAGTTATTTAATGATAAGTTTGAAATATTTAGAAATGATAATGCTAGTATAAGAGAAGCAGTTTCTGGTGTAAACATGCTTTTAAAAGACTTGACTAATTTCTCTGAGAAGAGAACTAGAATTACAAATAAAGAACTAGGAGCTAAATCTTTAATGTATTCTAAACTTATTAATGATCAGTTAGGTATAAAACTCAGTCCTCTTTATATAGAAATTAGTATAGCTAATGCTATATCTGGTAAATTAACTAAGTATCAAGAAACACTAAAAGATATTGGTAGAAATGCAAGGTTGCTTACTAAAGAAGATTTAGTTTTAATTAATAACAAATTAACAGGTAAGGATAAAGAAACAGCAAAACCACTACCTGAGAATTTATTTATTGATGATGCCGAAAAAGGTATTAGCTCTAGGCTGAAACAAATAGCATTAGGAAATGCAGAGTTTGATGAGACGGTTGGTAATACTGTGTTTGAAGATCCTGAAAGAAATCTAATATATGCACATCAAAATCAAACTCTACATTCAAGAAGAATGATTCAGTTATCTGATCAAGAGGTTATTAGAAAACTTCAATCAGAGTTCCCTGATAATACTTTACTTAATTCAGAAGCTTTCTTAGAATTGTCAGCATCCAAACAACTTCAGTTAATTAGAACGGCTGGTTCAAACATGCTTGCAGAAAACATGGAGTCAATGGATCTCCAAGATGCTGATGACTTATCAAGAAGATCTATACAAGGTAAGAAGTATGGTAAGTTTACTTCTGTTGAGTTTGTAACTAACCTTATAAATAATTACTTTGAAGGGTTTAATACAAAATCAAACAAAGTAGAAACTGCAGCTAATGTTGCATTAGCACCAGTATTTATAAGAATAATTGAATCATCTAACACAGGTGATAGTACAAGACTACCTATTATAAAAAGTGTTAAGTTAAGTTCAGATGGTAAATATGTTGTATTGACACCTGAAGCATTTGATCAGTTTGTTAACAGACTTAAAACAGAATATAATGTTATTCAGAAAAATAATCAAGAATATGATTTAAATGGACCTGGTAACATAAAAGGTTATAATGATAGTAAGAATGGACGTGGATTTAAATTCTTTAAGGGTGCTGAACTTATAAGTGAAGAAACTCAGAATGAATTAATTAAAGCAGCAGCTGAAGGTAAAAACTTTGATGACGTATTTAGCAAAGAATACAAGACAGAGCTTAATAATAAATTAAAAGATTATATAAAAGAGTTCCAAGATCTAGCATCTGGAAAATTACAAGGTATATCACAACACGCAAAAGGTATATTCCCAGATACAGAAGCAGCTTCAAACAGTATGGAAAAGCTTAATGTATTTAGAAAGAATGAAAAAGCAAACCTTGCTCAGATCTTTATTAGCAACTGGTTGAATACAATGGCAATCAATGAACTAATATTGGGTGAAGAAGCTAAACTATTTAAAGATGCTGTAGTAGATCCAATAAAAAGAGCTAAGATGCAAAACGCAGCTCATGATTCTATTGCTTTTGATTTCTTACCAAAGGATGATTCTTTTGGTATATCTCATACACTTGGTGATAAATCTATTGGATTGTTTACATTCACAGATCCTTCAACAGAAGATGGTGGTGATAAAGCTGATGCACAATCATATCAAACAATCAAAGGTGCACGTTATTCTGCATTTGGTTTAGGTAGCTTAAATAGTGACTTAGCTAAAATGTATGATAAAATTGAAGCTGGGGAAAGTGTGGATAATGAGTGGTTTAATAATTACTTAAAAAAATTCTCTAAGCATGCTCCATTAAATTCTAAAAAATATGTTTTTGGTAATGGTCAAACATTTATCAAAACATCTACAGTTGTCTTAACAAAAGAACTTACCTCTTATCAAAATGAAGAAGGTGCGTGGGTAGCTAAAGTAGGAATGGAAAGGTTGCACAACTTACGTGAAAACATGGAAAGGTGGGAGTCTCAAAATGGTGATAAGATTGCTATAGGTGCTCCTGAGTCAGCTGTTAAAATGTTAAAGCAAAATGTCATTGACAATGAAAGCATGACTGCTGAAACAATGGTTTTAAATGAAGAGCATGTTACCTTGTTAGACGCCAAAGATTTTGGTAGACAAATGGTAAACCCTTCAAACAAACTTTTAATAACAGATCCTAGTCAAATTAAAACAATTATATCTTCTGAACAAGATATAAATGATAAAGACTTTAAAGTTGTTATTGATGGTGTTGAACTGCCAATGGCTGATGTTGTAAGTGAATATCATAAGCTTACAGCTGCAGGATTGGATTTTGAATATATTGGTAAAAAGAATTTAATATTTGATTTAATACCTCACTTAGATGAAGAAGTATTAGAGCAAATGAATATTGAGCCTAATTTATATTCTTTTATTAAAACAGCTCAGGCTAACTTAAAATCATCTGCGGCAAGTAGTAAAGAAATAGAATTCTTTACAGAAGAAGATGGTAAACCTAAATATGAATTAAATAATCCTATAATCAGTCAGAAGTTTGAACAGTTCTTTATGGCATACTTTAGTAAAAAAGTATTGTCTCAAAAAGTACCAGGTGTTACTTTAGCATTGATGTCTGACTTTGGTGTTCCAGTTATTAGAGAGATATATTCATTTGATGAGACGGGTAGACCAGATAAACAAAGAGTTATTAGAAGAAAAAACTCTAACCAATATAATGGTCAAAAGTTATTAGATATAACTAATGCTGAAGATTTACAATCAGCACAACAACAACTTGAATCTGATCCTTCTAAACCAATTGTTGTTTTAGATAGATTGCGTTATGACATGAAAGAATATAATATGGTTAATCCAAATGATCCTTCAACTTGGGTGCCAACTAATGTCAGATATGCTGAAACACTAATGCCTGCTCATCATGAAGAAGTGATGCGTTATTTAGAAAATAAAAATATTAAAGATGTACCTGATTCTGTAGCTAAGATGTTTGCTGTTAGGATACCTACACAAGATAAACACTCTTCAATGGCTTCAAAGGTTGTTGATTTCTTACCTGTATATTATGGATCAACTGCAATATTCCCTGAAGACTTAATTAAAATATCAGGAGCGGATTTTGATATTGATAAAGTATATGCTGCAATTAAAGAATGGTATTACCAAGACGGTAAATTCATTGAATATGGTAGCAGAAAGGGAGAAGAAGGATATGCTGATTACATTAAGTATACTAATAAAAAGGTGGCAGAAAAAGGCAGCAACTTAAATGAAGCTTATTCAAAGTATGAAGATGGTGGTCTTTCATCTGAGGTTGAGACTAAGTCATTAGCTGAGATAAAAGAACTATTAGAACTTGGATATACTTCAGAAGCAATAGATGGTGCAACCATGTTAGGTTTACCTTTAACTCAAAAAGAGTATAAAGATTATATTAAGGATAATGATGTAGAACCGTACAAAGCTGCAATCACTAATAAACTAGTTGATCTAAAGTATACTCTTGTTGGTAACACTAAACTTACTGAAAGTAAAGATGATTCTGTTCCTTTATCTTATCAGCCCGCAGACATTGAGGCTGTTAAACAAGTATGGCAAGATTTAAGTGAAAGATTTAGTATACTTAAAACGTACACTAAAGATGAGGGTATTGCTATTGATAATCTAGTTGGTCAGTTCTATAGTCATAAAAATGTTAAAGAAAACTCAGGCCTTATTGGAGGTGTTGTACCACCAGCTACAATTATAAACTTTTTAAGAGAAATGAATATTTCTTCAGAATGGTTTGAATTACAAGTAGATGGGAAATCTTATAATAGATTTGTAAATGAAATAGACTCTAATGGTGAGTTGCAAAGAACACAGTATGTATTATCCAACTTAATAACACTTGCAACAGATGATGCTAAAGAACGCTTATTAAGTAAACTTGGATATAATAAAAAAGGTATTAAGTATGTATTAAGCATGGTCTCATTTGGTGTTCCTTTGGAGCAAGCAACAATGCTTGTAAATGTAAAAGCCATAAGAGAAGCTTTAGAAACTGAGAGTCCTGTTGGTCAGATCAGAGAAATAATTAAAGATTTAAATGCTGGAGGTGTTAAACCTGAAAGAGTAACAACTAAAACTTTAAGTGAAGGTATAGAAGGTAATGAAAAGCCCGGAGCTTTATTAGGTTTACTTCTTGAAGTATTAAAGGTGGATAGATTAACAAAAGAAGTTGATAATCTTCAAGCTATATTTCAATTAAATAAAGGTTTTGGTAAAGATTTTTCTTCTTTGTTAAGTGTAGATGAGTCAATAGAAAAAGCTGGCTTATATACATCTAATTCAGAAATGAAAGATAAGATCAGAACAAAAGAATTAATATTTGATTTAAGAAATGCATTTAGTACTGACTTAACAAAAGATAAACCTGTACGTCATTACATAGGTCAAAACATAAGAGTATTTGAAGACTTTAAAAGAAATGTTTTACCGGAAGTATTCACTTCTCAAAGTCCTGCTTTTAAACGTATTTTTAGTGGTGTAATGTCTTATGCTAATGTTTCTTTTGGACCTGAAGGTGCTAAACTAAAAGCACAAGTTCAGAAAGATATATTGTCTTACTTTACAATAAAAGCTTACATAAAAGATCTATTTGATAGAGAAGCAGGTTCTCTTGTTGGTGCATCATTATCAAATGAATTTTTGTATCCAAGTGAAAACAGTGACTTTAATATTACTACTGTAATTAAAGATCTTAAGAGTAACTTTAATGTTGGAGATAATTATTTCCTAGATTATTTTGTATTTACAAAAACTGTAAATGCAGAAGATAATAAAACTGGGATGAATATTGCAACTACACGAGGCTTTGGAAAGCTCAGTGATAATGAGAAGGTAAGAATTCAAAATGGTTTCCAAGCTTTATATGGTGATATTAAAACAAGAAAAGAGGCAGTTAACATACTTCATTATATAATGGCTAAGGATGGTTTAAGTCTAGCTGCTGGTAGTCTATTAGAAGCAATCACTCCATTTGGTCTTGAAAAATATTTATCTTCTAGTACAGAAGTATTCAAAGCATTCAAAGGTCAAGTTGAATTTGAAAAGGTGTTTGGTGAAAGCTTAGAAGATATGAGCAAAGATTTTATAAATAATTATGGTAGATCTGCTGCATTTTCTAAAAATATAAAACCTGATTATTTTGTTTTTAATGAAGACAATGGGTACAAAGTAAATGTTGATAAAGATAACAAAGACATAATTAGAGTATCTAGAGCTGTAGAAGAAGATGGATTACCTGCTATAGTTTTCCCTAAATTCATTTCTAGAGAAACTAAAAATCCAATAGGTGTTCAAAAACAATACTACATACTAGTTAAAGGGGGTAATAAAAATTTAGAAGTTCCTGTTGATAACATAGATGGTTCAGTATTAACAGAAGGCGTTTATGAAAGGTTTGATTTAGAAGGTTCTTATTACCAAAATGCAATAGGGTTTATCTTTAATAATGATAACTTCCAAAGACCTAAAACAAAAGACTTGTATGTTTCTGATAGGTTTGATTCAATTGATGTTGATTTTAATATGGATACAATTCCAGATGACATTACAATGCCTGATAATATTGCAGAGTTTGGTAGTTTAAACAACTTAACAAGAACTGCTACAGAAAAAGGTATTGAAGTTGAAGGAAAAAATATTGCAGATCTAACTCAAGCAGATATACCAGCAGAGGTTTCAGAGGAAGTGAATGATAAACTTACCGCTTTTATATCTAAACAACCAACACAACAAGCTAGTGAGGTTGAAAATGCTCAATTAGATTTATTTGATGTTGAAGAATTATCAGCTATGAATTTAGGCTTGACAGATAATTTTAGTATATTGCTGGATGATTTAAAAACAACACCTGGAGCAATCCAAAAAATGAAAAAAGATGGTGTTAACATATCAGATTTAAATTCTCTTAAAGAATCATTTAAGAAGAGCGCATTCACAGAAGAATCACAATATGAAGAGCACTTGAGAAAGTGTTACTTAAAATAAATAAATAATGGCTAAGTGTTATAATAAAAATTTACCTGAGTATCAGTCTTTAAGTGAGGAGTTTAAAGACAATATGGTTGTTGATAGTTTAATTGAAAAATGGCAATCATTAAATAACTCAGAAGAGTTTCCTACGGTAGAGCAAGCAAAGCAAGTGCAAGAAGAACTTAATATGTCTTTTTCATTAAAGACAAAGGCTTTTACAGATGCTTTGATTGCCAACCTTGTTAGAAATAAAATTATACATTATTCTGAAAAGTATGGTGGTTACTATCTCAACAACACAAGAGATGGTGAAATGGTTGGTAACCCTAAAAGTCTAAAGATTAATTATAATAGATTACTTGGATACTTAGATAAAAATAAAATACCAAGAGATGTTATAAATGATACTATAACAAGGAGGTCAAGAAGGATCTCTATAAATGAAGATGCTTTAATGCCTGTGGATGTTTTACCAAAAAGCAGAAGAGCTGCAGGTACACATACAGTAGATGTGTTAAGTCACATACAAAAAATGTTCCCAGGTTTAGCAATTAAGATCTTATCTGCTAAAGAAGCAGAGAACTTGTATGATACATTACCAGCATATCAAAAAAACAAAACACCTTTTTCACAGGTAAGAAGTTTTTATGTAAATCAAACTGCTGTTTTAATTAAAGGTAAAGTGACACATGATATAGCTATAGAAGAGGTCTTACACCCTTTTATTGATGCTGTGTATGTAGACAACCCAGAGCTGTTTAAAACTCTTTACGATGAAGCTGCTGCAAACTTTCCTATATTAAAGCAGGAAATAGATGAAGCTTATAATACCAAGTATAGAAAGTTTAGTGAAAGACACAGAGAACTAGAGTTGGTAACACAAGCTCTTACAAGATATTTTTCAAATGAATTTGAGAACACACCCACTAAATCTTTTAAAGATAAAATCAATGAGTTCCTAAATTGGTTCTTAGGTGTAATTAAAAATCTTCATGAAGCATACACTGGTGGTACTGCTAAACTTAAAGTAGATAAAATAAAACCCGGATCAAACTTATCTGATGTTGCAAAACTTTTGAATACAAGTGAATTGCAATTTATATTAGAGAAGAAAGTAGATTCTAAAGTTAGATATTCATTATCTGAAGAAAAACAAACAGCACTTGATCAGATAAGAAGAAATGCTAATGACGCTCAAAAAATTGTTTTAGATAAACTATTTCATGCTGCACAACAAAGAAAGGGAGAGACTCCTACATTTAGTGCTGGTAAAAAAGATGTTGGAAACAATGATGACATAGTAATTCTAAATGAGAAGAATCATACATACTATAATCTAAAAGATTTATCAATTGAATATGTTTCATCAACAACTGCTATAGGTGGTAAGATGGAAAATCTTGATGATGTAGAACTTAATTTAGCTGTAGGTAATGACTTTGATAATATAGCAGAAGCTATAGTATTAGGAAAATCCCTAGCTGATGTGAAAGAAGCGGGTATGCAAATCTTAACAGATGAACAGCTAACAAGAGCTTACTATTCAATGGACGGTTATATAAAAGCAATAACCAATGATGGAGATATTTTAGTTCCTCAAGTTGTAGTGCATGGTGAAAATGCAGACGGTGTTAATATTGCAGGAACTATAGATTTACTTGCAATAACACCCCAGGGAAAGCTGAAGATTTTAGATTTAAAGACAAGTAAGAATAGATTATCAACAAGTGAAGATGGTAAGTATAATAATAAGTGGGATTTAAAAGATGACTCTTTACTAAAAGCTTACGGTGTAAAGACTCTATCAACAAAACAAAAACACAATCTTCAAGTAAACTTATATAGAAGGATGCTTGAAAATATGGGTTATGAAGTTGATGCAAGTGAACAAGGTGCAAGCACTCATCACTTATGGGTGGATATAACAGGTAAAGGGAAAGATCAAAAGTTTAATGGAAATTTTGAAATAGAGAATGTTGTATTTCATCCACTAAATCAAAATGAGCCTTATGTTAATGCCTTAGTACCTAAAAAAGTAAACAAACAATCTAAAGCAGAATTAGAAAAGCTTCTAAATGAAACAGATACTGCTATTGAAAAATTTGATGGTCAAGATCTTGGTGATATAAAGAACATGGATTTAGCTGGCCCAACAGAGTTTGGTGGGTTGGAACAAAACATGTATATAGGTGCTATTAAAGAATACAGAAAAAGTCTTACAACAAGACGTGATGTTATAGAAACAGTAAAGTCTGCTGTTTATATGGATAGAACTAAAGAAGATGCTGTTGAAAGATTAAGTTCAAACATTGCATTAACAACAATTGCACTAACAGAGACAGGAGAAGCACCTAGAGTATTTACAGAATTACTTCTTGATATTAAAAAAGAATTAGAGGAGTATGAAAAATATCTTTTAAATAAAGATAATGCTTCTAATCCTTTGTATTTAACAAGAGCAAGAAACTATGAAAACTTTATTAAAACCTTTGAAGGTTTATATAAGCTTCCTTCCATTGCGGGTTTAAATACAACACAAAAGGATATCATACTTCAGATACAAAATACATTAAATAGATTAGGTGAATCTACTTCAGAAAAACAAAGTGTTATTGATGAAGCTTTGTTTACACATGTTAAGGCCATTGTTAGAGAAAATTCAAGTAAAGACTTTGCTCCTTATGTGGATCCAATAACAGGTGAAGTTGTTGATCCATTTGAAGATTTATTTCATTCAGTAATTGAAGATATGAGCCTTACGGATTATTACACGAGAGATACAAATACAGCAGAAGACACTTTAATTGCATTAATGAAAAAGATGTGGCATGCTAAAAGACAAGAAGTTCTAGATAGAATTGAAGAAAGAAAGTCTTTTGTTTTGTATGCATCAAGGTTAGCTAAATTATCTCCAGGTAAAAATGCTAAAGAAATTTATGAGTTCATGATTGAACTTGATGAAAATGGTGTACATACAGGGGAGCTAGTTAAAAAAATAGGTCCTCAATACTATGATAAGTTTAATGCTTTATATAAATCACTACGTGACTCTAACGGTGAGATGATTATGTATAGACCTATTGGTGATATATCAAAAGCTAAACCTGAAGATATTGCTTTTAATCAAGAGTTATATAGAAAGAAACAAGAGTATAGAAAGTTTATGCAAGCTGAAGTTGTAAATGATGATGGTACAACTGAAACTGGTGAATATCATACATATAATTCTGAGTTTATAAATGCAAGAAATAAAAATGAAATACAACTAGATAATGGACGCTGGGTATACAATGGTTCTAAAGGGAAAGAACAAGAGATGTACTATAATAAATATTATAATGTAGTTAAGTACAACCAAGCTATAATGAAAGATGGTGTATTTACAGGAAAGGTTGTAGAGAAAGAAGGTGTTTTTCCTAAAAAAGAATATGTAGAAATTTTAGAAACATCTAAGTCAGGTCAGATTATGACTAGTGATAAGTATAGAGCTATAATGGATGCTCCACAAACTGATGCATTAGCGTCAGCTAGAAAAGCTTATTATATAGCTTATACTGCATTGTGGAAAGATCTTAATGATAAGTTACCTGATGGTGTTGGTAGTTACATGTATGGTAAATCACCAAGAGTCCGTGGTAATTTCTCAAGTTATGCTAAAAATAAACCTACAGGTGCTAAAGCTCTTTGGGCAGCAACTAAAACTAATACTAAAGAATTCTTTTCTACAACAACAAGACTTACAAAGGTTAATGTAAATGAAAAGGGTGAAATGGTTGATGGTATACCAATAATGTATACTGGAAATCTTAGACAAGCTGAAGATGTTGAAGCTATTGAAAATAAAATAGCTGAGCTTAAAAATCAATATGGTAATTCAACAGCTGCAACTTCTCAAAGCTATTTAAAAAAATTACAAAAACTGGAATCTGAACTGGTTGCCGTAAGGTCTAAACCTGCAGCAGAAGAGTTAAGTTATGATTTGACGGAAGCTATAATGAAATACGCTGCAATGGCTGAAAACTATGAAGTCATGAGTGGTGTTGAAGAAACAATGTTGGCTTTTCAAGAAGTAATTAATAAAAGAGAATATAGTAAAAGAGTTACAACAGTTAAGAAAGTTGCAAGAAAAGCTAAAAAATTAACAGGTGGTCGTAGTGTTGATGATACACCTGCTGATCAAAAAGCACGTAATACTAAAGAGGCTGCAAAAAAATTCATGGAAATGGTATTCTATGATTCAGATGATATGACTAAAAATCAATTTGAAAAAATCATTGATGGCGTTTTAGGATGGACTTCTTTAAGTTATGTTGCATTTAACGTTTTTGGTAACTTTAATAACTACGTTATTGCAAGGGTTAATAATGGTATTGAAGTAATGGGTCAAAGATTCTTTGCAAGAGATGCTTATATAAGAGCAAGTAAAGAATTTAATACCAGAGCTATTCCAGATTTTATTAGAAGAACAGCCCATGATGTTACTGCTGTTAGAAGTAGCGGTAGGTATGATCCATATGAACCAACAAGTAAGTTTGAAGGTTTTGTTGATCTCTTTAGAATGATGGATAATAAAGGAGATTTAAGGGAATCTGGTGGTGTTACTGATAGAACAGGTAAAAGTTATTATGACCGATTTAAAGAGTTTGGATATTTGTTACAGGATGCAGCTGAATATAATGTTCAAACTAAAATAGGTATGGCAATAGTAATGGACACCTATATATTAAACAAAGACACTGGTGAAATCTTAAGTTTATATGATGCATTTGAATTTAGTGGAGATCAAAAATTAGAATTAAAAGAAGGATTTACAACAATAATAAAACCTAAAAAAGAAATTCCAACATTTAAGCAAGCTCTAAAAGGTAACAACATTAAAAAAGATGAGCAAGGTAATATGCTTTATGATGAGGTTGGTGAATACAATGATAAGTTTAGATATGATCTGCGTATGAAAATACGTGAAGTAAATAAACAAATTCATGGTAACTATGCTGCTGAAGATAAGGTTGTTTTACAACAACTTTATGTTGGTAAATTATTATTTCAATTTCATAAGTGGGTTGCTCCAGCAATAAGAGCGAGATATCAAAGGGAATATTTTGATGAAAACTTAGGTTGGATGGAAGGTAGGATTAGATCTTGGTGGTCATTTGTAAAGTACATGAGTGAAGCTGGTCTAGGTAAACTTAAAGGGGATCTTAATAAAGGTATGACTGTTCAAGGTTACATAGACAGTATAGCAAGGTTAAATAATGATAAAGAAATAAGTGAATCTGAAAGACAAAGAATAGAAAACAAAATATTAAATGTTCATAGATTTAATGGTGAGTTAGCTACAATTGGTTTAACATTTTTAATAATTAATCTATTTGATTCAATACTATTAAGTGATGATGATGATAGTGATTTTGTAAAGAAGCTTAAAAATATTGCACGCTATCAAGCAGATAGAACTAAAAAAGAATTATTAATATTTGTACCTAGTTCTAGTGGTTTAACACAAACTGTTGAATTCTTTGATAGCCCCTTTGCTATAACAAGAACTCTTGGTGAAATGGGAGGGCTTATAGATGCATCTTGGGATTATGGAACAAGCGGTATTAAATACATGGTCACAGGTAATGAAGATGACTGGTATTATAATAAAGACGTATACTATCAGAGAGGTAGAAGAGCCGGTAAATTAAAAGTAGGTAAAGAATTTATGGATATAGTACCAATTCTCTATACAATTAAGAAGTGGCAAGATTACATTCAGCTAAATAATTTCTTTATAAAATAACTAAAGAGGGAGATGTAAAAGTCTTCCTTTTTTATTTTCCTATTTTCCAGTATAATCCGGCTGATATAACAGGTTCCATGTTTTGATTAACACCTAAACCAATACTATATATTTGCTTGCTTTTAGTTCTATATAAAAGACTTCCACCTAAGTAGTTTAGTTGATCTGATTTACCGTTAAGGTTTAGACCATAATAAAACTCTCTATTGTTTAAGTAGATTTCTTTTGTAATAGTAGTAGTGGGATATATAAGATCATAAGCTATAGACCTTGATATAATTTTGTTTTGAGTTACCGAGTCTTTGATAGTTATGTTTAGACTATCTAACTTTTGACGATCTTCATATACATATGTAGCAAAATAATCTTTAAGTATTGCTACTGTATCAATAGGTTGTGTTCTAACTACTGTGTCATGTACATACTCCACTTTTGTGATAAGCTTAGGGATGTACTCAGGTACATATTCAGTGATGGTGTCATACTTGACTTCAACGTTTGTTATAATAACAGGTTCAACAGGTTCTGACTTACCAGAACAACTTCTCATTAGTAATATAACTACAACCAGAACTACTATAAGCAGTGTCTGTAAATTCTTAAAATACTTTTTCATTATTCCTTTGTATTATCTGTGGCATACTTTACACCCATAATGGTCCCTACAATAGAGAAAGCATTAGTTAGGAGTATACCAAACATATTAGACCAGGTACTACCGATTATCTGAGTATCTACATCATTCATTAAAGCTACTGCATACATCAAGGTTGTTAGTATACCAACACCACCTATAACCCATAAAGCAACTCTTACAATAGTACCAATAAGTTCAAATTGACTTTTCTTTTGAACAACCTCTAGATCCTGTAAAGCTTTATCCATACTATCCTCAGCAGTTTTTTTTGCTGATTCAGTTTCTTTTAAAGCCTTTTTCAAATCAACAACAAGTTTTTCATTTTCTTTAGCTGCTGACTCAAGATCTTTATTTTGCTTTTGAACTTGTTTAGTTATTTGTAATCTTTTCTTTCTGTTCTGTAAATCTTTTTCTTTACATAAATCAATGTAGCTTTTAACTTCTTTATCAGAAGTTTCATTTAATAGCTTTGTAAAGTTTCCTTCTATGTAAACTTTTTTATTTTTAGCTATTTCTAAAGCTTCTTTGATTGTATGTTTAGAGCTTATCATCTGTATACTTTGAAAGGATTTGTTTTACTAACATACCCTTCATAATCTTTATGAAATTCTTCCAGTCTTGGTTCAATGTCATCAGACTTAATAATCCAAAACTGAGCACCTACTGCTTTGGCTTTCTCAATTTCTTCTTGATCTGAACTACTAGAAATAATTCCAATAACACAACCATTACCATAATCCTGATTTATTTTCCTAATCATTTCTATGCCATCAAAGCTAGAACCAATGATATTTAGATCCACAAAGACACACTCAGGTTTTTCCTCATCATTATCTGGAAACCAACTTTTAAACATTTTATCTGCTTCATCACTACTGTCTAGTGATTGTATTGATAATGCTATATCTAGCATTGAACATGCATCTTCAAACACTAAATGAAAGAGATTCTCATCATCAATCAACATCAATGTATTTATCATAACCTTATATATATTTTTGTACCGTTATCTTTTTGTTTTTTTTCTGCGTGAACTTTAAACCCATGCTCTTCTAAAATTGCAATAGAAATATTTAATCCTAATCCAGTTCCAGTTTCACTTTGATCTTCTTTACGTATGTATGGTTTTGATAATTTTGTAAATTCTTCACCTGTAATACCTCTACCATTATCTTCAATAACAATAAAGTTTTTTGTTTTGCTATTTATAATTTTTGATTCAAGATAAATCTTAACCCATTTTGTACCACTATCATTATACTTTAATCCATTTCTAATAAAATTATCTACAGCTGTGCAAAATAAAGCTCTATTTATTTCCAATGTTTTAGGTAAGTCATCAGATAAGATAACGCTGTTTTTGTAAGCTGTTAGTCTTAGATAATCTTTTAGTATTTCAGTTACATCATTTTGTTCAGTGGTAAGCTGTGCATTCTCTTTAACAAGATTTGTAAACTCGTATACACCCTTATAAACTTTTTGTGTATGATCTAAACCATCACTTATTAATTTTAAAGGAGCACTTATTTTTAGATCTTTAATATTTTCTTGACTAAGTCTGCGGTTAAGGGACTTAATTCCTCTTGGTAAGTAAGTATTGATACCACTGTGCATATCATGACGTATGATTTTTGCTGCATATTCTAAATAAGTATTCTTTTGATTTACTATTATCTCAGCCTCATGTTGAGTTGTTATATCAGTTGCTATTTTTAAGACCCTAGTATATTTACCTGCTTTATTTTGAATAGGGGTATAATTACCAAATAACCAAACACTTTTTCCATTTTTCCCTATACGTTCAAATTCACCAGTTATACTTTTACCTTCTTTTAATGTTTTCCAAAAGTTAAAGTATTCTTTACTTTCATTATATTCTTTAGGTACTAAATTTTTGTGAAGCTTATTTTTTAAATCTTTTTCTTGATACCCCATTACTGAGCAAAAGTTTTGATTTGCTTCTAAAACATAACCATCAATGTTCAGTATAACAACTAGATTAGATTTATCAATAGCATTTAAATAAACATCTATATTTTCTTCTTTTCTTTTAATGTTGCTGACAAATTCTTGCACAACTTTAAAAAAAGGGGGCATGAAAAACACTACACAACCCCAGCCAAATTTAGCTAATTCTAATGAAGGCTCACATAAACCAAAAACAATACAGGTCTGCACCATGAAGAATGTCATCATGATAACTAAAGCAACTCCTAAAGATATTTTAGAGTTAATTGATAAACCTGAAAGTGCTTTCATTATAAATCAGCTTTTCTAAAACCACATTTAGCAAAGAACCATTTGCTAGGACAAAACCCCGTCCATACACCAACGTTTAACATAAATGTTACAAATATTACTACACTCCATGATTGAAAAAAATAACCTGTCAATAAAACAATTGACATTAAAAGATAAACCATACGGGTATCAGTAATGCTATTAAGTAATTCTTTCATAATATTATATTAAAATATACATAAGTATTTATATAATAATATACAACTTTTAAGAATGTAAAACAAGAAAGACCAGCCACATTATATGACCGGTCTTTGTTTGTTTTAACTAGCATTAAAAGTCTTTTTACGTCTTAATGATAGTTTTATCCTTCACAGCTAGCACATTCAAGAATATTTCTTGAAAATGCTTGAGCAGAACTCATACTAAATTGATAGTATAAAGTCTTAACTCCTGATTCATGTGCAAATAAATACAATTGATTAATATCTTTTGCTGGCACTGTTGGATGAATCATTAAGTTTAATGACTGTGCTTGATCAATAAACTTTTGTCTAGCACCCGCTTGAATAATTATTTCTTTAGGGCTAATCTCAATGAATGATTTAAATACAGCTTTTGTTGGAAAGTCTAAGTGTTGCACACTTCCATCTTTTTTCAAGATGTCTTCCCATACTTGAGGAGTATTCATATCATACTTAGCTAATTCACACTCTAAGAATGAATTCTTATATATAGTCTTTGACTTAGCAAGATCCTTGATAAAGTAATTAGATTTAATTGGTTCAATACCCATAGAAACTTGACCATGAATAAATGAACTTGATTTAGTGGGTGCAATAGCTACTAATGTAGTATTTGCATAACCTTCTCTAATTGACTCTACACCATAAACTTCACATAGTTCTTTGGACGCTACCTCAGATCTATCTTTAATTGTTTTAAATATACTTGTGTTTAAGAATTTAGCTTCCATTGATTCAAACTCAATCAGCTTAGACTGTAGATAAGAGTGCCATCCCATTACACCTAAACCAACAGCTCTATGATCTTTTGCAAAGTTGTATGCTCTGCTCATACCTGGCATTGTTTTAGACTTTGTAATAAATTCATCTATAACAGCATTTAAGAATAAAGTGTAAGTTTCAATAGCATCTGTTTTAACAATTTCATCCCAATGCAATAAGTTGATTGAACCTAAACAACATACAAATGAATTGAATGAATCAGTTGGTAATTGAATCTCAGAACATAAATTAGATGCTGTAATATCTAAACCTAATTCTTTATATGGTGAATTATTATTAGAATTATCTTTAAACATAATATATGGAAATCCAAACTCATTTCTTTTTTGAATAATCTTAGCCCAAATCTTACGTTTATCAGAATCCCCTTCTTTCATTTCTTCAATCCACTTATCTGTTACTGTAATACCAAATTGTAGATTTTGAATAGGATTACCTTCTCCACCTATTTCTAAAAATTCTAAAACATCAGGATGCTCTACAGGTAACCAAGCAGCACATGCACCTCTACGAGCCTCAGATTGTTTACATACATCTACTACAGTATCATAGATTCTAGCGTAATGCACAGGACCATCTGCAGTTCCACCTGTTGTTATCTTTGTACCTCTAGGTCTAATGTTACCTAAGTATACAGAAGTACCTCCTCCGTATTTAGACATCATTCCAATTTCACGGCCAGCATTTAAGATACTATCTAAGTTGTCATCAACGTTAGATCCATAACAACTGATAGGTAAACCTTTTGCTTTACCAAAGTTAATCCAAACTGGTGTTGACAAAGAGTAATATCCTTTAGCCATATAGTTTTCAAACTTTTCTGCAAAGCCTTTTATATTCAAATATTTTTCTGCTTTAATAGAAATATCTTTGATTCTTTGTTCTGGAGTTTCTGAAATATAACCCCTTGATAAAAAAGTACGGCTATCATCATTAAGCCAATAATATTTTTTGTATTCCATAATTTGTTGGTTTATTAAAATAAATCATCCTCGGTTATTGCCTTGGACTTTTTGTTGTAATCAATTTGTTTTTTGTAAAAGAAGTCTCCTTCTTTGGTTGCTGTAATTTCTACCTCAAACCATTTTGTTGACTCTAATAAATTGGTGTCAACTTCAAATATAGGATTCATTCCAATTTTAGCTAAAGAGTTATTGAACCTGTTTTTTATAAAGTGATATATAGTCTGCTTTGGTAAAAACTCAAGTTCTCCTTTTTCAAAGATCCAATCTAATATGCTACACTCAGCATCATATGCTTTTTTACATGCTGAATAAATTAAATCATTAAATTCTTCATCAAACCAATCTGGGTTTTCTTCTTTAATGATATTGATAAGTTCTGCACCAAAGTTACCGTGAATATCTTCTTCTTTAGATGTTGCTTCAACTACGTTGGAAATACCTTTAAATAAATTTCTTTCTTTGTTGAAGGACATCATAATTAAGAATTGACTAAACAAACTTACATGTTCAATAAACAAAGAAAATAGAAGTACTGATTTAGTGTACATCTTATCATCTCTACTACGTGAACCATCTAAGTACTTTTTTAAGTACTTAATTCTTCCAGCAATAGCAGGTATCTCAACAACCGTTTTAAATTCTTCTTCTAATCCTAGAATTCTAAGAAGTCTTGCGTATGCATCTTTGTGTCTTACTTCAGATTCTGCAAATGTCATTCCAACATCTCCAATTTCTGTGATAGGCATTCTCTTGTAAAGATCAGCCCAAAAGGTTTTGACATTAACTTCAATTTGAGCAATAGCAAGCATTGTTTTTTTAATAACTTCACGTTCTTCATCTGAAACTTTAGTTTTAAAGTCATCAATATCAGTTGTAAAGTTGTACTCTGTATCTATCCAATAAGAGTGTCTTATAGCATCCTTATAATCAAGTAAGGACGGGTATTCATAGGGCATTATGTTTTCCCTAGGCATAAAAATATTTTTGCTCATAATGTGTTAATTTATAATAGTTTATAGAAAAAAATAGCTATAAAACCAGCTCATTTAAGCTGGCAGTATAGCTGTCTAGTGTATAATCAATTTAATAAAAATTGATGTATCTTACAAATGTAAATTAGATTATTTCCAAATCATATTGGAATAACTAATTTTAAAAAAAAATAAACCCACTTCAATACTTAGCACGTTTCTAAATTGCTCATCAGCACATTTAACTTGAGCGTTAATTGTGTTAATACCTAATAAAGGCTCTGATGGAAACAATGTAAAATTGACTTTGTGGTTGAATGTGTTTTCAGTTACGTTTGACATTTTATAGTAATTTAAAGATTATAAGTTTAAAATTTCAAAATTCATTCAGAATTTTGTATATTATATATAGATAGTATGCAAATATAAGAATTTGTATGTTTTCTTTTTGTTTATGTATGTAAAAATTTTAAAATGGATATCACTCAAATAATATTAACTTTGATCACAGTTGCTGGATCTACAGGCATATGGCAGTTTATATCTACAAGATATAAAACACAAAAAGAAAAAGAAAAATTTGATCAAGTAAATAGTGATGGTATGCAATACAGAGATGATTTAAAAGCAAGAGTAAGAAATATGGAGTCTTTACTTGCTCAATCTTCAGAAGAAAAAGATCTTATGAGAAAACAAGTTCTTAATCTTACAGCTGAAGTTCATGCTTTAAGAGTCAAGGTTGATTTTCTTGAAAAAGAAAATGAACGTCTTAAAAATTTGTCTTAAAAAAAATTATTATATTTACAAAATAAAATCAATATTATGTTTAAAAAAGTATTAAATAAAATCTGGAACTTCTCATTGTCAAAAGCATGGAAATTACTTTGGTCTAAAACTACAGTTGATGAAAAAGCAATTGAAGTTGTTAAAGAAACAAAGAGACGTGTTAAACGTGTCAAAGAAGAAGTTGCAGATGTAGCAGATGCAATCAAAGAAGTTGGTAAACAATCCAAAGATGTTGTAGATGCAGCTAAAGGTAAAGCAAGAAAAGGTAGAAAGCCTGCTGCTAAACCACGTAAGAAACGTGCACCTAAAAAACATAAAAATGAAAAAAATAGTTAACTGGGTTTCTGATTTACTTAAAGATGAAAAAGGAAATGCTTCATCTAAAAGATTTATAGGTATACTTGCAGGTATATCTCTTTGTGTTACTTTATTTGCAAATCAATTTACAGAAGAACATATTGCTCCTTCTGCTGTATTGATTAATGCTGTAGCAGCATTAGCATTTGGTGCATTAGGTTTAGCTTCAGTTGATAAAGTTTGGGGTAATAAAAATAATAAAGAGTAATTATGAATTGGAATTTAGAATTAGCTTTACATTGGCCTCATGACAGATTTGCTTTAGGATGGGAATTTATTGGAGCAGATGAAAAGTTTTCATATGATACCTTTAAATTATATTTAGGTGTATTAACAATAACATTAGACATAGAATAAAAATTAAAAATTATGGGATACGATAAAATAAAATATAAACCAGGTGGTGAAATGAAACCAGTACCAAAAGACAATAAAGGTTTAGCTAAATTACCAACAGCTGTACGTAATAAAATGGGTTATATGAAAAGCGGTGGTGAAAAACTATTAAACAAAATGACTTATGGTGGGGCATCAATGGATATGTCAGATCAAATGGTCAATAAAATGAGAATGGGTGGTAGTACTGCTAACACTTATAGCGGTCCTAAAAAGAAAAAGTAATGAATATATTAACAGACATATTAAGTTTATTTAAAAGAAAACAACTTGTAGAAGAACTCACATCTGATGACCTTATTGTTGTTGGAAGACATGAGAAACCTGATATGTTGGGAGTTGCATCACCAATACCTTATAAGAGCGTTAAGCTTGTTAAAGCTAAAGATTTAAAAGTAACATCTGTTCCTTGCGCTCATATTAATTTAGATAATGGTGCACCATCATCTGGAAGAGCTGGTATTTATATAAATACAACTTCAAATCCATGCTCCGTTAATTTAAGAAGCATCTCTGTTACTGGTAACAATATAAGTTTAGTTCAAAACAATAATGAAATTGAAATATCTACTGCCGGTGAACCTAACACTGCTCAAAATATTGGTGGAGGTAATGGTATTTACAAAGATAAAAATGGTGAAAGTTTAAGATTTAAATCTATTACTAATAATGATAATAGTATTCAAGTTACTGAAAATACAGATACTATAGATATAAAACTTGCTAAAGTTTTACTTACTTCTCCTGATGGAAATGTTTGGGAAGTTAGTATAAATAATGCAGGTGAACTAACAACATTAATACAATAACAATGAATTCAGTATTACAAGATATATTAGGTTTAATTAAAAGACGTAAAGTTAAAACACCTACAGATAAAGATTATATTATATCTGCAGCTTATGATAATCCTCAAGAAGCTTTAAAACCAAATCCTAAAATGCATCCTTCTTTAATAAGCATTGCAGGATTAAAAAAATATTTTATACAAGCAATTAAATCTGCTTATGTTGGAGGCTGGGCCCGTTATGATGATAAAGAATATACGGAGCTGGATCCATTTACAGTTATAGAAGATGCTACACCTGTTGTTTTACCAAACAATGCTGGTTTTTCTATTGAAACAAGCATGCATGATATTAAACCTTTTTATGATCCTGCATCTGAAAAAATTCAAATAAACAAATTAAATAGTGCATACACTATGGTTGTAACATTTAAAGCTTCAACAGGTAATGTAGAACAAGCACATTTAGATTTATCTTTAACAGGTGGCGGTTCTACACCATATGAAAGAGTATCTCAAACTTTGTCTTTTACTAAAGGTAATAATGAAACTCAGAACTTTTACATGATGTTTAAGTATTATGGTGATGCTGATTTTGTAGCTAATGGTAATCAGTGGTTGGTAAGTGCTGTAGGTGAAGATGTTAAAATATGGGACGTAATTTATTATATTGAAAAAACATATGTATAAATTATGGCAACTAAAAAGAAAAGTACAGTAAACAAAGCAGGTAACTATACAAAACCAACCATGCGTAAAAACTTATTTAATAAGATTAAAGCTGGAAGTAAAGGTGGTAACCCTGGTCAGTGGTCTGCACGTAAAGCACAAATGCTTGCTAAACAGTATAAAGCTAAAGGTGGAGGATATAAAACCAAAAAATAATGGCAAAAGCAGCATCACAAAAAAGTTTAGATAGATGGACTAAACAGAAATGGAGAACACCATCTGGTAAAAAAAGTAAAGACACTGGAGAAGTATATGCTCCAGCTAAAACTATTTCTAAACTTAAAAGTACTGCAGCAGGTAGAAAAAAGTTAGCAGCAGCAAATAAAAAGAAAAGAGCTGCTACTAAAAAAGGTAAACAACATGCCAAGCATGGATTACATAAAGGGAAAAAAAGATAAATAATAAAATATATAATCATGAGTATTTTTATACAAGAGGTTTTAAACTTGTTACAACGAAAGCAAGACAAAAAAAAATTACAACTAAAAAGAGACTGGTTTGAGTTTGGAAGAACAAAAAGTAGTTATTTAGGTAAATCATCATATGCACCTAAGATGGATCATTATACAATTAGGTTTGATGATTTAAAATGTGAAATTATTTCTGGCTTGGTTGGTGGAACTGGGACAGAACATACTTTACCTGTGTGGTCTACAATTGATATAAACAATTGTAAAGTTCAAACCATAGTTGACTCTATCTTTAGTCAAGATGATATAGCTACAGAAGGTCTTGTTAGTGGTGACTTTAGAGTTACAGGTAATACTGTATTAGAACAAAACTTACAAGTAGATCAAAATGCTAATATAAATTCACAACTTACAGCAGGATCAGCTAACATAAAAGATTTAACTGAAGACCGTATAGTTATTGTAGGATTAGACGGAGAGTTGGAAGATGACGCTAATTTTACTTTTGATGGAACTACATTTAACATTGGTCAAGGTAATTTTACTGTTGATGTGACTACAGGTAATACTCAAATTATTGGTACTTTAAATGTTGATGATCAAGCTACCTTTGCTAGTGCGAATGTAGAAGATCTTACTGAAGATAGACTTGTTATTGCTGGACCTGATGGAGAATTAGAAGATAGTCCTAATTTAACTTTTGATGGTGAGGAGTTAACAACAAGCAGTTTAACAGTAACAGATCTAACAGAAGACAGAGTTGTAATTGTAGGCTCAGGAGGACAACTAGAAGATGATGCCAACTTCACGTTTGACGGTGTAGAACTTAATATAGGAGCTGGTAACTTTACAGTTCAGGTAAGTGATGGTAACACACAAATATTAGGAACTCTTGATGTAGACGGACAATCAACTCTTGCATCAGTAAACGTAGAAGATTTAACAGATAATAGAGTAGTTATTGTTGGTGTAGATGGAGAGTTAGAAGATGATGCAAACTTTACATTTGATGGTTCAGTACTATTAGTAAATGGACCAAGCTCACATTTACATGGTGATATTGAATTAGGAAAAACTCCTAGTGATAGTATTTATGTTAATGGAGCTATTGTAGATGCAGCAGGTAATACAGGTCAAGAAAACCAAGTTCTTATTGGACAAGCTGATGGCACTGTACTATGGGGTAATGATGATATTGTAGAAACACTTACACATGGTGCTCTATGGTATGGTGATTCAAACAACTTAAAAATTGAATTACCCATATCTGCAGCTAATTCTATATTAGTATCTAATGGAACTGTACCAGAGTGGCAAACTCTAGACTCATTGGATATTGTAACAGGTAAAGGAACTATATACCGTTTACCTTTATGGACACCAAGTGATGATGAACTAGGTGATTCTATCTTAATACAAGATGGAGACTCAACTACTCCAGCTACTAAAGTTACAATTGAAGGTGAAGCTATAGTAGAGGGTGATTTACATGTAGAAACTAATACTTTTCTTGAAGGTAATGTTGAGGTCAACGGAACAACAAAATTAGATACACTTGCTCAAGATGATACACTTGTTCAAGTTCTTGTAAGAGATACAGCAAATGATAATTTAATTAAATTTAGAGATGCTTCATCAATAAAACCACAGGTTGGTTTTGATACATTAGATATGTTACCTGATGGTTGGGCATCAACTAATGGTAACTTTAATGCATATATAAAACTTAATGACACAACAACACCAGTCAAAAATATTAAAGATATGGATTGGCTTGTTGATGGAGATAGAGTTGTTGTTATTGCAGAAAATACTAAACAAGGTTCTAATTTAGCTGATTATGCCATTCAATTTCCTACTTGGGGGAGCCCAACACAAGTCATAAATTTTGCTTCTTGGAATTCTCCAACTACTCCAGCTGGACCAAATTTAGGTTATCCAACGTCTCATTTACGTTTTGGTGATAAAGTTAAGTTTACTGGTGAAATGTATCATGATATTACTACAGGAAAACAAATGAATTGGTGTTACTGCGTTATATATGGAAATAATAGCTGCCCTGTAGCAACTAGTGATAGCTATACTATTGATGAAGATAGTGGTACATTAACTGCTACAGCTCAAGCAATAGACGATGGTTACGGGGGTTATGGTTTAACATATACTGCACTAACTCAACCTAATAATGGTACATTTACATTTGATAATGCAACTGGCGTATGGACATATACACCGGATGCTAATTATGATGGTGTTGAACAGTTTACTTTTCAAGCAAATGATGGATACTGTGATAGTAATATTGCTACTATAACTATAAATATTAGTGCTGTAAATGATAAACCTCTTTGGACATCTACAAACCCAGTAACAGCTAATACTTATCCAAATTTAACTGGAGGAGATCAATGGGAATATAATTGGACAGCTATAGATGCTGAAACCCCTTGTTCTGATTTAACTTATACAGTTACAGTAACAGATGAAACAACTAATACGGTATACACATTACCTGATGCTAATCAATGGTTAACTTTTACACCTACTCCTTCCAATAGATGTGGAGGTACATTATCTGGTCAATACCCACCAACCGGTGGAGCATGGACAGTTAATATGACTGTATCCGATGACGGAAATCCGGTTCTTTCTGAAACAGATAGCTTTACTATAGCGGGTATATTGCCAACTATAAATACATATTTTGTAAATTGGTTTGATGCATCTGGATCTATGGATGGAGCAGGAACAATATTATCAAGAGCATCAAGTATTGGTTATGTTAGAACAATAAACACAGTTCCAGCTAATAATAGTACTACCGTAATAATTAGCCCAGGAAGTCAAGATGGCGGACCTTCAGGTGAAGGTCAGTTTGTAAATGATATGTCAGATATTACTTCTAATTATGTACCTTATAATAATCAATACTTAATAGTAGATGGTATGGAACTATTTGTAATGGATCAAGTGACAGGAAATGAAACAAGTACTGGAGCTTTTGTTACTGGACAGCCTGTATCTACTAAATCTAATACCTCTATTACGCTTACTAACCCTGTAACACTTCCGGTTAACTCAGCTCTTGTCTTTAGAAGAACGGCTGCTCAGAAAAAAGCTGATTATGATGGTGGTAGAGCAAATAATACTAGGTTAACCGCTAGATCTTTTTTACAAGATTTTTATGCAATAGGTTTAACAGAAGCTCAAGAAGATGCTGCAAATATTCCAAATAATCCTGCAACAAATGGTTCAGATGAATATGACAATAAAGTTAAATTTGGCTGGAGAGGTGGTGGCACTTCTGAGCATACTATAAAGTTTTTAGCAAATTGTGGAAATGGACCTTTAACAACAAATCCGGGTGATCAATTTGAAAATGCAGATACTGTCGTAATTGCAGCATGGGGTGATGAGTCTAATACTAATTATATGACTAGTCTAGATTATCAATCTCCAAATACTACTACGTCAAGTCAACTTGTTGCATCTGATATTGCAGCCTTACAGTCTTATATTCAAGCAGCAGAAACTGCAGCAGGTAACAATCAAATTTATAGAGCTGTCCATATGGTTATTGGAAATGCAACTCCTAATATAGCTGATTTAGTTCAAGGTCTTGTTGTGGGAGTAAATGGACCAGCACCTACGTTTGGTGGTGATTGGACAAATAACAATCTTATGCCAGTACCTAATAACACTTCACCTATAAAATATGTTGCTGCTGGGTATACAAACGACCCAATTCATGGAGTAATCACAGGTGTAGGTAATCAGCAAGATTTATTTTTTGCATCCCTAAATCAAACAGGAACTGCACTTGAAGTTCAACAAAATGGTCAGTATTATATGGGTATATATAGAGAAAGGCTCTTAGCTCTTGGATTTGTAGGTATATAATTAATAATCCAATATGAGTATTAAATTTAAATAAATAAAAAAATAATATTAAACAACTATGAATTTTATACAAGAGGTCTTAAATCTTTTAGACAGAAAAGAAGACAAAGAAGAATTAAATCTTACTAAAGATTGGTTTGAATTTGGTAGACAAAAAGCAAGCTCGGTTGGTAATCCATTGTATTCACCTAAAATGAAACCACATGCAATTAGATTTGATAATCTTAAATGTGAAATTATTAGCGGTTTAATAAGTGGAACAGGTCAAGAATACACATTACCAATGTGGTCTACTGTTGATTCTAATAATTGCAATGTGCAAACCATTGTTGATTCTATATTTAGCCAAAATGCTCAAGCAACTGAAGGTAAAGTTACGGGTAATTTTAAAGTTACTGGTAATATAACACTAACTGGTAATCCTGGATCATATTCAGTAAATGCAATTGTAAATGATATTGAAGATTCTATTAATGATAGTACAACGTTACTTACAGTAGAAGGTTTAAAAAATTATAATACAGGTGTTAATGTATCTGAAACAGTAACCAGTTTGAGTATTAATGCAAATGTCCTTACATATACTGATGAGAATAATGCTGATACAGATATTGACTTATCTTTATACTTAGATGATACAAATCTAGCAAGACTTGTAAGTGGTACATTAGATGCTCAAACAGGTATAGCAACTTTCACACGTGATGATGCTACAACATTTACTTTAGATTTATCTTCATTATTAGATACAAATACAAATGATATTGATTATATATCAGGCGTTGCACTTAACGGATCTAATTTAGAAATTACAGGTGTTGGAAATGCTTTTACAGGTAATATTGACTTAAGTGGTTTTGGAACAGTAACTTCAGTATCCGGTACAGGTGAAGTTAATGGTATTAGTTTATCTGGCACTGTAACTGATTCAGGTAGTTTAACATTAGGTGGTAGTTTAAGCTTATCAAGCCAAGAAATTATAGACTTTCTAGGATATACACCTTCATCTTTTGATGGAGACTATAATAGTCTAAGTAACAAACCAGCTGCTTCAGCTATACTATCTGACTCAGGTACACCAACCTTAGCTACTGGTATCACAGCTGAGGAAATTAGAACATTGATAGGAGCTGGAGACGGAACAGGTTCTATTGACGGCGTAACAGGAACTGCTCCTATAGTTAGTAGTGGAGGAACTACTCCTGCAATATCTATTACTGCAGCTACTACATCTGCAGCAGGTAGTATGAGTGCAGCGGATAAAACAAAACTAGATGGAATAGATGATGTTAGTGATAATTATGTTAAAAACAATGAAGACGATTTTACGCCTTCTGCTAAAGTAACTCAGATAGTAACATTATCTCAAGCTCAATATACAGCTATAAGTAGTCCATCTGCTTCAACACTTTATATAATAGTATAATATGGGAGAATTTAAATTTAATAATATAACATTTGATGAAATTGGTAAAATAAAGCTAGGTACAGAAAATGTGCAAAAAATTTATAATGGATATACACAAGTATTTCCGATTCCTGAGCCTATTGGGGAAAATGAAGTTTTAATAGGAAATTTAGTTTGGACAAAACCAAATGTTAGCGAAACTGAAGCTGGTATTCCTATTGCTACTACAGAAGCAGAAGCAATCAGTTATTTAGATAATGATCAAGCTGCATGTGTTTATTTTGAGTTTGATTCAAGTAATAATTCAAGAGGTTTACTTTTCAATAAACAAGGTGCAGAGGCTTTAACTCCACCTGATGGTTTTAGATTACCAACTTCACAAGATTGGGCAAAACTTGAACAAGCATTAGAGTATTTAAGTGGTAGTACAGATGTAACAAATGGAACTGGAGGTACTCCTAATTTTTTACCTTTGGATATAACTTCTAAACTAGATTTTGGAAACTCTGGATTTGATAGTCAAGGACGTGGTTGGGCTCGTAGTAATGGAGATACTATGATTTTTTATAAAACTAGTAGTGAATTTTATTGGAGAAGTATAAGCAGCACGAACGAAAGTACTCCTGGTTTTTCATATAATGGAGAAGACTCTACAATATCATTTGCATATCAAGCAAATTCTAATAAGTATGCTTATGTTAGATTTGTTAGGGATTATTAAAAAATTAAAAGATTAAATTTAATATAATAATGGCTAAAAATAAAGATAGTAGATTAAAAAGAGCAGGAGTTTCTGGTTATAATAAACCTAAGAGAACCCCTTCTCATCCTACAAAATCACACGTTGTTGTTGCTAAGAAAGGTGACACGGTTAAAACAATACGTTTTGGTCAACAAGGTGTAAAGGGTGCTGGTAAAAATCCAAAAACTGCAAAAGATAAAGCGCGTAAAAAATCTTACTATGCTAGACATAATGCACAGGATTCAAAACCTGATAAATTATCTGCAAGATATTGGTCACATAAAGTGAAATGGTAAAATAAAAGGGAGCTTAAATGTCTCCCTTTTTTTGTTTACATAGTTCACATATAATACTAATACCCCATTTCAACCAGACAAAGTCTATACTTCTATCTCCATGCCAGTCAATGTCATTATAATATACAATTGATGGCGTTATATGCCAACGGTCCATTCTGTAAATTTCTATTTTCATTTTGATTTCTTATTTATTTGCCCTACTTATTACGGTGGATTTGTAAATTTAAATAAGTAAAAGGGCCCACCGGAAATGCAAAAAACCAGTGGGGTTGGTTCCCTTCTTAATCTTACCTTCTTGTATTATCTTCTTTATAAAAAAGACTCATTATAAAGAGTATTAATAATATTGACAGATACTCTTTCATTAACTTTATAAATCAAATGTTGCTGGTTCAAACAAATTATATTGAGGAGTTTCTTGTAAAGACTCTTCTTCTACTGCATCAGTAGTATCTTGTATTTGAATACCCATTTGACCTAATAAATCAGCTACCATAAAGTCATGAAACTTTTGAGTACTACTTAACCAATGTCTTGGATGAGTCTTCTTAAGCGCATGTGTTACATGATTATAAAAAGTCCAAGCATTTTCTGCATCAGCATCATATTCATATGATGGATCTTTCATTTCTGATTTAACAGTTGTAAGCTGTCCTACATCCAGCAATTCTTCATCCGCATACAATCTACCTAATAGTTCAGATTGTTCTTTAAATGAAAGATTTACCTGCTTTAATGAATCTTTATCATCAATCATTTTTCTATAATGCTTTTCAGCATTTTTAATTTGATTAGAAATTTGCATTCTAACTTCATAATCTGCAGAACCAGTGTGTTTTCTTGCAAAGTTCATCATGTCTCCAGAAACCATACCGTTATAACATACTCCAACATATGCACCTACGGCACACTGAAATCTAGTTGTTTTGTCATAAGAGTTCGTCCAAGCAAACATCATTCCTAATTCTGATTCTTGATTTATCTTATCATCAAGAGAACGTGTTGGTATGATATGATAAATTCCCTGAGCAACGTTTGCATTTATATTTGCTCTATACATTTCTCTTGTAACAGTAAAGCCACTGGCATTCAACATGTTAAGAGTGTTTTCTATAACATCTTTATGAGGTATAACCGTATAGCTATCCCCGTGAGACGGAAGTGAAGCTGCTTCTAAATAGCTTCTTGTTGTATCTTTTATTAGTTTTGGCATTTGTAAATTTTTAAAGTGTAAATATAACAAATATAATCTTAGAAACAAAATTAAAATATATATCTAATTGTTTTTAAGTCAAAATATTTACTATATATTGTTTTAAACTCATTTAATAATCTTGATTTATGGCTCAAGGGGTATCTTAATACACCACTTTTATTCTTCACTTCTGAGCTGTATTTCATTAATTCTTGAGCTTCATTTGAAGATCTAATCATTTGAAACTTATGATTTGTAAGTGCAATTACTTCACATTTATTTTCACCAGCAATATCTTTTACTTGTTTAAATAAATTATCATACTCTTCTTTCCATCCGGGGTAAAATATAAGTGGACTGTAATTACAATGTACTTCCCATCCTAAGTCTTTGAGACGGTTAATGTCATGTATACGGCTCAAGATACTTGACATCTTGGGTTCAAGTATATCAGAGTACTTCTGTGGCATAAGACTTACACGCACTCTAGGTTTCTTGTTGAAACTACTAACGTCTAAGGTTAGTAATCCAGGATACTTAGTAGCCATTGTGCTATTAAGCTGCGGGTGATCATCATAACGTTTAAGATAATGTAACAGTGGTTCAGGTAAATGTTTCTGCATTAATACTAAATCTGTATTACATGCAATATCTACCATAGTGTATATGGGGTCTTGTTGATCCGGTACTTTATCATAAGACTTTTCCCATTCAACAACAGACTGAAATATCTGATCTACGTTTGTATTTACATAGACTCTCTTGTCATTGTATCTTGACATATAACAATAAGTGCTAACACATCCTCCAAAACAACCATATATAAGGTTAGGAGCAATGCAGTTAGCACTATTATTATTGTCCTTAGTAACAAGAGTTTTAGTCTCTTGTACTTTAATCATTCACTATTTCTACGTCAGCCCATGCAACAAGATGAACAACATTACCTTTTAAATCTAAACAATGAGAATACATCCCATCTATGTGATTAAAAATTAGTATTTGTTCTTCCTGAATTGCAGGAGCTCCGGGAGGAACTTTTATATCAGATTTAACTTTTATTTTAGAGCCTCTAGGTACTTGATGTAATTCCATATTAATTGTCTTTTACAAATTGACCATTAACCATCTTACCTGTACGTTTAGCAATTACATTATAAGCTGATTCAAGGCACTCTTCTAATTTAAGTCCTTGCATTTTAGCTTGAATGATCAGGGTAACCATAATATCACCCATAGCATCAATGACTTCTTCACGGTCATCTGCGTTGATTGCTGTACATAATTCTGTACATTCTTCTAAAGTTTTAAGAGCTTGGGCCATTGGTGTGGCTTTATCCAAGATTCCTTTTTCTTGTGCCCATTCTTCAACGGCACATTCTAATTCAAAATAATCCATTTGGTTTTAATTGTTTAATTGTTTGCTAATAAATCTAATACTTCCACTAATGATTCATGTCTATGATTATCTTTTAATATGGTTTTACTTACATATTTAGAATTTAAAATTTTAGCAACTTCATTAATTGCTGAGTAATTTTTATCCTTTAAATCAATTTGTTGGTTATCTCCACAAAGAATCATAACTGAATTTTTACCAAGTCTTCCTAAGACCATGGCTAGTTGAGCTCTTGTTAAGTTTTGGAATTCATCTATAATAACTATAGAGTTATCAAAAGTCCTTCCTCTAAAATGAGCAAGTGATACTAATTCTATCTTCTCTTCATTTTCCATCTTCTCTAAGATGGCCGGTTTATTATAAACCTTCCTCATATTGGAACGAATTGGAACCAACCAAGGCTCCATCTTTTCTTTTTCTGAACCAGGTAAAAAACCATTATCTTCTGTTGAGACTGTAGGTCTTGTAATTATGATTTTATTATACTGTCTCTTAAAGAACTGGTCTAAAGCTACTTGGACAGCAAGCAGTGTTTTACCACTACCTGCATTACCAACTATAAAATTAAAAGGATGTTTTAAAATTAAGCTCTTAGCTTCTTTTTGTTCTTCAGAAAGAGTTATTGAAAATCTTATTGGCCCCTTGGGCGGTTTTTTATCTGTATTTTGAGTCATTTAAAATAGTGTTAACTGATTTGCACTTACATTCATTATACTATCTATCTCTTTTTCAATAGCTTCTAAATAGTAACCTTTGTGTATGCCATAAGCATCCCACTTAGGTTTTAATTCCATTTTATTAAAAACTGTTTGCACCCATCTACCAGATTCTAGTTGAATTTCTCTACCGTCTGATTTGTTTACTTTAACAATCTTTACACCTTGTTTAGAAATATAATACCTATTTATCTTCTGCAGATCTTCTTCATGGTATGCTCCATCTTTTATTGACTTTGCCACCTGTTTCCAATCTCCTTTAGATTTACCACCTATACAATAATCTAAAATGTTATTATTTTCATTTAAATAATCCATAGGTAACATGTCATGTATAAAATAATAAAAAATTGCTTTAGGTATAACAAGTTTTGATTTATTTTTATGTAATTGTAAGTTAAAGAAATCAAATCTACCTTTTGTTTTGGTGGGAGCAAAAAAGAATTTACTACCTTCTATTTTAAATTTATAATGAGGGTTTTTTTTCTTGACGTCTCTCCAAGTGGTCATATCTACTTCTTTATAGTTATTAAGCCCTATGTAGTTGTTTACATCGGCTAATACTAATTTTTGATATTCATCATGTTCTAGCTGTAAATTTGTAAGATCTTCCCACTCTTTACAAATAGCCATGTATTCATCTACATATTTTCTTGGAATAATTGTTTCTATACCATCAGTATTTTGCATTAATGCTTTACTATCAGGTATTCTTTCCATAATCATTTCATATAACATAACTAGACTTAACTGACCATTAATTGTAATCCTCATTGTAAGTTCAGGATCATAAAAGAAACTGTTCTTATCATTACTTAGACCAAAGGTTGAATTTAATATAATCTTGTAAACATAATTCATGGGATTTGATTTAGGAATTTTTTTTCTTTCATCAAAAAACCATTCATACTGATCACAAAAATCTTTAGCAGGAAAATGTCCCGGAGCCCATCCATTTCTAATTACAAGATTAGGATAAAATGATGTAACATCTGATGACATTATTACATAGTCATCATTTGATGTATACACTCCAGCCTTTCTTGCACCGTGAACACCACCTACACCAAAATCAGTTTTAACATCCTTATAATTTACAGAATACTTAAAAGCACCCTTAAGATTGTTAGGATCTAACTCTACAGCGTTAAATCTCTCAAGAAGATTTTGAAACTGTGGAGATGTAAATTTAATATAAGGTAGTATAATATTTTTAAACTTAACAATACTTCTATGAGTTCTCATTTGCTTAAGATCTCTTTTAGGTATATTTAGTTTTTCACACATGTAATAAGCAAATAATTCTTTACTTATCCTGGGCTCACTGGCACTGTATAAATTTATATCATATGTATTAGTCAACTCCTTTCTTAACTTAATTAGATCCTTAGACCTATTAAATATTTCTTTGGTTGACTTAACATCATTAATATTGTATTCTAATACAGTATCAATTTCCTCAAGTGTTGTAATCTCTGCAGTGTGATGAATAGGCATATCTAATATGTTTTCCCAATCCATACTATACTGAATCCATTTGAGGCCTGAACGTTTTGCAGGGTTATCCCAGTGATGCATTTTAAATAAATCAATCTGACCTATTTTCATTTTCCACTGAGGATAATCCATAAACTCCTTCTTGTTAGACTTTTCTATACAGTATTGAGCATACCTGTAAATAATATTTGCAATTTCACAACCTGTTAAATCTAACCACAAATAGTGATTATCTACTATATATTGAGTAATCTGACCATCAAAGGCTAAACCATTATATGATATATGCCATTCTTTATTTTTAACATTCTGTTCAAGAAAATCTATAAACTTATTAAAGTCATTTCTTAGATCATGAATTACAAATATTTCTGTCTCTGTTGTTTTATAATGTTCAAAGACGGCTGTGAAACAATTAGATAGTGTTTCATAATCATGTACCCAATGTTTTTTTTCCATCTTTTTAATTGTTATTTGTTGCATTTTTAAGACTTACTTCTCTTGCTTCAAGTATTAAATCCATTATTACGTCATATACTGATTCTACTGCATCTTTTTGTGATCCATGAAATCTTTTATCTATTTCTCTTTCAAAAGCACTAATACTTTGAATACAATTCTTTAGTTTTTTCTTTTCCATTTGAGAAAGAACATATTGTAAATTGTGAGAAACTTCACCTAAACATTTTGTTAGTGCACATAAGATATTAATATCAATTATTTCTTCATTCTTTAATTGCTTCATAACTTTACTTATTAGAGCCAAAAAAAGCCCAAATTAATGAGCTTTTTTTGGTATCTGATATTATCTCTTTAGTAGACTAAAGAAAATGTATAATTTATTGACCTGGCATAATAATTTTAGAAACTTTTGTTTCTTCAATATTTACCTCTAAGAACTCTTTATAATTAAATGAAGATGCATTTATTGCAAAAAGCTCAATGAATGTTTCAATGTCAGCTTTATCATTAATATAATACTCTTGAAAAGTATTAAGAGTTACTCTTTGTTCCTTAACAGTTTTACCTGTTGTATTATTTGGAACTTTTAATCTTTGAGGCTGACCGCTTTCATCAAGACGGGGCATCATATGAAAAGATTCTTTCTTCTCTTTTCCAATTACAGCTAATATGCTTGACGTTGGGTCAAACATGGCTTCAATATAAGGTGATTCTAAGCTCACCGGTACTAGACTAAATGATCTTGCTCCTCTGAATACAGAGTTTACAAGCATCATATTGTTTCCTAAATTTGCCATTGATTTTTAATGTTTGTCCAAAGATATAAAATTGTTTTTAAATAATTCTATTTCATCTGGGATATTTTCAAATAATGTTTCTTTTTTAATATCAGGAACTGAACATAATTCATGCACAGTTTCTATAATAGAAAGATCTACACCTAATTCTCTTGCATAAATTTCATGAAAAGAATCAGGTGATAAAAAACTTTCTACATATTGTGATATGTTACCTACAGTACCAAAGAATTTTGTAATTGTTTCCTTTGTGTTTATACTAAATTTGGAATACTTACCATCAATAAAAGAGTTAAAATCATGTTTGTATTTTGAAAAATCATAAACATATATATGTTGATCATTTCCCAGGTTAAAATATGCTTCAAGTAGTGGATGATTTTTGATGTATTTAGACTCAAACTCTATATATTTTGAATCCGCTTTTGCATTGTATAAACACATAAACTTCATGTCTTCAGGTTTATAAAATTTATCCCATGAAATATATGTTTGTTCAGGGACAAAAGCTATACCTTTTTTTAGTTTCAGTAAAGGATATAAAAAAACTTTACTTTTTTGGAAGTATTGTGTATATACACCAGCCATACTATAATATAACTTTTTTAGCTAAGAATTCATAAGGCAAAGTGTAGTTTCTCTCTTTGTAGTGGTATTCTGCAACAGTAAGAACATCCCTTAAACCCTCAGTCCATATTGATAATGTCTCAGAAGATACATCAAATACATAAACTTGCTTGTAACTATCTATCACAGCAAACTTATAAATAATTGAGTAATCTTTCTCTGACTCATCTAAATTTTCATAGACTAATTTACAATAAATAGCTGCTTGTAACCAATATTTATAGAAATCTATAGTCTCTCTGAAGTCTGATATAGACTTACTGGTTGTCTTGAGGTCACAAATTGTGACCAGTTTTTCATCAGCATCAACTTTATAGAAATCAATAATACCTTTTAAACCAAAAGGTTTATCAATTAAATCACAAGACAAAGGTTTCTCAGCATATGTCTGAATAGGATCTAAATCAAATTCAGTTGCTGCTTTACTAAAAAGACTCATTACATCTTTATTGCTTTTAATTATTTCAGCGTACTCTGTGCATTTAGCAAGAGTATCTTGATCAATCACATCAACGTTAGTGTTTAAAAGAAACTTCCAATAAGGCTCATAGTCATCAACTTTAATCTTTGCTATTCTAGCATCATCCAGTTTAAGTGACTGGTACAAATTAAACTCTTTTAAAGTGTCAAGTATGATTGTGTTATCAATACCTCCAAGAGTCTCTGAGTCTGTAACAGTAGATAAATGTTTGAATATCTTTCTTACATTATCTGATGGTGCACTACCAGGGACAACATTAAACTTATCATTAACATGCTCTGGTTCAAATACCAAACAGTGTACAAGCTTTCCTTCAACAAGATACTTATCTGTTTTGACTTCTCTGTCTTTTAATATATAGTCCTTGTAAAACAGGGACGGGGAAAATAATAATCTATTCAATGAAGAATAGCTAAATGAAAAGTCTTTAGAATAAAACTCTTCTTCTTTTTGTGTATCTATCATAATTTGTTTTAAAAATAAGGAGAGAGGACCCATAAGGGCCCTCCACGATTATGGCAATATTCTCCTTAAATTGTTATTAATTGTTCTTCTAACTCTGTGTTAAAAAAACTTGCTTCTCTTTTTAGTTTATCTATATACTTTGGATTAACCTTAATGGCATCTAAGTTTATAGTAAACACGCTATCATCAGATAAACCCATATGAGATTTAACTACATTATGAAAAGCATATCTAGCGCACTCTTTAAAAGCAAACTCACTAAAATGATCTGCCTCTATCAACTTCATTAGGTATGTATTATAGTAATGACCGGATCTAGTCTGTGTGTATGGTGAAAACTCTTTCAAACTTGCTTTCAAAGTTTTCACATTAACACTATTCCAGTTTCTTGCATCTTTTAAGTAATCATAGTAAAAATAATATAACAATGATACATAGTCAAATGACTTAGTTAAGTTACAATTTGAAAGTAACTCTAAAGCTAAAGCCCTGTTTTCTAAATCATCAGACTTAATCATTTTTCTTGCGTTAGAATACTCCTCCTGAGTTAATATATGCAAACCCTCATAAATTATTTCATTAAGGTTTGAATCTAATATAACATTACTTGAAGATGTTATTCCTACAATCTCATCATAACCTTCTTTATCTAAATAATAATGATTGTAATGTGTTCTTTCAGGATAACAGCTATCCATATTTATTTGATTGTAACCGTACTGAGCTTTAATAGAAACAAGATCATCTTGATTATAAAGCTCAAGCTCTGATATAAAATTATTTAAAGTATCAGCATCCACAACCCCAGCACCTTTAGCTTTATAACTTTTAATTACATCACTAACTAAATATAATGACTCCCAAGAATATGTTGCTAAGTTATTAAGATACTTAGATGATACAACCTTATAATCCGCTGTATCTTTATTTCTGGTAATAGAAATGTCATACTTCTCCTTTAATAAATCTACCTTCATACGTGGTAAATCTAATTTAGGATATCTATAGAAAGACTTACTTTGTATATCTACAGTATTAACTTTACTAATATTTATACCTTTAATATCAAACTGGCCTGTACCTGCAAAATATGACAGATACATATCAAAACTGTCAAATATAGCACCTGATCCATTTCTAAAGTGATAATTATATATTTTCTTCATCTTATAAATATTTTAAATATTCTTTTTTTACATTAACTTTAAACGTATACAGATTCCTGTTATAAATCTGTATGTCTTTTCTACATATAGGCTCAAAGTATCTGAATGTAATTTTTGAAAGCTTATCTTCTTTCTCCAACATTAATATCATATCTTCAGCTGTATTACGTGATAATTTGTTGAAGTTTGATTGATCCATCCAATATTGAATATCTTTATTTCTATTGAACTTATACATATTACTGTAAGCTTTTTGAGCAAACTCCCATAATAAATGTATGTTCTTAGTATAATCAATAGTTGGAATTATCTTTGATGCTAAATCATGATCTGCACTGTCATAAGAATTCAATTGAGAAACTAATAACTCTAACATTTCTTCATCTAATACAATTTTATTTGCAGAAGAATGAAGTACTGTTTCAGCATCAACTACAGAAACAGATGTTGTATCAATTTTATGTGCTAAGTTAATTGCCATACCTGTAAGCATCCACTCATCATAAAGACTCTCTTCAACATCTAAACTATAATATCTAACTTTATCTGTAACCTTTTCTGTTACTATAACATGATTATTATGGTTATCCACATCTAGTATAGACCCATTGGTAGAAGATATAGCTTCCATATTCCATAATTTACCGGCCATATACGTACTAGGTATATTCAGACCGTTTTGGAACTTACCAAATATTTCATCATGTCCAATTATAAGATCAGCCAATGTATAATCATTAGTTACTGTGATCTTATGCTCTTTTAAAGCTGCTTTCAATCTATCTTGTGATACATTACATCTGGGTAATATGAAAGCTTTCTTTTTGTTTATAAATGTCTGATCTGTTTCTGTTGGTACAGATAACAGTCTGACTATATTGTCATACGTTGTTTCATCTTGAGTAGCTAATACATCTTCAACACCTGAAGAGGTTAGCACCCCATATAATGGGGCACTATCCAATCCAAAGTGTGTCAATGCATCAGTATCAAAATCTTGATATACTGATTTTGTTGCCATTTTACTTCATTGTCATTTTGATGATATCAGCATTCATCATCATTTTGTTAAACTTAGCTTTGTTGCCATTAAATATTGTACGTACAATCAAATACTTAAGATCATTAGTGAAATAGTCTTTTGTACAAAGAGCTATTAATCTATCAGTGATCTTCTGAGTAATTGTATTGTCTTTAGAATATACAACAGCATAGTTAGCCAAACGTGTTGCAAGTGTAGATGCAATATCTGCACGGTAAGCATCATCTTTTCCAACACAACCTCTTAGTTCACCAAGAATATATGATTCATTATCATGAGCCAATAAATCTTTAGGTGTTACCAGTTTGTCCAGTTTGTTATTAATAAAAGTTGTAAACATAGATGCAAATGCATCACCTACAGAACCTTCACCAATCATTTGGATCATACTAAGGTTATCTTCAAAATTGTCAAAGCTTGAAATAGAGTTAAAGAATGTAGTAATAGATCTTGAGTTAGTTTCTTGTGTTACTAACTCAGGGTGTAATAACAAAAAGTTAATACATCTTGTATCTATACCAGCTTCTTCTGCCCAACGAGCCCATACATTAACATCAAACTTTAAGTTAGCAGTAATATAACGTGTCTTTTGTGCACTGTCAATACTGTTTACCATATAATCACCGTTATCCGGGTTTGCTGTCAATATAATATGCCAATCTTTTGGAAGAGACCATGAAATATAAGTCTGACGATCAATTAATTCCATAACTGCCTGAATAAATCTCACATCAGCACGGTTCCAGTCATCCAATAATAAAATACCACCTTCTTTTACATCAGCAATCCATTCTGGTGCTGCATAAGACATTCTGTTTTTACCAGTCATTTTATATCCGTTCTTTAGATATGCATCAACTGCTAACTCATCAACCCATTGACCAACTTTCTTAGTCACTGTGCCTCCTAGTTTTGCAAGATCAGCACCTGCTTTTGCTGTATAGTTTAAATCATTTACTTTCTTAACTGTTTTTTCTGTATACATCTGAAATTGACGTACAGGGAAACCAACTAAGTCACCAAGCTCTTCTATCTGAGCTAAGTTTAACTTAACAAAGTTTAAATTATTTTCTTTTGCTAATTCTATAATAGTAGATGTTTTACCGATACCTGATTCACCAACAACTTCAATTGCTACTGGATTTTTACCTTCTGCTTGTATCTTACGATTGTTTGTGATGATGTGATTTACAAAATCTTTTACTTCATCAATGTTTAAATTTACTTGTGCCATAATTGTTTTTTATTAATTTAATTTTATTACTTTTCCTGGTAAATCGTTATTCATATGAGACCTGCTGCTTAATACCCAAAGAGTATTTTTAGGGCAGTTGTCTGGATTATATGCTTCACCATCTGTTAAATATATAAGGGCTGTATAACGCCCGTACTCATTGTAGTGATCTACAACAGGTTGAAAAGATGTACCTCCTCTACCTTTAATGTTCCAATCTTTTTTTGGATTAAAGTCTTCTACAGAATTTAATCTTGTATCACACTGTGCTACTGTAATTTTATGACCGGTTTTATGCATGTGATTTATTTCATTCATAAATTCTACCAGTTCACTGCTTGATACAGAACCAGAAGTGTCAACACCAACAAGAATATGATTCTTAAACTTAATTTTAAGACCGGGATTTGCTATATAACGCTTATTATACTTTCTTCTTAGCTTCTTTGTATATACAACAGAAGAATTACCTACAAAACGTCTTAAATAAGCTTTCCAATCAAACTTTGCTGGTTCAACATGACGCAACCTAGATATTATCTCACCTAATTCTCCAGGAATAGTACCTTGTCTTTTCTCAGTTTGTTCTGCAACTTCTTTAAGTTGATGCTCTATTTGTTTTTCTATAAGCTTTTTATCAGCTTCAGAAAGTTCATCAAATTCATCCCATGTAGCGTGAGCATCATAAGGACTATCTCCTTCAGTATCATTAAGCATAGAGTCAAGAGATGGAGATGTCCCATCATCTTTAGCTTCTGACAGTAAATCATAATAGACTTTAGTACCCGCTTTTACTGGTAGTTTTAGTTCTGGAAATGAATCCATTGTAATGCCACCTTCAGGTAAGTAACTTGAATCTATGTATTGGTTTATCTCTAAATCTGCAGCAATATTAAATAACTTTTTGTCACTGTATATATCACGCATTATTAAGTGACCAAAGCTTATATGCAATATCTCATGCTTAACTAATCCAACTCTGTGCTCTAAACTCAGGTTATCAAAGAAATCAGGATTAACTGCCAACTGTACACCTATACCATGCTTGCTTACACCAGCGGTTGGTATGTCTTTTCTAAAAGTCTTATTAAGACCAACTAAAAAGAGCCCGTAAAAGGGCTCTTCAAGTATTAATGTTTTACTTGCTTTTGCAAGTTGATCTGCTGTTTTTACCATTTTAACTTCATGTTTATATCATAATTAAATTTATAATCAGTTACCTCTTCTATTGTTCCTTTTATCTCCTTGTCAAATAAGTATTCAAATAATGTTTTAACATCATCATCATCTTTACGGTACTGAATGATAAAGTTATAGAAATTCTGCCAACTTAAATTTGTTATGCTTGTATTTGATCTATACATTGATGATATTTCCTGTTTAAAAATATCAAACCCATCATTACTAAATATATCACTGTGTGATTCAATTATTTTTTCTCTTGTAGATTTATTAGAATCCTTAGCAAAAAACAATATATAAATAGGATCTAGATTTAAATTTTTTAAATTTTCCAATCCTATGTTTACATCTTCTTTTACTGATGAAGACAATATTTCATTTAAAGATTTATAATCTTTTATGTTTAAACTATTCATTTAATCTTCTATTTTTAAAGTTTTAGACATCCAATGTGGTTTTTTTTCACGATTTATGTGAGTCAACCATTCTTTTGCAGAAGGTATATAATTATTACAATCTTCTTTTACATGTTGTTCTCCAACATATCTTGTGTATACTGTTTTACCATCCGAGTTAGTAAAACTATTTCCAAATAATCTTTCTGCTTCAAAAATTCCTTCTGAATGATGGCGGAACATTCTATGAATACTATGACCCACCCATGATTTAGTTTCATCAAACCAATCATGAATGTGCACATAATCTTCAACTTTACCACCCCATTTTCTCACAGAACTCTTAGCATGTAATGATGGATGAGCCATTATATAAACAGCATTTCATCAGACCAGTCATAGTCTTCAGTTATATTCTGAGAATAATTTAAGTTAAATGTATTATTTTCTACATCAATTGTGATGTGACCATAACCACCTTCATTATTAACCCAGTCTCCAACTGTATCAACCTTAGAAGCAATAATATCCCAAGCAAAATCTCTGATTATTTCTTCTGCTTTTTTATTAGGCATATCAATATATTCATAACTATCTTTTTCAGTTCTGAAGTATATCTCATCAATATCTCCAGAATCACCACTTCCTGAAAACTCAATTGTAATTTCAACTACACCTAAGTGTTTGCAATTCATTAAAGTTAGAGCTCTTTTTAGATTTTCTTTATTTTTTTCTTCATTTTTATTCTCCATTGTTTTCCTTTGTTTTTTTTAATTCATTATCTTCTAAAATCTCTATATACACACCTGGATTTTCTTTATCATATGTATAATTATAAAATACTGGTAGTATATTATCTGCATTATCATCTTCTATCCAGTCATATGATGTCATATCATCTTGCACTGTTTGTGCAGGATTTATATAATCAAACTTATGACGTGTACCTCTAACAAATGTAAAACCAATTTTAACAGGAAGTTTATACTTCTTAAGTTCTTCTTGGAACTCAGGAGCATATTTCTGAAAATACTCTTTTGTATTTTTACGGTAGTTCATAACAGTTTTACTTGCTATAAAATACTTACCTGTCCATCTACGCCCATTTTTTGAGCTTGGTACATTGCCGGGTATAAACCATTTTTTATTTGCCATACTATTTTAAATTATTTTTTTATTAAAATGGATCATTATCCCAGTCTTCTGGCCATAACTTTTTAGCTATAAACTTTCCAACTATCATTACTACTACGGCTATTGTTAGCCAACCTATTGCTTCTATCATATTTATTTATTTAATGTTTCTTTTAATAATGGCTTTAGCATTGCATGAACCTTATCAAAACCATGTAACTTCATAGCGTCTGATATATCCTTGCATATAGTTAAGGCACATCCTTGAATATTATAGGCTTTTGCATATGCTTTAATTGCTTTTGAACCCGCCTCATCATTATCAAATAATGTGATTACCTTTTTGTATTTTTTCTTTAGATTATCAATTAGATAAGGTTTGATTAACGTGTTTTCACTATTAGGTGCAATCACTTCTATATTATAACCCATACCTTTTAAACACATTGCATCTTTTAAAGATGAACATATTACTAAGTAGGGTTGATTATATTTAAGTTGATCATAACCTTGCAGATACGGATTAATATTATAAAACTTGTGTTTAGGGTCTTTTGGTTGATATAACTTTATAAGATCTCCGTCTTTATTAAAGTAACCATATGTCATAGGTTTTCTAAACTTTGCAACTTCTACTTTATCATCCTGTTCCTTTACCATAGTAAAATATTCAATGGGTTTTACATTATATTCATTTAAAATTTTAGAACCAATTCTAAATGATAACCAATAGTCAGCATCAATACTATCCCATTCTTTTATACAAGCACCTTCAAATTTCCATTTAGCATTTGCTTGAAGAGTAATTAATTCAACATTTCCACTTTTAACATATTCATTGTATTCTTGAATAATTTTGTTAACAGCTTGAGTATAATTTAAATTAAATATTTTTTGAATTAAATCTGTTTTATTACCTGAAATACCAGTAGAAAAATCTTTAAATTTATACTGTCTTGTTCTAGTATCAACATAAATAGCAAAACTTGGAGTTCTTTCTCCAGGATTAAATATAGATGTTATTTTAATATTTTGACCTATTAATTTTTCAGGAATATTTAAATAGTATTGAAATACCCAATAACTTGGTATGTCTTTTATATTTATTAATAAATTTTTAGTACTAAACATATTATAAAAAAAAAGGGGTAGCCTAAACCACCCCTCCTATTATTTTAAAGATTAAAGATCAAAATCATCACCAGACACTGTTCCAGCTACTGGTTCAAATGAACTTGTAGTAGAAGCCGTGTTAGTAGACTTATTCTTTAATGGAACAATATGCTCAGATCTATTAAACTCAACTAAGTTAGAGTTATCTACATCTAATCTTTCAACAGTAACTCCATTTCTGCTACGCTTTGGTAAGAATAACTGTAGGTTGATGTAACCTTCTTTGTTTTCCCACTCACGTCCTGCAATACAGAAATTGTAATAAGTATCACCACTTAAAATAGTGTTTGCAGATGAAACAAATTGTTCAATTGTTTGTGCTTGAATTGAATCAAGTTCTCCACGTTTACCTTGTTGTTCAGCTAAAAAGATTAAAGCTTTCATAATTTCAGCATCACGATTGATTTCTCTACCGCTTGGTAATGTTGCATCAGCAAATGCATAACGTTGAAATGATACTCTACCAACTTGACCTTGATATCTTGGTCCACTTGGATTATTCATATCATGTAAGAAACCTTCAAACTCTCCTTTTACTGGTCTACTTTCTACATTGATTTGTAGATCATATGCAGAGCTATCATAAGGTGGAGCGTTTAAAACAATAGAATTAATTTTTAATTCTTGGTTACCTGCATCAATTACTGGTTTTACTTTGCCGCTACCGGCTGACATGTCTTTTGTACTTAACATTTCTCTTTTGATTTTAAATTTAACTTTGATTATTAATTTTCATAGGCTGTAATAGCCTCTCTGACATACTGAAGATCATTTGGAACAAAATCATCTTCAAACATATCCATTGGTGATTTACAGGTATTTTCTCCATTGTTTTGTGTTTCAAAACCATAGTGTAAACTACCATCATCTTCTTTACGGACTTTGCCAAACAATACAATAGAGAATAAACCCTCTAGTGTAAGTGCATTGTCAATCATTTTACCCACAGTTTTTGCTTTTACTTTACGGTTACCATTGATATCCGTTGATTCTTCAGCGTGGGTCAAGAAGAATACATAAAGATCTTCTCTCAAGTCTTTAGGAAGCTTTGCAACTTGAGCAAGATTTGCAGCAATCTGAGTAAACTTATCATAGCCTTTTTCATTAGCTTTATCAAAGTACTCAAAACTTGACATGTATTGCCAGTCATCAATTACTAAGTTTTTGATGTGAGGCATTTTATCACTTACATGCTGCATAGCTTTATAAACTCCTGGGCCGCTTGATACACTGATCAAATTACCATCTGGATTTGATTTATCCAAAGGAGTATATTTACTTTTCCACCCTTTAAAAGGTAAGGGTTTATTAGCAATATTTATAATAACTGTTTCTTTAGGATCTAAATTCCTAATTGAGGTTGATTTACCTGAGCCTGACTCAGCAATTACTAAAACACTTTGTGCCATACTTAACTATTTATTTTCTTTTCTATTTTACTTAAACTATCTGCAATTCTGTTTAGTGCTTTAACAATACCATTCATTGGTACTGCTTCATCTGGATTTGGAAGATCTTCCATTTGTTCCAGTAAGTTATCAAAGATAGTATTTTTTCCTTGTTTAGAAACTACATCACTTACAACTTTAAGTTCAGAAACAGGAATTAAGTGTCTTTGAAAACCACTATTGCTTTCTACTAACTCATATTCTTCTTTCCAGTGAGGATTATATTTATGTAAATATAAAGTTCTCTTAGGATCTTCTGAGTCATAATCAATACTTACAAATTCTGTGTAAATATCTTTGTTTCTTTCTAGCTCACTTGGGAAAAAACTAACATGTAGTTCATCCTTTCCTGATGGTCTATAAGCCATTTTGGGAATATAAGCAGCATTTGATAACTCATTCATATTGAAATAGTTTTCATGCTGTTCTCTTAGTTCTTTTACTTTTTGTTTTCTTTGTTCTGGAGTCATTTTTTCATTCCTTATTAAATTTTCAATTTTACATTCTTAATGCTTCTTGTGCTGGTGTTGGCATTTCAGCTATTTCCATTTTTTCAAACATTGCTTTAAAGAAACTCATTCTTGTATCACCATTACGGGCTTTTAAGAAGTGTAGTACTAATGTTCTATCATCTTCTATAATATACCTGTCTGGTCCATACAATCTAATTTTCTGTTTAGCTGGTCTATTAATACCTATTAAAGTATCAGCATGTTGAAGCATAGCATCTGAACCAAACAAATCTGATTCAAGAATATAATTACCATACTTACCTTGTTGTGCACGTTCTGGGTTATCAATGTTTCTATTAAGCTGTGATAAAGCAATAAACAAACATGGATACTCACGTTTTGTTTGTGTAAAGAACTCACCTAATTCAAATAGCATATCTAAACTACTATTTTGATATGGTGCTCTCTTAACAAGCATAGTGTGATCCAGTGTGATTATAGTCTTTTTACCTTTATGTATATTCATATACATATCAATCTGTTCTCTCATTTGATTAACAGTCATAGGTCTTGAGACTATATCAACAGGATATTTTACACGTTCTTTAGCATACTGATGACACTTGTTTAATACATCTGTTGTTAATACACTACCAGCACTACATAATTCTTTATATGTCTTACCAGTTATAGAACTAAACTCACGCAATGCTGAGGTTCTACCAACCATTTCAAACTGAAACTCTAAGACTCTAAAATCATCTTCAGAATTTAATTCAAAAGATTCTCTTATAATCTGATCTTTAATCAATGTTTTACCTGAACCAGGTCTTCCACCAATTACAGTAAGAGTGTTCCATTCTAAACCATCAGTAGTGGCGTCATTAAATTTAGGCCATGGAGTGTAAATAGATTTTTCTTCACCGTTTGCACGCTTGACCATATATTTAAGTGCATCATTAAATGCAGCATATTGACCCGCCCATCCTTCTGTTGGTTTACTCATTTTCTATTGTGTATATGATACTCTCAACATTTTCTATACTTGCTTCACAAGAAGCTTCATCCGGAACCCATGTTCCATCTCTAAGCATTTGAAAATCTTCTAGTATCTGGTTTAACTTATGTAATACTTCTGTTATTTTATCTGATGTCATTATACTACTTTTTCTTTAAAATGATGAGTCTCTGTTTTTACACCGTCTTTAATCATATCACAGTAATCTGCTAGTTTACTGTGTTTTACCTTATGTTTGTCTTGTTTTGCTATAAAGTACTGACTTGTAACCATATACATGTAGTTAGTCTCTCTATACTCATTTACATACATACGTGTTGCATCAAGTATTTCATCCCAAGTATAATCATAAGTTTCAAAAAACCATCTAAAAGACTCAGAAAGAGCTTTTACATTTTGTCTTGATGGCATTCCTGAAGGTAATCTTCCAGGTGGAAATATATTTCTATATATATCCAATTTATCATTAAGATCTTTACCCATCAATTCAATGTTGGTTTTCTTCTTGGCTTTAATAAAATAGCCATCTAATTTTGTAATTAGTTTTTTAGCTTTATTTGTAAGCTTGTATGATGATTCCTCTTTAATAAGAAATCCTTCTTCTAATAGTGCAGGTAATTCATCTTTAGATTTCAGTAACGGTACTGATGTCTTTTCCTTCACGCTGTACAATAGAAGCATTTGATTTGGAGTTATCTTCTCCTTTGTTATTTTCTGAAATATTTCCCACATATTGGTTTATTTTATTTTGCACTGATTCTATACATTTATTGAATTCAGAGTAACCAACATACATGTAGTCTTCACAAACTTTAATTGAATGTATGCATGTAGCATGGTCTCTTTTCATATACTTACCTGATTCTGATTTACCATAACCAAACCTTTCTACAGCTATGTAAAAGAAAATTTGTCTAAGCATTGTTATTGGCTTAATGCGTGTTCTATCTTTCAAACTTTTAGTATGAATAAAACTTGGGTACTGCTCATGTAATGTAGCAATACACATTTTCTCTAACACTTCAAGACTAACTCTATAATCTTTGTTTTTTACAAATAAATGTATATCTACGCCATATTCATTATACAGCTTTATTCTGAAAGCATGTATATCTTTTAGAATATTATTATGTTGATTTTCAGTCATTTAACTTATTTTGGGTCTTAACAAAGTTAAGAAATTTTTACCAATTTATCAAGGACTTTCCCTGATCATTAAGTATTTTGTTTATTGTTAGAAATAAATCTTTATCATTCCATACACCGCCTTTATAAGCAGCAGCTGCTGGATGTTCTACTTGAATTACAATATGATTAAGTAATAATTTTTGCCATTCTTGAGCTTTCTTACCAAGTAATACAACAACAAGCTTAGAAGGATAATTATTCATTCCAGTAAGTAGTTGTGTTGTAAATGAATGCCATAATGAATAGTGTGAACCTATTTTATTAATTTCTACTGTTAAAGCAGTATTAAGCATAAGCACACCTTGTTCTGACCATCTAGTCAAATCAGGATTTCTTTCATAACCTGGATACTGTTTCTCTAATGAATTAAATATATGTCTTAATGAAGGTTGTTCTTTCATTGTATTACTACAACTAAAAGATATACCATCAGCAACACCAAGTTGAGGATATGGATCTTGTCCAATAAATACAACTTTTGTTTCCTTATAAGGACACTTTGTAAAAGTTTTAAACCAATCTTTCATTGGTGGTGTAAATCTGGTGCCATTTTGCACCATACCTGCAAGTTTATTAAGAGTAGTGTAAAAACTTTCTGAATCCAAGTAAGGATATATTATATTTTCCCAACCTGAATTTTCTAGTTTTAATTTTAATTTACCTATCTTTTCAGGCATATTGATTGTTTGTTGATGCATATTTTACTATATTTGTATATTAAATGAAACATTATGGAAGATTTTGTAAAAACAACTAATACATACGATTTTACCAAAAACATTAAAGATATTGAAATTAATACCGGTTTTATATTAGGTCTTAATGATATACTGATGTTTTATATAACTAACATTGTTAAAGATGCAACTACTTTACCAGAGACTTTTAAAAAGTTTGAAAAAATAATTACAGGTGACGAACCAGAAAAAGTAAAATTAGATAAAATAGAAAGTCAAATATATACTTTATTTGCTCTTCAACAATTATTAAAAGCAAAAGCTAAAGAACAAAATTTAGAAATTGAAGTAGATAGTAAAATTACTAAAGAAGATTTGACTGCTTATATGACAGCTTTAATGGATGATGATTCAAAAGCTGCAGATAAAAAACTACAAGAAATACAAAAATTAATAAAACCTAAATTATCTTAAATTCATATTACTAAAATCTCCTATTTCTATACATGCTTGTATAGCTAAATTTAATTCATCTTTATCACACTTACCAAAAGACTTGCAGTACTCTGAATTATCTCTCATAAAACAAAGTCCTGCCTGTCTTTTTACATTTAGCTTAACCTCATTAAATGTATAACCAATCTCATTTGCTATTTCTCTACACATAACATGTATTCTTGCCAGTTGTGCATTACTACCTTTAACTTCATCAGATACACTAATGAACATCTCAACCTTTGCACCTTCTGGTGCATTGGCTAAAAAGTTATTAATTCTAGATTCATTTGCTTTTATAGGGTAAATAATTTTACCTCCTTTAATTTCTGCGTTTAGATATATATGATTTTTCATTTTTTTATATATTGATATTTTGTGATTCATGATGTTTCATAAGCATACAAACATAATCTAATGTATCATTTTCACTCATTTTATAAAAAATACTTTCTTTTTCATAACCATCTGTTAATAAAATATCCTCTATACATATAGTATATTTATATTTAGTTTGATTAGAATTTTTTGAAGCATCTAGTAAATATTCAATAATTATATCATTCTTTTTATATACATGTTTTTCTACTTTATTTGTTTTCATGATAATCTAATATTTCTTCTTCAAGATTATATATATCACCTTCTAGTATTATATCAAACACTGGGAGTATATCTACTGTAACTGTATTTTTGTTATAATCTTTCAATGTATACCAAACATGTGTTAACTCAACTGATGAAGGATAACCTGGTGTTCCTGGATTACCATGTTGATCATAATACTCATCAGGCTCACCTGCTTCATAAGAATATTCAATATCAAGATAAATCTCACTATCTCCTGTTGCAATTGTATGTGTATATAGTCCCATTATTTAAATCTTAAAGCATTATCAATTTGTATAAAGTTTTGACCACAAACATCACAGTTTATGTCTAACTCTTCATCTTGGTGTAGTGTTGTATTATTACAGTTAGGACAAGGATGTTCATCTAAGTGTATCCATTGTCTAGCTGCATTCTTATTTTCTTCTTCTATGTATTTATCATATGAGCCATACTGTTCTTGTATTTGCTGCATAAATATTTCTTTCATTTTTCCCATAACTTAATCTAATGGATTATAATATTTAATTTTCTTTTCATCAAAACTCTTAAGAGCATTTTTTACCCATCTTTCATCAGCTGTTCCTTTATAACATAGTATATGACAGGTTGCTTTTTCTGACGGATTAAGTCTTAATAGACGGCCAATTCTCTGAGATGTTTTTCTTTCATTACCGTATGCATGCATTATAATACCTTGCTTAAGCTTTGGTATAGTAACACCTTCACTAAGCTGTAGTACACAAGACATATTATTTATACGTCCATCACTAAATAACTCAAAATTATCTTCTGAATTTGGATTATTAGAATGATAACTGTGTTTACATATTCTATCAGCTTGATCTTGAGTGTTTGCAAATACAATACACTTAGAACTGATGTTTGCTAATATAGACTTTACATATTTTTCTTTAGTGTTATAGTCCATTAAAGCCCTCATTCTCATGATAGAAGCAAACTGTTGTTGTTTTGGCGTTATAGCCTCTTCAAATCTTTTGTTTACATACATATAATCTTTATATTCTGATGTATACCAGAATCCACCTTTCTTATTTTTCTTCTTGTGTGTAGGTGTTTTAGCTAAAAGTAACTCATGAACTATAATCTGATAATCATTTAAGATATTACTATCTGTAGCATCATCAACAGTAAAGGTGTATTTAATTGGGCAAAACTCTGCAACCATTGCATACTTCTCTGTTCCTTTACGTACTGGTGGTGTACCTGTTAAACCAAGTATGTTACCAGAAAATGCTGATAAAAAACTTCTATGGTTATTTAATAAACTATGACATTCATCTAAATAAAGAAGCTGGTATTCCATAGGATTCTGTTTATTAATAGATAAATAAGTTGTAAAGGTTAAATGATCTGCTAAACGTTCAAGTTCCATCTTTTTTAATTCAGATAGCCAAGACTCTTTGATTGATAGTTTTGGTATAACAACCAGTGCCTTAACAAATGGATCATAGTTCTTTAAGAAATGCTGTATTGCAATTCTTGTTTTACCTACACCCATAGATATACCTAAACCACATCTATTATGTTGCACTGCTATTGCCAATGCATCTCTTTGTACTATTTCTCTATTTGTCATTTTAAAATTTTAATAGTTTTAATAATTTAATATATCTAAATCTAAATTGTTATCAATTAGTAATTCATTTAGTTTATGTTTACACTTTTCAAATGCATCATAAGCATCTTGGCTCATATCATCTGGTGCATACTTAACCTGTAATCTCAACCATTGTTTCATCTCCCATAATGTATTAAACATTTTAGATGCATCATTGGCCATTTCAAATTCGGTTTGATCTTCCGGTAAATTGAATTCTAATATTGCTTTCATTTATTCATCTTTATTTATAAAATATATGTTATCTTTCTTCATATTGTATGAAATTCCATTCTCGGAAGTAATCATTATTTCAAAACTCCAACCAGACCATTTAAAATCAGGTGTTAGTTCA
>Ga0209136_1000022_pt1 | contig 117416 bp, 112 predicted proteins | sample SaaInl0LU_22_DNA_FD_184640 | JGI IMG/M metagenome (GOLD analysis project Ga0209136, IMG submission 184640) | Marine microbial communities from expanding oxygen minimum zones in the Saanich Inlet - ESP_90LU_22_DNA (SPAdes) (version 2) | ecosystem: Environmental > Aquatic > Marine > Intertidal... | reverse complement strand
CTCATTGGATTCTACAATATCGATACGCTAAGCAACAATCACAAAACCGATGTTTTGTTAAAAATAACCGACAGATTGTCTGAAAAAGAAGGGCAACTTATGAGTCACCCGTTGCAAATTCAAACCTTAAAAAACATTAAAATTTATACGGATTACAGCTATCAAAAAAAGGGACAAGTATACCAAGACTCCGCAACCTACAACGGATTTCAATTCTATGCACACGACAAAATAAAATACCGCCCCAAAACTCTGTTGAACTCGGTTTTTTTAGAACCGCATCAAATTTACCAAGACAGCACGCGAAACTTGACAAGAAATCATTTGAAATCTCTCAAGAATTTCAAACTGGTGAAATTGAAATACAAAGAACTCAATAGCGATGAACTTTCGGCGTCCATTCTTCTGACACCCCTAAAAAAGTACTCTATCCGTTTGAATACTGAAGCCATTCATTCCAATATCAAGCAACTTGGATTTTCCGGCGGATTTTCTTTCTTAAACAGAAACACTTTTAAAGGAGCTGAAATTTTCAAACTCTCCTTTCAAGGATCCATTTTTGACATCTCAAACAATACCGGATCCGACGATACACCATTCAACTCATGGGAAGTTGGTACAGACGCCTCCTTAGAGATACCTCGATTTGTATTCCCTTTTTTAAAAAATAAAATTATCCCAAAAAACATGGGTCCGAAAACCGTCTTCTCCGTAGGTACGAGCTTTCAAAAAAACATCGGATTGGACAAACAAAAATTTACAGGCATTATTAAATTGTCTTGGAAATCGAATCCTCGAAAAACACACTCTATCGAAATGCTCAATGCGCAATTTGTAAAAAACCTAAATACCAATTCTTATTTTTCAATTTATTCCTCAGAATTCGACAAATTAAAAACAATTCAAGAGGAACATTTTCCGAACAACACGCTTTCAACAAGCAACGCATTGACGTTTGTTTCAAATGAAATAAACACCGCCTTTCAAAACAATCATCCGGAAGACTACCAAACAGCAAAAAACATTCAAAAAAGATACGACATCTTGACTCTGAACAACCTAAGTCCTTCAATCTCTTATGCGTTCACTTACAACACACAATTCGATTTCAAAGACAATGACTATTTCTTATTCAAAGCCAAAGTGGCCACTTCTGGAAACATTGCTTCCATGCTTGCGAAAAAAGAAAATGACGGTGTAAAAACATTTTTAGACATTCCAATAGCACAATTCACACGAGCCGACGTGGAATTTAAAAAATTCTGGAAAACTAAATCCGCCAGTGTTTTTGCTTTTCGATCTTTTCTCGGTGTTGCCGTTCCTTACGGAAACTCTGATGAAATCCCGTTTAGCAACAGTTATTTTATTGGTGGATCAAGCGACATTCGAGCATGGAAAACTTACGATCTTGGACCTGGATCGAGCAATACAGGACTCGAATTCAATGTGTCTAACTTTAAATTCATCAATAGCCTGGAGTACCGCTTTGACATCAACCGAAGCTTCAAAGGAGCGCTCTTCATAGACGCCGGAAATATTTGGGACATCACCAATTCAGATTTGACCACAGTAGACGAAAAATTCATAGGACTCAAATCTTTAAAAAACATAGCTGTCGGTACTGGATTTGGAATTCGTTACGATTTCAACTTCCTCGTATTGCGTCTGGATTTGGGCTTCAAAACCTACGAACCTTATTTAGAAGACGATCGATGGCTCCAAAATTACAACTTTGAAAATGCTGTATTGAATATTGGTATCAACTATCCTTTTTAGAGATTCGCTGCACAAAACCACAGACTAGTTATACACGTCCTTTTCCACAATAGATCCGCGAAAACATCCATATTTAACTATTTCATAGAACGAAAGTTAAACCTACAACGTTTTCGTACAAACTAGTAGAGCAAGTTTTAAAAAAAAGATATTAATCCCTATTTTTGTCTCAAAATTCATTAAACCAACAAACATGAATCACAACATAAAACCAGGAGTTGCTACAGGAGATGCAGTTCAAGAAATCTTCAAATTAGCAAAAGCGAAAAAATTTGCACTGCCTGCTGTAAACGTAACAGGAAACAACACAATCAATACAGTTTTAGAAACTGCCAAAGAATTGAATGCACCTGTTATCATTCAATTCTCTAACGGAGGAGCGATTTTCAATGCCGGGAAAGGATTGGACAATACCGATCAAAAAGGTGCGATTGCGGGAGCTGTTGCAGGAGCAAAACACGTACATGAACTGGCAGTTGCCTATGGTGTTCCTGTAATCTTACACACAGATCATGCTGCAAAAAAATTATTGCCTTGGATTGATGGATTGTTAGATGCCTCTGAAAAGCATTTTGAAGAAACCGGAGCTCCTTTGTTCTCCTCTCACATGATTGACTTGTCGGAAGAACCTTTGGAAGAAAACATCGCTATTTGTAAAGAATATTTAAAGCGTATGGACAAAATGGGCATGACGTTGGAAATTGAATTAGGAATTACCGGAGGTGAAGAAGATGGTGTAGACAATTCTGACGTAGATGAGTCAAAATTATACACCCAACCAGAAGAAGTAAATTACTCTTACGAACAATTGTCAGAAGTTTCTTCTCGATTTACAGTTGCTGCTGCTTTTGGAAATGTACACGGTGTATACAAACCAGGAAATGTAAAATTGACCCCAAAAATTTTAGACAACTCTCAAAAATTCATCGAAGAAAAACACGGATTGGAGCACAACCCAATTGATTTTGTTTTCCATGGTGGATCAGGGTCTTCAGTAGAAGAAATAAGAGAATCTATTGGTTACGGTGCGATCAAAATGAACATCGATACAGATTTGCAATATGCGTTCATGGAAGGAATTCGTGATTACATGTCAGAAAACCAAGACTATTTGCAATCTCAAATCGGAAATCCATCAGGAGCAGATGCTCCAAACAAAAAATACTACGACCCAAGAGTTTGGCTGCGTAAAGGAGAAGCTACTTTAAAAGCAAGATTGATCAAGGCCTTTGAAGACCTTAACAACATCAATACTTTGTAAATCAATCAAACATCTTTGATATTTTTTCCCAAAGAGAAACTGAATAATTTTTCAGTTTCTCTTTATTTTTTTAGTAAATTAGCCCCCACAAAAACAGAATCATATGTCATCTTGGTTTAAAAGAATCGATAAAGGGATCCAAACCCCTACAGAAGCAAAAAAAGACGTTCCTAAAGGACTTTGGTACAAAACACCCAGCGGTAAAATTGTAGATACTGAAGACCTAAAACAGAATCTTTACGTAAGTCGTGAAGACGGCTATCATGTGCGAATAGGAAGTGCAGAATACTTTGAAATTCTATTTGACGAAAACAAATTCAAAGAACTAAACGCCTCTCTAGAAGCAGGCGATCCCTTGCAATTTGAAGACACAAAAAAATACCCAGACCGTCTAACAGAGGCACAAAAGAAAACAAAACTAAAGGACGCTGTTCGAACAGCTGTAGGGAAATCATTCGGACAAGACATTGTGATTGCAGCAATGGATTTCGCTTTTATTGGAGGATCTATGGGAAGTGTGGTTGGAGAAAAAATAGCACGTGCTATCGATCATTCCATCCAACATAAAATACCTTTTTTGATGATTTCAAAATCGGGTGGTGCAAGAATGCAAGAAGCACCTCTTTCTCTTATGCAAATGGTAAAAACATCTGCAAAGCTCGCTCAATTAGCCGCAGCAAAAGTTCCTTATATTTCCTTGTGTACCGATCCTACTACCGGAGGAATTACAGCTTCTTTTGCAATGTTAGGTGATATCAACATCGCAGAACCCAATGCCTTGATTGCTTTTGCAGGGCCAAGAGTGGTAAAAGATACGACAGGACAAGATTTACCCGAAGGTTTCCAGCGCTCTGAGTTCCTTCTGGAACATGGGTTTCTTGACGCTATCTATGAAAGAAAAGACCTGAAAAAACAAATCAATCTATACATCGACTTGATCTTGAACCAAAAAATCAGATCCTAAGAAACGCTCGTTCAAAGCGAAGTATAGGAATTGCAATAATTTGAGCAACCAGACTTCGCTTTACGATTCTCACCTTGCGCGTTTTACAATGCGAATACAACGCCATCAATTTTGACCAAAGTTTCGTTTACAATCTTCTACAAAAGTTAAGTTGCGAAATCGAAAAATAATGGTATCTTTGCAGCCTTGATATTACAAGACATATCAATACATAAAAATTATTAATAACAAAATTTAATGTTAGCATGTATTTAACAAAAGAAGTAAAAAAAGACATTTTTAAAAAGCACGGAGGAGCGGAAGCAAACACAGGGTCTACGGAAGGCCAAATCGCTTTGTTTACGCACAGAATCAACCATCTTACAGAGCATCTAAAATCAAACCGTAAAGATTACAACACAGAACGCTCATTGGTAAAATTGGTAGGTAAAAGAAGAAGCTTACTTGATTATTTGATCAAAACAGATATCGTAAGATACCGTGCAATAATCAAAGAATTAAGTTTGAGAAAATAAATCTTTCCAAAAAAGAGGCAAAGCAGTTTGCCTCTTTTTTTATTTGAAACTGATCATCTTTACTCCACAGGGAACTCAACAAACCCGAACAACACAACACACAGATTTATTCATATAAAATTAGAGTAAAATTATGATGCCAAAAGTATTCAATGAGGTCATCGACCTCGGAGATGGAAGAACCATCTCATTAGAAACAGGGAAATTAGCAAAACAAGCGCACGGTAGTGTGGTTGTGCAAATGGGAAAAACCATGTTGCTTTGTACCGTAGTTTCCAATTACAAACAGAGCGACGTCGATTTCTTGCCGTTGACTGTAGATTATAGAGAGAAATTTGCTTCTGCAGGGAAATACCCAGGAGGATTTTTCAAAAGAGAAGCCAGACCAAGCGATGCAGAGGTATTGACCATGCGTTTAGTGGACCGCGTGTTGCGACCATTATTCCCGAAAGACTACCATGCAGAAACACAAGTGATGATTCAGTTGATGTCTCATGACGAAGATGTAATGCCAGACGCTTTGGCTGGGTTGGCTGCTTCAGCTGCGATTCAATTAAGTGACATCCCTTTTGAAACACCTATTTCGGAAGCGCGTGTTGCTCGATTAAATGGTGAATTTATCATCAATCCAAACCAAGCACAATTGGCAGAATCAGACATCGATATGATGATTGGAGCTTCTGCAGACTCTGTGATGATGGTTGAAGGGGAAATGGATGAAATCTCTGAAGAAGAAATGGCAGATGCCATTAAATTTGCGCATGAAGCCATCAAATTACAATGTGCTGCTCAAGTAAAGCTAGCCGAAGCATTCGGTAAAAAAGAAACACGAGAGTACGCAAATGCGGAGGAAAATGAAGAATTGGCTGCGCGTATCAACGATGTTGTTTACCAAAAATGTTACGACATTGCAAAAAAAGGAACATCAAAAGCAGAAAGATCAGAAGCATTTGCCGCTGTTAAAGACGAATTAATCGCTACCTTCTCAGAGGAAGAAAGCGAAGAATTTGGCGGTTTGATTGGCAAGTATTTCAACAAATCTCAAAAAAATGCTGTCCGTGAATTGACATTGAGCGAAGGCTTGCGATTGGATGGGAGAAAAACAACAGACATTCGTCCAATTTGGTGTGAAGTAGATTACCTACCTTCTACACATGGGTCTTCTATTTTTACAAGAGGAGAAACGCAAGCATTGGCCACGGTAACATTAGGTACATCAAGAGATGCCAACATCATTGACTCACCAACAAAAGAAGGAGAAGAACGTTTTTACCTACACTACAACTTCCCTCCTTTTTGTACTGGAGAAGCAAGACCTTTAAGAGGGACATCCCGAAGAGAAGTAGGCCACGGAAACTTGGCACAACGCGCTTTGAAAGGAATGGTTCCTGACGATTGTCCGTATACCGTAAGAGTTGTCTCTGAAGTATTGGAATCCAACGGTTCTTCATCGATGGCAACCGTTTGTGCTGGAACAATGGCACTTATGGATGCAGGAGTTCAAATGACCAAACCCGTTTCTGGAATCGCAATGGGATTGATTTCAGATGGTGATCGTTACGCTGTATTGTCTGATATTCTAGGAGACGAAGATCACCTTGGTGATATGGACTTCAAAGTAACGGGTACAGAAGATGGAATTACAGCATGTCAAATGGACATCAAAGTAAAAGGTCTTTCCTACGAAATATTAGTGAACGCATTGAAACAAGCTAGAGATGGACGTTTGCATATTTTAGGGAAAATTACAGATACGATTGCGACTCCTAACACAGATGTAAAATCGCATTCTCCTAAAATGGTAACCCGAAGAATTCCAAATGAATTTATTGGAGCTTTGATTGGACCTGGAGGAAAAGTAATACAAGAAATGCAAAAAGAAACAGGATGCACCATTGTCATCAATGAAGACCCTGTTACGGAAGAAGGTATCGTAGAAATATTAGGAACGGGATCCGAAGGAATTGATACCGTAATGGCTAAAATTGACTCCTTACTTTTCAAACCTACCAAGGGAGAAACGTACCAAGTCAAAGTAATCAAAATGTTAGACTTTGGAGCTGTTGTTGAATATTTAGATGCACCTGGAAACGAAGTCTTATTGCATGTAAGTGAATTGGCTTGGGAGCGCACAGAAAATGTTTCTGACGTTGTAAATATGGGAGATGAATTTGAAGTGAAATACTTTGGAGTTGACCCAAAAACAAGGAAAGAAAAAGTTTCCCGTAAAGCTTTGCTCGAAAAACCAGAAGGTTATGTAGCGAGACCTCCGAGAGACAATAACAGAGGACGTGACAACAGAGGACGCGACAATCGAGGACGTGACAATCGCAGAGACGACAGAAAACCTAGAGAAGAAAGGTCTGATTCTTAATTAGAATTTGAAATAATGTAAAAAAGCCCTTACCTCTATTTTGGTAAGGGCTTTTTTTCTTACTTCAACAATTGTGAACCCAAAAATGTGGCATGTCCTTGCATCAGTTTCAATAAGAAAATTTCATTTTGCAACTGATCATTGCTGAAATATTAGAAAAAAAATAGCATCTTTACATTTCAAGTTTGTTTCAGGTGGCACCCTAAATTGTCAAGCATAAATCTTGTCAAGTACCATCATCATGAAACAAATAAGAAAACCAAAAGAATAGAAAGAAACACCTTTTAATTGAAACGACACCATGTTCGAACTTGCAGGAATCATAATTTTGGGAATGCTAGCACAATGGGTTGCCTGGCGGGTTAAGATCCCCGCAATTTTACCACTGATTTTGACAGGCCTTCTTGTTGGCCCAGTCGCTGCTGAATTTCTGAGTGAAAATGGAAGCAAATGGATTGAACCCATTTGGAATGGAGAAAAAGGACTATTTCCTGGAGATGGCTTGTATTATTTTGTTTCACTTGCCATCAGTATCATTCTTTTTGAAGGAGGACTTACATTGAAACGATCAGAAATAAAAACGGTAGGTACTATCATCACAAAATTGATCACCATTGGTTCTGCAATCACCTTTTTGGGGGCGGGTGTCATAGCCCATGCTATTTTCAAACTCAGCTGGGAGATGTCTTTTTTATTTTCTGGATTGATCATTGTAACCGGTCCTACTGTGATTAACCCAATACTGAGAAACATTCCTTTAAAGAAAGACATTTCTACCGTGTTAAAATGGGAAGGCATTCTGATTGATCCGATTGGAGCATTGATTGCCGTTTTGGTTTTCGAGTTTATCAGTGTGGAAGGTGCCAGTGGATTTACCAAAACTGCTTTTATAGAATTTGCAAAAATCATAATTTTCGGAACCCTCTTTGGGTTTTCATTCGCAAAAGCTTTGGCTATTTGTGTAAATAAAAAACTCGTCCCTCATTACCTATTGAATGTTGTTTCGTTATCTGTTGTATTACTGGTTTTTGTGGCCGCCGATTTTTTTGCTCATGAATCTGGCTTGTTAGCCGTTGTGGTTATGGGAATGGTTTTAGGAAACAGTAAATTAGAAAACATCAAAGAATTGTTATATTTCAAAGAATCTTTAAGTGTCTTGTTAATTTCGATACTTTTCATCTTATTGGCTGCAAATATCAATATTGAAGACTTGCTATTGATCTATACATGGAAAACAATCCTTCTTTTTGCAACAATTGTTTTTGTAATAAGACCTCTTGGAGTATTCATTTGTACCGCAAATTCTACCCTAAAATTCAATGAAAAATTATTTATCAGCTGGGTAGGTCCGCGTGGAATCGTAGCGGCAGGAATTGCTTCCCTCTTTGGGAGTAAACTTATTAAAAAAGGCATCGAAGGGGCTGAGTATATCACACCTCTGGTATTTATGGTCGTTTTAGGAACCGTATTATTGAATGCCACGACTGCAAGGTTTTTCGCTAAAATAGCCGGAGTCTTTTTACAAAAATCTGAAGGTATTCTTGTCGTTGGCGCTTCAAATATTTCTAGATTGCTGGCTACATATCTAAAAAAGAACAATCGGCACGTTGTACTCATCGATAGCAATCAAACCAATATAGAAGAAGCAAAAAAATTAGACCTAGAAGCAATGCATACCGATATTTACTCTGATGACTTGATGGACAATATTGAGCTCAATGACATTGGCTTCTTGATGGCATTGACAGGCAATTCAGACATCAACCAATACGCCATCAAAAAATTCAAAAAACAATTTGGCGAAAATGGTTCGTTCCGGTTGGTCACCGCAGAAGAGTTCAATAAAAACAAAAAAAATCCAAAAGAAGGACTGCTCTTTGATACCGACAATTACAATTCTATTTTAGAATTGACTTTTCGACATCCTTCGATCCACGAAGTCGATTTGAAGGATAAAACACATTACGAGGATCTCATTGAAATTGCAAAAAAAGATCTCGACATCATTCCGCTTTTTATCAAAGACAAGAAGGGAACGCTCCATATCATCTCTTCACGAAATTTAAAAACTGAAACTATCAAATCCGGTTTTAAATTCGTCTACATGGGGAAACCTATTGATTCCAAGATTTAGAAACTTTTAGACATCGTTCTAAAGAAATTCCAAAAAAAAAATGAAAAAATGTTCCTTTTCTTGTAACAAAAGTAATGGTTCAAACGTATATATAGGAACAAAGACTCACGAAATAAAAAATTTCGCCCTAATACCCCAATAAGTACATGAGACAACTAAAAATCACCAAGCAGGTAACAAATAGAGAAACTGCGTCCTTAGACAAGTATTTACAAGAAATTGGAAAAGTAGATTTGATTACTGCTGACATGGAAGTTGAATTGGCGCAACGCATCAAAGCAGGCGACCAAGTAGCCCTAGAAAAACTTACAAAAGCGAATCTTCGTTTTGTAGTTTCCGTTGCCAAACAATACCAAAACCAAGGACTTACTTTGCCTGATCTTATCAACGAGGGCAATCTTGGATTGATCAAAGCAGCCAAACGTTTTGATGAAACGCGTGGTTTTAAATTTATTTCGTACGCCGTATGGTGGATTCGTCAATCTATTTTGCAAGCACTTGCAGAACAATCTCGTATTGTCCGTTTGCCTTTGAATAAAATTGGATCGATCAATAAAATCAACAAAATGTATGCTTTCTTAGAACAAGAAAACGAACGACCTCCTTCTGCAGAAGAAATTGCTAAGAAATTAGACATGACTGTAAATGATGTAAAAGAGTCTATGAAAAATTCAGGACGTCACGTTTCTATGGACGCGCCATTAATTGAAGGTGAAGATTCAAACCTCTACGATGTTTTGAACTCTGGAGAATCTCCAAACCCTGACAAAAACTTGCTCCACGAATCGTTGAGAGTTGAAATTGAAAGAGCGCTAGAGACGCTTACTCCGCGAGAAGCAGATGTAGTGAAACTTTACTTCGGCTTGGGTGAACACCAACCAATGACGCTAGAAGAAATTGGAGAAACTTTTGACTTGACACGTGAAAGAGTACGACAAATCAAAGAGAAAGCCATCCGAAGGTTAAAACACACCTCAAGATCTAAAATTCTGATGACCTACCTTGGTTAATAAACAATACAAACGATAAAAATGAGCAAATTAATTGCCCCTTCAGTGCTTGCTGCTGACTTTGCCAACCTGCAAAGAGATATTGAAATGGTTAACAGTAGTGATGCAGATTGGTTTCATATCGACGTGATGGACGGTGTTTTTGTCCCAAACATCTCTTTTGGAATGCCCGTCATTAGTGCCATAAAAAAACATGCAAAAAAGACACTTGATGTCCATTTGATGATTGTCAACCCAGACCAATACATTTCCACATTTAAAAAAATTGGAGCCGACATTTTAACGGTTCACTACGAAGCCTGCACACATCTACACAGAACATTGCAAGCCATTAAGGCAGAAGGCATGAAAGCAGGGGTAGCTTTAAATCCACACACCCCTATTTCTGTTTTAGAAGATGTTATCAAGGATGTCGACATGGTTTGTTTAATGAGTGTAAACCCTGGTTTTGGAGGTCAATCTTTCATAGAAAACACTTACAAAAAAGTACAACAACTGAAAAATCTGATTGCTTTTTCCGAAGCCGATACATTGATTGAAATAGATGGCGGGGTTACGAATAAAAATGCCAACCAACTCATCGAAGCTGGGGCGGATGTTTTGGTAGCTGGGAGCTATGTCTTTGGAGCTGAAAACCCGATGGAAACGATTGCCAACTTGAAATCCTTAGTGAATTAAACAACTCTCATTCAAAACAACAAAAGAGGTGATTTCATCACCTCTTTTGTTGTTTTTTTTACCTCGCGCTACAGTTCGTTCTTCTGGGACACATTACCAGCTTCCACTGGCGCCTCCTCCACCGAAGCCACCGCCACCTCCGAAACCGCCAAAGCCGCCTCCAAAGCTGCTGGATCCACCTCCAAACCCAGAGCTTCTTCCCATATTACTCAATAGAATTGCCGTAAAAACATCAGAGGCAGCACTCCGTCTTCCTCCTCCTTTTCCTCCTTTTCCTCCTTTAGTTCGATTGCTAAACATAAAAAATCCCACAACAATCAGTACAATTAGCAATCCTTTGTAACGAGAAGAACCTTGTTTCTGTCGTTTTTTATCTGCTTGGAATTCTCCTTGTAAAACAGACATGATGGCCGCAGTACCCGCATCGAGCCCTCCGTAAAAATCCTCGCTCTTAAATCTCGGTAAAATCACGGCTTCTATGATCCTTTTCGACAATTGATCGGTTAACAAATGTTCTGTTCCATATCCTGTACTAATGGCAATTTTTCGATCGTTTTTGGCAAGAAGTACAAAAACGCCGTTGTCTTTTCCTTTTTGTCCCAAACCCCATTTGTGTGCCCACTGGGCGGCAAGAAATTTCACCTCTTCTCCTTGCAAACTAGGAATGATAACAACCAAAATTTCCGTCGAAGTTTGTCTTTGGTATTTTTCCAACTTTGTTTTCAAGTTGTAAAACTCTTTACCCGACAAGGTTCTTGTGCTGTCAATCAAAGATGGAACAAACCTGGGTTTTTCAGGAATTTTATATTGTGCAGTTACTTTCATTGAACTTCCCAAGAGAAGAAACAAAACAAAGAGAAATGTTTTAAAAAAGTGCTTTTTCAAGTTGTAATTTTTTATGTTTTCTTGCAAACTGCGCGCACATCTTTCGGCAGTATTTTCTTGTATTCTCAATTATTTTCGATCTCCTAACAGACGCAACAAATACAAAAACAAATTGACGAAATCTAAATACAAAGTCAACGCTCCATAAATTGCTTTCTTTTGATAAACTTCAACGCCATCATCAGCGGCCGCCATACGCTTGATTTTTTGCGTGTCATAGGCTGTCAATCCAACAAAAATCAAAACCCCCGCGTAGGTAATTATCCAATACATCAATTCACTGCGCATGAACATATTTACAACCGAAGCAATCACAAGACCAATCAAAGCCATAAAAGCAAGGTTTCCTATCGAGGTCAAGTCTTTTTTAGTTGTATATCCATAAATACTCATAAATCCAAAAGTAACGGCTGTCACTAAAAAGGTAGAAGCTATGGAAGAACTTGTGTAAAGCAGAAAAACGATAGAAAGCGTCAAGCCGTTCAAAACGGAATACAAGAGAAATACAGTTCCTGCTGTTTCAGCTGACATCTTATCTATGCGAGCTGTCAAATAAATAACAGCTCCTATTTCGGCAGCGATCAACAAGTAAAAAGTCATCATACTTCCCGAAGCAGGAAAAATAAACGCCAAAACCGCCGGGGTAGACGCCGCCCACATCGCGACAATTCCTGTAACGACCAGCGCACAACTCATCCAGCCATACACCTTGGATATAAAGGCTGCTTGCACTTGTACTATTTGTTCTTGTAAAGTTAAATTGTTGTCCATTTTTATTCTTTTTTAAAGTATTGTTGTGGTGATTTCAATTCCATGTCCACGCCTTGTTGTCGCCTATTCCAAATTCGCTGTGCTTACGATTTAGAAATTTCATCTGACAACTCATTGGTGTCATCAGGCAAGTAAGGAAAGAATTCTTTTAATTTTTTTCCAGCTTCTTCAATACCGGCAATAAGCCCCTTTGCAAAAGCTGCTTTTTTAAATTCTGCAATCACCAAATCTCTTGTGGAATTCCAAAAATTATCGGGGACGACGCTATCTACTCCCTGATCGCCTAGAATTACAAAAGTATGGTCTTTCGCAGCCAAATAAAACAAGACCCCATTTTGAGCTTTCGTTTCGTTCATTTTCAAATAAAAAAAAACTTCTTTGGCACGCTCTAAAGGCGCTTTGTCAGTTGTTTTCTCAATGTGCACGCGGATCTCTCCTGAGGTTTCTTTTTCAGCCATTTGAATAGCTTTTACAACCTCTTGCTCTTCCTTTTCTGATAAATGATAGTCTGGTGAACTCATGTCTAAAACTTTACCTCTGGAGCCTTTTCACTTCCTTCTGAAGATTGAAATCTATTCATTTCTTCAAAACCAAACCAACCTGCAAAAATCGAATTTGGAAATATCTTAACAAATTTATTGTAAGTGTTCACAAATCCATTGAAACGGTTTCTCTCCACATTGATTCGGTTTTCCGTACCCTCTAATTGACTTTGCAACTCCAGAAAATTTTGGTTTGCTTTTAACTCTGGGTACCGCTCGGCAACAACCATTAATTTTCCTAATGCACCTGCCAATCCTTGCTGTGCTTTTTGAAACTGTGCCATCTTTTCTGGCGTCAGATTATTGGCATCAATTGTAGCACTTGTCGCAGAGGCCCTTGCTTTGATAACGGCTTCCAATGTTTCTTTTTCATGGGCCGCATATCCTTTCACCGTGCTGACCAAATTTGGAATCAAATCTGCTCTACGCTGGTAAGAACTCTCCACATTAGACCAACTTGTTTTTGCATCCTCTTCATACACTACTGCGGTATTGTTGAAGTTTTTAATTCTTGAATACCCCAATACAAGTACAAATACAAGAATTATAAGTGGCAACCATTTTTTAATGTTCATTTTTTTTACTTTTAAGTTTTGCTACTATTGATCACTACAACAGCAATAGGCATACCATTGTTTCCATTCTACATTTTTTGTCAGTAAAATGACGTTCTGTCTGTTTTGAGTTTTTATTTTTTTTGAAAATCCTTAGATCCGATTTCACTTAGCGCTCCCACAAATCAATCAAAAACAACCGTATCCTCTACAATTCATTCTTGATTTTCAACAACTCTGCCTTAACCAATTCCAATCGTGCAATGATTTCATGATTGTCGACAGTGTCTTTAGGTTGTGTTTTCAATTTATTCTTCGCCCCTTCAAGGGTAAAACCTTTTTCTTTGACCAAATGAAAAATCAACTGAAAATTTTTAACATCTTCCTGCGTGAACATGCGATCCCCTTTCGCATTTTTTTTAGGTCTGATGATCGAAAATTCTTTTTCCCAAAAGCGAATCAAAGAAGCATTCACCCCAAAAGCTTTGGACACCTCTCCTATTCTATAATATCTTTTCTCAGGTAAATTGAAAATCATTTAATCTAGTGATTGGTTTTCTTGTGATGACATTTCCAACATTTTATCGTATTCTTCGGGCGTCAAGTCATTGAAATAGTAATAGACCGGGTTCACCTTTCGCTTTCCTTTGATCACTTCATAATGCAAATGGGGAGCTGTCGAGGTTCCAGAAGTTCCTACATATCCAATCACATCACCTCTTTTTACTTTTTGGTTTTTTCGCACTGTATATTTTTGCAAATGCGCATAAAAGGTTTTGTATCCAAAACCGTGATCAATCTTGACTTGGTTTCCATAGCCGCGTCGAGAACGCTTTACTTTTTCTACTTTTCCATTTCCTGTAGCGTAAACTGGAGTTCCTTTAGGTGCCGAAAAATCCATTCCCCAATGATATTTTCTAGTCTTGTATATCGGATGTATACGATAACCGTATCCTGACGCCATGCGTTTCAAATCTTTATTAGCAACAGGTTGAATAGCCGGTATGGATGCCAACATTTCTTTTTTGTTTTTTGCCATTTTTACAATCTCATCCAAGGATTTGGATTGCACCACAAGCTGTTTGGAAAGCACATCGATTTTTTTCGTTACCTCTTTGATCATTGTGGAATTTTCAAATCCGTCCAATGACTTGTAACGATTTACCCCTCCAAAACCAGCCATGCGCTGTTCTTTGGAAATAGGTTCCGCTTCAAAGTATACCCGATAAATGTTGTCATCTCTCTCTTGAATTCCTTTCAGCACTTCTGCCCCTTCATCAACTCTTTTCGAAAGTAGCTCGTAATGTAATTTCAGATTCTCTAATTCACTTTCAAGCTGGATTTGACTGGGAGACTTGATCAAGTAACTAAAACCAATAAAACCCAAAAAACCGATCAATAAGGTCGCCAACAAAAAATAAACTGACTTCTTAATTTTGGTACTTTTCTTTACGGTGATCTTCTTGTAAGAAAGCGTTTCAGAATCGTAATAAAATTTTACTTTCGCCATAATGCTAAATATAGTACTTTTGTAAGCTCATTTGAACAAGCAAATCCACAATGGAGATGTGTTTTGATGAGCAAATTTACAAAATGTTTTAAAACTACTTGAAAAGATCTCTTTTAAGTAATTGAAAATTATAAAAACACCGCATGAAATCACAAGAAATTAGACAACAATTTTTAGCTTTCTTCCAGGAAAAGAAACACAAAATTGTTGCTTCTTCACCGATTGTTTTAAAAGACGACCCTACATTGATGTTTACCAATGCTGGTATGAATCAATTCAAAGAATATTTTTTAGGACAAAAAGCCATCACTCATTCAAGAATTACCGACACTCAAAAGTGTTTGCGTGTTTCGGGAAAGCACAATGATTTGGAAGAAGTGGGGATGGATACCTACCACCATACCATGTTTGAGATGCTTGGAAACTGGAGCTTTGGTGACCCCTCGGGACAATCAGAAGGGTATTTTAAAAAAGAAGCCATTGCTTGGGCTTGGGAGTTCTTAACAGAACGCCTCAAGGTTGACAAAGATTCCTTGTATGTAAGTATTTTTGAAGGAGACAAATCTGAAAATCTTGCAATGGACCAAGAAGCCTATGATTTCTGGAAAGCAATTGTTCCAGAAGAAAAAATCATCTTGGGAAATAAAAAAGACAATTTTTGGGAAATGGGAGCACAAGGACCATGTGGCCCATGTTCAGAAATTCATGTTGACATTCGTTCCAAGGAAGAAAAAGCAAAAGTCTCAGGACGCGAGCTCGTTAACATGGACCATCCTCAAGTTGTAGAAATCTGGAACTTGGTATTCATGCAATTCAATCGCAAAGCAGACGGTTCCTTAGAAAATCTTCCTTCACAACATGTTGATACAGGAATGGGCTTTGAACGTTTGTGCATGGTAATGCAAAATGTGCAATCCAACTACGATACGGATGTGTTTACACCTTTGATTCAAGAAATAGAACGCATCACCAATACTGCCTATGACAAAAACAGTATTCCTACTGAAGAAAACGGAAAAACAAGTGTTGCTATTAGGGTCATTGCAGACCACATAAGAGCAGTTGCTTTCGCCATCGCCGATGGACAATTGCCATCCAACAACGGTGCAGGGTACGTCATTCGAAGAATCCTACGAAGAGCGATTCGTTATGGGTTTACATTTTTGCAAACCAAAGAACCTTTTATTTATCAATTGGTCCATGTTTTAAGCAAACAACTTGGAGCAGCTTTTCCTGAATTAGAATCCCAAAAAACCTTGATTGTAAATGTTATCAAGGAGGAAGAGATTTCATTCTTAAAAACCTTAGAGCAGGGACTATTGCTTTTGGATGAAGTAATTGACCAAAGCCAAGGAAATAGCATCTCAGGAAAAAAAGCATTTGAATTGTACGATACCTTTGGGTTTCCAATTGACTTGACCGCTTTGATTTTGAGCGAAAAAGGATTTTCACTGAACGAACAAGAGTTCAATTTAGAATTGCAGAAACAAAAAGACAGATCTCGCGCTGCCGCTCAAGTGTCTGCAGGAGATTGGAACATACTCGCAGCACAAACGGAACAAAATTTTATAGGATATGACACCTTGACTTCTGAAGTCAAAATCACACGTTTTAGGAAGGTCGCTAGTAAAAAAGACGGAGGATTGTTCCAACTTGTCTTCAATCAAACTCCCTTTTACCCTGAAGGGGGTGGACAAGTAGGTGATAAGGGATTTCTAAAAACAGCGAATGGCGACACAATTTCTGTTTTTGATACCAAAAAAGAAAACAATCAAATCATCCACCTCGTAAAAAAATTACCCGCAGACCCGGAGGCAACGTTTACTGCGTTTGTAGATGCTTCGCATCGCGATGACTCCGCGGCAAACCACACAGCAACGCATTTATTGCATCAGGCCCTGCGAAGTGTTTTAGGAACGCATGTAGAACAAAAAGGCTCTTTGGTTCAGAGCAAAGGGTTGCGTTTTGATTTTTCTCACTACACCAAACTTAGTGAGGAAGAACTCCAGGCAATTGAAAATTTTGTCAACGGTAGAATACTTGACAAGTTTACCCTCGAAGAAAATCGAGAAAACCAATACGAGCAAGCAATCTCTGAAGGAGCCATCGCTTTGTTTGGCGAAAAATACGGTGACAAGGTTCGATCCATTCGTTTTGGTGAATCGATGGAATTGTGCGGTGGGATTCATGTAAAAAACACAGCAGACATCTGGCATTTTAAAATCACTAATGAAACTGCTGTTGCTGCGGGAATACGGAGAATTGAAGCCATAACGAGCAACGCGGCTAAAGAATACTTTTCCAAACAGTCACAGGCTTTTGAAAACGTCAAAACTATTCTCAAAAACACAAAAGATCCGCTAAAGGCGATTGAAAATTTACAAGACGAAAATATTGCTCTTAAAAAGCAAATTGAACTTTTAACGAAAGAAAAAGCCAAAACGATCAAGTCACAATTGAAAAATGAGATTCGAAAAGTAAACGGTATCAATTATATTGCTACACAAATTGACTTAGAGGCAGCTGCCTTGAAAGATTTGGCTCATGAATTGGGAAATGAAACCAACGACCTGTTTTTCTTTGCTGGAACAGAAACGAACGGAAAAGCACTCTTAACCTGTTACATCTCTAAAAACCTCGTCGCAAATAAAGAACTCGATGCTGGTAAAATTGTAAGAGAATTGGGAAAACTCATCCAAGGTGGTGGTGGTGGTCAAAAATTCTTTGCGACAGCAGGAGGAAAAAACCCTGCAGGTATTCCAACAGCCATTGAAAAAGCCAAAGAGTACATTCTTTAACTTTTTCTGACATTTCAAAATAGCCCCATTCGATTTTCAAATGGGGCTATTTTGTATCTTTACAACTCAAAAGGCGTCTACATTGAATTTTAGAACTGAAATAAAAATAACAGAATCCTACCCAACCATCAATCATGAATCGAAAATCCTACTTTTGGGCTCATGTTTTTCTGAAAATATTGGGAACAAATTAGCGTTTTTTAAATTCAAACAACAAACAAATCCTTACGGTGTATTGTTTCATCCCAAAGCGATTGAAACCCTTGTCAACGACTGTATTGACGAAAAGCAATACCTTGGAAGCGATTTGTTTTCTTTCAACGATTTATTTCATAGTTACCACCACCATTCCTCTTTTTCAAATTCTTCTGAAGAAAAAGTACTTTACAAAATCAACAACGCAATACAGAACACAACTTTTTTTTTAAAAAAAGCATCACATCTCGTAATTACGCTAGGAACTGCATGGGCTTACAGGCATAAGAAAACAGGTAATATTGTAGCCAACTGTCACAAAATCCCACAAAAAGCGTTTGAAAAAGTTCTCTTGAGCACAAATGAAATAGAAGAGTGCTTGCATCGAATTCAAAAGAGAGTGACTGCATTCAATCCTTCTTTGAAAATCATATTTACATTGAGTCCAGTGCGTCACCTTAAAGATGGGTTTACAGAGAACACCTTAAGCAAATCTCATTTAAACGCAGCCATTCACCAAATATGCAAAGCTGAAAACTGTTTTTATTTCCCGGCTTATGAAATTGTGATGGACGACCTGAGAGACTATCGTTTTTACAAAAAAGACATGCTCCACCCCAATGCCGTTGCCATAGATTATATTTGGGAACAATTTTCAAAAAACTGGATTTCAGAAGTTTCAAAGGAACACTTCAAGATTATAGAGAGTATTCAAAAGGGACTGTTGCACAAACCCTTTCAAGAAGAATCCCCCGAATACCTAAAATTCCTCAAAAATCTTGAGAGTAAAAAAAACCTACTCAAAAAAAAATTAAAAATTGAATTTTAGAAAAGTTTAAAGATATTGGTTGACATTTTCCCAAGGACCTCCATTGATGATATCAACTCCTTGTTGTTTTAAGAAATCGGTTGCTTGTCCGCTGCGAGCCCCACTTCTACATACCGCGATTACTTGTTTGTTGTATCCTTTTATCGTTGCAACATTTCCTGGAATTCGATCCAAAACAATATGCTCTGAGCCAGGAACATGTCCTTCTTCGTACTCAGCATTTGTTCTTACATCCAAAACCACTGCCCCATTTTTTAAAAATTCCTGAATTTTATCGTTGTCGAAATTTGCCATGCTATTGTATATTGTGTTGGACAACAAAATTAGACATAATCTCGAAAAGTCAAACTAGAATCTTCTTAAAATTTCTCAACAACTTCATACGCAAACGAATTCGTGAATAAGCCCTCTATCATAAGATAAATTGTGTAAATGATTTATATCTTTGCGGTACTTAAAATTTTTCAGAATGAACAAGAAAGTCATCTTAATGATCTTAGACGGCTGGGGCGTAACACAAGACCCCAAAGTATCTGCCGTTTTCAATGCCCAAACTTCTTACATAGACGCATTGTACAACCAATACCCAAATGCGACACTTCGCACAGATGGAGAACATGTAGGGCTTCCTGAAGGACAAATGGGGAATTCAGAAGTGGGACACATGAACCTGGGAGCAGGAAGAATTGTATACCAAAACTTGGCACGAATCAATAAGGCTGTCAAAGACAAAAGTTTAGGGAAAGAAAAAACCTTGCTAGACACGTATAAGTACGCCAAAGAAAATAATAAAAATGTCCACTTGTTGGGATTGGTGTCTAACGGTGGAATTCATGCACATATAGACCACCTGAAAGGACTTCTGGATGTTGCCAAAGAAAATGATTTAGACAACGTATACTTGCACGCATTCACAGATGGTAGAGATTGCGACCCAAAATCGGGCAGTTATTTCATCAATGACATTCAAGAATACATGAAGGAAAGTACCGGTGAATTGGCTTCTGTAACAGGAAGGTATTACGCTATGGACAGAGACAATAGATGGGAACGTGTTCAAGAAGCTTACAATGCTGTAGTAAAAGCAGAAGGTACAAAAACCACAGATGCAGTTGCTGCTTTGAAAGAAAATTACGAGAATGACATTACCGATGAGTTCATCAAACCACTTATTGTAACGGATTCAGAGGGGAATCCAAAAGCACAAATCAAAGAAGGAGATGTTGTTTTGTTCTTCAATTACAGAACAGATCGTGGTAGAGAATTGACCAATGCACTTTCACAAAATGATTTCCCAGAATACGGAATGAAAAAATTGGATTTGTATTTCACAACCATCACCTTGTATGACGAAAGCTTTGAAGGAATCAATGTCATCTATAACAACGACAATATCAAAAACACCTTGGGAGAAGTACTGTCTGCAGCCGGTAAAAAACAAATACGAATTGCTGAAACTGAAAAATACCCACATGTTACCTTCTTTTTCTCTGGAGGACAAGAAGAACCCTTTGAAGGTGAATCTCGTATTTTAAGAAACTCCCCAAAAGTAGCTACATACGACTTAAAGCCAGAAATGAGTGCCTACGAATTGAAAGACGCTTTGTGCGAAGACTTGAAAAAAGGAGAAGCTGATTTTGTCTGTTTGAATTTTGCTAACGGTGATATGGTAGGTCATACGGGAATGATGGATGCTGCAATCAAAGCTTGTGAGGCCGTAGATGCCTGTGCCAAAGCAGTGATTGAAACAGGACTCGAAAATGGATACTCTACCTTGCTTATTGCGGATCATGGAAATTGTGAAACAATGATGAACCCAGATGGAAGTCCTCATACTGCACATACGACCAATCCGGTTCCAATGATTTTAATTGACAATGATTTGAAAAACATTGAAGACGGTGTATTAGGAGACGTTGCGCCTACTATTTTAAAGCTGATGGGAGTCGCTCAGCCAAAGGAAATGACAAGACATGCTTTGTTGTAATATTGAGATCATTTCATAAAAAAAACACCAACAAAAACTTTGTTTTTGCTGGTGTTTTTTATTTCAAAAACTTCCTTAAAACAGCGCTTTTCTTTCTTTTTAAATTGAAGGAAATAAAAGTATCTTTGAACCCATAAACATATTTTCATGATTACAATAAAAACACCAGAAGAAATTGAGCTGATGCGAGAAAGTGCATTGATTGTTTCAAAAACCTTGGGCATGTTAGCTCGAGAGGTACAACCTGGCGTCACTACATTATATCTCGATAAATTGGCTGAAGAACACATCAGAGATCATGGTGCTGAGCCTGGTTTCTTAGGCTTGTATGATTTCCCCAACACCTTATGTATGAGTCCAAACGCACAAGTAGTTCATGGAATTCCCAACAAAGATGTTTTGGTAGAAGGGGATATTATCTCCATTGATTGTGGTGCTTTGAAAAATGGCTTTTACGGAGATCATGCCTATACTTTTGAAGTAGGAGAGGTTGCAGCGGAAACAAAAAAACTATTGGAAGTCACCAAACAAAGTCTCTACGAAGGAATCCGTCAATTCAAAATAGGAAATAGAGTTGGTGATGTCGGCTATGCAATTCAGAATTACGCAGAAAACTTTGGATACGGAGTCGTTAGAGAATTGGTAGGACATGGTTTGGGAAAAGTCATGCATGAAGATCCAGAAATGCCCAACTACGGGAAACGTGGTAGAGGGAAGAAATTTGTTGAAGGAATGGTCGTGGCCATTGAACCCATGATCAATCTTGGCACCAAAAGCATCAAACAATTGAATGACGGCTGGACCATTTTAACCAAAGACGGAAAACCATCTGCTCACTTCGAACACGACGTTGCGATGGTCAACGGGAAACCAGAATTATTGTCTACTTTTAAATACATTGACGAAGCATTAGGAATAAAAACCGATGCGGAAGACGAATTCCGTAATTTGAAATAATTCCTTTCAAACAACCATCAAATATGTCTGTTTTTAAGTTTCTTTTAAACACAATTCCACGACCTCTTCTTATCAAAGCGAGCTATCTTGCCAGACCGGTAGTAAGCTTTTTATTAAGAGGTCCGAACTATACAGACCCGATTGACGGAAAAACATTTCGGAAATTTCTTCCTTACGGATACGAAAACGTACGCAAAAATGTGCTCGCCCCCTCAACACTTTCTTTGGAAAGACATCGGTTTTTGTGGTTGTATCTGGAGCGAAAAACCTCTTTTTTCTCAAGTACTCAAAAAGTACTGCACATCGCTCCTGAACAATGTTTTCTGAAGCGATTCAAAAAACAGAAAAACTTGTCGTACTTGACATGTGACTTATACTCTCCACTAGCGGACATAAAAGCAGATATCTGTAACTTACCCATGAAAAGCAATGCTTTCGATGTTGTTTTTTGCAATCATGTACTCGAACATATCAATGACGATAAAAAAGCGATGCAAGAACTATTTCGCGTACTAAAACCAGGAGGTATTGGTGTTTTTCAAGTTCCTCAAGAATTGAATCGAAATAAAACTTACGAAGATGCTAACATCACCTCACCAAAGGAACGTCAAAAACATTTTGGACAATACGATCATGTACGAATTTATGGGCGAGATTATTTTGAAAAATTACGTGACATAGGATTTGAGGTTGCTGAAATAAAATGCAGCGATATTGCCACAAAAGATGAAGTAAACAACTATCGTTTGACTAAAAATGAGATTCTTCCAGTTTGCAGAAAACCTGTTTGACCTTCGAAAAAGACCTTTGAACAAAGAGCCTTGTTAAAAAATCAAAGTCCTTCAGAAGCATATTCTAGCAGCCCCCCTTTTTGATTCGCCGCAATCAAAAACACTTTTAATTCTGGGTGTTCCTCTAAAAATTCCAGTGTTTTCTCATAGCCCATCGCCATAAAAGTGGTAGCGTACCCATCTACATCGGCACAATCGGTATCTGCAATAACCGTGACGCTCAATAAATCTCGCCTTGCTGTAAAACCCGTTTTGGTATCTATCGTATGCACAAATTTCTCTCCTGTTCTTGGATCTACTCTGAATTTTCTATAATTCCCAGAAGTCGCCAATGCCTTGTTTTCCAATGACAATACTTTTTGAATTCCTCGCGTTCCATCAAAATTTGGTTTCTCAATACCGATTCTCCAAAAATTTCCAGACTCATTTTTCCCTCTTGCTTTCAATTCTCCACCGATTTCGACAAGATAATTGTTGACAGACTTCGATTCTAAATAACGCGCAACGATGTCTACCCCATATCCTTTGGCTATTGCATTGAAATCAAAATACATGTTGGGGTGCTCTTTTTTCACTTTACCATCCTGAACAATTACCTTGTCAAAATTCACATACCGCAACAATTCCTCTACTTTGGTCGAATCCAACCTTTCTACTGCTTTCTCAGGGCCAAAACCCCATGCATTTACCAATATCCCTACTGTGGGATCGAATACGCCTTTTGACTCTTTAAAAATTCTCTTTGATTTTTCGTAAACCTCTAAAAAAAAGGCATCCACAACAACATCTGTGTCATTGCTATTAATTCTCGAAATATCAGAAGTTGCATGATAGGTAGACAAAGATTTGTTCAGCAAATGAAACAAACTGTCTACTTGTTTCTCACAATTCAACGAATCGTCTGACAAATAAGAAATATGAAACGTGGTCCCAAAGACATTCCCCTCCAGGTAGGTTGTTTTTGGCTTTGCTTTTGAACAAGCAAAAAGCATACCGATAAACAACCCACAAATAAAATGAAATTTAAGTTTGAATAACATAAGCTTTTCGAATGGTTTTAAGATATTATTAAACCAACATTCCTTTCACTATTGAGCGAAAAGTGAAGTTTTTATTTAATATATTTGTGTAAAATTAATTCATTTTTTAACAGCACCATGAAAAAAGTCATTCTATTATTTACAGTCACTTCTTTATTGTTGAGCTCTTGTGTCTCTAAGAAGCAATTTACTGAGTTGCAAAATCAAAACTCAAAAAACTTACAACAACTGGCGATTGTAAAAAAGCAATTGTCTGACACTTCGTCGGAATTAGACAAAGAGCAAAACAAAATTGTTTCCTTGGAAGACAAAATCAAGTACCTCTTAAAAGGAAATGAAAAGACCTTAGAGTTTGTAGACAATTTAACAGTACTCTCGAAATCTGCTTCTGAAAATGTCAAAGCAACATTGACGCAGCTGAACAAAAAAGACGAATACATCAGGCACATTCAAGCAGTAAATTCTAGAAGAGACTCTATCAATTTAGCAGTTGCCTTTAACTTGAAAAAAGTATTGAACAATGGACTTAACGATGATGATATTCAGGTAAATATTGAAAAAACAATCGTATACATATCCATCGCAGACAAGTTGTTATTCAAAAGTGGCTCCTATAAAGTTTCCAATAGAGCAACAAATATCCTGAAAAAAGTAGCAGAAGTGATCAATGCACAACCAGAAATGGACGTAATGATAGAAGGACATACCGATTCCAAAACTATCAAAACAGATGTTTTAGATGACAATTGGGATTTGTCTGTAAAGCGATCTACTTCGATAGTAAGAATTCTACAAAACGAATTTGAGGTAGCTCCTGCAAGACTCATTGCAGCAGGAAGAAGTTCATATGTTCCTTTGGTAGAAAATGACACTCCTGAGAACATGGCGAAAAACAGAAGAACAAAAATCATTATCATGCCGAAATTGGATCAGTTTTTTGATTTATTAGACTCAAAGCAATAGGTCTAACAAAAAGCATCCATCGTCATATCGCATCGCTAACAGTGCAAACAAAAAAACCAGTATACAATTTGTATACTGGTTTTTTTTTTGCAACTATTACAAAAAAAAGCTTGATTGATCAAACTCTTTTTTTTACCAATTCATCTAGACTTCGCTCTCTGGCGCCAACTCAATTTCAAGCCCGTCCATGTCTGGAGTAAGGTGCAATTGGCAACCCAATCGACTGTTGTCTTCTACATAAAAGGCCTGATCCAACATATCTTCCTCAGCATCACCTTTTTCTGGCAATTCATGATCTGACAATACATAACATTGACATGAAGCACACATGGCCATACCTCCACAAGTTCCTTCTACCGGCAATTCATAGGCTTTGCAAAGCTCCATGATATTCATACCCATATCTGTAGGTGCGTCCAATTCGTGAACTATACCCTCTCTATCTGTAATTTTTACTTTGATATCTGACATTACCCTATACTTTTAACAACTGCTTTTTTTGCTTCTTTTTTCTCTCCATCAAAACCTGTTACACCATTCACTGTGGTGTATTTCATGACATATCTTTTTCCTGGATTGATGATGTTGTAAGCAAACTGTACAGCGATTGTTGCCTCATGAAACCCGCTTAAAATCAATTTCAGTTTTCCTGGGTATGTATTCACATCTCCAATCGCAAAAATTCCTGGAATGTTTGTTCCATAATCCAAAGCATTGTTTACTACAATTGCATTTTTTTCAATTTCCAACCCCCAATCAGCAATCGGGCCTAATTTTGGTGACAAACCAAACAATGGAATAAAGTGATCACACTCTTTCAAAATGTCTCCATCTGATTTGTGTTTGATTTTCACCGCCTCTACTTTCTCTGCTCCGTGAATTTCTTTCACTTCTGCATCAGTAATCAAATTGATTTTTCCTTCTTTCGCCAATTCTGCCACTTTTTCAACAGAATCTAACGCTCCTCTAAAATCTTTTCTTCTGTGCACCAAAGACACCTCGTCAGCTACGTCTGCTAAAAAAATTGACCAGTCCAAAGCAGAATCTCCTCCTCCTGAAATCACAACTCTTTTACCGCGGTAAATTTCTGGATCTTTGATGATGTATTCTACCCCTTTGTCTTCAAAATCAACGATTTCTTTGATCGGTGGTTTCCGCGGTTCAAAAGACCCCAATCCTCCGGCAATAAATACTGCAGGTGCATTGTGTTTTGTCCCCTTATTTGTGGTCACTACAAAAGTTCCATCCTCCAACTTTTCTATCGTATCCGCTCTTTCACCTAAGGTGTAAGTTGGTTCGAAAGGTGCAATTTGGTCTGCCAAGTTTTTCACCAAATCTCCTGCCAGGATCTCTGGATAAGCAGGGATGTCGTAAATCGGTTTCTTTGGGTAAATCTCGGTACATTGACCCCCTGGTTCCGCCAACGCATCAATAAGATGACATCGCAATTTTAACAAACCCGCTTCAAAAACGGCAAACATTCCTACAGGACCCGCTCCAATTATTAAGATATCTGTTTTAATCATTTTTGTACTCTTTTTTATCGTGGCAAAAATCGGAATTAATTACGATTCCACCTTACATTATTAAAATTTATTGTTTTTTAGACACCAAACTTTTGGTGAACTCATTCAATGCTTCTACTTTTTCTTCAAAGTCTCCTTTGATTGTTTTTCTATATTCGTTCAAATTTTCGGCAAGATCATTAATATTCTCTGGGATTACTTCTTCAAAAAACTGACGCAAGCGTTTTGCCATGGTCGGAGATTTACCATTGGTAGAAATGGCTATTTTCACATTTCCTTTGGTCACAATACCTCCCATATAAAAATCACAAAATGGTGGATTGTCGGCCAAATTCACCAAAATGTTTCTTTCTTTGCAATCTGCGTGTACTTGTTGGTTTACAACATCGTTGTCTGTCGTTGCAATCACGATATGCTTCCCTTCGATAAAACTTGTGTCGTAAGGCTGCTCAAACATTTTCACACCATGCTTTTTCGCCAAAGCAATGGTTTCTTCTCGAAACATGGGAGACACCATTGCTACCTTCGCATCTGGACTCGATTTCAAGAGAAATGTCAATTTTTCTAAGGCAACATTTCCACCTCCAACAACCAAGGTATTGAGTTCGGTAACTTTTAAAAAAACGGGATATAATTGATTTTGCATTACAGTACTTTTCCTTTTTGATTTAATAATTGTTGGTACAATAGTTTGCTTTCTTTGACCGTTTCTCCGACCACAATAATCGCAGGATTCGAAAGCTTCTTTTCTATCACAATCTGTAAAATTGTTTCAATTGTTCCTACCGCCAATTGCTCTTCCTTTTTTGTTCCGTTTTCGATAATCGCAACGGGAATATGGTGTTTTCCTTTGGCCTTAAACTTGCCAACGATTGACTCTAGCTTGCTCATCCCCATCAAAATAACAATGGTCGTATTTGAAATCGCAGCCGCTTCAATATCTTCACTCAATTTCAAATCTGACCTTGTTCCTGTAATGACTCTAAAACTTTCATTGACACCTCTTTGAGTCAAAGAAATGCCAAAACTGGCAGGTGCTGCAATCGCGGAGGTAACTCCAGGAACAATATCTATTTCAATACCTTTGGATACGACAAATTTCAATTCCTCAGAGCCTCTACCAAAAATAAATGGGTCTCCTCCTTTCAAACGCACGACATGTTTTCCTTTCAATGCATGTGAAACAATCAAGTCGTGAATTTTTTCTTGAATGAATTTGTGCATGCCTCTTCTTTTTCCAACAAATATTTTTTCAGCATTTTTTGCGTATGCCAACAATTCCTCATTTGCCAAAGCGTCGTACAAAACAACATCCGCTTCCTCCAGAACCCTGACTGCTTTCAAAGTAATCAATTCTGGATCTCCAGGACCCGCGCCCACTAATGTCAATTTGGGTTGTTTGTTCATTTCATTCTTTTAAAACTAGGATTGATCCTTCTATTCGCACCTAACTCAAACGACAATCTTCTTAGGCTTCTTCTAATTTGTTTGCTCTGTACTCTTCTACCAAATTGTAGAATTTTTGAGACTCCTTTAAATAATATCTTGCAAAATCTTCTGAAGGTTCATGCTGATGGATTTGACAAACAAAAGTTTCAAAATCTGACCCTACATTGATTTCTCCTTCAGCTACAAAAACTTCATTGAAATCTGTGATGATTTTATGATGCGTGTTGGTTTTCTTTCCTTTCGCTGTAAGCAATGCTTTTGCTGTATTCACAATTGCACTGTAAGCATAATAGATGGCATCTGACCATTTCTCTGCCTCCAGAGAGTCTTCTGCATTGGCCAATTTATCTTTACTGTCCATAAGCAATGTTGCAATCAAATCAATCACTACTCCAGCACATTCTCCAATACCAACTGCCTTTTCGTATTTCTCTTCGTTCCCCCAATCAATAAAATCGGACTCTACCAGGTTTGTCACATCAGACAAAGGCTTTAAGAAATCGTAGAAATATTTTTCTCCTTGGGCCAAATAATACTCAATGAAGTTCTTCCCATTTCCATTGGCTATAAAATCGTCCAAAATCAACCGCAAAGCTGCTGGACCTCTTTTACTAGGAATCTTGATAACTTTGTCAGAAATACGACCTTGACCATCACCTAAAATCCCACCACCTAATAAAATTTGCAAGGCTGGTGCTACTAATTTTCCTGATTTCACAGACATTCCTTGAAAGCCAATGTTTGCCATATTGTGCTGACCACAAGCATTCATACACCCACTAATCTTAATCATCAAATCTTTATTGTCTGCAAATTGTGGGTATTCAGATCGCAAGACCTTTCCTAGCTCATCACCAATTCCCGTGGAAGAAGCGATGCCTAAGTTACAGGTATCTGTTCCTGGACAAGCTGTCACGTCTTGGATAGATTCGTACCCCAAATCTACCATGCCTAATTTTTCCAATTCTTGGAAGAAAAATGGCAATAAATCCTCTCTTACGTGACGAATCAATATGTTTTGACGCAAGGTCAAACGCACTTCATCTCCTGCATAATTTTTCACTAAATCTGCCAAAATTCGTGCTTCCTTTGTGTAAAAATCACCAATATTTACTTTGACTCCAATTGCAAACAAGCCTTCTTGCTTTTGAGCAATTACGTTACTCTCTTTCCAAGCCATGAAAGCGTCTTCATTGACAGTTACTTTTGGAGCGATAATTCCTGACACATCTGGTGTGTCAAATCCTTCTGTCGAAATTGCAACTGTTTGATGCGACAATGCTTTGGTCTCGACAGCCACAATTTCGTTGAATTTTTCCAAACCAACTTCTTTGATAAAGAATTTCAAACGAGCCTTCGCTCTTTTTGAACGTTCTCCATATCTATCAAAAACACGCAAAACAGCTTCCATATATGGAATAATCTTATGCGTTTCTAAAAACTCAAAAGCAACATCTGCAAATCGAGGTTGAGATCCTAAACCTCCACCAATCATTACTTTGAATCCTTTTACTTCTTCTCCATCAATTACTTTTGTCTTTGCAATAAATCCAATATCATGCATGAAACTCAATGCCGTATCATCATCTGTTCCTGAAAAAGATACTTTGAACTTACGTCCTAATTCTTGACAAATTGGATTTCTTAGAAAAAACTGGAATACGGCATGCGCATAAGGAGAAACATCAAAAGGCTCTTTTGGATCAACTCCTGCCGTTTCCGATGCAGTTACATTACGTACCGCATTTCCGCATGCTTCTCGCAATGTGATATCACTTTTTTCTAATTCTGCCCACAATTCAGGAGTTCGATCCAAACTCACATAGTGAATCTGAATGTCTTGTCTTGTGGTAATGTGCAAACGTCCTCTCGAATATTCGTCAGAAACATCTGCAATTCTATGCAATTGATCACTGGTCACTTTTCCATAAGGCAATTTGATACGGATCATTTGCACTCCAAACTGACGCTGTCCGTAAACTCCACGAGCCAAACGCAAGCTTCTGAATTTTTCTTCATCAATTTTCCCTTCATGGAACAATTGAATTTTATCTGCCAAATCAATGATGTCTTTCTCAACGATTGGATTCTCTATTTCTGATCTAAAACTTTGCATGTCTTTGTCTTTTTAATGTTTGAATTGGGAAGCTTTCTTTCGCACCACTCAATTCTAAAATCTTTATTGTATGAATCCTACTCCGGATGTATTGTTTGTTTGTGCGTCTATTATGATAAAAGAACCGTTTGCTTTATTGTCTACATAAGCATCATAAAACAAAGGTTTTGCCAATTTGATTTGCACCACTCCGATGTCGTTTATGGTCAACTTATTGACAGCTGCGTCTTCACCAGAAAAATCGGTTTTAATGACTTTTTGTACGTCTGCAATTTTAGCGACAACTCTGTTGGCACCGTGCTGGATCAAATACTTTGTTCCTGCTACCAAATTTTTGGCATCCATCCAACATACTTTGGCTTCAATTTGCTTGGCTTCTTTGGGCAATTCTGAAGACTTCACTAACAAGTCTCCTCTTGAAATATTGATGTCATTTTCCAAAGTAATATTTACAGAGGTCCCTCTTTCTGCTCTTTCAAAGGTCTTGTCAAAATGATAAATCTCTTTGATCGTAGAAGATGTTTTTGAAGGCAATACAGTCACCGCATCTCCAACACTCAAAGAACCACCGTAGAGTTTCCCTGCATATCCTCGAAAATCATGAAATTCTTCTGTTTTTGGACGGATGACATTTTGAATTGGCAAACGAGCTTGTGAAACTTCGTAAACATCTTGCGCATTCAAACCTTCTAAGTGCTCAAGCATTGTTGCCCCTTGATACCATGGCGTTTGAACTGATTTGTTCACAACATTGTCTCCTTTCAAAGCGCTTACAGGAATGAACGTAATGTTCTGTCCTTTGTAATCAGAACGGGCCGCCAAACCGATAATTTCTTCTTTCACTGCATTGAATTTTTCCTCTGAAAAATCTACCAAATCCATTTTATTCACGGCCACGACAATATCCTTTACTTTCAAAAGATTGTTGATAAAGAAATGACGATATGTTTGTTCAATCACTCCTTTACGAGCATCTACCAAAATGATAGCTGCTTGGGAGGTAGATGCGCCGGTCACCATATTTCTTGTATATTCTACATGACCAGGAGTATCGGCAATGATGTAACTTTTCTTAGCAGTCGAAAAATAAATATGTGCTACATCAATGGTAATTCCTTGTTCTCTTTCAGCAACCAAACCATCTGTTGCCAATGAAAAATCCAAATAATCGAATCCTTTTTGCTTGCTACTGCGCTCTATGGCTTCTAATTTATCATCCGTCAAAGATTTTGTATCGTATAAAATACGTCCAATCAACGTGCTTTTACCATCGTCTACACTTCCTGCTGTTGCTATTTTTAAAACTTCCATTTTTATAAGGCTGTTGGCTTTTAGTTCTTCACTATTGGCCGAATTTGTATTTCTATTCTTTACTCAATCTAACAAAAGTTCCTTTTAGAAATACCCTTGTTGTTTTCTTTTTTCCATCGCAGCTTCCGAACGCTTGTCATCAATCCTAGCACCTCTTTCCGAGATAGAAGAATCTCTGATTTCTTCGACTACTTTGGCAATATCTACCGCTTCTGAAAGTACTGCTGCAGTACAACTCATGTCTCCCACAGTTCTAAATCGCACCATTCTTTCTACGACTTCCTCATCTTCTTCTCTGTACACTACTTCATCATCTGCTGTCCAAATCATTCCATCTCTCACAAATGTTTTGCGTTTGTGCGCAAAATAAATAGATGGAATTTCAATGTCTTCTTTTTCTATATAAGACCATACATCCAATTCTGTCCAATTGGAAATTGGAAAAACACGTACGTTCTGTCCCAAATCTATTTTCCCATTGAGTAAATCGAACAATTCTGGTCGTTGGTTTTTTTCATCCCAACCGCCAAAGTCATCTCTTACGGAAAAAATACGCTCTTTGGCTCTTGCTTTTTCTTCATCTCTTCGGGCTCCTCCAATAGCTGCATCAAATCCGAATTCTTCAATAGCATCCAATAGTGTTTCTGTTTGCAACATATTTCTACTTGCATATTTCCCCGATTCTTCCTGTACTTTTCCTGCATCGATATTATCTTGCACATTACGAACAATAAGCTCAACACCCAACTCTTTACAAAGTCTGTCACGAAACTCTATCGTTTCAGGAAAATTATGTCCCGTATCTACATGCAAAAATGGGAAAGGAATTTTTGCAGGATAGAAGGCTTTCTGCGCCAATCTCACCAAAGTAATGGAATCTTTTCCTCCTGAAAACAACAACACTGGTTTCTCAAACTGTGCCGCTACCTCTCTCATGATATAGATGGCCTCGTTTTCTAAAGCGTTGGAATGTAATATTGTACTCATTTTTAATTTTTTATTTATTGTATGTGCTGTGGTTTTTCTCAAACATCACACTCGTATCTACTTGGTTATGCGTGCAAACCGCACTCTCTATTTCCTAAAACCTTGGTTGGATCGAAGTATTTGAATTCGTTTGGAATTTTATTCTCTTCGTTGTAAGTTTCCAATTGCGCATCTGTCCAATCGTAAAATGGACTTACTTTCAAAACACCGTCGGCTCCTTGTGAAACAATATCAATGCTGTCTCTAAAGGCGGTTTGTCCTTTTCTAAGGTTCGTAAACCATACATCCGGCTGATGCTCGGCCATTGCTCGCTGAAAAGGCTCTAGCTTGACCTGCTCTGTAAATCGTTTGTGCATTGGATCATCGATCTGAGGAATCCCCATGACCACATCTCTATGCGCCGATGTTTGCTTGGGTACGTACAAACGAATGTCTAAGTTCAACTTTTCAATCAACTCTTCCGCGTGTCTGTATGTCTGAGGTGTGTTGTAACCCGTATCACACCAAATCACCTTCAAGTCTTTGCTCTGCGAAGTAGTCAGATGAAGAATAGATCCTTCGAAAGGCCGAAAATTTGTTGTAATAACAGGATTCTTTGCGATTGCTAAGGCCCATGCTACGATTTCTTGCGGAGTCTTACCCTGCAAAGAATCGTTTATTTTTTTCAATTGTATTTCTGTATAATTTGTATGCATTACCTTCCCCATTTGATTGTATTCCAAACTCTTTCATGAAAAAAATACAGCACCATTTTTGTGGCAAAATCGACACCAGCAATTGCGGAAGCGGTTTTTATTTCCCCTGTAATAAACAACGAAACAATCAATGTATCAATGGTCCCTACAACGCGCCAACTAATCGCTTTTACAACACTGCGAATAGGCCTGTCAGAGGCTACAGCCTGCTGATAACTCTCGTTCTTTTTGTTTTTACTTAGCTGATCTACTAACATTTCTCTGTATTTTGTATTAATTCTATTACCCTATCGGAGTACTAGGATTAGATCGCAAAATTAATCGATTCCTTACAAACAGACAACATATTTTCAATAAAAATTCGAAAAAAAACAAAATCCCTAGTAAAACAGTAGGATAACGCTAAGAATTCAAGTAGTTTTTAAGTCTGCGAGTGTGGTATTTCGCAACACATGAAGTGTATTGTCACGGACCTGTATCATTAATTTATGAACAGAGCAAGCATTTTCATCGGGACAATCGTCGCACTTTTCGTAAAAATTCAAGCTCACGCAAGGCACCATTGCAATGGGACCTTCCAAAGCGCGGATTACATCGGTCATTTTGACTTCTAAGGCTGGCTTCAGAAGATAATACCCTCCTCCTTTTCCTTTTTTGGAACCCAAAATCCCCGCTTTTCGCAATGTCAGCAAAATACTTTCTAGAAACTTGTGAGAAATATTTTCTGATTTGCTAATCTCAGAAATCTGTACGGGACCGTTCTCTTTTCTGTCGGCTAAAAATGTCAATGCCTTGATTCCGTATTTTGTCTTTTTTGAAAGCATAGGACGAAGATAAGACTTTTTACCTAGTTAGCCTACTTGCTAAGTAGATTTATTGGGTTTTAAGAAACTTCAAAACCAATCAATGCATGATTTTAAAAAGCAATTCTTTTAACAAATCCTTGTGAGAAATTTGTGCCCCGACTCCTTTACTTTTTACATCTGCATCACGAAGTAGTGCGATAATCTGAGACACTTTGCGCATCGGATAATTTTTAGCAGCTGTCACATAATCATTCACAAAATAAGGACTCACTCCAAGTTTTTTGGCTACATTGGCTTTCGATTTGTCTTGCAAGCCATGGTACAAAAACAACTGAGTGAAATAACTGCTCAATAAAGAAATAGTCATGACCAACGGGTTGTTCTTCGGATTGTTCGCAAAATAATTCACAATTCGATTTGCTTTGACAATCGCTCTATTTCCAATTGCTTTGCGCAATTCAAAATTATTAAAATCCTTGCTAATTCCAATGTTCTCTTCAATATGGGTTGGATTGATAATTGTCTCTGCTGGCAAAATCAACATCAATTTTTCCAATTCATTGTTGATTTTCCCCAAATTAGTCCCTAAAAACTCTACGAGCATCTGAGCTGCTTTGGGTTCCATTTGATAATTTTTGCCATTCAACACTTTCCGAATCCAATCAGCTACTTGGTTTTCATACAATTTCTTACTTTCAAAAACAACCCCTGTCTTCTGAACTGCTTTGAATAGTTTTTTCCTTTTGTCCAACGTTTTGTATTTGTAATTGACAACCAAAACGGTTGAAGGCTGAGGATTTTCTGCATAGGAAACCAATTTTTCAATTGTTCTCGACAAATCTTGCGCCTCCTTCACCAATACAACCTGTTTCTCAGCCATCATCGGAAAACGCTTGGCATTGGAAACAATGTCTTCAATAGTCACGTCCCTTCCGTACAATGTCATTTGATTGAAACCTCGCTCCTCCTCACTAAGAACATTGTTCTCAATGTATTCAGAAATTTTATCGATATAATAGGGCTCCTCACCCATCAAAAAGTAAATTGGCCTGGCCTTATCTTCTCGAATTTCGGATACTATTTGGTTGATTTCATTCATAGGGAGCAATCGCGGATCCATCAAACATAAGGATGGTATTCTTTTAATAATTCTTAAATTCGCTGTATGAAAGTTTTGAATCTTCCATTTTACAAATTCAACATCAAAAGTAGCGAAAATAAGCGACTCATTTTTGACCAATTACGAAAAAAATATGTGGTGTTGACTCCAGAAGAGTGGGTACGTCAACATTTTATATCTTATTTACTTTCCGAAAAAAAATACCCCGCTTCGCTCATTGCTATAGAAAAAGAATTGAAAATCAATGGCTTAAAAAAAAGAACGGATATTTTAATCTTCAACAAAAAAGGTTTTCCAAATATCATTGTAGAATGCAAAGCCCCGTCTGTACCTATTACTCAAAACACTTTTGACCAAATTGCAAGGTACAATTTGAAATTAAACGCCTCCTTTTTAATTGTGACCAATGGCCTGCAACATTTTTACTGCCAAATGGACCACGAAAATCAACAATACGTTTTCTTAAAAGACATTCCCAACTATTCGGTAACATCTCTCTAAAGAAGACAAGAATCTACTTGCTCCTCTTGGCAATCTCTAAAATAGGTTTCCACAAGTCTTCCAAAAGTTCTCAACAAATATAGTTGTAAATCCATTTGTATATTGCTACATTTGTTTTTCAATTTTCAACCATCCATGGAACCATTTATAGTATCAGCTCGGAAGTACCGTCCTCAGGTTTTTGAAGATGTTGTGGGGCAACAAGCCATTACCAACACTTTGGAGAATGCTATCAAAAACAACCATCTAGCGCAAGCTCTGTTGTTCACAGGTCCAAGAGGTGTTGGAAAAACAAGTTGTGCACGCATTCTCGCGAAAAAAATAAACGACGAGAAAGGACTGCATCAAAACGAAGATTTTGCTTTCAACATCTTTGAACTGGATGCTGCTTCCAACAATTCTGTAGACGACATTCGTTCACTCACTGATCAGGTACGTATTCCGCCTCAAACAGGAAAATACAAAGTCTATATCATTGACGAAGTACACATGCTATCGCAAGCTGCATTCAATGCGTTTTTAAAAACTTTAGAAGAGCCCCCTGCGCATGCTATTTTCATACTCGCTACAACAGAAAAGCATAAAATCATTCCGACAATCTTATCTCGTTGTCAAATTTTTGATTTCAAACGTATTGGTGTCGTCGATGCGAAAAACCATTTGAAAAAAATTGCCTCGCAAGAAGGGATTGATGCCAGTGACGATGCTTTGCACATCATTGCTCAAAAAGCAGACGGCGCCATGCGTGATGCCTTGTCAATTTTTGACAGGGTCATTAGTTTTTCTGGTAAAAACCTCACACGTGAAGCTGTGACCGAAAATTTAAACGTATTGGATTACGATGTTTATTTTGAAGTAACAGATTTGGCCATCAAAAATAACATTCCACAAATATTAGTGGCATTCAACACCGTTCTTAGCAAAGGTTTTGAAGGACACCATTTTATCAATGGGCTGGCTTCTCATTTTAGAGATCTTTTAGTTGCCAAGGACAAAGAAACCATTCCTCTTCTAGAAGTAGGTGACAACGCCAAAAAGCAATACCTCGCACAAGCAGCCGCAGCATCACTTCCCTTTCTAATGCAAGCGATCGAGAAAGCCAATGACTGCGACCTGCAATACAAAACCAGTAAAAACCAACGACTGTTGGTCGAACTAGCTCTCATGCAAATTGCATCCATCACCTTCGAGGCAGAAAAAAAAAAAGTAGCAACTATATAATTCCTGCTTCATTTTTCAAAAACAAACTGGTAAAAGAGACGGTAGAAAAAACTCCATTAAAAGAAACTCTTACTCCCAAACCTTCAATTAACCGTCCAAAAAAAACGGAAAAGAAACCAGAATTTAAAACACCTGTGTCACGCGAACGAAAAAGAGCATCGGCACTTTCCTTGAAAAGTTTGACTGAAAAAGTAACAAGCGTTGCTCTTTCCGATGAAATAGAAATTGACAGAAACACACTTCCAAAAGACGGCTTTACAGAAACAAAATTTTTATCCTTATGGAATGCTTATGCGGAGCAACTTGTACAAAGAGGGGATAAAAGTTTGGCTTCAATTCTAAACGCCTCCAAACCTGTTCTAAAAGAATGGAACATTCAGTACGCACTTCCCAATAATTTAATGGCAGATCAGTTGGAAAGATTGAAACCTCGATTGCTCAAATACTTGAGAGAAAGTTTGAATAATTTCAGTATTGATCTGGAAGTTCACGTCATCGAAACAGAGGTCAAAAAATTTATTTACACGCCGCAAGAGAAGTACAGCAAACTGAAAGAAATCAATCCTGATGTTGAAATTTTAAAAAACATGTTTGGACTTGATTTGTAAAAAAAATCATTTTAGACCGCAATTCCGTAAGATCAAAAAAACAAAGTCATCTTTATTTTTCAAGGTGTTTTTTTAATACCTTGTGCACCAAATTAAGACCGACAAACTTTGCATCAATTTCGTAAAATTTTAACAGGCGTTGCTTTTTCTCCAAACTTAAAAGAAAACATTTTTGAAGCGATTCGGCTTTCAAACATGTTCAACGCACAACTGATTTTCGTGCATGTCGGTGAGCATTCCGAAGAAAAAGAGGGCCTTTTACAGTCCATTTTAAAAGAAGGAAATGAGGCAGCAAAAAATGCAAAGCTTTTGTTTCAATCTGGAGATCCTGTCGAAGTCATTTTAAATGTGTGTGCGCTAGAAAAAATTGACTTACTCATATTGGGTGCCTTGCAGAAAGAAAACATTTTCAAATATTACGTCGGATCTATTGCGAGAAAGCTCACAAGAAAAGCACCTTGTTCCGTATTATTACTCATCAAACACTCTGTGGTTCGAATTCCTTGTAAACACATTGTTGTCAATGGCTTGAAAAATCCAAAAACAGCAGAAACCATAGCAAAATCCTTCTACGTTTCACAAAAATTAGGCTGTAAAAAAATTAGCATTATTGAAGAAATTACGCAAGGAGAAATTCATGTAAAAGTGAACGATGACATTTCCTTACGCAGAGCAACTATTGCAAAACAGAAACTAACAAAAAGAGAAGACATTCGCGTCAAAGACATCTTAGATACGATTGAAGCGCCTTTAAAAAGCGAGATTCAAATAAAAACTCAAAGTATTTTTGGCAAAAGAGGGTATTCCATTGGTCATTATGCTAGAGTCGTCAGAGCTGATTTGCTGATTATGAATGCTCCCAATAAAACAGGTATTTTGGATCGTATTTTCCCTCATGATATGGAGTACATTTTATCGGAACTTCCCTCCGATGTTCTCATTGTAAAAGAAAACGTATTTCAGAGACGCTAGACCAAAATATTCAAAATGGCAAACAAACAAACCCAATTTCAATCACTCGTCAATTCGATCCCTAAAAACATCTTCGCGGGTTTTGTCGTTTCATTAATTGCCCTTCCCTTGGGACTAGGTCTTGCCATTGCCTCTGAAGCTCCACCTATTGCTGGTGTCATCTCATCTGTGGTCGGTGGAATTTTGGTAGCGATTCTTGGAGGATCAAACATCACCATTACAGGCCCAGGAAACGGCTTAGTAGTCGTATTGCTAAGTGCTATTACCACCTTGGCAGCAGGTGACCTACAACAAGGGTATCTCTACACTTTGGCAGCCATTGTAATCTCCGGAATTCTGATGTTTGCATTGGGCGCATTCCGTATGGGGATTTTGAGCGATTTTTTTCCTTCTTCTGCTATCCAAGGCATGCTTGCTGCCATTGGAATTGGAATTTTCGCAAAACAGTTACATGTCATGTTTGGATATACAAATGTCCAAGGCAGCACAGTAGATTTGCTCATCGAGGCTCCTGATGCTATTTGCAATTTTTTATTTGACAATCACAACAACTTCATTGCAGGTATTATAGGAATTCTCAGCTTACTTGTCATGATTTGTTACTCGAAAATCAGAAACCGCTATTTTCAATTGATTCCTGCCCCGATGTGGATTGTTGTATTCGCAGTGGGTTACAGTTATTACTATGAATTGATTTTACAACAACCTTACCCTGTGAGCAAAGATTTGCTGATCAATCTTCCTGACAAGGTTTTGTCCAATCTAGCCTTTCCTGACTTTTCTATCTTACTTCAAGGGAATTTTATCAATGTTGTAATTTCAATTACACTGATTTCAAGCATCGAATCTTTATTGAGCATCAAAGCTGTAGACAAATTGGACCCTCTGAAAAGACGTTCAAATGTAAACAGAGATTTGAAGGCCCTAGGAATTGCCAGTAGCATCAGTGGACTGCTAGGAGGATTGAACGTTGTAACTGTAATTGCCCGCAGCTCTGTAAGTGCAAACAATGGTGCTACCAATAGATGGGCCAATTTTTTCCATGCAAGTTTCTTAATCCTCTTTATAGTGCTCTTCCAAGAGCAGTTGACAAGAATTCCTTTGCCGGCATTAGCCGCTATACTAGTTTACACGGGATACAAACTGGCTTCTCCCAAAAACATTTCAAAAATTTTTGGCATTGGAAAAGAACAGTTGGTTATTTTTCTTACGACCCTATTGGTAACCATCTTTACAAATTTAATTTCTGGAATTCTGGCAGGAATTGTGATCACTTTTGTAATTCATACGATACTGAACAAAAGCATCGGTTTTTTTATAAGAAACCTTTTCAAGCCAAATGTATTGATGTACAAAGAAGCAGATGAAAAGGAAAACTATTACGTAAGTGTCGTCAATTTCTGTAGCTTTTTAAATTATTCAAAATTAAAGTCAAAATTAGATCAAATTCCAGCACATGAAGATGTCATTGTTGATTTTTCACGCTGTTCTTTCGTAGACCACACCGTAATGGAAAACCTCCACAATTACATCCAAACATTTACTTCTAAAGGAGGTCATTTTGAAGTCATTGGGCTCGATTTACACGGAGCAAACACAAATCATCCTTTCGCATTGAGGCGCATTTCTGCTAGCAAAAGGATGGCTTCTAGAAACCTCACAAAACGACAAAAATCTTTGCGCTTTGTTGCCCAAGATTTCAATTGGTCGTACAAACCTTCGCGCTCAAAACCTTTTCAATTCCTACACGATTTTAGCTATTTTAAAACCAAAAAGATAAGGAAGGTAAAAAACATTATGACCAACGGAGAGTGTACTTTGTTTGATGTCATTTATACCGAAGGAGAGTTTATTGCCAAACAAGTGATACGGAGTACCATGATACACGTACAATTGAAGAGTCCTCTTCCTTTATTCACTCTCGACAGAGACGGTCTTTTTGAATTTTTCTATCATCTCGTTGGCTACAAAGACATCTCCATAGAAGGACATCCTGACTTTTCAAAACGCTTTTTTTTACACGGCCACAATCAAAAAGAAATCGAAACGTTTTTTACAAATGAATTGGTGCTCTTTTTCGAAAGCAACACCTATTATCATATTGAATCTACAGACAACGGTTTGTTGATTTTTCACAAAGAGCGCTTAGCGAGTGTCAAAGAAATCAAAGCAATGAGTGACTTTGCAATGCGTTTGAGAAACACGATCTTCAAGAAAGCTAAAAAAACAAAATCATTACAAGAATGCTAGGATTAAAATTACCAACAGACCCAAGATGGGCGAATATCGCAGAAAAAAACATTGACGAAATCTTAATAGATCACGCACACTGCGAACAAAAAGCAGCTTCTACAGCGATTTCATTGATCGTAAGCTTCCCAGAATATACCGATCTGGTGCAGAACATGGTTGCACTGGTAAAAGAAGAAATGAGTCATTTCAAAATGGTACACGACCGACTGATAAAGAAAGGAATCGTATTGGGTAGAGATCGAAAAGACGACTATGTAGTCCAACTCTTGAAATTTTTCCCAAAAGGAGGCAGTCGTACCGATCAATTGGTTCATCGATTGCTCTATGCAGCTTTGATAGAGGCCAGAAGTTGTGAACGTTTTCGGCTATTATCTGAAGAATTGAAAGACCCAGAATTGGCAAAATTTTACCGGGACCTGATGGTTTCCGAAGCCAACCACTACAGCTTGTTCTTAAAATTTGCTCGCACCTATGGCGTTCGCAAAGACGTCGATGCAAAATGGGAGGAACTCCTGAATTTTGAAGCAGAACTTTTAAAAAGTTTTGGAAACCAACAATTGATTCACGGCTAAGAAAAACAGCCCTTTCAGCATGACGCAACCTCAATTAAAAGAATTCCTGGACCGCAAAGTAAATCAATACAATACCTTTGATTTTATAGAAAGTGACCCCGTCCAAATACCCCATTTGTACCAGCAAAAAGAAGATGTTGAAATTGCTGCTTTCTTAGCAGCCACGATTGCATGGGGAAAACGCCCTATGATTATAAAAAATAGTTTGCGTATGATGGATGCGCTAGGAAATGCTCCTTTTGATTTTGTTATGGAACACAAACAAGAACATTTGGATAAGCTCGCTCCTTTTGTACACCGCACCTTCAACATAGAAGATTTTCGTTTTTTTATAAAATCCCTTCGAAACATATACAAGCAGCACGGCGGTCTAGAAAAAGTTTTTCAATCCCATCAAACCAAAGATTCTTTGCAACCATCCATACACGAATTCAAGAAAATATTTTTTGAAATCCCGCATCCAAAACGAACGAAAAAACACATTTCTGACCCTCTCAAAGGATCGGCAGCGAAACGGATCAACATGTTTCTACGCTGGATGGTGAGACAAGACAAACACGGGGTAGATTTTGGAATTTGGAAAAGTATTTCTCCGTCTCTACTCTCTTGTCCACTCGATGTGCACTCTGGTAATGTTGCACGAAAATTGCATCTCTTAAAAAGAAAACAAAACGATGGAAAAGCGGTTCAAGAATTGGATCAGGCTTTGCGGAAACTGGATCCAACGGACCCTGTTAAATACGATTTTGCACTCTTTGGGCTCGGTGTTTTTGAAGGTTTTTAAAAAGGCAAAAATTCTTAAATACGAGCAAGAACGCCAATGGCTGTTTTTTCCGAATAGCTATTTATTTTCCAATGGTTTGGACTCCATCCTTTCAAAAACCTGTAAAAATCGGTCCATGCTATTGGATACAAGGCCCTCCACTCTGCCTCTAAATCTTCAAAACACAAAAAAGCTTCTTTTTTTTGTAACGCGTTTTGCAAAGCTTTGAAATACGTAGCCAATATTTTCTCTTCCAAACGCTCACAATCTTCTTCCCGCAAACAACTCCCTACAAAATAGGCTACATCTTTTATTCCAACACCACCTCCTGCATATTGAAAGTCAACCGCAGCCACTGCATCACCTGTTTCTGAAAAGCAAAAATTTGCCAACTTGGCATCTCCATGTACGATGGTTTGATAGTTTGCATTCGTGAGCATTGCATCCAACTTTGGAGCTGCATTTTTCAATGCAACGTCTTTCAATACTTGCAATTCCTCTGGACGGGTATTCAAATGCCAGTAAGTTCCTGTCTCCCACAAATCTTTGGCGGGAACTTGCATATTTGTCGCATGAAAATTCGCTAACCATTCCAAACAGCATGCAATCTCTGACCATACAACATCCGTTTTTCTTACAGGGTAACCACTTTCATCCAAATCTTCTAATACCAGAAGTGTTTCTTCTCCTTTGACTGCTGTCCCCCAGCAGTGCGGAATTCTTGCATCTTTTTGCTTACTGGCATGGTACCCATAAAAAGAACGCTCAACTTCATAAGACTTCACCTTGCGTTCATGGGAAACATTGGAATCCCATCCGCGAGGGTGCGTGCCTTTAATTGGAAAAGAAATGTGTTTTAATATTGCTTTTTTTTGAGTCGCTCCCTGCAAAGCAATACGAATTATTTTTCCATAACCACTCCATAGGCTTTGAATCACTTCTAGTTCTCGAAATTTTTCAGCACCTGTAACCTTCAAAATAAATATTTTAAATTCTGGATTCATACACTTGCTATTTTGGATTTGCGCTCAATAAGAAGCTAGAACAATCAATTATTCTTTCTTTAAGATGGAATCTGTTTTTTTATCATAGTGGTATGGACAGTGCTTACATCCGCTTCGGCAACAATACCCTCTTTTCAAATGATATTGTTCTGTAAAAACTCGATAGCCTTCTTTGTTCCAATAAAAATCGCCTTCTTCTGTTTTTGGTAAATTGTATGCACTCATTTTTTTCTTGCTACGATTGCTGCAAAAATAACCTTTCTGAATGAAACTTGTTGCTTTCAAAAATTCTTTCATAAAAAATGCATCTTTTTTGTTTTTTTAGAGTCTTATAAATAACTTTAAACAATAAAATATGAATCTTATGAAAAATACGCAATGTACTTGTACCTGCGAACAATGCAAAAACGGAAGCTGTGCAAATTGCACCTGTCAAGTGTGCACTTGCCAAAATTGTGGTTCTTAACCCCTCAAATTTCATTTGTATGAACACAAAGATCATTTGGACTGATTTTTCAGCAGCATTGCATCGTTTTATCGCAAAGAAGGTAAAAGACATCGCAGTAGCCGATGATCTTTTGCAGGAGGTGTTTATAAAAATCCATCTCCAAAAAGAAACTTTACAAAAAAAGGACCGCCTAAAATCGTGGATTTTCACCATTGCGAACAATACTGTCAACGATTATTTTAGAAAAAAACAAAAAGAAACTCACCTTCTAGAAAACAAAAAATTGACGGATACTGAAGAAACTCTTATATATTGCCCACAAGATTGTTTATTGCCCTTGATCAAAAACCTTCCAGACATTTATAGAGAAGTTCTTTGTTTAAGTGAAATCAAAGGCTACAAACAAAAAGAAGTAGCCCAACAACTCAACATAAGTTTGCCTGCAACAAAATCTAGAATTTTACGAGGCAGAGATTTGCTAAAAAAAGGCTTTATGGATTGCTGTGATTACAAGTTGGATGAGAAGGGACATCTTCGCGGGGAACACAAAAACAAAGTGAATTGCAAGGTGTGCAATTGATCTTTTCAATAACCCGTTGCAATTCCGTAGCTTTGTGAAAATTCAACTCATGGCACAAGACATTTATGGGCGGGCCCTGCTTGATTTTTTAGAACGCAAGCATCAAGGCTCCATTACAACCTTCTCTTCCCTCGCAGGCAAAGATGAAATGCCTCTGCCCTATATGTTTCGAAATTTCAAGGAAATGCCGGCCATCGAACAGGTTGCCTTGAATGCCGCTCAAGGAGAAATTTTAGACATTGGGGCAGGCGCAGGAAGTCATTCACTACACTTGCAAAAAACACATCCAAATACCCTGGCTCTAGACATCTCAAGAGGAGCTATAGAAGTCTGTAAAAAAAGAGGGGTAGTGCATACATTGCACAAAAATATTTGGGAACTGAAGAACAAAAAATTCGACACACTTTTGGCCTTGATGAATGGTGCTGGAATTTGTGGCAAACTAGAAAATTTAGGCCCTTTTTTAAGCCATCTAAAAAATCTGCTCAACGAAAACGGACAACTCCTCATAGATTCTTCAGACATTCTTTACATGTTTGAGGATGAAAAAGGCGCACATTGGATCCATTCAAAACAAGCGTATTACGGTGAAGTAGAGTTTCAAATGCAATACGGTGATCAAACAACCGATAAATTTGATTGGTTGTACGTCGATTTCAATACTTTGAAGCGATGTGCTCTCTTTCAGGGACTTGACTGTGAACTATTGCATGAAGGCATTCACGATGACTATCTCGCCAAAATCACAATACTGAAAACAGTAAAAAATCAGTAGAAAAGGATTTATTTTTCTAAAATTCAACACGTACCTTTGCCATTCAGAACTCTCGACACCTCATGAAAGTATTTTTTACAAGTCTTTTCGTATTTTTTCATTGCAGCATGCTTTTTTCTCAAAGCAACTACAAAGAAAAAATCAGGCAATACCAAAAAAATCAAATCGAAAATTTTCGAGATGAAAACACATCTCCTTTGACTCGCAAAGACTTGAAAGAATTCAAAACGTTGCCTTTTTTCCCGATCAATCCAAACTATCGCATCGTAGCAGATTTCAAACGCACACCTTCCGCTCCCTATTTTGTAATGAATACAACGACTCGCAGAAAACCGTTGTACCAAAAATATGGCATTGCTAGTTTTGTTTTAAACGGCACAAAACTAACATTGAGTATTTATCAAAGTTACAATGACAAACACAGCCTCGTAAACAATAAAGCTTTATTCCTTCCTTTCAAAGACAGATCTAATGGAGCAGCATCGTATGAAGGTGGACGTTATTTGACGATCTCTATGAATGCAATTGCAAAAGATCGCATTGTATTGGATTTCAACAAATCTTTCAATCCCTATTGTGCCTATAACTCTCAATATTCTTGTCCTTTATCTCCTCTTGAAAACCATTTGGACATCGCTATTTTGGCCGGAATGAAAAAAGGCATATTAAAAAATAAATCTCCTTTTTAGAGAATCTATTGAAAATACTTTTTTAGGCGTGTATTCCTTGACTTCATAAAAAAACAAGGCCGTATTGTCTTGTATAATTTTATAAAAAATGCTTGTACAACTAGAAAAACATAGTATATTTGCAATCGCAATACCAAAAGCGAAAGTAGCTCAGTTGGTAGAGCGTCAGCCTTCCAAGCTGAATGTCGCCGGTTCGAACCCGGTCTTTCGCTCTAAAGCTCTCTAAATTGTTAGAGGGCTTTTTTATTGTTTCAATTTTTTTTCGAAAAGTAATAAAAGAACTATTGGAATGGCCATACTTAAGACAACCCAAGTGTGCTCTAAAAAAATTTGAGGCCGTACGAGCAAAGTCAAAACGAACCCTGCAATTGCACCTCCCAAATGCGCTGTATGCCCCACATTTCCAATTTGCTTTTTCATTCCATAAATAGAATACAACAAATAGCCAATCCCAAAAATATAACCAGGTAGAGGAATGGGTATGGGAAATAAAACCAATGTCATATCAGGAAACAACAAGACAGCACTGTACACAATTCCTGACACAGCTCCCGAAGCTCCAACCGCACTGTAATAAGGTTCCTTTTTGTGATAAGTCATGGTGAACAAACTTCCAAACAACAAACTTCCTAAATACAGCAACACAAAATTGGATACACCCAATCCTGCAACGACATTTGTTGAAAAAAGATACAATGCGTACATATTGAAGCCAAGATGCATGTAATCTGCATGTAAAAAACCAGACGATAGCAAACGGATTTTTTCTCCATTCAAAACAGGTCCTATTTGAAACTTGTATTTTTCAAAAAAAGAGGCATCTTTCAAGCCCTTGTATGAAAAAAGGACATTGGCAATTATGAGGAGCAAAACAGTTTGGTGCATTTGTAAGTTATTTTTTATCCAAAGATAAAATTATATCCGATATTTGTAATCAAATTTTGTAGTTCTATGCACCGATTTGTTTTTTTAAGCACCTACCCCATTATTTGGTTTTTTTCAAAACTTCCTTTTTGGGTGTTGCATCTAATTTCCGATGGAATTTACTTTCTTTTATTTTACGTCATTGGATATCGAAAAGAAATTGTTTTGAACAATCTAAAGTTGGCTTTCCCGGAAAAGAAAGAGAAAGCGCTGAAAAAGATTCGTAAAGATTTTTACCATCATTTTGTTGATATTTTCATAGAGATGATCAAATCATTTACCATTTCAGAAAAAGCACTCAACAAACGATACAAATATACCAATCCTGAAATTTTTAAAACATTAGAAGCTGGTGGGAAAAGTGTAATTATGATGGGCTCACATTACGCAAATTGGGAATGGATCATCAATATTCAGAGTATGACGAGTATCAATTGTGTTGGGGCTTACACCCGACTTTCGAACCCTTATTACGATCGATTGATCCGAAAAAACAGAAGTCGCTTTGGCTCTGATTTTGTACCGACAAAACACACCATCAAAAACCTGCTCGAAAATAAAAAGAACAACATCCCATCACTCTACGGACTCCTGAGTGACCAATCTCCTCAACTTCAAAAAACCCACTATTGGGCTCCTTTTTTAGGTGTTACTGTACCCATTCATACAGGGGCTGAAATGCTCGCTAAAAAGCATGATTTTGTCGTCACCTACATGAACGTTACCAAAATTAAAAGAAGTCACTACTCGATTTCGTTCGAAATTTTGACAGAAAACCCAAAAGAATTTCAAGACTACGAAATCACTGATATTTTTCTCGAAAAAGTAACAAAAGAAATTGTCAAAAATCCTGCCTTGTATTTTTGGACACACAATCGCTTCAAACATAAGGACAAAGCTCCTTCTGAAAGCACTCAAAAAGTACGTGTTAAAAATTAGTGCACAAAAACGGATTCCAAATTCCATCCTGCAAAAAAGTATTCTTCAAAAGGTTCATAGAATACCTCTTTGAGTTGCTTGTTATTTTCCATTACAACCCTCCAAAAAAGTTGTCTTTTTCAAAAAGCAGCCCTTTTTTTATCGAAAGCACAAAAGAAAATGCACTTAGACAACCTTCTTAGCCATTTGTTACTTTGCAGCTTTTAAAACTTCCTTATTTTGTAATTTGGATACCTGTCTCTCGACTCCTATGAAAACTAAATTGCAATCTTATGTTACTAAAAAAACACCTCACTATGCTTCTGATCGCACTTCTGAGCATCGCTTGTTCTCCATCAAAAAACGTTGAAAATCAGGTTTTAAAAGCGAGTCAAGAATGGATTAAAAACTTCAACAAAGGCGACACTATTGCCGTAGCACAAGCCTATACTGAAAATGCAATAATGGTAGCCAAACCATTTGGAACATTTAAAGGCAGGGAAGCTATTAAAAACTTTTGGTCGCCTTTTATAGCATCGGGGGCCACAAACCTAAAATACACCAACACCCAAGTAAAAATTGTAACAGAAAACAAAGCCATTCTTTCATCCGATTGGCACATGAATGTTGGAAAAGGAGTGATTACCAATGAAACTTGGATCAAAACAGGGGGTGTCTGGAAACTTTCCGAAGATTACTTCGAAGTGAAAGAGCAATTTTCAAAAATAGACACTCTGAATAAAAATGAAACTTATGTTTTGGTCCATGCGGCTTGGCTAGGTGGCTGGCAATGGGAAAGTGTAAAGAAAATATTAGAAGAAAAAGGACATACGGCACTTACGCCTGACTTGACTGGACATGGAAGTGACAAAACAGAGCCAGAAAAAATAACGATGACTGATTACGTGAACGCTCTTGGCAACCTTCTAAAAAAACAAACAAAACCTGTAATATTGGTGGGACACAGTTTCAATGGTATTACCGTAAGTAGAGTGGCCGAGTTGCATCCTGAAAAAGTAAAATCTTTGGTCTACTTGACCGCGTTTTTATTACCGAATGGAGGTTCTTTTATGAAAGCAGTTCAAGGTGTAAAAGGATCGACAGCTGTAGACAATTTTGCCTTTTCAGAAGACAAAACATATGCTTATGTAAATGAAAATGAAATTCAAAACGCGTTTGCTCACGACATTCCGAAAGAGGCCTTTGAACAAGCCAAACCTTATATCGTGCGTGAACCTGCAGCTCCATTGTTTTACGAACTAGAAATAACAGAAAACATATTTGGCAATATTCCAAAATATTATATTGAATGTACCGAAGACCGCGCAATCCCAATTGATGTGCAACGAGCAATGTCGCAAGGAAAAGTAAAGAAAATCTATTCTTTAAAATCCAGTCATACACCTAACTTCTCACATCCTCAGAAACTTGCCAACATTCTGATGGAAATAGCAAACGACAAATAACTGGAACATTCTCTAAAAAGAAAAAACGAAATTTACTTTCATTCAAATACAGGAGCAATCCTGATTCTCTCAAAAAAAAAAAAAAAGGAATTCCCCTGCTTGGTGAATTCCTTTTTCTATAAATTTCTGCGCAACCGTTGAGAAATTTAAACGCCTCAAAAACAGAGCGCCACATTGTGCACAACTTTTAAGAAATCAAAGCGATTTCTTTGATTTCTTGAAGAATACTGCTCGCTAGCGTATCTGCTTTTTCTTGAGTAGTACTCTCGGTATAAATTCGAATAATCGGTTCCGTATTGGATTTCCGCAAATGCACCCATTCGGTGGGGAAATCAATTTTTACACCATCAATTGTATTGACTTCGGCATCGGCGTATTTTGCGGCCATTTCTCCCAAAATCTTGTCTACATCCAAACTCGGTGTCAACTCAATTTTATTTTTGCTCATAAAATAACTTGGATAACTTGCTCTTAATTCTTTGCAAGTTTTTTTACTCTTTGCCAAATGGGATAAAAACAAAGCAACACCGACTAAAGAATCTCTTCCGTAATGGGACGCTGGATAAATAATTCCTCCGTTTCCTTCTCCTCCAATAACTGTATCTGTGGCTTTCATAGCCTGCACAACATTTACCTCTCCTACAGCACTTGCTTTATAGTGTCCCCCATGCTTTTCTGTTACATCTCGCAAAGCTCGTGACGAGGATAAATTGGAAACTGTATTTCCTCCTCCCATTTCTCCTAAAACATAATCCGCGCAGGCCACTAAAGTATATTCTTCTCCAAACATCGAACCGTCTTCATTGACGATCGCCAATCGATCTACATCAGGATCTACTACAATTCCAAAGTCTGCTCGTTCTTCTATTACTTTGGAAGCAATCGCTCCCAAGTGCTCTTTCAACGGCTCTGGATTGTGCGGAAATTCTCCATTGGGTTCACAATACAATTCTACACAAACAACACCCAATTCTTTTAACAAGGCAGGTATGAAAATACCTCCTGTTGAATTTACGGCGTCTAGTACTACTTTAAAACGAGCATTTTTAATGGCTTCTCTATCCACCAAGTCTAAGTCTAATACCGATTTGACATGCTTGGCAAGGTAGGACTTATCTTTGTTATATGTTCCCAAATTATCAACCTCTTCATACAGATAGGCATCTTTCTCAGCCAAAGCCAATATTTTTTGTCCTTCTTCTCCGTTGATAAATTCACCCTCTTCGTTTAACAACTTCAAGGCGTTCCATTGTTTTGGGTTGTGAGAGGCTGTGATGATGATTCCTCCGTTGGCAGATTCCATAGGAACAGCAACCTCCACGGTAGGTGTCGTAGACAATCCTAAATCAACAACATCAATTCCCAATCCTACCAAGGTATTAGAAACCAAACTACTGATCATCTTTCCAGAAATACGGGCATCTCTACCGAGAACTACTTTCAATTTTTTTCTCGTCGTTTTTTTAGGATTCCTGTCCAACAACCAAGTGCCATAGGCACTGGCAAATTTCACAGCGTCCAAAGGGGTTAAATTGTCTCCTATAGCTCCTCCAATAGTGCCACGAATACCTGATATTGATTTGATTAATGTCATGAATGTTGATGTTTTTTTATTTCAAACTGGCACAAAAGTAAGGAAAGTATTTGTATTCCTGGGCGGCAAATAAACCTCACTGCATCTGAACAAAGCAAGGATAGGACAACTCTGTAAAGATATTTATATTGAAAAGCCCCTTCTACTTTTTTGTTCTCACGAGGTTGTAGCGCTTATAATGAACTTTATTTATTATACACAAACCACCTTGTGCCCTCAACCATGTTTGAAAAGCAACAAAAAAAAGGAACTCGTCAAACAAGTTCCTTTTTATGTATTGTAAGTCTAAAATTTAACTGTACATTTTTTTTCGTAATTCCTTCACTTTCGCATCAGACAAGTATTCGTCAAAAGTGGCGTATTTATCAATCACACCTTTGGGAGTGATTTCAATAATCCTGTTCGCGACTGTTTGAGCAAACTCATGATCGTGTGTTGAAAACAATACAGTTCCTTTGAAGTTTTTTAGAGAGTTATTGAGCGCTTGAATAGATTCCAAATCCAAGTGGTTGGTGGGCTCATCTAGCATCAATACGTTGGCTCTTTTCATCATCATACGAGACAACATACAACGAACTTTTTCGCCACCTGACAAAACATTGCATTTTTTCAAGGCCTCTTCTCCACTAAAAATCATTTTCCCCAAAAAACCTCTCAGATATACTTCTTCACGCTCTTCTTCAGTTTTTGCATATTGGCGCAACCAGTCAACCAAATCTAATTCTGCGTTCTGAAAAAATTCTGAATTTTCTACGGGCAAATAGGATTGATTCGTCGTAATTCCAAATTGATAAGCTCCTGAATCGGGTTGTTCGTTTCCGTTGATAATTTCATAAAAAGAGGTAATTGCTTTGGAATTTTTTGAAATTACAGCAACTTTATCTCCTTTGCTCAAATTGATGTGAATGTCTTTGAACAAAACTTCTCCATCGGACTCTTTGGACAAGTTTTCAATATTTAAAATTTGATCCCCGGCCTCTCTCTCTCTTTCAAAGATAAGTGCTGGATACCTTCTGCTAGAAGGCTTGATATCTTCTACATTTAATTTTTCAATCATTTTTTTACGACTGGTCGCTTGCTTTGATTTTGCAACATTCGCAGAAAAACGACGAATGAATTCCTCCAATTCTTTCTTCTTGTCTTCTGCCTTTTTATTTTGTTGTGCTCTTTGTTTGGCTGCCAATTGACTCGATTCATACCAAAAGGTATAATTTCCCGAATACTGGTTGACTTTTCCAAAATCAATGTCTGAAATATGTGTACAAACAGCATCTAAAAAGTGGCGGTCGTGTGATACCACAATTACCGTATTGTCGTAATTGGCCAAAAAGTTCTCCAACCAAGCAATCGTTTCAAAATCCAAATCATTGGTAGGTTCATCCATGATCAATACATCTGGATTTCCAAACAGCGCTTGCGCAATCAAGACACGTACTTTTTGTTTCCCATCCATATCGCTCATCAGCGTATAGTGGAACTCATCTTTGATTCCTAAAGAAGAAAGCAAGGTTGCGGCATCACTCTCTGCAGTCCATCCGCCCATTTCTTCAAAGACAACTTGCAATTCACCAATTTTATCTGCATTCTCATCTGTGTAGTTTGCGTACAATTCATCAATTTCTTTTTTGATCGCAAACATCTCTTTGTTTCCTTTCATCACGGTTTCTAAAACAGGAAAATCGTCAAAGGCAAAGTGATCTTGTGAAAGCACAGACATTCTTTTTCCTGCTTCCAACGAAACTTGCCCAGATGTGGGGTCCATTTGACCCGTAAGAATTTTTAAAAACGTGGATTTCCCGGCACCGTTTGCACCGATAATCCCATAACAATTCCCTTGGACAAATTTTGTATTCACTTCATCGAATAAAACTCGTTTCCCAAACTGTACGGATAAATTAGATACTGAAAGCATTTCTGTGTATTTAAATTTTTGCAAAAATAGCTAAAATGTCTGAGCCTTTTGATATCTTATATCATATTTATTACGCAGTTTTGCGACATCCAGAAAAACCTGATTCTTGTGCCGTTTATTTGGAACTAAAAACAACACAAATTCTATTCTTTTTCTTACCTTCCACTATGAATTTTTTAGCACATATTTATCTCGCCAAAACTCCTCAAGGTCAGATCGGAAATTTTATAGCAGATGCCATCAAAGGAAAGCAATACTTGCATCTCCCTTTAGAAATTCAGAAAGGAATCATCCATCATAGAGCTGTTGACACGTTTACGGACCAACACCCCATCGTACGGAAGAGTAAGCAAAGGCTAGATCCCAAATACAGACATTTTAAAGGGGTAATTGTCGACATTCTTTACGACCATTTTTTAGCGAAAAACTGGAGCGAATATTCCAATGTAGACCTCTACAAATACAGTCAAAACCACTACGAGTTGCTCGATGCCAATTTCGAGATACTCCCAAAGAAAACACAACATATGCTTCCTTATATGAAAGAACAAAACTGGCTGTACAACTACAGAACCATCGAAGGGATTTCAAAAATACTATGGGGCATGAACAAACGCACTAGAGGTATTTCTCAGATGGACTTGGCAAAAGAAGACCTTCAAAAAAATTACCAAGAATTCGAAGCAGATTTTACTGTATTCTTTAAAGAACTCACCGTGTTTTCAAACCTGTTTTTAAACAATTGACAAACCTAAATTGCTAAAAATTCCTTACTATTGTAGTGGATTTTTTATTGACAATTCTTAAAATTTTAATGAAACTGCACATATGAACTCGAAAACACTTGCCAATGGAATTCTTAGAGCACTGTTAATGGTTACCTGCATTCTTGTGGTCTTTTATTTTTTATACCTCATTCAATCCGTCCTCATTTATATTGTCATTGCCGCTGTTCTATCACTGATTGCACATCCCATTATAAAATTCTTGAAGAAAAAAATAAAATTCCCAAATACACTGGCTGTGGTTGTGACCATGACTTTTTTCCTTTTATCGCTTTTAGGAATCATCCGCTTATTTGTACCTTTGATTTTAAAACAAGGAGAAAATCTATCCCTTTTGAATACTTCTGAATTCAAACAGGATATTGAATATTTGTTTCGCCAAACAAACAATTATTTTTTAGAGCGAGGAATTGATTTATTTGACCAATTTAAGAATGTAGACGTACTTTCCAACTTCAAAAACATTCCCGATATATTCAATGCTATTATAGGAGGTATTGGATCTTTGAGTATGGCCCTATTCTCGATCTTGTTCATTAGCTTTTTCTTGATGAAAGACAACCTTATTTTGCACAACACTTTTTTCTCTTTCATTCCTGACTCTAAGGAAAAACGCATGTCAAAATCCATAGCAACTATCAAAGGACTTTTGTCACGATATTTTATCGGTTTGGTATTGCAAATCACGATTTTATTCGTCATTTACACCCTAGTTTTGGCTCTTTTTGGCATTGAAAACGCGCTGGTCATTGCTTTTTTGTGTGCTTTGCTTAATTTAATTCCTTACATCGGTCCACTCATCGGCGGATTTTTAATGCTCATTTTGACCATGACGGAAAATATTGGCATGGATTTTCAAACTGTTATCTTGCCGACTACACTCTATGTCATGTCTGGATATGTGCTTGCCCAACTTGTTGACAATTTCTTGAGTCAACCGCTCATATTTTCGAAAAGTGTGAAATCGCACCCCTTAGAAATTTTTCTTGTAATTATTGTTGGTGGTATTCTTTTCAATATTGCTGGCATGGTCGTAGCTGTTCCGTGTTACACAGCCATCAAAGTCATGCTGAAAGAGTTTTTAGCTGAAAACAAAGTTGTACAATCATTGACCAAAGATTTGTAAAGCATCGTGAATCTAGCAATTTTAAAACCTTCGGTCCAACAATACATTCAAGAGAATTTGGATACCGACCTCCATAAATTGATCTTAAAAGGCAGCCCTTTTTCAGGTGTAAGTGTGCAGGAAATTGCGCAACAAATTGAAGGAAAAAAAAAGACACAAAAAAAACTCCCTCTTTGGTTCGAAACGGCACAAGTGTATTATCCTCCAAAAATAAATTTAGAACAAAGCTCATCACACGCCACCGCATTGTACAAAAGCAAGCTGATTACTGGCAAAAACTGCATTGATTTGACAGGTGGTTTTGGTGTAGATTCTTACTACTTTTCAAACCAATTTGAAAAGCTTGTTTCTTGTGAATTGAATCGCAATCTTTGTAAAATTGCAGAACACAATCACGCATTGTTCCAGTCAAAGAACATTGAAACTGTAGCAGGAGACAGTCTCGCGTATTTGAAAGAAACAACCCTCGATTTTGACTGGATTTACGCAGATCCTTCTCGAAGAAATGACTCTAAAGAAAAAGTTTTTCTGTTAGAAGATTGCTCGCCAAATATTCCTGCAAAATTGGATTTCCTATTCGAATACAGTCCACAAATTCTCATCAAAAACTCGCCCATGTTGGATTTAAAATCTAGCCTGAGGGAATTGAAATTTACAAAAGAAATACACGTAGTGGCCGTTCAAAACGAAGTCAAAGAACTGTTGTTTGTTCTCAAAAAAAACTATGCTGAAAAAGTCCATGTAAAAACTATCAATATCACACGTGATGCGCCTCAATGTTTTTCCTTTTTTTACAATGAGGAGGAAGAGGCAAGCTACAGTGATCCGCAATATTATTTGTACGAACCCAACGCTGCTATTTTGAAATCAGGTGCTTTTCAGCAAGTTTCTGCACAATTGAAAATAAACAAGCTTCATCAACACAGTCATTTGTACACCTCAGATATGCTCGTGCCAAACTTTCCTGGAAGAATTTTCATAATTAAGCAACAATTGAAATACGATAAAAAAGAACTTTTGAAACATTTTCCTTCAAAAAAGGCCAACATTACAACGAGAAATTTTCCTGAAACCGTGGCACAAATTCGCAAAAAGACCCAATTAAAAGACGGCGGCAAGGATTATCTTTTTTTCACAACAGATCTGCACGAAAATAAAATTGTATTGAGTTGTCAAAAAACAAACATTGAAAACCAAGCGAGCTAAATTTTTATTTCTTAAAAAAACCTTATCCTATTTTCCTTATCTTCAAATTAAGCCATTAAAATTCAAATTATAATGATTCCTGACAACTGGTCGTAATTTGTGCTTCTGGTTCTAATTTATTGGTTAAATTTGTAATGAAAAACAACTAAGATGATGCAAAAAGTAAAAACATCCAAAGAGTCTTCGGTTACTATTACCGAACTGATGCTCCCTTCCAATTCTAATTTCAGTGGAAAAATTCATGGAGGTTATATCTTAAATTTAATGGATCAAATCGCTTTTGCATGTAGCTCCAAATACTCGGGAAAATACTGCGTTACGGCATCCATCAATACTGTTGATTTTTTGAGTCCGGTTGAAGTTGGCGAGTTATTGACTTTGAAAGCACGCGTAAATTATGTAGGGCGCACATCCATGACCGTAGGGATTCGAGTAACTTCGGAGAACATCAAAACCGGAGAAATAAAACATTGCAATTCCTCTTATTTTTTAATGGTTGCCAAAAACGAAGATGGCAGCAATGCTGAAGTTCCAAAACTAAAAATAACAAGTGAAGAAGGCGTGCGCCGTTTCATTCGTTCGTTAGATCGCTTGAAAATGAAAAAGAAACGAAAACAGGATTTTCACAAAAACGAGTTCTCCTATGAAAATTACAAAGACACCATTACCAAGCACAACGTTATCATTGAGCTCGAATAAAATTCATGAAAATTATGGGCACACCTATGATTTTCGTCAATTGAGAATACTGCTTTCCTATCAATAGATCCATAGAGTTGGAATCGTAATCTCATAACCAAGAATGGATTTACATCTCATTTCAAGCCCAAGATCTTGCGTTTTCGAACAACATACAGTTCACTCTCCTGTTTGCTTTTTAAATAAGCCTTTAGAATTGCATCTTCAATAGCTTTGTGTTCACAATAACCATTGAAAACACGCCGAATCATGGAACTGGAGTAAGGCAAACCATTACGCCTATAAATCTGATTTTGTTGCAATATTTCTCTTACTTTTTTTACATAATTTGAGCCTAATTGTTCTTTTAGAACAACTCTTTCTTCTTTTTTTATCATAGCATCGATAAAATTATTCAGTTAATCTTTTATATTTGTATCATTGTTGTAACGAATCAATAACACTACCCCTAACAACAATTAACTGCAATTTAATTATAATTACACTACAATAATGAGTTCTAAAGAAAAAATTATTGCATATTTGGCGTACAAAGAAATTAGTCAAAGAAAATTCTCTTTAAAAACAGGGCTTTCTGAAGGGATCTTGAGGGCTGGAAAAGATCTAGGGGTTGATAAAATTCGTACGATTAAAGAACAATATCCTGACTTAAATATGGATTGGGTGATCTATGACGAAGGAGAAATGATTCTCAACACGGTGGCTGAACCTACAGCAAACTATGAAAACACAAGCGTAGAAAAATCTTTAAAGCAATTTGTGTTTGACTGTATTGAAGAATATCTAGACACTCAAAAGAAAGAGCAATCATAACAACTCTAAAAAGCCTTCCTCGGTTAGCAATGTGATTTCTAATTTTTTAGCTTTTTCGAACTTACTTGGCCCCATGTTCGCTCCAGCAATCACATAATTTGTTTTTTTCGAAATAGCGCTAGACACTTTTCCACCATTATCTTCAATTACTTTTTTCAGTTCGTTCCTCGACATTTTTTCGAAGACACCTGAGACCACAAATACGAGTCCTGCCAATTTATCTGATTGATTTTCCAAAAGGGTTTGTGAAAGCTCCAATTGGATACCATAACTTTTCAAGCGATCTATAAGTTGAATATTGAATACGTCATTGGAAAAAGCAACCATACTTTCCGCTATTTTATCTCCAATCTCGTCTACTTCTATCAATTCTTCAAAATTTGCACGCATTAATGCGTCCATACTTTTGAAATGTTTTGCTAATTTTTTGGCTACGGTTTCACCAACGAATCGAATTCCAAGTGCATACAACACTTTTTCAAAAGGAATTTTTTTTGAATTCTCCACTCCTTCTACAATATTCCATGCAGATTTATCAGCCATTCTTTCCAAGGGAATCAGTTGCGCTGCTTTGAGTTCGTACAAATCGGCGTACGTTTGGATGAGACCTTCTTTTCGCAACAAATCAATTGTTTCTCCTCCCAAACCATCGATATCCATGGCTTTTCTACTAATAAAATGCTGTATTCTTCCGGTAATTTGGGGCGGACAACCAAATTCATTAGGACAATAATGCTTGGCATCTCCTTCTTTTCTTACAAGCAGCGCAGCGCATTCTGGACATTGTTCAGTATAAGTTGTTTCCTGAGATGATTGAGGTCGTTTGGAAAGATCTACACCGACTATTTTTGGAATAATTTCTCCTCCTTTTTCGACATAAACTGTATCACCCACTCTAATGTCAAGCTTCAGAATTTGATCTGCATTGTGCAAGGAAGCTCTTTTAACAGTTGTTCCTCCTAATTGGACCGGCATCAAGTTGGCTACTGGAGTAATGGCTCCTGTTCTTCCTACTTGATAGGTGATTTCTTTGAGTACTGTTTGCTGTTGTTCAGTTTTGAATTTATAGGCAATGGCCCATCTTGGTGCTTTGGCAGTATACCCCAATTCTTCTTGTTGACTCAAAGAATTTACTTTGATCACTACACCATCCGTTTCATAAGGCAATTCATGGCGTTTAAGGTCCCACTCAGCTACAAATTCCAAAACCTCTTCCATATTCGCTGCAACCAACATTGTCTTGGGGATTTTAAACCCAATATCACGCGCTACATTTAACAATTCTGAATGAGACTTGTATTTTGTTTTGTCTGTAACAACTTGATACAACAAGCAATCCAAAGGCCTTTTGGCCACTTCCCCGCTATCCTGTAATTTCAAGCTTCCACTTGCTGTGTTTCTTGGATTGGCATACAATTCTTCTCCGGCTGCCAAACGCTCCTCATTCATCTTCTGAAATCCGTCTAGAGGCAAAATAATTTCACCACGTATTTCAAAGGATTCCAAAAAATCGCTTTGCAGTTGAAGCGGCAGTGTTTTGATTGTTTTAATATTTGTCGTTACATCGTCTCCTTGAAAACCATCTCCACGTGTCACTGCTTTTGTCAATCTTCCGTTTTCATAGCTGATATTGATTGAGGCTCCGTCGTATTTCAATTCACAGGTATATTCTATAGGTGCCTCGACAATTTTTAAAATTCTATTTTCCCAATTCAACAAATCTTCTTTTGAATAAGAATTGTCCAAAGAATACATTCTATTCTTGTGTTTCAGGGTTTCAAATTTTTTGGTCACCGTTCCTCCCACTCTTTGCGTAGGTGAATTGGGATCAAAAAATTGAGGGTTTGCTTTTTCTAATAACTCTAAATCTTTCAACTTTTTATCAAAATCATAGTCAGAAATTACAGAATTGTCCAAAACGTAATATTGGTGATTGTACTGATGTAACTCTTCCCTTAATTTAACTAGCTGGTCTAGGATCGTTGATGACATAACACATAAAGTTGAAGGCTAAAAATACATTTATTTTTCTATTTTCATGCTCTCGATCTTTCATTATTCTCGAAAAAAATAAATCCAATTGGTATCGAATACAAAGAGGTCGATACATTTCTATACCGACCTCTTTCAACCAAACTAAACTAAACTAAACTAACTTATCTAAAAATATAATTTTCTTTTTCTCCTTTCAAATTTAGGATCCCCAATGTTGTATAAGCGCTATTCTTGTTGTTTAACATTTTTTCAGCTTCTTCTACAGATCCTATTTGTTTGCCATTAATTTCTAACAAAATCGCTCCTTCTTCTACTCTTAAAGAGCGCAATTCTCTATTCTGAATATTTGAAATTTTCACTCCTTTTTTTACCTTTCTTTCTTTTGCCTCTTGTGGGGACAATTCTTCCAACGAAAACCCAAATAAGTTGACATTTCGTATTTTGTTCTCTGTAAGCTCAACCCATTTGGAAAGGTATTCCCCATTTCTCAAAACGGTTACATTGATATTATCTCCGGGTCTTTTTGCATTTAATTGCCCCTTCAATTCCGAAAATTTTGCAATTTTAACTGAACCTATCTTCACAATGATATCTCCTTTTTGCAAACCTGCTTTTTGCGCCCCTCCTCCTTCAGAGAGACCTGTAATCAAAACACCCTCTACATTGTCATTATAGAGATCGTATTGAATTCCAATCAATGCTTTTTGAACGTTTCCAAACTCCATCAGGTCCTCAACTACTTTTTTAGCAATGTTAGAGGGCACCGCAAAAGAATATCCAACATAAGCTCCTGTCTTTGAAGTAATCGCCGTATTGATGCCTATAAGCTCTCCTCTTGTGTTTACCAATGCTCCGCCACTATTCCCTGGATTTACAGCAGCATCTGTTTGTATAAAAGATTCAATATTTGCGTTTCCTTCCAAATCACGCCCTTTTGCACTTACAATTCCAGCCGTTACAGTCGAAGTTAGATTGTATGGATTTCCAACTGCCAGAACCCATTCACCGATATGCAAGTGGTCAGAGTTTCCAAATGGAATGTAATCGAATTCTTTTCCTTCAATTTTCAACAAAGCGATGTCATTGGTTGGGTCGGACCCAATCAACTCTGCTTTGTATGTTTTTTTTGTATTCAGCGTAATTTCAATTTCCGTTGCATTTTCTATGACATGATTGTTCGTAATGATATAACCGTCTAACGAAATCAAGACACCACTTCCTGTGCCCACCTGTCGGTATTTCCTTCCTTCACTTCTGCCGTAAAAAAATTCAGCAAAAGGATCTCTTATATTTTTTTCGGAGGTGTTTTTCACATGCACGACAGCGTTCAAACTCTTGCCTGCCGCTGCAACAAAATCTGTTCGTTCAGCAGCCACGGTATTCGCGTCGTCAAAACTAGTTGAAATCGGCATGCTACCAACCTCTGAAGTTGCAGTCGAAACTATCGTTGAAGGTTTTTTAACAAAAAAAAGGAAAGCTCCCAAGGAAACAAGTCCTCCTAAAAAAGCTGCAAAAATAAAATTTATTACCTTTCTCATTTTTATCGATTGTGTATGTTCTTGTAGGAATCATATCAAAGATATAAAATGCATCCCTTTGTTTTTCGAGTTTAACGAGCTGTTAACTTTTTTTAACTATGCTTTAACAAATAAGGAGAAAAGTTCATTTGTGGGGATTTCAAAAGTTAGCGCTTGTGCCTTCTTTGCTTGATCTTGACTTTGAAAGCTGCAAACAACAAGGTTGTAAAAGGGCTGCTAAAATTGAAGATTGCATAGGGTATAAATGACAAATCTCCCACCTCGCCTAACAATACTTTCGATTGGTAGGCACCACAGGTATTCCAGGGGACGAGTACGGAGGTCACTGTCCCTGAATCCTCCAAAGTTCTGCTCAAATTTTCAGGCGCCAATCCTTTATCTTCATAGGCTTTTTTAAACATTTTCCCTGGAACCACTATTGCCAAATACTGATCTGAAGCTACAAGATTCAAACCCAAACAGCTGAAAACAGTACTGGCAAAAAGACCAAAAGTCGTACGTGCTATGTGCAACAGAGAAGTTGTGATTCGCGAAAGGGCCCCAATGGCATCCATGACTCCTCCGAAAACCATTGCTGCTAAAATCAGTAAAATCGTCCACACCATACCCAAAACTCCATCAGAACGAAACAAGGAATTCAAGGTGTCGCTTTTTGAAGGAACTTTTAAATTGGAAAACACCGATTTTGTCAGCACCTCTATTGTTGGAGAGTCCAATTTGGACAACAATTCTCCTTGAAAAAAAATAGCGAATAACAAAGCACACCCTACTCCAGCTGACAAGGAAATCAAAGGTTTGATTTTGAAAAGCATCAACCCAATCACCAATCCTGGAACCAAAAATAAAAAGGGTGAAATCTGAAAGGTAGCAGCGATCTCTTCTAAAAAAATGCTGACGTCTGCAACTCCTGTTGTGTCTTGAAAAAAACTTAAGGTCGTGAAACAAATCAGCGTTAATATAAAAGTTGGAATGGTTGTCAGAGACATATAACGAATGTGTGTAAACAGGTCGGTTCCAGCCATCGTTGATGCCAGATTGGTTGTGTCACTCAAGGGAGACATCTTATCTCCAAAATAAGCTCCAGAAATGACTGCACCTGCAATGATACCTGTCTCAATTCCCAAAGTAGTTCCAATGCCCACAAATGCGATCCCTACAGTCGCACTAGTTGTCCAAGAACTCCCGGTAGCTATTGAAACTATTGCTGAAATAAGCACACAGGTTGGAAGAAATATTGAGGGATTTACAAGTAGCAATCCGTAATAAAGCATTGCAGGTATGACACCGCTCAGCAGCCAAGATCCAGACAATGCTCCCACCAACATCAAAATACAGACGGGCGTAGCAACACTTTTTACATTTTTTAAAACCTCCCGAAACATGTCTTTTACAGGAACCTTATGAGACACTCCAGTCCCAAAAGCAACGGTTGCGGCTATTAAAAGTAGGTAGTGATTGGAATAGCTTCCTAGCAACACTCCTTCAAATTTAAAAATGTTGATTGCCAATAATAAAACAAGCACAAATACAGCTATCAAAGACGTTCTCAAATTGGGTTTTTTGTGTCTTTTCAAAGCATTCTCCATAAGTACAACAATTAGTTTTCTGAAAAGATACTGTTTTCTATGCAAACGTTTGAATCAAAAAAGGCTCAACAATTATGTTGAACCTTTCTCTTACAATGCATCCAAAGCTTGTTCAATATCTTGTAAAATATCATCGATGTGTTCCAGCCCCACAGAGCAACGAACAGTTCCATCTAATATACCCACTGCCGCTTTATCTTCTTTTTCCAACTTGGCATGCGTTGTAGATGCAGGATGTGTCACAATCGTACGGGTATCTCCTAAATTGGCAGACAACGAGCACATTTGAATAGAATTAAAAAACTTACGACCACTTTCCATACCTCCTTCCAATTCAAAAGTAACAATCGTTCCTCCCAATTTCATCTGCTTGATCGCAATTTGATATTGAGGATGTGATTTTAAAAAAGGATATTTCACCCATTTTACTTTCGTGTGTTTTTCTAAAATCGTTGCCAATTTCAATGCGTTTTCACACTGCCTTTCACAACGAACTGCTAGTGTTTCTAAACTTTTGGACAACACCCAAGCGTTGAATGGAGACAAAGCGGGCCCTGTTAGTCTTGAGAATAAATAAATCTCGCGTATCAAATCTTTCGAACCTACTGTAATTCCCCCCAAAACACGTCCTTGCCCATCTATCAATTTTGTTGCAGAATGAATGACCAAATCGGCACCAAACTTGATTGGCTGTTGCAAGTAAGGTGTCGCAAAACAGTTGTCGATAATCAATAAAATATTGTGCTTTTTTGCCAAGGCACTTAATTTTTCCATATCAAGTACGTCTACCCCTGGATTGGTAGGAGTCTCTGCGTATATGAATTTGGTGTTTGATTGAATCAACGACTCAACACTATCCAAATCATTGACCGAAAAATAAGAAGTCTCAATGTTCCATTTTGGGAAATATTTCGTGAACAGTCCATGTGTCGCTCCAAAAACAGATCTTGCGGAAACAATATGATCTCCTGATTCTAAAAGTGCTGCGAAGGTAGAATAAATGGCAGCCATGCCTGATGCAAAAGCAAAACCGTCTTCCGCTCCTTCCATCTTACAAATTTTTTCAATAAATTCAGAGGTATTGGGGTTGCTATAACGACTGTAAAGGTCGCGCTGCTTTTCCTCGGCGAAAGAGGCGCGCATTTCTTCTGCATCATCAAACACGAAACCCGAAGTCAAATACAGCGGCGTTGCATGCTCTTTGAATTGGGTTCTTTCTGACTGTGTTCTGATCGCTTCTGTTTCAAATTTTCTCTTGTCCATTGTTTCATTTTAATTACAAACACTTTCCTTCTCTGACACTTCTCAAAAAGTATTTCTTGCTTCATTTACATGACTACTTCACGTATATTGCTTGTTATGTGTTTTCGGAAATTCTCAATATATCTCCAAAAACACCTCTCGCTGTTACGTGCGCTCCTGCTCCTGCTCCTTGGATTACAATAGGTCGCTCTCCATAAGATTCTGTATAGATTTCAAAGATAGAATCGGCCCCCTTTACCTGTCCCAATGCGGAATCATTCGATACAGAAACTAATTTGACTTCCAACGTTCCTTTGTCTTTCGACAAATCTCCGTGCAAATCTCCGATATACCTCAATACATGATTTTTCTCTTGTACTTCTTTTATTTCTTTGTATACGGGGTCGAATTCTTCTAGGTTGTTTAAAAAATTTTCCACATTTCCCTCTCGTAAATTTCTGGGAATCAAATTGTGAATTTGTACGCTGGAAAATTCATTTTTCAAATCCAATTCTCTCGCTAAGATTAACAATTTCCTACCCACATCATTTCCATTCAAATCTTCTCTTGGATCTGGCTCAGTGAATCCTTTGTCTACCGCTCCTCTCAAAACAGCACTAAACTTGTCATCGGATGACGAAAAATTATTGAACAAGTAACTCAATGTTCCTGAAAAAACACCTTTGATCCGAGTAATATTTTCTCCTGAGTGATGCAACATACGGATCGTATCTATCAAAGGCAACCCAGCACCGACATTCGTCTCATAGAGATAACTCTTTTTATTTTTTCTCAGTGTACTCCTCAATTCTTCATAAAAATCAAACGAAATGGTATTTGCTATTTTATTTGACGACACCAAATTGAATCCTTTTTCAACCAAGTCAACATAACTGGCAACAAATGTTGCACTTGCTGTGTTGTCAACGGCAATCAAATTTTCAAGATGATGCTTGTCGGCAAACGCTGAAATTTTCTCAACTTCTGTTTCATTCGCAGAATTCAGAAGATCGTTTCTCCAATCGCCTTTAATTCCTTGTGCATCCCATAACACTTTTTTCGAATTGGCAACGGCAAAAATATTCAATTCAACCGCTTTTCTTTTCAGAATATTCTCTTTGCTTTTTAATATTTGATCGACCAAAGTACCTCCTACAAGTCCTACACCAAATATAGCAATGTTGATTTTTTTAGCGACTCCAAAAATTTCCCCATGAATTACATTGACCGCTTTATGGAGGTCTTTGTTTGAGACGACCAAACAGACATTTCTTCCTGCTACGGTATTGTTGATCAATACCGGTTCGATACTATTTCTTATCAAAGCAGCGTAAGAGCTGTTGAACGAGGCCAATGTTTTCCCAAGTATAGAAACAACGGCGACGTTATTTTTTACTTCAATCTTAGTGACATCTTTGCTCAAAAAATCCAAATTGAATTCATTTGCCAAGGCTTCTCTCGCTTTGCGCGCTTGTGAAGCTGCTACTACAAAACTGATTCCTCTCTCAGATGACCCTTGTGAAATGATACTCACACTAATGTTGTATTTTTGAAGTGCGGTAAACACGCGGGCATCGATTCCAACTTTCCCTAAAAGTCCTTTCCCCTCCAAATTGATCAAAGCCATATTTTCTAGTACTGAAATCGCCTTGATTCCGTCTTTTGATTTATGGTCTTTGGTAATCAATGTTCCTTTGTTCTGAGCGTCAAATGTGTTTAAAATTCGCAAAGAAATTCCTTTTTCTATCAAAGGAATCATCGCTTTTGCATTCAAAACATAGGCCCCAAAATTTGCCAACTCATTGGCTTCTTTGAACGATAAATTTTCAATTTTTCGGGCATTGCTCACCAGATCCGGATTGGCTGTATAGATGCCGTCAACATGGGTGTAATTTTGCAATTCATCTGCATCCAAATAATTGGCCAATAAAGATGCCGAATAATTGCTTCCATTTCTTCCCAAGGTCGTAGTTTCATTCTCTGTATTAGAAGCGATAAATCCCGTAAAAATTTGAACTTCTTGCACAGGTTTTTTTTGAAAATATTCCTGCACATTGAATTTAGAAATATCCTCCAACAGTTCCGCATCACCAAATGTAGCATCGGTTTTTAGCAATCCTCTTGAATCTACCATTTGGGCATCTACTCCTTTTAGTTGCAACAAAGAAACTACCATTTTTACTGCCAACAATTCTCCCTGTGCCAAGACCAAATCCTTTATTTTTGGACTGTAATCTCCTAATAAATTGACCCCTTCAAACACTTTTTCCAACAGCACGAATTCCTCAGAACAATCCAACGATGGATTCGGCAAAACTTGTTCTTTCTTAAAAGATTCAAAAGCTTGTTTGAAAGTCGTATTCTTTTTGGATTTCTCTAAAATTCGTTCCAAATCGTTTGTTGCGTTTCCTCTTGCCGAGAGCACAACTACAATCTTTTCTTTCTTTTGTATTTTAGAGGCAATGATTTTCACCACGCTTTGCAAGCCTTTGCCGTTGGCTAATGATTTTCCTCCAAATTTTAATATCTTCATTTTTTCAATGTTTTAAACGTCTTTCCTTTTTTTTAGCCCTTGTCTTCTCTCTAAAAAACACCTTTCAACAATTCTTTCAATTGTTCATTTTCTACTAAAAAACCATCGTGACCATGAATAGAGCTGATCTCCTTATAAATGCTTTGTATTCCGAGAGCATCTAGCCTCTTTTTTGTTTCAATATTTTCTTGTGGCACAAAAAAGAAGTCGGAATCAATTCCTATCTGAAAAATTTTAGCCTTGATGGTTTTGACCACCTCTTCAAAGCTTCCTCTATCTTTTGTAATATCTAAAGTAGACAAAATATGATTGACCATTTTGTAGGATTGCAAATGAAATCTGTTTTCTAGCTGAAATCCATGGTGCAATAACCAACTTTCTACATTGGGAATTCCCAAGTTTTCGTTTACAGATCTGTCAAACTTGTCTTTAAAAGAAGCTGCAGTCCTGTAAAACAGCATCGCCATCATACGGGCATCATGGACTGGTTTTTTTGAATTTAACAAAATTTGCTCCTGTACTTTATTGTGTGCCAAAATCCAATCAGACGCTTTCCAATCGCTCGCTATCGAGATCAAATGCTCCGCTAAATCTGGATACAAGACGGCCAACTCCCATGAAATTCCTCCTCCAAGCGAGCCCCCGATAACGGCATGTAGTTTGAATATTTGCAATTCATTCAAGGCTTGTCCATACAATTTGGCAATATCTCTTGCCGTAAAATCTTTGTAATTTTCAATTAAATTTCCTGGTTTTTTATCGTATCCGTTCCCTGGAATATTGAAAGCCAAAACGGTGTATTTCTGAGTATCTATAATGTTCCCCTTAGAAACAACACCTTTCCACCAACCAGAATGCACACTTGCAACATCAGAATTTCCGGTAAGTGCATGGTTTACTAGGACAATAGGTGCCGTGTGCAACACTTGCCCAAACACTTCGTACGAAAGTTCAAGATCGTTGCATACCACGCCTGTTTCGGTGGTAAACTGCTCAATGGAATGGTATTTTAAATTGCTATTCATTATTTCTTTCATTCATCCTTTTCGCAATGACTTGCGGGTTTCAAAAAAGCTTTACAGCTAAAATAATGTTATAAAAAAAGCGGTGACTTTGCAGAAGTCTTTAGTTATCTATCCAGACCATTTTTATAGTCGAGGTAGAATTTAGCACCTTCTTTAAAGCTAAAGGGTTGCTAAGGCTTCAACGGGTCTAATCCCTCTGCCTTTCTTGATAACGATTACAGTAAAAGTAAGAACTATTGGGCAAAAGTATGAATTATTTACGTATTTCCAATTTTTCTGAGTAATAATTACCTTTTCAAAAACAAAAAGTCTCGCTTGAACCGTTCAGAAAACAACGAAGCTGAGGAATGTACAGCAGTGTTTCCTGAAAAATTTCAGCGAGACTCTTTTTTGTTTTGTCTTACAAAGCTTTGAAAGCTTGTTCTAAATCGGCTTTCAAATCAGCAACATCTTCCAAGCCAACAGACAAACGAATCAGGTCTTGTGACACTCCTGCATCTGCTTGCTGTTCTACACTCAATTGTTGATGAGTCGTACTCGCTGGATGGATGATCAAAGATTTTGTATCACCAATATTCGCTAGCAATGAGAATATCTCTGTAGCATCTGTTACTTTTTTCGCAGCTTCAAACCCTCCTTTAATTCCAAAGGTCACAATGCCACTTTGTCCATTCGGCAAATATTTTTTTGCCATTTCGTGGTATTTGTTACTTTCCAAACCTGGATAATTCACCCAAGCCACCTCATCTCTAGACTCTAGCCATTGTGCCAGCTCTAAAGCATTTTCACTGTGTTGTTTTATACGAACTGGCAATGTTTCCAAACCTTGAATAATTTGAAACGCATTGAATGGACTCAACGCCCCACCAAAATCGCGCAAACCTTCTAAAATTAGTTTGAACGTATACGATGCAGCTCCGAGCGCCTCGTGGTAGACCAGTCCGTGATACCCTGCGGAAGGCTCTGTAAATTCTGGGAATTTTCCATTTGCCCAGTTGAATGTACCGGCATCAATAATTGCACCTCCTAAAGAAGTTCCTTGTCCCCCGATATACTTTGTCAAAGAATGAATCACGATATTGGCCCCGTGTTTGATCGGATTTAATAAAGCCGGTGTCGCAACAGTATTGTCCACGATAAAAGGCACCTCTGCTTCTTTTGCATGTTCTGCAATAGCTTCCAAATCCAATACATCCAACTTCGGATTCCCAAGAGATTCTACAAAGAAAGCACGTGTATTGTCTTGCACAGCATCTTTAAAACTTGCTGGATTCGATGCATCTACAAATGTTGTTGTAATGCCCAACCTTGGCAAAGTTACATTTAACAAATTGTATGTACCACCATACAAACTACTGGATGCCACAATGTGGTCTCCTGCTTTCAACAAGGTCATCAAACCTGTTGCAATAGCAGAGGTTCCTGAAGCAAAAACAACCGCTCCAATACCTCCCTCAATCGCCGCCAAACGTTTTTGTAAAATATCGTTTGTTGGATTGTTCAATCTTGTGTAAATAAATCCTAATTCTGCCAACGAAAACAAATTTGCGGCGTGATCTGTGTCATTGAATACATACGATGAAGATTGATAAATAGGAACTGCTCTTGTTCCCAATGTTTCTTTTGTTTCGTGCCCCGCATGCAATGCCTGCGTTGCTAATTTCTGAATGTCCATGCTTGATTCTTTTTAGGGGTTTGTTTTAGAAAAACTTTCAATACTAAAATTGTGTAAGTTTTTATTTCTTTTGATGAATTTGTGTTGCGATGAATCCTCTATGCGCTTTTGTTGCAAGATACCAAGACACTTTTCTTAGCAAAAGAAAAATGACTGTTTTTTTTAAAAATTCACCAAGTAAATGTAGAAACATTTTTTTAAGAAGGCAATATTCATTTCTTTTTTATAGTTTTGCGCTGTTAACAAAGAGGAGAGATTTGACTGATTGCCACCTCGTGAAAAAAGTGCTAAAGCAGGATTCCTATCTACTTCTTTAGCCTTTCGGTAGTTTTTTTCTCTCTTAAAATAAAATAAAAAAACAAGTATGGCATATTTATTCACCTCTGAATCCGTTTCAGAAGGACATCCAGACAAAGTAGCAGATCAAATATCAGATGCATTGATTGACAATTTTATGGCCTTCGATCCTCAATCAAAAGTTGCTTGTGAAACTATGGTAACTACAGGCCAGGTATTCTTAGCAGGAGAAGTGAAGTCGAGCACCTACCTAGACGTTCAAAAAATTGCGCGTGAAACTATTAACAATATTGGATATACCAAAGGAGCCTATCAATTTGATGGAAATTCTTGCGGTGTTTTGTCTGCCATTCATGAGCAGTCAGAAGACATCAACCGTGGAATTGACAGAGCCAAAAAAGAAGAGCAGGGAGCTGGTGACCAAGGAATGATGTTTGGTTATGCCACGAACGAAACGGACAATTACATGCCTTTGGCACTTGAATTGTCCCATCGCTTGTTGATTGAGCTGGCAGAATTGAGAAGAGAAAGTAAAGAAATTCCATATTTACGTCCAGACGCAAAAAGTCAGGTGACCATTGAGTATTCTGACGACAATAAACCGCAACGCATTGAGGCTATTGTCATCTCTACACAACATGATCCGTTTGACGCAGATGATGCAAACATGTTGGCAAAAATAAAATCAGATATCTTATCGATTTTAATACCAAGGGTTCTTGCAAAATTGACCCCTGAAATTCAAGCCTTGTTTGGAGACGACATCAAATACCACATCAATCCAACGGGGAAATTCGTGATTGGTGGACCTCATGGAGATACTGGATTGACAGGACGAAAAATTATTGTAGACACCTATGGAGGAAAAGGCGCACATGGCGGAGGGGCTTTTAGTGGAAAAGACCCGAGTAAAGTAGACCGATCTGCTGCGTATGCTACCAGACATATTGCGAAGAATCTAGTCGCTGCTGGTGTTGCTGATGAGTTGTTGGTACAAGTTTCCTATGCCATCGGTGTGGTAGAACCCATGGGGATCTTTGTTGAAAGTTATGGGACTTCAAAGGTTGCTTTGTCTGACGGTGAGATCGCAAAAAAAATCAGCACGCTATTCGACATGCGACCTATTGCTATAGAAGAGCGTTTGAAATTACGAAACCCTATTTATCTAGAAACAGCTGCATACGGCCATATGGGAAAAACTCCTGAGGTCAAAACAGTGCGTTATAGTTCTCCAAGTGGTGAAGTTGTTGAAAAAGAAGTTGAAACATTTACCTGGGAAAAACTAGATTATGTGCCTCAGGTAAAAAAAGCTTTTGGTCTATAAGCCAATGCCATCAGGGCTCCTGGCTTCAAATTGCAGCAAAAAAAATAAAAAAAGAGACTGACTTCGGTCTCTTTTTTTATTTTTGTTAAACTCTAAATAACGGGCATGTTTACTATTGGAATTACGGGAGGTACCGCGAGTGGCAAAACCACCTTGGTAAAAAAAGCAATTGCACATTTTGGCAAAGAACATGCGCAAGTATTATCACAAGACGCTTACTATAAAATTAATGAATGGTTGAATCTTGAAGAACGCGCTAAACTCAACTTCGATCATCCAAGCGCTATCGATTTTGACCTATTGCACACGCATCTCTCCTCTTTGATACAAGGGAAAAGCATTCATGCTCCCATTTACTCTTTCACGAAGCATCAAAGAACGCATGAAACACAGCTTATTTCCCCCAAAAAAATTCTTTTGGTCGAAGGGATTCATGTACTGTACGATAAAAGAATTGTCGGGCTACTGGATTTAAAAGTTTTTTTGGAAGCTCCGGAAAATGTACGTTTGAAACGCAGAATCCATAGAGACCTTTTGGAACGTGGCAGAACAGAAAACGAAGTTAAAAACAGGTTTCAAAACACCTTAAAACCGATGCACATTTTGTATATTGAACCTGCTAAGAGCATCGCGGACATTCGCATTCAGAATGAAAAAAATATTGACGATGCGCTTCGTATTTTATTAAATAGCATTCCCTGGAACTCATGACATTCTTAAAGAAAATTCTAAATAATAAAATTTTCAAATTCTTAACCAATCGATATGTCCTCATTCTTTTGGTATTCACGATTTGGATGCTGTTTTTTGACGAAAACTCTTTTCTAAATCACCGAGAATTTGACAACGAAATCGAAGAACTGGAGAATTCAATTGAGTTTTACAAAACAGAAATCGAGCAGAACAAAAAAATGATTGAGACTTTAGAGGACACGCATCTTTTGAAAAAATTTGCGCGTGAAAAGTTTTACATGAAAAAAGACAACGAAACTCTTTTTCTAATTGAGTTCGACACACTCAATTAAAAAAAACATGCCTGTTTAAGAAAGTACATTGGCATTTTTTCTTAGAAAAAAATGCCTGGTCAAAAACCCAAAACCATAACCAAAAAACTGAATGGTTGTGGTAATAAGACTCAAGACACCAACGCATAAACTTTTATTGAGCACACTTGAATGCATAAAAAGCAGGGCATAATACATCCCATATAAGAAAAGCCCAAAGGAGGTGCCAAATGCAAGAACAATCAAAGACAAAATCAATCCGAGACTAAAGAAGCTCGGAAACCAATAGGTCCAACTTGCGGTCTCGGGAAACCGTTTGTTGAGTGCAGGACGTGCTTCTCCAAAAGCCCGTGTTTGTTTGTAAAACTGCCTAAAAGTACTGCGCCTTTTATGGTAGACAAAAGCTGTTTCGATCAATTGTGTTTCAATACCGTTTGCCCAAAGTCGAAACGTCAAATCAATATCTTCTCCGATTTTCAAATCAGAGAAGCCCTGGGTCAGTTCAAATGCTTTTCTTGACAAACCTAGATTGAAACTTCTCGGTTGAAATTTCTCCACAGCTTTTTTCCTTCCTCGAATGCCTCCTGTTGTAAAAATAGAAGTCATGGAATAATTGATGGCCTTTTGAATGTTGGTGAAATTTCTATGTGCCGTATCGGGACCTCCATAAGCACCTGTGAAATTGTTTTTCAGGGCTTTGTCTACAGCGCTTAGATAATTTGGTGGAATGACACAATCTGAATCAAAAATCACAAAATAATCGCCTTTTGCTTGCTGCATTCCGTAGTTTCTACTCCTGCCGGCACCTTGATTCTCTGTCAAGTAATAATGAATGTTTAGTTTGTTCTCAAACTTTTTTACAATGTCTTGACATGTATTTGGAGAACCGTCTTCCACAACCAATACTTCAAAAGCAACTGCTCCCTCAAGCAGTGTCAAACTTCCCAACAATTCCTCTATTTCTAAAGGTCTGTTGTATACCGGTATGATAATAGAATACATCATTCAACAAATAAAAGTTAAAGATAACAAGCTTCTCATGAATTCAAAGAAGATCTGAAGCAAAAAAAATGCAAGCCTGTTGACTTGCATTTTTTTTTAAATACTGTAATTTCTAGGCATCCTCGTTGACAAACTTCTCCATAACTCCATCACTTACTCCCATATTTGAAAAGCCCCCATCATGGAAAAGGTTTTGCAAAGTTACTTTTTTCGTCAAATCAGAAAACAAAGAAATGGTGTAGTCCGCGCATTCCGCTGCCGTTGCATTTCCTAAAGCTGACATTTTTTCAGCATAATTGATAAACCCATCAAAACCTTTCACTCCGCTACCTGCAGTAGTTGGTGTTGGCGATTGAGAAATCGTATTGACACGTACCTTGTGATCTCTTCCAAAAAAATAACCAAAACTGCGAGCAATAGACTCTAAATACGCCTTGTTGTCGGCCATATCATTGTAATCAGGAAAAACGCGTTGCGCTGCCATATACGTCAAGGCAACGATAGATCCCCATTCATTCATTGCTTTTTTATTGTACAACAAATTCATCACTCTATGAAATGACAAGGCGGAGATGTCAAAACCTTTGTGCGTAAAATCATAATTTGAGTCTGTGTAATGCTTTCCTTTGCGAACGTTTAAAGACATTCCGATTGAGTGCAAAACAAAATCAATTTTACCTCCTAATATCTCTGTAGATTTGTCTATTAAATTTGACAGATCTTCCATAGAAGTGGCATCGGCAGGGATTACTTGAGAACCCGTCTTTTCAGCCAATTCATTTATTGTACCCATTCTCATAGCGATCGGTGCATTTGTCAATACAAAGGTTGCTCCTTCTTCATGTGCGCGTTCTGCTACTTTCCAAGCAATTGAATTCGAATCCAACGCTCCAAAAATGATTCCTTTTTTCCCTTTTAATAAGTTGTACATACTTGTATAAATTAAATATAGTTTAGTTCGTTAAAATGAATACCCTTTGTAAGGTGGACAAATATACCATTATAGTTTAAAGTTTGAAAATTTATGCATCAATTACGCTAGTGCCTCCTCTTAAAAAGACCTGTTAGAGTCTTAAAAGCTCTTTTGCGTGCTCCATTGCAGAGGTACTTATTTGTTTCCCTCCTAAAATTTCAGCAACTTCAGCAATCCGTTCTTCCGTACTCAATTTTTTCAAATACGTATTGGTGGCTCCTGCGACATCTTTTTTATAGACTTTGTAATGATGACGTCCTTTGGCTGCGATTTGAGGCAAATGCGTAATCGTTACAACTTGCATGTAATTCGCCATTTCATTCATTACCGTGGCAATTTTATTAGAAATCTCCCCAGAGACCCCTGTATCGATTTCATCAAAAATAATGGTTGGCAATTTTAAGTATTTGGACAATATCAATTTTACGCCGAGCATAATCCTCGACATTTCACCACCCGAGGCTACCTTCTTAAGTACTTCAAAACCCACTCCTTTATTTGCCGAAAACAGAAAAGAAAGTTGATCGCTCCCGTTGTGTGAGAAGGATTTTATTTTCTCTAAACCAATTTTAAATTGTGCATTTTCCATTCCCAGTTCTGTCAAAACTGATTGAAGCTGCTCTGTCAATTTTGGAATGGCTTGTTTTCGATTTTGATGAATTTTACTTGCCACCTTCTCCAACTTTGCCCTCAAATGTTGGATCTCTTGTTCTTTTATACCAAGTGTTTCGGAAGCATTGTCAACTTGATTAATCTTTTCTTCTAAAACGGTTTGAATTTTCGAAAGTTCTGGAATAGAGGCAACGCCATGCTTTTTTTGCAAATCGTATAAACATTGCAATCGATCGTTAAAACCTTCTATCTCAGAAGGGTTGAAATCAACATCTTCATTGGCCTTTTCAAGTTCATATACCACGTCTTCTAATTCAATCTTTAGACTCTGTATTCTCTGAAAAAAAACCTCGTATTCCGAAGAGTATAATGCAATTTTTTGAAGGACTGCACACAATGAAACAAGTGCACTTTGAATGCCTACTTGATCTTCGTTTGCCAACGAAATACTCTCTGCCAAAGCGACCTTAATCACTTCGATATTATTTAGCTTTTCCAAAGTCGTCTCTAACTCTTCTTGCTCTCCATCTCTAAACGATGCTTCAGAAAGTTCGTTGTACAAATGTCTGTTGTAGGCATATTCTTGTTGAGCGCGCTCCTGATTTTTTTGCAAATCTTCCAATTCTTTCTGCTTCTCTTTGTAGTTCTGCAACAAAACGCTGTAATCTTCGAGCAGGGTATGGTTGCTCGCCAAAGCATCGATGATTTTGAATTGATAATTGGCCTCTGACAATTGTGCGGTTGTATTTTGAGAATGCACATCCATCAACTGTGCTTTCAGTGCACTTAACACCTGCAGTGTCACAGGCGTATCGTTGACGAAAGCTCTCGATTTCCCACTGGGCAATATTTCTCTTCTCAAAATAGTTTCTTCTTCGTAATCCAAATCGTGTTTTTCGAAGAAATCTTGAAGCGTATAGTTTTGAATAGAAAAAGCAGCTTCAATGACACATTTTTTGTCGGTTGTTTTTAGGTTGCTGAGATCGGCTCTATTTCCCATAACCAGCCCTAAAGCACCTAACAGAATGGATTTTCCAGCTCCCGTTTCACCGGTTATAATTGACAAACCGTCTGTAAAATCTACTTGGAGCGATTGAATGAGTGCGTAATTAGAAATGGAAAGTGCTGTTAACAAAACCTACCTATTTAATTGTGAATGCTTAAAAAAATCATGGAGAGTTTCTATACATGTTTTGCGAACAATACAAATACGTTGAGAAATTCCGAGGTTAAAATTAATCAATTTTTTGCCATTTTATCAAATTGACTGGCGATATTCTTCGGAGACTTGCAAGTAATTCTTTTTTACTCTTGCTTTTTTCTTCTTGAAAAACATTTACAATTTCATCTGCTTTGGCATCAAAAAACGTTCGTACCAAAAAAGAGTTCCTATTTCTGCTGAACAACTTTTCTAAGGTGAAAATTGATTGCTTTATTGCTTCTTTTGCTACGGGTGCTTTTTTTGAAAAGACATCTAGTCCCTGTCTGTGATAGGTGTACAAAGTGCTTCTGTATTCTTCATGCGCTGTCGAGAGAATCTGATCTAGCAATGAAAAACGATTTGCTTGATTTCTCTTCAGTATCCATCCTTGGTCGTTGCTCTCCTGGGCAAGAGTTGCTATATCCATTGCTTTTTGAAAATTAATTTCTCCTCCTTTAAGAGCAAACGTATCTGCATCTATTCCTAAAATTGTATATGCATAAAATGCCATCAATGAAATTAAATTGGAATCGTATGTATTTGGATTGAAATTTAAAGGCTCAAATTCTGTGTACTGAAAAGAAATATTTGTGTCTTTATAATTGAAGATGGGAGAGTTATAGGAAGTTCCAAAAACAGGTCTTACAGCATTGACTTGTAAGGTCCCCGTAAAGGAGTTTCCTGTCTGAGCAGTAATGATAAAAGTCATTCCACAGCTTACTTTTTCGTTTTCTCTATAAGTGACATCTGTCCACTTTTGCTGGTTGACAAATTCTTGCAGAGCTGTTTTCAAGGTTGCAAACACTTGTTTGTTTGTGCGGGTAATTTGATCGGCATTGATCTCAATAGTACAGTTCAATTCTTGCCCCATCAAGGGATGTATCAACACTAAAAAAAGGAGAAATACGAACTGTTTTTTAAACATTCATTCTTTTTAAAATTTCTGTAAAAACATCCATTGCCACAAGCTCTTTTGTCTTTAACGGGAATTCGACCAAATTATTTTGAGAGTCGATGATCGAAATTTTATTCGTATCTCCTGCAAACCCAGCTCCCTTGTCTTCTAAAGAATTCAAAACAATCATGTCCGCTTTTTTTCGAAGGAGTTTGCTTTTCGCATTGACAATTGCATCATTTGTTTCCAGCGCAAATCCGACCAAAAACTGCAACTTTTTTTGAGCACCCATAGATGCCAAAATGTCTTTTGTTTTTTTCAAATCAATCTGGAAAGAAGTTTCTTTTTTCTTGATTTTTTGCAAGGCCACTTCTTTCGGGGTGTAATCGGCAACTGCTGCTGCCGCTATTGCAATTTGCACTTCTTTGTAATACCTATGAACAACGTCAAACATTTCTGACGCACTTTCCACATCAATTCTTTGCACAAACGAGTGGTTTATTTTTTGTGAAGTAGGACCGGTAATTAAAATCACTTCTGCTCCTAGATTGGCAGCTACATTCGCCAATGCAAAACCCATTTTTCCTGAAGAATGGTTTCCAATAAAGCGCACGGGATCAATGGATTCATATGTGGGCCCAGCAGTGATCAATACTTTCTTACCTTTCAAGGGCAATGAACTCGCAATTTCAGCCTCCATAAAAGCAAGAATGGCTTCTGGCTCTGCCATACGACCTTCACCTACAAGTCCACTCGCCAACTCTCCTGAAGCAGCGGGGATTAGAAAATTTCCAAATTTTTGAAGCTTCGCGAAACTCTCTTTTGTACTTGGGTGCTTGTACATATCTAAATCCATTGCTGGTGCAAAAAAGACGGGACATTTTGCTGAGAGATAAGTAGCCAATAATAAATTGTCAACGAGTCCGTTTGACATTTTAGAAAGCGTATTGGCTGTAGCAGGGGCAATCAAGAAGTAATCTGCCCACAACCCCAACTCTACATGATTGTTCCACAATTCATTTTCTTCTTCTTTGTCGTAAAAAGCAGAATGCACGGGGTTCTTAGAAAGCGTAGACAGGGTGAGTGGAGTGATAAAATCTTTGGAAGCAGGAGTCATGACAACTTGTACATGTGCACCTGCTTTGATAAATAACCGTACCAAATGAGCTGTTTTGTATGCAGCAATACCCGCTGTCACTCCTAAAAGAACTTTCTTTCCTCTTAAAACGCTCATGTAAAATTCTTATTGTTCGTCAGAATTCCTAAAATACACTTTGTCGTTCAACCATTCTTCTACAGCTATTGCGTGTGATTTTGGAAGTTTCTCGTAAAACTTAGACACTTCTATTTGTTCTTTGTTTTCAAAAACCTCATCCAAACTATCGCTATAGGTTGCAAACTCGTCTAATTTTTCAATCAATTCTTTTTTCAAATCTCCATTGATTTGCGATGCTCTTTTTGCAATGATAGAAATCGCCTCGTAGATGTTCCCTGTAGGGGCTTCTACTTTTGACTTGTCGTACGTTACAGTTGTATCGGGTGCATTTGTGTTTTTGTAATCCATCTTTGACTTATTTATTAACTGTTTACTATTTTTTGTTCTTGTTTGATTTGTTTCAGTAATTTCTTAGACTCCTTCAAAAAGTCAGAATTTGGGTAATTCCGTTGCAGCTTTTCAAATGCTTTGATTGCCGAATTCAGTCGATCTCCTTTTTTTCTCAGGGTACTTCTCATTCCTAATTCATAAGAAGATTTGAACTTGTAAAACAAGGCTTCTTCCCTAAAAGAAGTTCCTAAATATTCCGAAATCATGCTATCAAAAGCGACGATTGCCGAGTTGAAATACCCTATCTCATAATATTGCTTGGAAATTTCAAAAGCTTTCTTCTCCAACTTATATTGCAGCTCACTAACCATTGCATTCGATTCTGCGATTCTTTTTGAATTCGGATAAGCATCAATGTATTCCTGAAACGCAACCAATGCTTTTTTTGTATCTGTCTGATCTAAACTGAATTTTGGCGAGGCTAAAAAAGAACTCTTTGCCGCATTGAACTCCGCTTCTTCCAACTTTGAACTCTTAGGATAGTTTTTGGCAAACCTTTCAAAATAAAAAGCTGCGTTGAAATAATCTCCTGTGTTAAAATAGGATTGTGATATCATGAATTGAATGCGTTCCATTTGGGGCTTTCCTTTGTAAGAGGGCACCACCATTTCAAAAAGACGCAATGCTTTGTCGAATTTTTTGGCATCGTACAATTGCGTAGCCATGCTGTATTTTTCTGCTACAGTCCCCTTGTTCAGTACTTTGCTGTAGTCACTACAAGACAACAAAGCGTGTGTCACAAAAAGAAATAGAATAATTTTTTTTAATTCAAGCATTTTGCAAAAATAGTCATTATTTGTGGATTATTAAAGCGATTTTTTTGTCGCAGCTCATTTGAAGCACTAAAATCCTGATCGACTCCTCCTGCTCAAAATTTCAATCCAAAAGTAAGTTCTTCTTTCACTATTTAGAACACCTACTCTTCTAAAAATTTGTTAATTTTCTAGCTAGAAAATTCCTTTGCAAATTGTCGCATTCTTTGCTGAAGAGAAGGAGTTGCTTTCACCAATGGCAATCGAACCGTAGGATCATTTTCATACACCTCTAAAATGGGGAGAAGCGCTTTGATTCCTACAGGATTTCCTTCCTCAAATATCAAAGAAATAACGTCTAAAAGTTTGTATTGCAAATTGTAAGCCTCTTTATTTTTCCCTTCCAAACCTAAACGAATCATTTCCGAAAATTCTTTTGGATAAGCTTGACCGATTACAGATATCACACCCGCCCCTCCTGCCAAAACCATTGGCAAGGCTATTTCATCGTCTCCAGAAAGCACTAAAAAAGTATCTGGCACCAATTGTATCATCTTCATCGCTTGGAGCATATCACCTGCCGCTTCCTTGATTCCTAGAATGTTTTCAGAGGAATTGGCCAATCGAGCAACAGTTTCTGGGGCAATACTTGTTCCTGTTCTACTTGGAACATTGTAAATAATTACAGGTATCGGACTTGCATTCGCAACTTCTATAAAATGCTGATAAATTCCTTCTTGTGTAGGCTTGTTGTAATAGGGTGACACTGAAAGCACCGCATCAAATGCAGACAAATCCGTATTTTGAAGTTCAGCTACAATATTCGCAGTATTGTTCCCTCCAATTCCTAAAACCATGGGCAACCTACCTTTGTTGACCTCAATGAATTTTTGTCGTACAAGGGCCATCTCTTCTGAACTCAATGTGGTTGTCTCTCCTGTTGTGCCCAGCGCAACCAAATATTCCACCCCATTGTCAATCTGAAAATTGATCAATTCTTCCAAGGCGTCAAAATCAATTGTATTGTCTGATTTGAATGGAGTTACCAAAGCTGTTCCTGTACCAAAAAATGCTTGCATTATAATTTCTTTAATATCTTTAAATATTTCACTGCCTCTTCATTCAAAGTATCTATACGTTTCTCCGAATCGGCAATGGACAAGTCATACATTCTATTGTCCTCCGAGGAAAAACCTATCTTAAAATGTGACTGGGAGGACAAAGTTATTACTTTCATATATAAATTTTCTGCAATTCCATAATTTATAAACAAATCGTATTCAATTTTAACAAATTCTTGTAGACTGTTTAATTTTAAACTTCCCAACCACCCAAAACTTTTCTCGGAAAATTCGTTCGCCTTGTACACTCGGTTTTTAAGGTGTGTACAACAAACAAAGACATGCACATCAGCGCCCCGAATTCCGTACATTTCTTCAATTTTTGGAACAATTTGATTTTGATCGTGGGAAGCTTCCTCAATAAGGACAGCAACTTTTTTGATTTTAGAAACTGGTATTGATTTGACCAAGGTTGATTGCCGGGTCAATTCTTTTTCAAAGAAGCGCTGGATACTCTTTTTTTTGAAGGAAAAAAACGTCATTTTTTCAAGCATATTTAAACCGCAATTTACTTTTTTTAAAACAAAAAAAGAACACTTTGTAAAACCTTTCTTATTCCTTCGTCTAAACCTCAAAACAAATCAGATTATGAACTACAAAATACATGTTTTTCTTCGAATTGCAATCGCTATTATATTACTACAAACCTTGCGGTTCAAACTGACGGCGCACCCGGATAGTGTGTTTATTTTTACCATGGCCGGACTGGAACCTCATGGAAGAATTGTTATTGGTATTTTAGAACTTATTTTTGCTATCCTGTTGCTTTTTCCAAAAACTACTTGGATAGGTTCTTTAGGCACTTTAGGCATTATCAGCGGCGCAATATTCCTGCACCTTACAAAAATAGGACTCGAAGTCAATGGCGACAATGGCCTTTTATTTTGCACTGCGGTATTTGTCTTTCTCGGAAGTCTTCATCTTTTTTGGAACGAGCGCAAAAAGGTGGTCTTTTTGTGGAAAACATTCTTAAAGAAACAAAGATGAATGGGAATGTCGCATGTATTGGTCCTACTCAATACACAATGCTATTTCGAACTCTTTCAAACCATAGAAATCTAAATTTTGAGGTGCGAAAAAACAGCGCCTTACACCAATTCCGCAGACAATCCTAACTCCAATAATTTCGAACACTTGGGTTTCAATTCATCGTATTCACCCGTTTTCACTGTGCACTTTCCTTTGTAATGTACCAGCATGGTGCATTGCTCTGCTTGCTCAAGTGTATGTTCACATATTGAAATCAGCGAATCAATGACAAACTCAAATGTATTCACATCATCGTTGTGCAATACAATTTCGTGCTGTGCTACTTCTTGGAGTAGTACATCAATTTCTTCTTGGTGTTTTTCTTTTGTGCTCATTTTTGTAGGAATAACAATTTGACAAGTACCGCTTTTATGAAGACCCAAATTTACTCTTTTTTATGTATTTTAATGAAAACCAGCCATTTCGTTCTAAAGTACTTTTCAATTTCAAACCATGGCTAGAGGCTTCTTCATCGAGGAGAGTAATGTCTTTTTCATAAAACCCACTCAACAACATAACACCTTCAGACTCCAGGCAACTTGCATAGACAGCCATATCATTCAACAAAATATTTCGATTGATATTGGCAATAATTACCTCATATTTTTTTCCCGAAAGCAAACTTACCTCCCCTTCGTAAGCAGTGATGTGTTTGCAGTTGTTCCGTTCAATATTCTCCAAAGAATTCAGAAAACACCAATTGTCAATATCGATTGCATCAATTGGCTTGGCACCTTTCATCTCTGCTAAAATTGCCAAAATACCAGTTCCGCAACCCATATCCAGGGTCTTTTTATTTTTCACATCCAATGCTAATAAATGCTGCACCATCATATGTGTCGTTTCATGGTGCCCCGTACCAAAACTCATTTTTGGCTCTATGACAATGTCGTATTCCAAATTTGGATTTTCATGAAAAGGAGCTCTGATAGAAACTTTTTCATCGACCACAATTGGGTTGAAATTTTTTTCCCACTCACTGTTCCAATTTACCTGCGGAATTTCTTCAAAAGAGTACGTAATCTCAAACTCTTGGGACTGTAAAATGAAAATATCGTTTAAAATGGCACTGTTCCATTCTTCTTTTTGAATGTACGCAACGACACCTTCTTCATTTTCAACAAAACTTTCAAACCCAGCATACCCCAACTCTGCTATCAAAATTTCCGTGGCAGGCTCTTTGGGCTTTGCTTTAAAGGTATATCCTAAATAAATAGCATCCATCATTTCATTTTTTACTTGCAAAGATAACGTATCTCAGCATACCTGAAGAACAATCATAAGGTATCTATGGAAAATAAAAAAGCACTGTCAACCATGTCAACAGTGCTTTCTGAATGTAAATTGCAATTATTGAATTGCTTCAATAATTGCAATAAAATCTTCTACTTGCAACGCAGCACCTCCGATAAGTCCTCCGTCTACATCTTCTTTTGAAAAGATTTCTTTTGCATTTCCTGGCTTGCAAGATCCTCCATACAAAATAGAAACTCCTTCTGCCAAAGCTGTATTGTATTTATCTGCTACAATTTTCCGAATGAATGCGTGCATCTCTTGCGCCTGTTCTGCAGTTGCTGTTTCTCCTGTACCAATAGCCCATACTGGTTCGTATGCCAAAACTATATTTTTCCATGCAGCCGCATCCAAATGAAACAACGCATTGGAAATTTGAGATTCTACTATTGCAAAGTGATTCCCTGATTTACGGTCTTCCAAAACTTCTCCAAAACAAAAAACAACTTCCAATCGGTTTGCCAGAGCTGCATTTACTTTTTCCGCCAACAATGCATCTGATTCGCCAAAATACTCTCTTCTTTCAGAGTGTCCTAATACAACAGACTTTAAACCAATCGAAGTCAACATTTCAGCAGAAATTTCTCCGGTGTAAGCACCGCTCTTTTCTTGATGCATGTTCTGCGCAGCAACCTCTACCACAGACCCTTCTACTTCCTCTTTGACCGCTGTTAAGTTGACAAACGTAGGAGCGATAACAACACGCGTATTGTTCAATTTTTTTCCTTTCAAACCTGCTACCAATCCACTTGCCAACTCTTTAGAACCCGCGACATCTTTGTTCATTTTCCAGTTCCCTGCTACTATTTTACTTCTCATGATTTCCTTATATTTATATTGCTTCTTTTAATTTTTTACTTGACGCCTTGGTTGCTTTGAAAAGCGTAATCTTTCCGGTTTCATCCACTACCATATATCGGGGAATCCAATCCAAATCGATAAAACTGTTAAAATCTCCTTTCCAACCCGATGGGACGAAAAAATGTTCTCCAACAACTTCGTATTTCTGAATTCCCTTTTTCCAGGATTCTATGGATTTATCCAAAGACAAAAATACGCAAACCAAATCAGGATTATTTGCTATAATTTCTTTTACTTCTGGCATTCCTTCGACACAATCAGCACACCAAGATGCCCATACATCAAGTAAGATTTTTTTTCCTTCATAATGCTTTAATATTTCTCCGAAAGACATTTCTTCACCTCCCAATGAAATCATTTTATCTGCCAACGCCGATTCTGAAAACTGTGTTTTTTCTTGACCGACAGAGCAAGCGCTCAATGCCAAAAAAATAAAAAAGCAAAAAACTCTCATCAAATTGAACCTCATAGTAATATCTGTTTTTAATTGCATTTTTTTTGACGCAACAAGGTGCACAAACTTACAGCATATTCACAAGAAAAAAAACTTCCTCCTGAAGATCTCCGCAAACGTTTTCGGCTGTATGCCATCTTATCTGGATGCATTCACTACAGCTCTATTTATTGAATTCAATTCCCAACGGACCTCAACCCAAACGTACTTTGGGATCTAACCAACTGTACATTGCATCCACTACAATATTTATCAGAACAAACAAACTTGCGATGACTAGTACAGCTCCCATTATAACCGGCTGATCCAAAGTATTCAACGCATCCACAATTTCTTTTCCAAGACCATTCCAATTGAAAATATACTCCACAAATACCGCTCCAGCCAACATGGATGCAAACCATCCCGAAATAGCGGTCACAACAGGATTGAGTGCATTTTTTAGCGCGTGGCGCTTGACGATTTGAAAAGACGACAGGCCCTTTGCTTTCGCTGTACGAATGTAATCTTGGTGCAAAACTTCCAGCAGAGAATTTCGCATCAATTGTATGACAACCGCCAAGGGACGAATCCCCAATACCAAAGCAGGGAGTATTAAATTCTTCCATTGTATGTAAATACCTTCTCCAAAATCATCGACCTCATGCAAGCTCCCAGTCATATTCAAACCTGTATATTTTTTCAAAACAAAACCAAAAATCCAAGCAAAAAGAATGGCAGACAAAAAAGAAGGAACACTCATACCCACAGTACTGAGAACAGCAACAAAACGATCAAAAAAGCGATCTTTGTACAAAGCAGACAAAATACCCAGCAAAATACCGAACAACAATGAAAGTCCAATCGCTACGGAAGCTAGAATCGCTGTATTTGGCAAGGTCTCAGCAATGATACGGCTGACTGGTTTGCCGTTTTTCTGGAAAGACTGTCGCAAATAAGGAGTTTTCAACACAAGATTTACACCTCCGAAATCAATCTTCAACAAAGTCGAATAATCATGTGACTGCAGGGAACTATAACTTCCTTTTTCTTTGCTGTGTAAAGAAATCGGGGAAAGATCATTCAAATAATAAAAATACTGCACGCCAAGGGGTTGATCAAATCCATATTTTTTTCGAACGCTTTCTAGCAACTCGCTATCCTGTCTTTCATCCAAGACCATTCTTGCAGGATCTCCTGGCAAGATATTGAACAAAAAAAACACCGCCGTAACGACTCCAAACAAAGTGAAAAAACCGTATGAAAATTTGCGAAAAACCTCTTGAAACATTTCGAATAAAAATCGTTTTGGAAAAATCAACAAATCACAATATTACGATTAAATAATTCAATTGAAAAACCTATTTTTGCAAGTAGAAGATTATTCATATGACAAGAAAAGAGCTTATTGAACAAATCCGATTGAAAAAATCTTTTTTATGTATCGGTTTGGATGTTGACATTACCAAAATCCCAAAGCATCTGCTAAAAACAGAAGATCCTATTTTTGAATTCAACAAACAAATCATTGACGCAACCCAACACCTTGCAGTTGCATACAAACCCAATACTGCTTTTTACGAATGCTACGGTTTGGATGGATGGAAATCTTTAGAAAAAACCATTCAATACCTCAATAAAAATTATCCTGAAATATTTACAATTGCAGACGCCAAGCGCGGCGATATTGGGAATACTTCGACCATGTACGCAAAAGCTTTTTTTGAAAATCTAAACTTCGATTCTGTTACCGTTGCGCCTTATATGGGAAGTGATTCGGTAGAACCTTTCTTAGACTTCAAAGACAAATTCACCATCATGCTTGCCCTGACATCTAACAAAGGAGGGCTTGACTTTCAGGCACAATCCTTGGTTTCAGAAGAAAAACTTTATCAAAATGTTTTGAAACAATCCTTGACCTGGAAAAACAACGAACAACTCATGTATGTTGTAGGAGCTACCAAAGCAGCCTATTTCAAGGACATCCGGAAAATTGTTCCTCATCATTTTTTATTAGTTCCTGGAGTAGGAGCTCAAGGAGGAAATTTACAGGATGTTTGCAAATACGGATTGAACGAAGACATCGGACTACTCATCAATTCTTCCAGAGGAATCATTTACGCCAGTCCATCGGAAGATTTTGCCAAAGTTGCCGCAGAGAAAGCCTTAGAATTGCAAAAAGAGATGGCTGTCGTACTCTCCAAGAAGTCCTAAAGAAGACTCTTATCTTTTCGAAATCCCAGTGATTTTTTTTTGAAACGGTTCAATCGAGGCAATGAAACCTGTTGGATGTATGGATGCGTTGGATTTCTTTTTTCAAAATTTTGATGATATGCTTCTGCTTCGTAAAACTTCACAAAAGGCACAATCTCTGTTACCATACTCCCCGCGTAAACTGTTTCATTCAAATGAGCAAACAACTGTTCTGCAATCTTTTTTTCTTTTTCGTTTTGATAAAAAATAAGAGAACGATACGCGGAACCGAAATCGGGACTTTGCCCATATGAAGCAGAATTTTGAGATGCAAAATAGACCTCTAACAGTGTATGGTAGGAAACTCTTTCTGAATCATAGTACACAGCTACAGTTTCAGCATGCCCTGTTTTACCCGTTCCAACAGAGCGATAAGTTGGATTTTTCGTACGACCTCCTGAGTATCCGGAGACAGCATCTTTCACACCTTCAACAGTTTCGTAAATTGCTTCCACACACCAAAAACACCCACTTGCAAAATAGGCAACACGAAGACGCTCTTCTTCCATATTCGAAACGGCTTCTTGTCCGGAAATACCATTTGAATACAAAAGCAACAAAACGAAACAAACATGTATTATCTTCATAAAGAAATAATTAAAAAAGAGTTGTCGAAAAAAGATGCCTGAACTAACAAGCATTTGCAAAACGTAAAGAAATCGTTTTTCTATAAAAAAGCAATTTGAGTACCCTCTCTAATACGGAGCTTCTACTTCCCAAGACTCTAAATAATCCTTGATGAATTTGATAAACAAACCTCCCAAGGCTCCATTGATTACTCGATGATCATAAGAATGTGATAAAAACATTTTCTGACGAATTGCAATCACGTCCCCCTCTGGAGTTTCCAACACAGCAGGCACCTTTCGAATTGCTCCCAAAGCTAAAATAGCTGCCTCTGGTTGATTGATAATTGGGGTACCAAACAAACTCCCAAAACCACCAACATTGGTCACTGTATAAGTTCCTCCTTGAATTTCATCGGGTTGTAACTTATTCTCTTTGGCTCTGAACGCAAGATCGTTGACGATCTTTGCCATACCAATCAGGTTTAACTGGTCGGCATTAGGAATTACAGGAACAATTAAATTCCCGTCACCCAAAGCTGCAGCCATACCTAAATTGATGTTTTTTTTGACGACTACCTTTTTATCTCCATCAAAAGACAAATTTACCAAAGGATATTTTTTAATAGCAGCGGCCACAGCCATCATAAAAACGGGCGTGTAAGTTAGTTTCTCACCTTCTCTCTTTTGAAAACTTTCTTTTGAATTGTTTCGCCATGTTACCAAATTGGTCACATCTACTTCGATAAAGGACTGCACATGTGCTGACTTTTGGACCGAATGAATCATATGATCCGAAATCATTTTCCCCATTCGACTGAGTTCTATCAACTCGTCTTCGCTATTTACAGAAAGTGGTACAGGCGCTTTCTTTACAAGTGCTGTTTTGGCATTCGATTTTACGATGTTCGCAGAAGGTTTTGTGTTAACTTTACTTCTGGTTTTCAAATACAGCAACATGTCTGCTTTGGTCAATCTTCCATCGATTCCTGTACCCGGAATCTTATCCAATTCTTCTTGTTCCACACCCTCTGTAGTCGCCATATTTTTGACCAACGGCGAGTAAAATCGATCGGTATTGGATATCTTTTGAATGGATACACTGCTCGCAGCCTCGATTGTTTTTTCTACCTGCTTTTGCACTTCTTCAACAACCTCTACAGCAACTTCCTCTTGAGCCAGGCTTTTTATTTTCGAATCCTCCTCTAATGCTCCATCCACCTCAATAATTGCAAGCGTTTCTCCTACTTTGACCACAGCGTCTTTTTCGAACAAAATTTCCACCAATCTGCCAGAGACCTCGCTTGGCACGTCAGAATCAACTTTGTCTGTTGCGATTTCCACAACAGAATCGTCTGCTTCAACCGTATCTCCTACTTCCTTTAACCAAGAAGTAATCGTTGCTTCTGCAACGCTCTCCCCCATTTTAGGTAATTTCAGTTCAAATTTAGCCATTCTATTTTTTGTAAATGCGTGTATCTCGTTTTCGTTTTTTTGAAAGCGCAACTGCGCAAAACTGTTTGCAAATTTAAGAAAATTATAACGACTTTAATGTTAGTGCGAAGGCAACAAAAGACTTTTTATAAAACCTACGAATTTTTATCCATTGTAAAGCACGATGTATCCATTTAAAGAACTCGCAATCAGCAACCAAAGAAAATATGGAATTACAAAAAAAGAGTAATATTTCATCGTATTTGAAAATTGGATTAAAAAATAAGCAATCACAAAGGTCAACAATAACAATTCAAAAAAAGCTACGAAGACAAAATGTTGATTGAAAAATAAATAATTCCAAAGAACATTCAACACCCACTGCAAAGCAAACAAAGTATATACTTTCTTCACGGGTTGCTGATCAACAAGCTTTGTCATATACACAGAAAAACAAAACATAATGCTCGTCCAAGCTACTCCAAAAGCCCAACCTGGAGGTGTCCATGGTGCCTTTTTTAAATCCAAATACCAATTGCTTATTGGACCGTTATTCATTAGAAAAACTCCTAAAGCAAGTGCCAAAAAATTGAGCCCTAGAAAACTAAAAAAAATCAAACTCTTTTTTTTCATCCTTGTCGTTGTTATGCATTTTTAAAAAAAGTTATTTTTTTTTCCAGACCTTGTCTTCGTTGAGGTAGAAGGCCCCAAGAAATTCAAAATTGCATTCGTCCGACGGAATAATCGATAAAAAATCATGACCTGCTTTGCTCCTGTAAAGAAAATACGTTTCACCTACAACAGGTTCAAAACTAAATCTGGAAGCGTATACTCTATTGTTATTTTCAAACTCTTCGGAAAAGGATGCAAATGCCTCCTTCAACGATTGATATCTGGCCTTGAATTGCGAATTCACATGACGCACATTTTTACTTTTCCACAATCCGGTATCTAAAACCTCAATTTTCGGAGCAGACAAATTGGTCCCGTAAGCCTTGAGAGACGCATCGTATTTTTGAGTTTCACTGTTGAAAACGACTTGATCGGGAATTTTATTTTTTATCTGCTTCACCACGTAATAGATCTATTTCTGCCAACACGGCTTCTGCTTCCGCATATTTCTTATCTCCTTCTGCCCTGCTCACCTTTGAAAGCTCGAACGTTTCTTCCGCCAACTTTTTGTAACGATCTTGCAACTTTTCTAATTTTGACTTCTTTTTAAAAATTGAAAACATAAGAATTAGGTTTTAAAATTTATACTCGCTTTTTTGAAACGAACAAGTCCAATTGAATTGCAATACTACCGATTGAACTCCTTTCGCATAAGATACTACAAATTTAGTGTTTTTGTTTAACTTTTAATCGTTTCTGTTAAACATTTTGTTGTATCTTTGATATAAAATAGTAAGACCATGGAAAAACAACAAGACGAGATCAAAAATAAAATTGTTTCAGAATACATGAATACGGTTTTAGACACTGGGGAAGCTCCCAAGTCCATTTACTCCCTAACCAAAGAATTGAACATCTCAGAAAGAGAATTTTATCAATATTTCAGTTCTTTTGATGTTTTGGAAAAAGAAATTTTTGTCATTTTCTTTGAAAACGCAATGCGCCTATTGAAAGACAATCAAGATTTCAACGGATACAATGCGACAAATAAATTACTGAGCTTCTACTTTACATTTATCGAAATTTTGACAGAGAATCGCTCTTTTGTAATTTCAAGACTGCAGTCGAAAAAGAATCCTATGGCTCCATTCAAAATATTAGACCCCATGAAACATGTTTTCTTTGCGTTTGTCAATGAATTGGATGTTGAAACTCTTGACCTCAAACAGGAGCAGCTAGAAAAACTTCAAAACAAAGGAAAAGAAAATATCTTCTGGGCCCAATTTATGATGATTTTAAAATTCTGGATAGAAGACCATTCTGCTTCTTTTGAAAAAACAGACATCTTTATTGAAAAATCAGTACATGCAAGTTTTGATATTTTAAATATCAAACCGGTTCAAAGCTTTCTTGAACTGGGTAAATTTTTATTGAAAGAAAAAATGAATTTCAAAATGTAACTGAATGAAGACGATTGACAGAATACCTACTTCAAAAATAGAAAGAGCATCCAAACTCATACAAACTGGAGCAAAAGTTGGAGCCAACTACATCAAGTTTTATGGGGACAAACTCATAAACTCCGAAGCAGATGCAAAAGAGCGCTTGAACGAAGGGAATGCAGAAGCTATTTACGATGGTCTAAAGACCATGAAAGGAAGTGCTTTGAAAGTTGCGCAAATGCTAAGCATGGAAAAAAACATCATGCCACGTGCTTATGTCGAAAAATTTTCACTCTCTCAATTCTCTGTGCCGCCAATATCTGCACCTTTGGTCGTAAAGTCGTTCAAAAACTATTTTGGCAAACATCCTAATGAAATTTTTGATGAATTCGATCTCAATTCTATCAATGCTGCTAGCATTGGTCAAGTACATCGTGCCAAAAAAGATGGAGCTTCACTTGCCGTTAAAATCCAATATCCTGGCGTTGCAAAAAGCATTTCTTCAGATCTGGCCTTGGTAAAACCCATTGCGCTAAAAATGTTCAATATCAAAGGCGAAGGGTCCGATGAGTACTTCAAGGAAGTTGAAAATAAATTAACCGAAGAAACCAATTACATTTTGGAATTCCAACAATCTGAAGAAATCTCAAATGCCTGTGGTCATATTGAAAATTTAAGATTTCCTAAGTATTACAAAAATCTTTCCACGGATAAAATACTCACAATGTCTTGGATGAATGGCATTCATTTGTCTGAATACACTGCAAAACCCTTCGATCAAACAACGGGTAACAAACTAGGACAAGCTTTGTGGGATTTTTACATGTATCAAATGCACTCTCTGAAAAAAGTCCATGCCGATCCACATCCCGGAAATTTCTTAGTCAGCCCTGAAGGAGATTTGATCGTTATTGACTTCGGTTGTATCAAAAACATTCCTGATGATTTCTACATTCCTTACTTCGAGCTCGCGAAAAAAGAAAATATTGAAAACCCTGCATATTTCCAAAAGAAACTTTACGAACTTGAAATCTTGAGAAAAGACGATTCAGTCGAAGAAGTTGAATTCTTTACATCCTTGTTCCACGAAATGCTCAGCTTATTTACGCAACCTTTCCATCAAGAAACGTTCGACTTTTCTGACGCCAATTTTTTTGGAAAAATTGCTGATTTGGGTACCAAATACGCAAAAAGTGCAGAATTAAAAAAGATGAACGGCAACAGAGGTTCCAAACATTTTATTTACATTAACAGAACCTTTTTTGGTTTGTACAATTTAATGTTCGATCTAAAGGCAAACAATATTGATATAAACACATACAGCCCGAAACTATGATTTCATTTGACAAAGAAGACATTCGCAACCTCGCTTATGTCAAAAAAATAAACCTTGTCAATTCGGTAACCGGTTACAAATCTGCAAATTTGATTGGAACAAAATCCAAAGGAGGCATCTCAAATGTGGCCGTATTCAGCTCGGTAACACATTTTGGGTCCAGTCCTGCGATACTCGGTTTTGTATTGCGCCCTACGACAGTCATTCGAGACACTTATAACAACATCAAAGAGACAGGAGTTTTCACTATCAATCCTATCTTCAAATCGAAGATAGAAGACGCGCACCATACCTCTGCAAAGTATCCAGAAGAGGTCTCAGAATTTGACAAAACGTCGCTCGATGAAGAATACAAGGATGACTGGCATGCCCCTTTTGTAAAAGAGGCCCCGATTCAAATAGCCATGAAATATCTGGAAGAATATGAGATCAAGGCAAATGGGACCATTCTAGTACTTGCCGAAATTGTAAAGTTGCATGTCCGCGAAGAGCTTTTAGAAGAAGATTACCTCATCAATCTCAGCAAAGGAGAAATTGCCGCAATCAATGGACTTGACACCTATGCCGTTCCAACAAGTAATCTTCGACTCAGTTACCAGCGTCCGAAGGAAACGAATACGGAGTAACAAAAAAATAAAAATCAACCATGAAGATTCTAATCACAGGCACCACTGGATACATCGCCAAAAGGCTTATCCCTGTATTGCTCGCACAAAAATACGAATTGGTTTGTTGCATTCGTGATTTGGACAGAATTCCAGAAGATTACATAGATCATCCACAAATTGAATTTTTAGAAATTGACTTTTTAAACGAGGAGTTACCTATTTCCTTGGACAAGGATATCAAAGCCGCTTATTACCTCATACATTCCATGTCATCGAGCAATGCCAATTTTGACGACTTGGAAAAAACCTGTGCATTGAACTTCAAACGATTTGTTGAAAACACGAACATAGAACAAGTACTTTATTTAAGCGGGATAACAAACCAAAAGGAACTATCAAAACATTTGTCATCAAGAAAACAAGTAGAAAATGCCTTGAACTCCTCAAAATATGCTTTGACGACCCTAAAAGCGGGCATTATCGTGGGCAGTGGAAGTGCCTCTTTTGAAATCATCCGTGACTTGACAGAAAAACTTCCAATCATGGTAACTCCAAAATGGCTGAACACAAAAACACAGCCGATTGGTATTCGAAATGTTATTGAATTTCTTCAAAAAGCTCTCTTCAAAAAAGAATTGTACAACACTTCTTTTGACATCTACGGGCCCGATATTTTGACCTACAAAAAAATGCTTCTCATTTTTGCAAAAAAAAGAAAGTTAAAGAGAACCATATTTACGGTTCCTGTCATGACACCAAAATTATCTTCCTACTGGTTGTATTTCGTTACATCCACCTCTTACCGATTGGCGATCTCACTGGTAGACAGCATGAAAGTTGAAGTTGTTGCCAAAGAAAACAACGTAGCAAAACTACTCGACATAAACCCTATTTCTTATGAAAAAGCAGTAGAAGGGGCTTTTGATGCAATCGCTCAAAACATATTAATCTCTAGCTGGAAAGATTCTATGATCAGCGGAAACATGAATGAAAAAGTTTCCAAACACATCAACGTACCGCATTTTGGATGCCTCAAAGACATCAAATCAAGTTCCTTTCAAAGTCGTAAAAAAACATTGAATAAAATATGGGCTTTGGGCGGAAAGAACGGATGGTACCGCTATACTATTTTGTGGAAAATTAGAGGTTATATTGACAAACTGGTTGGTGGCATTGGCTTACGACGCGGACGCACACATCCCACAAAACTTCAAACAGGAGATGTACTTGATTTTTGGAGAGTCCTATATGCAAGTAAAAAAGAAGGGCGCTTGCTGTTGTATGCGGAGATGAAATTACCAGGCGAAGCTTGGCTCGAATTCCGTATCGTAAAAAACAAACTTTACCAACGTGCCGTATTTAGACCAAAAGGTCTATGGGGAAGATTGTATTGGTACGCTGTTCTCCCTTTTCACAGTTTGATTTTCAACGGCCTTATCAATTCGATTACACGTGCCTAAGAAGACAACCAATTCTTTGGTTCTTTTAAAACAGAAACCAAACGTGCTTCCTCAGAATCTTCGGCAGGGTCATGACAATAATGCCATTGAACTTTGGGTGGCAAACTCATTAAAATAGACTCAATACGACCATTGGTTTTGAGCCCGAATAAAGTCCCTTTGTCGTGCACTAAATTGAACTCTACGTATCGCCCACGGCGGATTTCTTGCCATTCTCTCTGTGCATCAGAATAAGGAAGTTCTTTTCGTTGGGTTACTATTGGAACATAACTCTCTAAAAAACTATTCCCTATTTCGGTTACAAAATCATAGCGGTCTTGCAGAGAATGCTCTTTTGTTTCCTTTAAATAATCAAAAAACAAACCGCCAATCCCTCGTGCTTCATTTCTGTGAGTATTCCAAAAATAAGTGTCACAGCGTTTTTTGTAAATCGGATAAAAATCTGGTCCATGCTTATCACAAGCGTTCTTGCATACTGTATGGAAGTGAACTGCATCTTCATCAAACAAATAATACGGAGTCAAATCCTGACCGCCACCAAACCATTGGGTTACGATTTCTCCGTGCTCGTCGTACATTTCAAAATAACGCCAATTCGCGTGTACAGTAGGCACCATTGGATTTTTAGGATGTAGTACCAATGAGAGGCCGCAAGCAAAAAAATTCCCTTCTTTTACTCCAAAATTATCTCGCAATACTTGTGGTAGTTCGCCTTCAACTGCCGAAATATTTACACCTCCTTTTTCAAAAACATTGCCTCCAGAAATGACTCTTGTTCGTCCTCCTCCTCCCTCTGGTCGTTTCCATAAATCTTCAACGAAGGTTGCTTTGCCATCAAGCTCCTCTAATTTAGAAGTAATGGTGTCCTGTAATTTCTGAAGATAGGTGTAAAATTGTGTTTTCATTTGTGAGTACTTCTTTTCATCGCAGTTGACTGCGTGTCGTCTAAAATTAGACTTTGTATTCTTTTACTGCATCTATAAAAGCTCTTGCATTTTCCAAACCGATATTTGGCAGTATGCCATGCCCTAAATTCACAATATATTTGTCTTTGCCAAAGGCATCGATCATCCTTGTTACCTGATCTTTAATTTCTGCTGGAGAAGAAAACAAGCGTGTGGGATCAAAATTTCCTTGTAAGGTGACATTTCCTCCGGTTAATTTACGCGCCCATTCTGGGGTAATTGTCCAATCTACTCCTAAAGCAGCCGCATTGGACTTTGCCATTTCTTCCAACGCAAACCAGCAACCTTTCCCAAAAGCAATTACAGGTGCATCGTCTTTCAAAGCCTCGATGATTTGATGGATATATTTCCATGAAAATTCTTGATAATCTACTGGAGAAAGCATCCCTCCCCACGAATCAAAAACCTGCACAGCGTTGACTCCTGCTGCTACTTTCTTTTTCAAATAAGCAATGGTTGTATCTGTAATTTTCTGGAGCAAAGTATGCGCAGCTACCGGTTGTGTAAAACAAAATTCTTTGGCTTTGTCAAAGTTTTTAGAACCCTGTCCTTGAATGCAATAACACAAAATTGTCCACGGAGAACCTGCAAAACCGATCAATGGAATTTCATCGTTCAACATTTCTTTGGTCAATTGAATAGCATCCATTACGTAACCCAAGGTTTCATCGATGTCAGGAACAATTGCCTTGTTGACATCCTGCATAGAACGAATTGGGCTTGGCAACCAAGGCCCTATCCCTTCTTTCATTTCGACATCAATATTCATCGCCTGTGGAATGACCAAAATGTCTGAAAACAAAATTGCAGCATCCATCCCATACCTGCGAATTGGTTGTACTGTTATTTCTGCCGCCAATTCTGGAGTCTGACAACGTGTAAAAAAATCGTATTTCCTTTTAATTGCTTGAAATTCTGGCAAGTATCTTCCTGCTTGACGCATCATCCAAACGGGAGGTCTTTCCACTATCTCTCCTTTCAAGGCTCTTAGGTACAAATCATTTTTTATCATAATCCCTGGGGTTCTTCGCTTTAGGCTATTAACTGTTTTTTACTTTTCTATTTTTTTCTCAATATCAAATCGCGCGATTCAATGCTGTTTTGCAACAGCTGCTATTGATAAATCTACCGCTCTCTCAAACTTGCGCATGTCGGAGTGTGTCACCGCCGAACATAAAAACCATGACTCAAATTGTGAGGGTGGCAAAAACACGCCATTTTCAATCATGTTCCAAAAGAAAGTCGCAAATTTCTTCGTATCACATTTTTGTGCATCCGTGAAATTGGCAATTTTTTCTTTGGCAAAGAATGGACTGATCATAGATCCAAATCGATTCACAGTCAAATCGACTCCGTACTTTTTTCCGGCATTCAACAAGATGGTTTCTATTTTCTCTGCAATTTTATCAAACTTCTTGTAAGGGTTTTGCTTTTTAAGTTCCAACAGTGTTGCCATACCTGCTGCCATTGCAATTGGATTTCCTGACAAGGTTCCCGCTTGGTACATTCCTCCCAAAGGAGCTACATTTTCCATGATTTCATTGCGAGCACCATAGGCACCTACAGGAAAACCACCTCCAATCACTTTACCCAAACAAGTAATATCTGCTTCAATACCGAGCATTTCTTGAGCCCCACCAAATTTGGAACGAAATCCTGTCATCACCTCATCACAGATGAGTAATATATTTTTTTCTTTCGTCAGCTTGCGCAAACCTTGGATGAAGTCTTGCGAAGGTTCGATCACTCCCATATTCCCTGTTACGGGCTCTAAAATAACCGCCGCAATATCAGGATATTGTTCGATATGATTTTCGACCGATTCCAAATCGTTGTATTCTGCAATCAACGTATTCTCAACTGCTTGTTTCGGTACTCCTTGAGACCCCGGCAAACTGAGCGTTGCCAAACCTGATCCCGCTGCAACGAGCATGGCATCCATGTGTCCATGATAACACCCTGAAAACTTGATGATTTTGTCCTTACCCGTATGAGCTCTGGCCAGACGAATGGCACTCAATACCGCTTCTGTTCCTGAATTCACAAAACGAACTTTGTCCATTCCTGGAAAAGCATCACAGACTACTTTTGCCAATTTTATTTCTGCATGGGTAGAAGCTCCAAAAGAATAGCCTTTTTTCAATGCTTTGGAAATATTTTTTTCCACTTTTTTGTGCCGATGCCCCAAAACCATTGGACCATAAGACAATACCATATCTAGATATCGATTTCCATCAACATCTTTGATATAGGCTCCTTTTGCTTTGTTAATAAACAACGGGTTTCCCCCTACAGAAGCAAAAGCTCTGACAGGCGAATTTACCGCTCCTACCAAATTCTTCAAGCCTTTTTGATATAGTTTTTCTGATTGTTTAAAATTCATCTTTTCGTTGTTAAAACATTTAATTATTGATCTGTACCATTCTGATTTCATCTATGATTGTCCGTCAAAACTTGAACACACCACAAGGTCACTTTTTTGACAATACTTTTGCTACCTCTTTGGCAAAATAAGTGATGATGATATCTGCACCGGCTCTTTTCATTGATAACAAGGACTCCATCATAACGCGCTCTCCATCGATCCATCCTTTTTCTGATGCGGCTTTCACCATCGCATATTCCCCACTCACATTGTAACAAGCAATGGGCCGGTCATAGGTGTTCTTTAAATCTCGAATGATATCTAAATAGGCCAGTGCTGGTTTCACCATTAAAATATCTGCCCCCTCTTGATCATCAAAAGCAGCTTCTCGCATCCCTTCATCTCTGTTTGCTGGATCCATTTGATAGGTCTTTCTATTGCCAAAAGTAGGGGTCGAGTCGGCAGCATCTCGAAAGGGACCGTAAAATGCAGAAGCATATTTCACAGAATACCCCATAATCGGCAAGTTTGCATAACCTGTCTGATCCAATGCTTCTCGAATGCCAGCAATTGTTCCATCCATCATCCCAGAAGGAGCTACCATATCTACACCTGCTTTGGCATGAGAAATCACCTGCTTTGCAATATTGACTAATGTCTCGTCATTGTGCACGTCGTTTTCATGAATGACCCCGCAATGACCATGACTTGTGTATTCACAAAAGCAAACATCTGTTATGACATAAAGGCTTGGGTATTTTTTTTTGATATGACGAACCGCTTGCTGTATGACGCCATTGTCATTCCAAGTTTCTGAACCTTCCTCGTCTTTTTCTGCTGGGATTCCGAATAAAAGTACGGCAGGCAAATTCAAAGCCACTACTTCCTCCAATTCTTTGTCAATTTTATCCAATGAATAGCGCTTGATGCCAGGCATGGAAACAATTTCTTTTTCAATATTTTTTCCTTCTTCCACGAATAAAGGATAAATCAAGTCATCAATTGTCAATTGATTCTCACGAACCAATCTTCGGATTCCTTCTGATTTTCTTAGGCGTCTTGTTCTGTCCATACTTTTCGCTTTTGGCTATTCCAATCATATATTTTCGACAATTTTTCACTCATGAGTTTGGCATTGTCATTTATCTTAAATTTTCCACGACCATTTCAATGACCGCTTCCACGGATGGCGTTTCTGCCACATAAACCTTGTCAAATTGCATAATCGCCGCTACGGCTGTTGTATTTCCTACACAAAAAGCCACTGGTTCTACAGAATTTCCTGCAGTCAAATAGCTTTGGATTGCAGAAGGACTAAAAAACAACAAGCCATCGTAGCTGTTTCCAAATTTTTTCGGAAGAAGCCTTGTTTTGTAAACTTCGATCTCTTCGACTGTTATTTTATTTTCTTTGAGCAAACTCGGCAACTCATCTCTCCGAAGGTTCCCACAAAAAAAAGTCACTTTGACTTGTTCGTCTTGCTCATTCGCCATCTGTTCGACGAGCGAAAGTGCCAACTCATAAGCACTGTTGCAAATTCCAGCTACAACTACACCTTTTTCTCTCAAAAATGCAGCTGTCTTTTCTCCGACACAAAACACTTTTCGAAAAACAGTCGGATCAATTGTATTTTGTTCAAAAACTGCCCTTACCGCGTTTTTACTTGTGAAAACTGCGCAATATATTTCTTTGTCAAAAACTCTTGTCTTTTCAAATTGTATTTCAATCAAATTTTGCTCTTCCAATTCAAAATTCTCCAAACTCTTTTTTTGAAGGTCGTTTAATTTTTTGGTCGAGAGAATTTTTAATTGATTTTCCATTTACGACAATTTCATTTCTTCTTTGATTTTTTTCATCAAAGCGGTTCCGCCTTTTTTTAAAATCTCTTCTGCGCAAATCGTCCCCAAGTCAAAAGCATTTTGCAATGGTACTTGTTTTTGAACTTCTATTTGAGAACTTCCATCCAAAGCGCTCAGAACACCTTTGAAACTTATCTTATCTCTAGAAATCGTGGCACAAGCTCCTATCGGAGCCGTACAACCTCCCTCTAAAGCCCGCATAAACTGACGCTCTGCAGCCACTGTAATTTCTGTTTCTCTGTGGTTTAATTTTGCGCAAGCTTGTAAGATCGATTTTGCTGTGTTTCCTTTTGTTTCATCCAACGCTGTAATCATAATTGCTCCTTGTGCCGGTGCAGGAATCATCCAATCCAAAACCAGATGCTCCGGTGGCAAAAGATGAATTCTTTCGAGACCTGCTCTCGCGAAAATAGCACCATTCCAATTGTTTTCTTTCAACTTTTTCAAACGCGTATTTACATTTCCTCTCAAGTCCGTCAAGGTATGTGTAGGATACCTGTTTAGCCATTGTGCTTTTCTTCGCAAACTACCTGTGGCAACGATCCCTGTTGTAACTTCTAAAAAATCAAGATCGTCTTTGTAAACCAACACATCCTGAACATGAGCACGTTCTAAAACTGCTGCTTGAACAATCGTGTCTGGCAACTGAGTTGGCACATCTTTCAATGAGTGCACTGCAATGTCTATTTTTCCCTGTAACATGGCAATGTCTAAGGTTTTTGTAAACAAGCCCATACCTCCTATTTGATGCAACGGAATGTCTAGAATTTCATCTCCTGTAGAAGACACCTCTACAATCTCTCCTTGATACCCCAAACTCCTCAGAGATTTTTGAACCAATTGAGCTTGCCATAAAGCCAATTCACTATTGCGCGTTCCAATTCGAATAACTTTCTCCATTTTACGCTATTCTTTGATATCCATTTCAAACATTTTCTTCACAACATCGATACTCTGATTTACAGAGGTATCCTCGGATTTTAAATGTTTCACAAATTGTGTCGTAATTTTCTGAATCATTCTAGAAGTTATGGCTTCTGCTTGCTCTGTATCAAAAATTTTATTCTTCTTCTTTTGAAATTCTATTTCGTCTTTTTGAATCGACTCGAGCGAAGCTTTCAGCGCACTTACAGCGGGTGTAAATTTTCGATGTGCAATCCATTCCATAAACTCCAATTTATGTTCCGCAATAATTTTTTCAGCTTTTGGAATTTCTTTTTTCCGTCCTGCAATGGTCTTGTTTGTTATTTTAGACAGCTCATCTATGTTGACCATTGAAATAGTCTTCATATTCTTTACTTCACTTGCTACATTTTCTGGAAGTGACAAATCCAATACTAGTAATTCTTTGTTCTTTCCGACATGATCTCCCGTGACTGTAGGGACATCTGCTCCTGTGGAAACTATAAGAATGTCTGAATTTGCAATTTCTTCTGCTAAATTATCTGTTGAGTTGATTTTAACCAAAGGATGTTCTTGGACAAATTCCTCAGCTTTTTGAAGAGTGCGATTGATCAAAGTAATATTTTCAATTTTTGCGTACTCGATCAAGTTTTTACAAGTGTTTTTTCCAATATCTCCCAAACCATATACCAAAACCTTTTTTTTGCTAAAGTCAGGAACTGTGTCAATAATATATTGGACGGCAGCATAAGAAACTGAAGTAGTTCCGGAACTCAAATCTGTAGAGTTTTTTACTTTTTTACTTGCTTTGAGCACCAAGTTGATCAAACGCTCAAGATAAGCATTCAATGTCTTTTGCTCCTGCGCCATTCGAAATGATTCTTTGAGCTGCCCAACAATTTCGTAATCTCCAAGTATTTGACTGTCCAAACCTGTTGCAATTTTGAACAAATGACGAACAGCTTCTTTGTCTTTATAAACATTCGAAACACTCACAAACTCCTCTACAGACCCTTGCGAATATTTACACAACAGTGCGATGAGCTCAAACGGATGATTTGCAAAACCCATGATCTCAGTACGGTTGCATGTAGAAAGCACAAAAACACCTCCAACACCAAATTTTTTAGCTTCTTTCAATAATTGCAACTGCTTGTATTTACTGATGCTAAAATCACCACGTGTTTTCACGTCTGCCTTCTTGTAACTGAGCCCTACATTGTATAATTTTTTCCCTGAAACTTCTAAACTCATGTGCTCTCTTTCAATTTCATTGTTTGTTGCCGTACAAATGACATTATTTCGATAAACAACGCCAAAAGTACCACCTTCCCACTGATAAAAACAACGTTAAAAGGACTATAAATATCGTTGAGAGGAAAACGGGTGTTATTTAGACCGATTATAAACAGAGCTAAACAGCTAAATAACAGCTTTTTAAATAAAATACACAGGATTTACAAGGCATGAATTCACAAAATTAAAGACCTCTTAAAACAAGGTATTACCAAAATATTTTGTCGTATTTTTGCCAAAGCAACAAATTTTAACTGATGAAAGCGACTCCTTCTAATTACAAAAATATCGACAAAAGTTCGATCGAGTTTTTCAACGAAAAAGGAAAATTTTCTTTGTTGTTTTTAGAGAATATCAAGGACAATACCGTTCATCACAAATACACCTTGGATGGCAATTACATTCAACTGTATTTTAGCCTTCAAGGAAAGGTGAAAATAGCTTTTAATATGGAGCATTGTGCGATAAAATTAAGCCCTGAAGATTCGGGATTGATTTACTTCAAAGACGATGCTATGAATGTTCTTTTTGAAACTCCCGCGAAAGGAAAAATATTGGGCTTATTGATACCGGTTCCCTATTTTCATTCTTTATTTGCCCACGAAGGAGACTCTTACTTTAATTTCAACAACATCAAAGGAGGTCGTCCTGTCTTAGAAGAGAAAGTCGTTTCACCCGCTTTGAAAATTATTCTGAATCAAATCGTTGCAAAAAAACTACACGGATCCTTACAGGACCTTTATATAAAGGGTAAAATATACGAACTGTTGAGTTTGTACTTCAACATCTCAGAAGAAATAGAATCCGACCATTGTCCTTTTATGGCTAATGAAGAAACCGTGACACAAATTAAAAAAGCAAAAGACATCATCATTGAGAACATGGCCCAACCGCCGAGCTTGGAAGAACTGTCAAAAAAGGTTGGACTCAACATCAAAAAATTAAAGGTTGGATTTAAAGAATTTTACGGAGCGCCCGTTTTTACTTTTTTATTAAATTACAAACTCGATTATTCAAAAAAACTCTTGGAAGAAAACCAATTGAATGTCTCAGAAGTCGCTCTTCATGTTGGCTACAGCAATTCAAGTCATTTTATCGCGGCTTTTAAAAAGAAATTTGGAACGACCCCAAAACAATTCACAAAACAAAACAATTAAATGAAAGGTGTACTCTTAGTCAATCTGGGCTCTCCAGACAGCCCCTCCCCGAAAGATGTAAAAAAATATTTGAAAGAATTTTTAATGGACGAACGCGTGATTGATGTCAACGTCGTACTCCGAAATATTCTTGTAAAAGGTGTCATCCTAAACACACGTCCTAAAAAATCAGCAGAAGCCTACCAAAAGATATGGTGGGAAGAAGGCTCTCCTTTGATTGTGATTTCGGAACGATTCCATCAAAAATTACAGAACAAAACGAAAATCCCGGTAGCACTGGGCATGAGATATGGCTCGATGAGCATTGAGAAAGGATACCGTGCACTTGAACAACAAGGTGTAACAGAAGTACTCCTCATGCCACTTTATCCTCATTACGCAATGTCCTCCTATGAAACTGTCGTTGAAAAATCTTTAGAAGTACAAAAAAGCTTATTTCCAGCAATGAACACAGATGTATTACCTCCTTTTTACAACAATAAGGAATACATTACAACCATGTCAAATGCCATTCGTAATGATTTAGAGAATTTCGATTACGACCATGTACTTTTCTCTTACCACGGAATTCCAGAGCGCCACATCAAAAAGTCAGACACCACAAAATCACACTGTAAACTGGATGGATCTTGTTGCGACAAACCTTCAGAAGCACATGCTACCTGCTACCGACACCAATGTTTCGAAACAACCAAAGCAATTGCAAGAGAATTGAACCTGCCTGCAGACAAATTCAGCAACTCTTTCCAATCGCGACTCGGAAGAGATCCTTGGCTAAAGCCTTATACAGATTTCGAATTCGAGCGTCTGCCTCAAGAAGAAAACAAAAAGAACCTAGCAGTTATCACACCTGCTTTTGTATCTGACTGTTTGGAAACCTTGGAAGAAATTGCCATGGAAGGAGAAGAACAATTCCAAGAAGGTGGAGGAGAAAATTACAAACACATCCCATGTCTAAACGACAATGACGAATGGGTGGATACCGTAGCCAAATGGATTGAGGAATGGACAACCAACTCTTAGAAGTTTTTCTAAAAAAACGGATTTCAATTTCAAAACAATTTGTTAACAATGGCTTAACTTCTAAAACGTAAATGGCTTGTACTTTTGCATCGTATTCTATAAATTTTTAGAAAATGAAACGTATTAGTTACACCTTTGGTATTTTAGTAGGACTTATTATATGCACTTCATGTGGTTCTTTGAAGTCAAGTGATTGCGGACTATCAAAATCCTTGAAAATTGAAAATATTCACGACACAAAAGAAGCCAAAATCATGTTGGTTGACAATACAGAGTACTACCGCAATCAAGAGAGTTAAAACATTCTATCGACTACAAAAAATCCCGATTCTAAATTAGAATCGGGATTTTTTTTATGCCAGAAATACAACACAGCACGACATTCATACTCTCAGAACTTCACAAAAAATCTTTGACCGGAAGCACACCTTTACAATACACAGTTCATCCAGAAAAAAACCCTCATTCTACTGTGAGAATGAGGGTTTGATATAAAAATTAAAATGTCTGGAAATGACTATTTCCCTTCCATTTTTTTCTTCAAATCTGCAAGACCAGCAATATCACCAAAAGTAGCTTTGTCAGCACTTTCTGCCTTTTTATTGGCAGTTTTGATGTTCTTTTGCTCTTCTTCTCTAAAGATAGCTGTATGAGAAGCAACAATTCTTCTGTACTCTTTGTTGAATTCCAATACTTTGAAGTCAGCAGCATCTCCTTTTCCAAGTTTACTACCATCTTCTTTCTCTAAGTGACGTCCTGGTACGAAAGCCTCAACTCCATCAGCAAAAGTTACAATTGCTCCTTTGTCAGTTTTTTCTTTGATTGTTCCAGCGTGCACGGAGTCGATCGTGTAGACCGCTTCGCGCCCATCCCAAGGATTCTCCTGAGTCTGCTTGTGACCTAAGTTCAACTTACGGTTCTCAACATCCAATTCCAATACTTGAACATCCAACACATCTCCAACATTGACGAAATCAGATGGATGCTTCACTTTCTTAGTCCAAGACAAATCAGAAATATAAACCAATCCGTCGATACCTTCTTCCAACTCTACAAACACACCAAAGTTTGTGTAATTTCTTACCGTTCCTTTGTGGGCAGAACCTACAGGGTATTTCTTCGTAATATCTGTCCATGGATCTGGATGCAATTGCTTGATTCCAAGAGACATTTTTCGATCGTCTCTATCCAATGTCAATACAACTGCTTCTACTTCATCACCAACTTTTACAAAGTCTTGTGCAGAACGCAAATGCGTTGACCATGACATTTCAGATACGTGAATCAATCCTTCAACACCTTGACTTACTTCGATAAACGCACCGTAATCAGCAAGTACTACTACTTTTCCTTTTACTTTATCTCCCACTTTAAGCTCTGCATCTAGTGCTTCCCATGGGTGTGCATTCAACTGTTTCAATCCTAATTGAATTCTTGTTTTTTGATCGTCAAAATCTAAGATTACAACGTTCAATTTTTGATCCAATTCAACTACCTCAGATGGGTGGTTGATTCTTGACCAAGACAAATCAGTAATATGAACCAAGCCATCTACACCTCCTAAATCGATGAATACACCGTAAGAAGTGATGTTTTTTACAACACCTTCTAGAACTTGTCCTTTTTCTAATTTCCCTATAATTTCTCTTTTTTGGATTTCGATATCCGCCTCAATAAGCGCTTTATGAGAAACCACAACATTTTTGAACTCATGGTTGATTTTCACAACTTTGAATTCCATTGTCTTGTCTACATACTGATCGTAATCTCTAATTGGCTTCACATCAATTTGAGAACCTGGTAAGAATGCCTCGATTCCGAATACATCCACAATCATACCTCCTCTGGTTCTACACTTCACAAATCCGTTTACCACTTCACCCGTTTCTTGAGCGTTGATTACACGATCCCAAGCTTTGATTACTCTCGCTTTTTTGTGAGACAATACCAATTGTCCAGAAACATCTTCTCTTCTATCAACCAATACCTCTACAGTATCACCAACTGCTAAGCTAGGATTGTAACGGAATTCGTTCAAAGAAATAACTCCTTCAGATTTAGAATTGATATCGATAATCGCATCACGGTCTGTAATTCTAGTTACCAAACCTTCAATGACATCCAATTCATTTACGAACCCTACAGTTCCTTCTAAAGCGGTTTCAAATTCTTTCAATTTCGCTTCATCTACGGCTTCAATACCTTCTTCGTATTTGTGCCAATCAAAATCTGCTAAAAATTGTTCTGGATTTACAGTTTCCACAGCAGGAACTTCCTGTGCTTCTACTTCGTTTTTTAATTCTTCAGACATGGTGTCTTTCTTATTTGTATCTTGTTGTTAATCAGACTATTTAAACGAAATCAACCCCAAGAGATTGTTAATTTTAAAATTATTTTTAAGGCCCTTTCTGCCTGTACTCGTAAAAGGGAGTGCAAATTTACGGTTTATTTTCCATTCTTACAATACACAATCTGAAGAAAATTAATGAGTTGCACTTGATTCCTATCTAAATTTTAGAGAAGCTGCTTCTTGAGATGTAAAACGTCTTTTCTACTTTTTTTCACAAAAAACAAGTTTGTCATCATTGGTTGACACCAAGACTCTATTCTATTCTTACTTTTGCCGAAACATCGTTAAAAAAAACAGGGCTTTCTTAGATTTATGCAACTAATAGCGGTACATTTGCAAACTTTTAACACTGACTGACAAAGTAGCGATATTATTTTGTAAGTCAATAACTTATAGAATATGTCGACATTTACAGAACTAGGATTGAACGAAGAAATCCTAAAAGCCCTTACGGACTTGGGTTACGAAAAGCCCTCAGAAATACAAGAAAAGGCAATCCCACAAGTAATTTCATCTACGGATGACCTCAAGGCTTTTGCACAAACCGGAACAGGTAAAACTGCTGCCTTTAGTTTGCCAATTTTACAATTGCTCAATTCAGAAAGCAAGAACACACAAGCCATTATTCTTTCACCTACAAGAGAATTGGCCGTACAAATTGGAAACAACATCAAAGATTTTTCAAAATATATGAAAAATGTAAATGTGTTAACCGTTTACGGTGGCGCCAATATTGACGAACAAATCAAGAAACTTAGAAAAGGGGTTCAAATTGTTGTTGGTACCCCAGGAAGAACTGTTGACCTCATTAAAAGAGGAAGATTGAAACTTGAAAACGTACAATGGTTGATTCTTGACGAAGCCGATGAAATGCTGAATATGGGTTTCAAGGACGAATTAGATCAAGTATTGGAAGTGACTCCGGAAGAAAAACAAACCTTACTGTTTTCTGCAACTTTCCCAAAAGAAGTGGAGAGCATTGCCAGAAACTACATGAACAATCCTGTTGAAATTACGGCAGGACAAAAAAATACAGGCTCTGACAATGTAGAAAACCAATACTATTTGGTCACCGAAAGAAACCGTTACCCTGCATTACGAAGAATATGTGATGTCAACCCAGACATTTACGGAATCGTTTTTTGTAGAACCAAAAGAGAAACGGCTCAAGTAGCTGACAACTTGATACAAGACGGATACAATGCAGATGCGTTGCACGGCGATTTGTCGCAAGCGCAACGCGATGGCGTGATGCAAAAATTCAGAAACAAAAGCTTACAAATGTTGGTAGCAACCGATGTGGCAGCACGTGGATTAGATGTCAACAACTTGACGCATGTAATCAATTACAAGTTACCGGATCAAACAGAAGCGTACACACACCGAAGTGGAAGAACAGGTAGGGCTGGTAACAAAGGAATTTCTATTGCATTGATTACCAATAAAGAAATGGGCAAACTGAGACCTATTGAAAGAAAAATTAAAAAGAAATTTGACAAGCAACTAGTCCCTTCTGGAGAAGAAATTTGTAAAAATCAATTATTCAGCTTGATCAACAATGTGAAAGAGACCGAAGTAAATCACCAACAAATAGGCACCTATTTGGAAAACATTTACGCAAGTTTAGAAGGGTTAGAAAGAGAGGAATTGATTCAAAAATTTGTATCGGTTGAATTCAATAAATTTTTGAAACACTACGCCAATTCAAGAGACTTGAACGATGCTGAGCGTGAAAGAAAAGACGACCGAGGAAAATCAAGAGACGATGAGAACATGACTCGTTTCTTTGTCAATCTTGGAAGAAAGGATCAATTGAACCCAGGTAAATTAATTGGACTCATCAATGATCAAAACATCACAGACAATGTGGAAATAGGTCAAATTGAAATATTGGACACTTTTTCATTTTTTGAATTGGACAAAAACTTCACAGATGAAACCATTGCGGCTTTTGTAGACACTACCTTCAACGGAAGGAGTGTAAACGTTGAAGTCACTGAAAAGAAAAAACGTTCAGGAGGCGGAGGACGCCGACGAGGGGGAGAAGAACGCAGAGGACGCGGAAGAAGATTCGAAGGCAAAGGAAGAGGTGACCGAAGAAGCAACGACAGTGGAGGCAGATCCGACAGAAATGAGAGCAGAAGAAGAGACGGTGGAAACGATCGAAGTGATCGTAGGGACAGACCTGACAGAAGCGATCGTACGAGCAGAAGTGCTGACAAACCCGACAGAAGTGCTGGTTTTGGTAGACGACGAAACTAATTCCAAATAAATACAAAACAGAAAGCAGGAAATTCATTTTCCTGCTTTTTTTTGGTTTAAAAAAGTATCTTTGCAGCATGAGTAGAAAAAAGAAAAATTACATCTTTGAAAACATCGAAGTTGTAGACGCAGGCGCAAAAGGGAAGTCTGTAGCAAAGGCTCCTGACGGAAGAGTTATATTTTTAACCAATGCCATTCCAGGAGATGTTGTTGACATCAAAACAGGAAAAAAACGCAAAGCGTATTTTGAAGGCACTGCCACAAAATTTCACAAATACTCTGAAAAAAGAACAACACCCAAATGCACGCACTTTGAACACTGCGGTGGATGCAAATGGCAACACATGAGATATGAAGACCAATTGTTCTACAAGGAAAAAGAGGTATTGAACAACTTGCAACGCATCGGCCATCTTGAATTGCCCGAAGCCACCCCTATTTTGGGCTGCGAAAACCAATATTTCTACCGCAATAAAATGGAATTTTCTTTTTCCAGCAACCGATGGCTGACTTACGAAGAGATCAATTCAGAAAAAGAAGTCGCCAATAAAAATGCACTTGGTTTTCATATCGCAGGCATGTGGGACAAAATTTTAGACATCGAAAAATGCCATCTCCAAGAAGACCCTTCCAACGCCATCCGCAACAACATCAAAGCATTCGCTATTGAAAATGATATTCCGTTTTACAACCCGCGAGAACAAAATGGATTGCTAAGAACCCTGATGTTGCGCATCGTTTCTACAGGAGAAATTATGTTGGTACTTCAATTTTTCAAAGAGAACAAAGAAAAAAGAGAACTTCTTCTGAGTCATATCTTGACACAATTCCCAGAAATCACTTCCTTACAATACATCATTAATGAAAAAGGAAACGACTCAATTTACGATCAAGACATTCACCTGTTTCACGGACGAGATCACATCTTTGAAGAAATGGAAGGCCTGCGTTTTAAAATCAATGCCAAATCCTTCTACCAAACCAACTCTAAACAAGCTTATGAGCTTTACAAAATTACACGGAATTTTGCTGCTTTGACAGGAGAAGAATTGGTGTATGATTTGTATACCGGCACAGGAACCATCGCTCAGTTTGTCGCAAAGAAAGCAAAAAAAGTGATCGGAGTAGAATCGGTTCCTGAAGCTATTGAAGATGCCAAAAAAAATGCAGCGTACAACGAAATAGAAAATACCGACTTTCACGTTGGAGATATGAAAGAAGTTTTTACCGCAGATTTTATTGCCAAACACGGACAACCTGATGTTATCATCACAGACCCTCCTAGAGATGGAATGCACAAAAAAGTGGTAGATCAAATCTTAAACATCTCACCAAAAAGAATTGTCTATGTGAGCTGTAATTCAGCTACACAAGCACGCGATTTGGCTTTGATGAAAGAGAAATACAATGTAAAAAAGACGCAAGCAGTCGATATGTTCCCACAAACGCATCATGTGGAGAATGTCGTACTTTTAGAATTGAAATAAACCGTATCTTTGAGATATCTATGAAAAAATATAGACTCGTATTTTTACTTTTATCATTCCTGATAGGCGCTTGTGAAAACGATGATTTCTGTACCGAAGAAACAACACCTCGCCTTGTCATCGGTTTTTATGAACTCGAAAACCCAGAAGAATTCAAGAAAGCTCCTCTCATTGTTTGGGCAGCAGAAATGGACTCCATTTACCAAGGAGTGAATTTAGACTCCATTGTTTTGCCACTGCATACAGGCAGTCAAAACATCACCTATAAATTCTCACACACCAAAGAGGTTGATCAAATAAATTTCACGTACGAAAGTGAAGACCTGTTTGTCTCTGAATCTTGTGGATTCAAAGCGATTTTCAAAAACCTAAGAATCGAAAGTTCTACGAATAACTGGATCAAAAGTATTGATATCAACAACGCCTTCATAGACAATGAAAACCAAGTCCATGTCAAAATATTTCATTAGCCTTTGCATGGCATTCTTTTCAATGACTGCCATTGCACAAGAAGAAGCTGTCTCACTAAAAGACAGCATTGCGTACAAAAAAAACTACGGTTTACGGCTCGGTATTGACCTGAGCAAACTTCTCATAGGCGCCACCGATGATTATTTTTCAGGCTACGAACTGGTTGCGGATTACAGAATACAAAAAGACCTGTATATTGCAGGAGAAATTGGATTTATTGAAAAAACCTCAGAAGAGGACAATTACAACTTTACCACCAAGGGCACCTATATAACTGTTGGATTCAATAAAAACACGTTTCAAAACTGGTTAGAAATGGACAACGAAATTTTTTACGGTGCGCGCTACGGTTTTAGTTCTTTTTCTCAAAAACTAAATACATACACTGTATTTCAAGAGGGCACCAAAATAGGAGAAGTAAGCACTCCTTATTTTGAACCAAAAACAGTGCATCCCAATCAAACATACACAGACCTTTCCGCCCACTGGATTTCATTCGTTTTGGGTCTCAAAGTAGAGACCTTTAAAAACTTATTTTTAGGAGCAAGTGTCAACTTCTCCAAGCTAATTAAAACTGCTGAACCGAACAATTTTAAAAATTTATACATCCCTGGATTCAACAAAGTATATGCCACCAATTCGAGCGTGAGTTTCAACTATACGCTTAGTTACAGAATCCCTCTTTACAAAAAATAACCCCTTTAGAATTCTACTTCATGAATAACATACCCAGTGCCAATCTCACTGACTTTCTATCCAACGACCCAGAACAAAAAAAACAATTTATTCACAACATCGGAAATGCTTTCGAACAAATAGGCTTTGTTGCCCTGAAAGGACATTTTTTAAATCAAGAATTGACAGAAAATCTTTACAAGGAAATTAAAAATTTTTTTGATCTTCCCGAAAAAACGAAAAAAAAATACGAAATCGAGAATGGAGGAGGGCAACGCGGATACACTTCTTTTGGAAAAGAAAGCGCCAAAGGAAAGAAAGAAGCAGATTTAAAGGAGTTCTGGCATTTTGGACAATATGCAAAAGATGACGAAAAACATCAATATCCAAATAATGTAAACGTTTCTGAAGTGCCCAACTTTAATACAGTAGGAAAAGAAGCGTTTCAACAATTAGAAAAAACCGCCAAATATGTACTGCGCGCATTGGCTCTGCATCTCAATTTAGATGAATTTTATTTTGACCAATTCATCCACAACGGAAACAGTATTTTGAGACCCATCCACTACCCTCCTATTTCAAACAAGCCCAAAGGAGCAGAACGCGCAGCAGCACACGGCGATATCAACCTGATTACGTTACTGATGGGCGCACATGGCAAAGGTCTACAGGTACAAAATCACCAGGGAGAGTGGATTGATGCGATTGCAGCACCCGATGAATTGATGATCAACGTAGGAGACATGCTCTCGCGACACACGAATAACAAATTAAAATCTACCATTCACAAAGTCGTAAATCCGCCCAAAGAACTTTGGGGGAAATCGCGTTATTCCATCCCTTTTTTTATGCACCCAATTGCGGAGATGAATTTGGATTGTCTAAAGTCTTGCATAACCCCAGAAAACCCCAAAGCATACGAAGACATCACGGCAGGGAATTTTTTAAAAGAACGACTGATCGAACTTGGACTTTTGAAATAACGAATCTCGTACCCGAAATTTATTCGTAAATTTAAATTATAAAATCTTTCCAAATGTCCAAAAAAAAACTTTCTAACCTCTCCGATTTGGGAGGATTCGTATTCTCTACCAACGATGACTTTGATTTCGATCCCAAAGAGACAGAGGCAAGTATTCCTAAAAACCAACAAAAATTAGAAGCACTTTTTTCCAACAAAGGGCGCGGAGGAAAGACAGTAACTGTCATCAAAGGCTTCGCAGGACCAGAGGAGAATTTAAAGGCTTTGGGGAAAATGCTCAAGTCAAAATGTGGCGTTGGAGGATCTGTAAAAGACGGTGAAATCATCATCCAAGGAAAATTTAGAGACAAAATCATGGTCCTTTTGCAAAAAGAAGGCTATGCTGTAAAACGTGTTGGAGGATAACTTTTCATAAGGCAATACACAACAATTTCACCATTGCACTTCTGGTTTTCCTTTCGATTTCAGATAGGCATTTGTTTTACTAAAACATTTATTTCCAAACCAATATCCCCGGTTTGCACTCAAAGGAGAGGGGTGTCCACTTTCCAAAATACAATGTTTATCCTGATCAATGCGCTTTCCTTTTTTCTTTGCAAAACCTCCCCACAATAAAAACACAACTTCTTTCTTTTCTTCAGAAATCAATTGAATTACTGCATCTGTAAATACTTCCCACCCTTTTTTCTGATGAGATCCAGCTTCGCTCTCTCTTACGGTCAAAGTTGCATTCAACAACAAAACACCTTGCTTTGCCCAGCGCGTTAAATCGCCTGACAGACAAACAGGCTTCTCCAAATCACTTTGCACTTCTTTAAAAATATTTACCAACGAAGGAGGGCATGCCATTTCTTCACTAACTGAAAAGCACAAACCATTGGCCTGTCCAAAACCATGGTAAGGATCTTGCCCTATTACCACTACATTTACATCTTCAAAAGAACATTTTTCAAAAGCAGCAAAAATTTCATTTTCTTTCGGATAGCAAATATTGTTTGCATAGTCGGATTTCACAAAACAAAGCAACTCCTTAAAATAATCTTTTTGGAATTCAGATCCCAACAAGCGTTGCCAACTTCCAGGCAGCTTTAGTTCCATACCATTTGTTCTTTTAAAATAAATTTTTTTCCCGACTGGACCTACAAATTAAACCCGCAAACAGGGACGCAATTAAACATCTTATGATTACTTTTGCTTACACCCCTTGAAAAGGGAGGCAAAACAATCAAAATCCGCTAGGTAAAAATAGAAAATAAATGGGTTTTATTTCAAAAAAAACACGAAACGATTTAGAATTCGACACCATCTTACAACGCGTTGAAGAATTCTGTATTTCAGATTTAGGGAAAGCAGAAATAAAAAATATTGGTCCCATCTCAAACCAACCTGATTTGATTCGTGAGCTCGCACTTGTTCATGAATATTACACTTCTTTCATCAGTGAAAACAGAATTCCAAATCATTCCTTTGAAGACATTCGCAATGAAATACACCTTCTAAAAATTGAGAATAGCACATTGCCCGCTGATTCCTTTTTGAGAATTTCCGTCAATTCAGAAACGGTGAATGAACTGCTCCTTTTTTTTAAAAAATTCGCAGAATATTATCCTACACTATTTTCGGTTTCAAATGGAATAGTCCACACACAAATCGTTGTTCAAGAAATTCAAAAAATCATTTCATCATTTGGAGAGGTCAAAGACAACGCTTCGAGTTTTTTGAAAAATATTCGCAAAGAAATCAATTCCATACGCTCCAAAATTGGCAGTAGTTTTGCAAGAGAAATGAGCAAATATGACAGTGCCGGTTTTTTGGATGAAATTCGGGAATCGGTAATAGACAATCAACGCGTTCTTGCCGTTCAATCGATGTATCGAAAAAAAGTAAAAGGAAGCTTGCTCGGTAGTTCAAAAACAGGAAGTATTGCATTTATTGCACCAGAAGCAACCCTACAATTACATAGAGCGTTGCAAAATTTACACTTCGAAGAGCAACAAGAAGTCAACAGAATCCTCAAAGAACTCACAGAAACGATAAGACCTTTCTTTTCACTGTTCGAGAGTTATCAAAACTTTTTGATAAAATTAGATACGGTAGGAGCCAAGGCGAAATATGGCATTCATACCAAAGCAACCTTACCAAAATTCTCAAGTGAAAGAAGATTGTTTTTCAAAAACGCCTATCATCCCGTTTTGTTGGAAAAAAACCAAGAAAAGAATTTAGAAATCGTTCCTCAAACACTCGAATTGAATGAAAAACAACAAATCATTGTTATTTCAGGACCCAATGCTGGAGGAAAGAGTATTACGTTGAAAACTATTGGACTCCTCCAGGTAATGTTACAAAGCGGCATGCTGATTCCTGTAGACGAGCAGAGCGAAACCTATTTCTTCGACACCATACTCACGGACATTGGAGACAACCAGTCCATCGAAAATCAATTGAGCACCTATAGCTATCGATTGAAAAACATGCGTGGATTTTTAAAACGTTGCAATGAGCATACTTTGTTTTTAATTGATGAATTTGGAACAGGAAGTGACCCAGAACTGGGAGGTGCACTTGCAGAAATATTTTTGGAAGAATTCTACAATAAGAAATCCTACGGGGTCATTACCACACATTATGCAAATCTTAAAGTATTGGCAAACGAATTGGAAAATGTGAGCAATGCCAACATGCAGTTCGATGAGAAAACATTGGAGCCTTTGTTCAAACTTCACGTCGGACAAGCAGGGAGCTCTTTTACTTTTGAAGTAGCACAAAAAAACGGGATTCCCTTTAGCTTGATCAACCGCGCAAAAAAGAAAGTTGAAGGAGAAAAAATACGTCTGGACAAGACCATCTCAAAACTACAAAAAGAACGCAATCAACTGCAACGAAATTCAAAAGAACTAGAGAACGAGCAACTAAAGGCAAAAGAACAAACAGAAAGTTTGTCGGAAAAGGAAGCAAAGATCAAAGAAAAACTCAAAAGTTTTCAAGAACTATACGACAAAAATCAAAAAATGCTCTACTATGGAAGAAAATCAAACGAGCTGCTACACAAGTACTTTCAAACCAACAATAAAAAAGAACTGAATGCCGATTTCAATAAGTGGGTATTGATGGAAAAGACAAAGCATTTAAAATCAAAACCGAACGTCAAAAAGACGAAAACTGAAAAGAAAAAAGCAAAAGTCACCAAACGAGAAAAAGAAACAAAACTTCAAAATATTGAAAAAGAAATCTTAACCAAAGTGGTGGAAGTTCGAAAAGAAAAAGAAGTCATTGCCAAGAAAAAAGCCAAGGAAAAAGCTTCTTATGTCTTCAAAATTCATGACAAAGTACGCTTGATTGACGGCAGAGCCTCCGGAATCATCGATAAAATAGAAAAGAACAAAGTAACCATTGACTATGGTATGTTTACCACCCAAGCAAATTTGGATCAAATTGAATTGGTTATGGCTGCCAAAAGAACGAAAAAATAAAAAGCCTGACAGGAATTCCTATCAGGCTTTATTGTTTCTCTAGATCTCTGAAAGGAAAAGACTAAAAATATTGCTTACAAAGCAGCATCAATTTTTGAAGCATAGGTTGCCTTCGGAGCCACTCCCACTTGTTTGTCAATTACTTCCCCGTTTTTAAACAACAATACAGTAGGGATATTTCTTACACCGTACTTTGCGGCAAATTCTTGGTGACTATCTACATCTACCTTTCCTACTACTGCTTTCCCTTCGTAATCATTGCTCAAATCTTCGATAATGGGTCCTACCATTCTACAGGGTCCACACCAAGTTGCCCAAAAGTCTACCAATACTGGTTTGTCTGATTTCAATACTACTTCTTCAAAAGTTGCATCTGTAATTTCTAATGCCATATCTTCTATTTTATTTAATTGTTTTTTCTTCTACTTACAAATATCGACAAATAAACAACCAAAAATGATCTCTTCAAATCATTTTTTCTTATGTGTCCATTTGCAGAAGCTATTTCAGTGCTCAATTGTTAAAACACAGTTCCGAGAAAGCTTTTGAAAACCCATGTGAACTGAATTCTTATTTTGAGAAATTTAAAAAACTTCTTTTGCAATTTTCACAATATTGTCCGATTTCCCCATCGAATAATAATGTACGGTCGGTACACCAGCTGCAATCAGTTCTTTACTCTGTAAAATCGCCCAATCAATTCCGACCTGACGAATCGCAGCTTTGTCTCCTTTGCAATCCAATACGGCTTTTTCTAGTTCCAAAGGCAGATCCAAACTGAATACTTTTGGTAAAATCTGCAAATGTCTTTCTACTGCAATCGGTTTGATTCCCGGAACAATAGGAACTGTAATACCGATAGCTCTCGCTGCTGCAACAAAATCAAAATATTTCTTATTGTCAAAAAACATCTGAGTAACGACATAATCGGCACCTGCATCAACTTTTTCTTTCAAACGTTGTAAATCAGACTGCAAGCTCGGCGCCTCAAAGTGTTTTTCAGGATACCCAGCTACCCCCACGCAAAAATCAGGTGTATAAGGTGTGTCTATCGTATCTACCAAAAAACGTCCTTTATTCAATTGAGATATTTGCTTCACCAAATCTACCGCATAGTTATTCCCCCCTTTCACAGGTACAAATTGACTCTCGTGTTTCATCGAATCTCCACGCAAGGCAACCACATTATCAATTCCCAAATAATGGCAATCCACCAGAACATATTCTGTTTCTTCACGAGTAAAACCACCACACAAAACATGAGGTACAGGATCCACATTGTATTTGTGCATCAGCGCAGCGCAAATCCCAACAGTACCTGGACGCATTCTCGTCATTTTTCGCTCCAACAAGCCATTCCCTTTGTCAATGTAAACATACTCCTCTCTCGAAGTTGTTACATCAATAAAAGGCGGTTTGAACTCCATCAGAGGGTCAATATTGTCATACAGTTTCTGAATGCTCTGACCTTTTACTGGAGGCACTATTTCAAAAGAAAAAAGCGACTTTCCTTTTGCGTTTTTAATATGATCTGTAATTTTCATTTTCTTTTTTTTCTGGGCCTTTCTACTTTTTTACGGAACGTTCAATTCACAAGGTTTCCCCTGAACGTGATTTGCATTCTACGAAAGCGAAATTACACAATTCCTTTTGATTTGTTCACAAGAAATTATTCATTCAAATTCGGTGCCAACCATCGCTCCGCTTCCTGGTTTGAAATTCCTCGACGAATTGCAAAATCATGCACCTGTTCTTTTGTGATTTTACCCAATCCAAAATACCTTGATTTGGGATGTGCGAAATAAAGTCCGGACACAGAAGCTGTGGGCCACATCGCCAAACTATCGGTTAATTTTACACCAATATTTTCTTCGACATTCAAAAGACGCCATAAAGTTGTCTTCTCTGTATGATCCGGACACGCCGGATATCCTGGTGCAGGACGAATTCCTTGATATTCTTCTCGAATCAAATCTTCATTGGACAAGTTCTCATCAGAAGCGTAGCCCCAAAATTCCTTTCGTACTTTGTCATGCAAACACTCTGCAAAGGCCTCGGCAAAACGATCTCCCAAAGCTTTGACCATAATACTATTGTAATCGTCTAAATCTTCTTTGTATTTGTCTGCAATTTCTTCAACTCCAAAACCGGTTGTGACACAAAATCCGCCCACATAATCTTTCAATCCCGTTTCTTTTGGTGCTACAAAATCCGACAAAGCCATATTGGGTTTTCCATCTCCTTTTTTTGACTGCTGACGCAGGGTCAATAAAGTTTCCAACACCTCTGTCCGCTCCTCGTTATTGTACAATTCAATGTCGTCTGAATTTGCAATGGTATTTGCAGGGAAAAGCCCATAAACAGCCTTGGCTTTGAACCAATTTTCCTTCAATATCTTTTCCAACATCTCAGAAGCATCCTTGAACAATTCGACAGCCTGAGCACCAACTATTTCATCTTCTAAAATCGCAGGATATTTTCCATGCAACTCCCATGACTGGAAAAAAGGCGTCCAATCAAAATAAGGAACCAACTCCTTAAAATCGAAATCCTCAATAACATGAACTCCTGTTTTTTTAGGGGTATAAACGTCCTCAGATTTCCAATCAATTTGAAATTTATTTGCTCTTGCATCTTCCAAAGGCAAATACACTTTTTTTCGAGCTCTATTCAAATACCCTTCTCGCAGTTTGTCGTACTCCCCATAAGTATTCTTTAAAAAGGAATCGCGTGTGTCGTCGCTTATCAACTTACTTACCACAGGCACAGAACGAGAGGCGTCCAATACATGGACAACCCCTTTGTCATATTGTTCAGCTATTTTGACTGCTGTATGCGCACGCGAAGTAGTCGCGCCACCAATCAGCAATGGAATGGTGAAATTCAAGCGCTTCATTTCTTTCGCAACATGCACCATCTCATCCAGAGAGGGCGTAATCAAACCACTCAAGCCAATCACATCAACCTGGTGCTTTTGAGCTTCTTCCAAAATTCTTTCAGGCGCAACCATCACCCCTAAATCTATGATTTCATAATTGTTACATGCCAAGACGACACCTACAATATTCTTTCCAATATCATGCACATCTCCTTTCACAGTAGCGAGTAAAACTTTCCCTTGTGCCTTGGTGTTTTCGTCCTTTTCTGCCTCGATAAAAGGCATCAAATGAGCGACTGCTTTTTTCATGACACGGGCTGATTTTACTACTTGAGGTAAAAACATCTTTCCAGCACCAAACAAATCACCGACAACACCCATTCCAATCATTAGGTTTTCTTCAATGACCTCGAGTGGCTTTTCTGCCAGCAACCTAGCTTCCTCTACATCGTCTACAATAAACGTATCCAAACCTTTTACCAAAGAATGGGTAATACGGTCTTGCAAAGGAGCTTCCCTCCATTCCAAATTTTGAACCTGCACCTTTCCAGAGCCTTTTACAGACTCTGCAAAATCCAACAACCGTTCTGTAGCATCTTCTCTTCTGTCTAAAATAACATCTTCAACATGTGCCAACAAATCTTTAGGAATGTCATCGTATACTTCTAACATGGCTGGATTTACAATCCCCATATTCATTCCTTTTTGGATGGCGTGGTATAAAAAAACCGAGTGCATGGCTTCACGAACCACATTGTTTCCTCGAAACGAAAAAGACACATTACTCACCCCTCCACTTACACTTACATTCAATAAATTCGTTCGTACCCAATACGTGGCATCAATAAAATCAATGGCATTTCTGCGATGCTCTTCCATACCCGTAGCAACAGGAAAAATATTCAAATCAAAAATAATATCTTCAGAAGGAAAACCCAACTCATGAACCATGATGTCGTAAGAACGTTTTGCGATCTCACATCTTCGTTCGTAATTATCTGCTTGACCCACTTCATCAAAGGCCATGACAATAACAGCAGCTCCATAACGCTTCAATAATTTTACTTGGGAACGAAAAACATCTTCTCCCTCTTTCAGAGAAATCGAATTGACCACACATTTCCCTTGAACAACTTGCAAACCAGCCTCAATAATTCCCCACTTGGAGCTATCAATCATGATAGGCACTCGA
>Ga0209136_1000021_pt1 | contig 117961 bp, 110 predicted proteins | sample SaaInl0LU_22_DNA_FD_184640 | JGI IMG/M metagenome (GOLD analysis project Ga0209136, IMG submission 184640) | Marine microbial communities from expanding oxygen minimum zones in the Saanich Inlet - ESP_90LU_22_DNA (SPAdes) (version 2) | ecosystem: Environmental > Aquatic > Marine > Intertidal... | reverse complement strand
GATACGCCTAAAGTCGTGCCCTACGCTAGAATTTATTACAAAACTAAAATTATCACTTGTATCAAATTATCATTTTACGTATACTCTGCGCCCTAATTTTTAAATAAAGCGTCCTTGTACGCAGAGCGGAGTTAAATATGTACGCGGTTTTCCAAAGTGGTGGTAAACAACACCGTGTGGCTGAAGGCCAAACCGTTCGTCTAGAGAAAATCGAAGTCGCCCCAGGCGAATCAGTAGAATTCGATGACATCTTGATGGTGAGCAATGGTGAAGATGTTAAGATCGGCACACCTTATGTAGCCGGTGGTAAAGTAACTGCAGAAGTGATTACACATGGTCGTGGCGAGAAAGTAAAAATCGTCAAGTTCCGTCGTCGTAAGCATTCACGTAAGCAGATGGGTCATCGTCAGTGGTTCACAGAAGTGAAAATCACTGGTATCAACGCATAATAGGAGAGCTAACACATGGCACATAAAAAAGCTGGTGGTAGTACCAAAAACGGTCGCGATTCAGAAAGTAAACGTCTTGGCGTTAAGCGCTACGGCGGTCAATCTGTATTAGCTGGTAATATCATTGTTCGTCAACGTGGTACTAAGTTCCACGCCGGTGACAACATGGGTATCGGTAAAGACCACACTTTATTTGCTTTAACTGACGGTAAAGTTCAGTTTGAAGTTAAAGGTCCTAAGAATCGTAAATTCGTAAGTATTGTTGCTGAGTAATTAATACTACAAGATTCTTATAAACCTCGCACTTAGCGGGGTTTTTTGTTTTTGGCACCGTCAAAAGCATTAATTTCTGCGTGTTTTATGGATGAAGTGCGCAACCTAGCCTTGATGCGTGTATAATTAAGGTTCACAAGCGATAATATTGAGTAAGATAAGTAGTCATGAAATTTGTAGATGAAGCAGAAATTCGCGTCGAAGCGGGCGATGGTGGCAACGGCGTAGTCGGTTTTAGACGAGAGAAGTACATCCCAAAGGGCGGCCCTGATGGCGGCGATGGTGGTGATGGTGGTAGCGTCTACTTAGTCGCTGATGAAAATTTAAACACCTTGATTGATTATCGTTTTGAGCGGTTTCATCGTGCTGAACGTGGTACCAATGGCCAAGGGGCTAACTGTACTGGTAAAGGCGGTGCAGATTTGGAAGTAAAAGTACCTGTAGGTACTCGAGCGACGGATAAAGATACGTTAGAAGTGCTAGGCGACTTACTTAAGCACGGTCAACGTCTTAAAGTTGCTCAAGGTGGTTTCCACGGCTTAGGTAATGCACGCTTTAAGAGTTCGACTAACCGCGCTCCACGTCAAAAGTCTAATGGCACACCTGGTGAAATCCGTAACTTGCTGCTAGAGCTGATGCTATTAGCTGATGTAGGCATGCTTGGCTTGCCGAATGCGGGCAAATCGACCTTTATCCGAAGTGTTTCTGCAGCAAAACCTAAAGTTGCTGATTATCCATTTACAACACTTGTGCCTAACTTAGGTGTTGTGCGTATGGATGCGATGCAAAGTTTTGTGATTGCAGATATTCCAGGACTCATCGAAGGTGCCTCTGATGGGGCCGGTTTAGGCATACAATTTTTAAAGCATCTTGAACGTTGCCGAGTATTATTGCATCTAGTCGATATAATGCCGGCGGATGGCAGTGATCCAGTAGAAAATGCTAATGCGATCATCAAAGAGCTTGAGCAATACTCTCCTAAACTCGCCAAGAAACCTCGCTGGTTAGTGTTTAATAAAATTGATTTGATGTTCGAAGATGAAGCGCAAGCATTGTGTGAAAAAATTGCAAATGACTTGGGCATTGAAAATTATTATCAAATTTCTGCATTCCAAAAGCTAAATGTCGACACTGTTTGTCGGGATGTTATGGATTATCTTGAATCATTGCCTGATGATGTGACAGCAGAAGAAGAGCAAGAAGAAGTTGATTTCAAATGGGATGCTTATCATCAAAAAGTGATTGCAGAGCATGTAGACGTTGATGAAGATGATGACGATTGGGATGATGAAGATGATGATCACCCTAATACGTTTTATGTATAGTTATCTAACATTAAACTAAACGCTTAAATTACCCATAAGTGTTTTACAAATAAGTCAAAATCCTCTAGCGTGATAATGGTATTGCTGTCTTATCAACAGTACCATTATCATCAAAATAACGAGGTCTCTATGTTAAGCTATATCACTCTTGGTGTATCGGATTTAGAAAAGTCTGAAGCCTTCTACAATGCTTTACTCGCTCCTTTAGGTGCAAAAACCCTGATTAAAATGGATCGTATTATTTTTATTGGTAAATCAATGCAAGAGCCAATGATTTCGATCTGCGTGCCTTACAACGAACAGGATCCACATCCAGGTAATGGTAATATGTTTGCTATTTCTCCCGGCTCAAAAGAACAAGTAAATGAGTTACATGCATTAGCCTTATCACTTGGCGCAACATGTGACGGTGAACCTGGTCAGCGCATCCCTGACGTATTCTATGGTGGTTACTTTAAAGATCCTGACGGGAATAAAGGAGTCTTTAGTCATTTTGGCTAAATATCCAGTGAGATAATAATGAGATACAAAAAAGGTCACCTAGCGAGGTGACCTTTTTTATTATGATTCCACTTTTACAATAGGCTGGCAATATAGTACTTCACGTTTTCTAATGCTTGATAATATGCGGTGGTGACACTAGGAAAATCATCAGGTTCATCCCACTCACCTTGAGGCTGAACTAATTCATTAAACCTCATATATTGCACATATGCATTGGTATTTAAATCAACGGTATACACTAATCCTGCAACATAGCCTTGAGGATCACCATTTGGGATATAGCTACTGAAACTTCTATACGCACCATGTTCACGAATGTCGAGGACAACTAGCATGTCTAAACCGAGTGTGTCTTTAAGCACTCTGAAATCACGTTTAGCGAATCCGATATCCCCTTTGAATTTCTTCATTTTATTAATCGGTGAGGATAAATTGGTTTCAATCAAATCAACATCAAGTGACTTATATTTATCAATAACAGCAGTTTTCAACACCAATAATTCATCAGCTGAAATCGTATTTTTTAAGTGAGTATCTAAAGCGCTCGTTAGTGCCGAGGCAACGCCATAACATAACAAACAATTTGCACCATAAATATTGGTCGTAGCATTGGCTTTAGGTGAGATATAAGCAAATCCAATACTTTTCCCATCTTCTTGCACCACATTTTTGACAAGCGGTATAAATCCTTGCGGAGTAGAGCCACATGCAGATAAGAGCAGTGCAAGGCCACTAATGAAGAATAGTTTTAAATGTCTGGTAGACACGGTTTTTGTCTATCCTAAATGTTATATTGTGTTTAGTGATTGAATAATAATCTGATTAAAAATAAATAGCGACCTAAATCCAGCGTGGAGTTGATTTTGTATATTGGGCAAATTCTTGTGAGAAAAGCTTAAGTAAAGCACGCTCTTCTGGGATGATTTGAAAACGTGTTATATATAATATAAAACCAATAGCAACAATAGGAAATAAAAAACTTTGCATGGCTAAGCCTGCTGCAATAATTACGAAGACAAATCCTAAATACATAGGATTTCGTGTTCGTTGTAAAATACCTGATGTAATTAACAATGAACTATTCTCAGGAAAGTGAGGATTAACTGTCGTGCGCTGCTGACGAAAATGCCATACAGCCAATATGATAATAGTCAGTCCAATAGTTAAATTTATTATAGCTAAGCTTAAAGCAAATCCGTTAGGTAAGCCTAAATTAGGCAAATAAAGTTGTGCAGAACCCATTCCTGATATAGCAATTAGCAATAAAGCAACGGGTGGAATTTTTAATTCTAAGAAATTCATGGTCTTAATCATGGCTTTAGCAGTAAACTATAGTTAAGCAAATTATTAATCAAAGTGCAAAATAATGACGACTACACACAATTCTAAACTTGCCATAATTGTTGCGATGGCACACAACCGGATCATTGGTGCTGACAATGATATGCCATGGCATTTGCCGGCTGATCTACAGCATTTCAAGCGCACCACAATGGGTAAACCTGTGGTCATGGGTCGAAAGACTTATGAGTCTATTGGTAAGGCATTGCCAGGTCGACATAACATCGTTATTACTACGAATCCTGATTATCACTTAGAAGATGCCTCCGTTGTGTATAGCGTTGATGAAGCTCTTGCTTTGTGTGCACAGGAAGATGAAGTAATGATCATTGGTGGTGGTAGCATTTATGCCTTATTAATTGAACATACTCAGACGCTGCATTTGACCTTTATTGATAAAGCTGTCGCTGGAGATACTACTTTTCCAGATTGGACTGAGTATGGTCAATGGGAAGAAGTGAGTCGTGAGCAGCATCAAAGAGACGAAAAAAACCCACACGATTACGAATTCGTCACATTACAAAGACAGGCTTAGTTATCGGTCTTTTTTGTATAAACTGAAGGTGTAAATATATCCATAAACTCCACTAAATAAAATAGAAGGAGTCACGGTTAGCCAGAGGTTAGGTGTCTCGTTAATAACATTCACACTGATGACAATGATCCCTTGTACGCTCATGGGTATGAGTGGACTAAATAATGCGCCAGTGAATCGGTTCTCCCGCAAATATCCAGCCGATTTATCCAGTAGCTGATTAAAGCTTCGCCTTATTTGGGATGCGTATGGCGTGTGATGGTAGGGTAAACATAAGAGCGGAGTGACAAACGCAAACGAGACACAGCTGGCTTTAAAACGTCGATAACTCCATTCTGTGATTAACGTAAAGCCAAACGTAATGGCTGCGCTGGTAGAAGCTTGTACTAGTGCTACTTGCCATAACGCTTCAGCTGACACTGTTGATGACATATTTGCAAAGTATGCCCACCCCCCATAAAAACAAAACGCGACTAATGCAGATAGTAATAATCGAACAATGGGCGGCATAATTTGACCTTATTCAAGAGTGGCAGGGGCAATGATGCCATACTGAATTAATATAATCATGGATACCATCATAATGGGGATAGCGATAACCGTTGTCGAGACGACAATATTGGCAGCTAACACCGGATTTGAATTGGTTTTCTTTGCCATGATATAGCTAGCTGCAGCTGTGGGTGATGCACTCATCAAAAACAAAATGCCCATTTCCACCCCTCCTAAACCTAATGTATATCCAATAGATAATATAACAGCTGGATATAGAAGACATTTAGCAATATTGGTCATGATCATGGAACCAATTGCCGCGCGCATTGCAAAAAACTCTAACGAAGCCCCGGTACATAGTAATGCTAGTGGTAAGGTGAGCTGGGCAAAATACGCCAAACTCACTTTTGCGACACCGGGTAATTGTACCGAAAAATAAGATGCCGTTAGCGCAAGTACAATCGATATTATGATTGGGTTTTTGAGTAAGGCGATAATGTTATCTTTAACAGAGTGTTGTTTGTCAGAATAAAAATTGAGTAATAACACGGCCAATAAATTATAGATTAAGGTGGTACACGCCATAAAGACCGATGCGGTTGCAAAAAATTCAGGGTAAGCGTTGGCACTGAGTGCCAGACCCACAATGCCTATATTTGAACGATATGCCCCTTGAATAACAACACCACGGTCAGTTCGCTCAGGAATAATAAATTGGCACATTAACACCATTAATAGCACAAATATGATGGTGCCAATCACACTGGTGAGGATCAAATCTGGATTCGCGGCAGTGCTAAAGTCAGCAGTATAGATAGCATTAAACAGTAATGCAGGTAATGACACGTTGTAGATGAGTTTTGAACCACCTTCAACAAACGCTTCACTCATCAGACCGACGCGTTTAAACACCACTCCAGCAATAATCAGGCACATGACTGGGGCGATAACGAGGAGTGCAGTAATAAGCGCGGGTGAATTCATTTTAGAAATTTCTGTGTGATGTATATCAAGATTATAAGGGGTTAAAGGTGAGAACTCACGTGAAATAATAGATTGTTCCCAAATAGTAAGATTGAGTCAAAGCTATCAGTTGGCGAGTTGATGTTTTCTCTCATCAAACAGACATCACCCTAACTGATTTTTACAAATTAATAACATTACTTGGACGACTAGAATAGTTGTTTGGTAATCTAATGACGTTTTCATTAGCAAGCAAGGAATACGATCATGACACAGCAGGCTAGCTTTACCCGGATGCAAGATGGCACTCTCGAAGATTGGCAAATTATTGGTGCAGCGCATTATGAAGAGTTCAAAAACACCGCAGACCGATTCATTGGCATGCTCCAGTCGCTCGAGCAACACACCTTAGGGTTTGCTTGTGATCAACTGCAACATGCGTTAATGGCGGGTACCTTAGCCCGTCGCGATGGAGCGAGTGATGAACATATTGTGATTGCTTTGTGCCATGATATTGCAAAAGTCATTAATGTACCTAATCATGGTGCAATCGCTGCAGAAATGATGCGCCCATACATTTCTGAAGACAGTTATCATGTGGTGTATAACCATCAAGCCTTCCAAGGTGAATATTATTATGAGTATCTAGGCGCACCTACAGATTTACGCTTGCAATGGCAACATGAATCTTGGTATCCATTGGCTTGTAAATTGGTGGATGAATGGGATGCACCCGCTTTTGATCCTGATTTTGAAGTGGATCCGCTAGACAGTTTTATTCCACTTATGCGCAAGGTATTTCATGACCAGCCTATCGCGATAGGTTAGTTAATCTGTTAACAGATATTTAACGGCAATATATCCTTAAATATGCTACCCTGCACCCGAATTTTTTATGGGTGTAACAAAGTATGTTTAATTTTGATTTTGCCGGTAAGTTTGCCAATAACAACGTGAAAAACGATGTGTTATCAGGCATTACTGTGGCATTGGCATTAGTACCAGAAGCTGTAGCGTTTGCGTTTGTCGCAGGCGTAGAGCCGATGGTGGGTCTTTATGCAGCGTTTATGATGGGCTTGATAACTTCAGCGATTGGCGGTCGTCCGGGGATGATTTCTGGAGCTACTGGGGCAATGGCTGTTGTGATGGTCGCGTTAGTCGCTCAACACGGGGTGCAATACTTATTTGCTGCTGTTGTGGTTGCCGGTGTGCTGCAAATCCTAGCGGGGGTATTTAAGCTCGGTAAATTTATCCGCTTAGTGCCTTATCCTGTTATGCTTGGCTTTGTTAATGGCCTGGCAATTGTGATTTTCTTAGCCCAGCTTGGGCAGTTCAAAATCTTTGATCAAACTACTGGTATCCAAACATGGATGCAAGGTGAGATGCTGTATTTAATGCTTGGTTTAACCGCATTAACGATGGCGATCATAGTCTTTTTACCTAAATTAACCAAAGCGGTTCCAGCATCGCTAGCGGCGATAATCGTAGTGACAGGACTGGTACACGGTTTGGATTTAGAAGCGCGCACGGTCATTGATTTTGTCCGTGATATGCTACCAGAAGCGGAAAAAGCGTCAGCAACATTAGCCGGGGAGTTACCTAGCTTCTCTATCCCAATGGTACCGTTTACGCTTGAAACGCTTTATATCGTATTACCTACCGCGATAATTCTATGTTTAGTGGGTTTGATTGAATCGTTATTAACCTTAACGTTAATCGATGAGATGACCAGTACTCGTGGTCGTGGTAACAAAGAATGTATTGGTCAAGGTGTTGCGAATACGGTTAATGGTTTCTTCGGTGGAATGGGTGGTTGCGCCATGATTGGTCAGTCTATGATCAACATTAATTCTGGTGGTCGAGGTCGATTATCAGGGATCACTGCTGCGCTAGTATTATTAGGCTTTATCCTTTTTGCTTCACAACTTATCGAAATGATCCCATTAGCAGCCTTGGTTGGTGTGATGTTTATGGTAGTGATAGGCACCTTTGAGTGGGCATCATTCAAAATTATTCGCGGTGTGAACAAAGAAGATGCGTTCGTGTTATTCCTTGTGACCTTTGTCACAGTGATCGCTGACTTAGCGATTGCGGTAGTTGTTGGTGTTATCGTTTCAGCCTTAGTGTTCGCATGGAAACATGCGACCCATATCGCTGCAAAGACCCATGATGACAAAGATGGCTGGAAAGTGTATGAATTAGAAGGTCCTTTATTCTTTGGTTCGGTAACCCACTTTAAAGAGATCTTTGATCCAGAAAATGACCCGACTGATGTGGTGATTGATTTCAATGAATCGCGGATTTGGGATTCATCGGGTATTGATGCATTAGATACGCTAGCAGGTAAATATGAAGCAGCAGGTAAAAAACTGCATATTCGTCATATCTCTCCAGAATGTCGTGTGTTATTGCGTAAAGCATCTCGTTACGTTGAAATTAACGTCAACGAAGATCCGCGTTACTTTGTCGCGACGGATGAATTAGGTTAAACCTATCTAACTCTAGATACGACAACAGCTATCATCATCAGTATGGTGGCTGTTGTTCGTAGCTGTTATCTTAATTATGCACTACCTAAATCTCGCCACATAACTAATAAGCGTTCGCTCCATTTCATAAAATGAAACTTTTATGACAATTTATCAATGTAACAATTCTGTCATTTTCCCTCGATATTCTACAGAGAGTTTTTTTACTAAAGATATTTCATAGGGAATAAATATGAATATAAAACACATATTTCAAGCATCTGCTGTTGCATCGGCATTAGTATTAGCCGGCTGTGGTGGCGATATTAATATTACTGAAGGTGATATTACTAACACTAATACTACTACGACGACTAATAATGCACCAAGCACGCCTTCAACACCTGTAGTTGATGATAGTGCACCTGGTGTCGCATCTCCATTTTTGAGTTCTCAAGTGTCCACTGCATTGGGCTCTTCTGTAGAAGTGCGCTCTTTATCAGGTCGTATTTCATCTGTAGGTGACGCTGCAGAAACTATTACATTAACGAATGACACTGTATGGGCATTAGAAGGTCCTGTGATTATTGGTGATGACAACGAAAATTCCGTCACGCTTGAAATCGAACCAGGTACAATTATTTTTGGTCGTTCAGGTGCTGATTATTTAGTTATTAGCCGTGGTTCAAAAATTGAATCAACAGGTTCTGCAACAGACCCGGTAATCATGACATCTTACAATGATGTTGTTGGTGCAGAAGTTGGTCCAGGCCAATGGGGTGGTTTAGTTATCTTAGGTAACGCACCATCAACTAAGTGTCCAACAGATGGCACAGCATGTGCGCTTCAAGTAGAAGGTGCTGTCGAAGGTTCTGTATTCGGTGGAACTGACGCGACTGATAATTCTGGGATTTTACGTTACACCGTCGTTAAGTATGCCGGTTTCGAAATTGCTCCTGATAACGAATTAAACGGTATCACATTCGGTGGTGTTGGTTCTGAAACAACGGTTGAATATGTTCAGGTTCACGCTAACTCTGATGACGGTGTTGAATTCTTCGGTGGTTCTGTTAACGCTAAGTACTTAGTATTAACGGGTAACCAAGACGATTCTGTTGACTGGGATAACGGTTATAACGGTAAATTACAATACGTTTACGTAGAGCACGCACGTGACGGCTCAGATGCGAACCGTGGTATAGAAGGCGACGGTGACGGCGGTAACGCAAACGATGATGGCGGTGCATTCCAGTTCTCGGCACCAATGGTTGCTAACATGACTGTCATTGGTAATACCTTTGACACTGAAGATTCAGATTCTGAAGGTTTATTACTACGTGACCAAACAGCCGCTAAAATTATGAACTTATTAGTGACTGGCCCTGAAGAAATGGGTGAGTGTCTTGAGTTTGATAGCGATGCGACTGTTCAAGGTAACCTAGACGATGGCGACCTAACTATCACATACTCTGCGTTAGTATGTAGTGAGCCTGTCAAAGGTGTAGATGTTCCAGGGAAGACCACTGAAGAATTAGTAACTTGGTTTGAAGGTCAAGTAGGTAACCAAATTGTTGATTTTACTGATGCAGATGCACGCAATGCGCTTGGTATAAACAACGATGGTTCTTTGACTTCTGAGTCTTCATTGCTAACAGCGGGTGGCAACCCTTCTACATTAGATGGTTTCTTTGCAGAAAACAGCTTTGTAGGTGCTATAGGTGCGACTGATTGGCGTCAAGGTTGGGCATTCGGATTTGGCGGTGGCCAAGTTGCGGTTGCGGCTTCTCAGTCAGGTTGTCCCGCAGGCACCACTACGATTGCTTCTGTTGACGGCGAAACAAACACATGTCAAGTTTCAGGTCGTATTACTTCAGACTTAACATTAACAGCTGGGAACATGTACGCACTTTCTGGTGCTGTATTTGTTGGTGGCGATAACACTGATTCTGCTACATTGACAGTAGAGCCTGGTGTTATTGTATATGGTTCTTCTGGTAACGATTACCTAGTGGTAAGCCGAGGTTCACAAATCGATGCGAACGGAACCGCGACAAACCCAATTACTTTCACTTCTCGTCAGCACGCACAAGACCCAAGCACACTAGTAAACGGTGCGCCAGGTCAGTGGGGTGGTATGGTTATCTTAGGTAACGGTCAATCTACTAAGTGTCCAACGGACGGAACAGCATGTGCGCTTCAAGTAGAAGGTGTACAAGAAGGTGCAGTATTTGGTGGCACTGATGATGCGGATAACTCAGGTACCTTACGTTATGTTCGTGTCATGCACGGTGGATTTGAAATTGCACCTGACAACGAGTTAAACGGTATCACATTCGGTGGCGTTGGCTCTGCAACAACGGTTGAGTACATTCAAGTGCACAAAAATGCGGATGATGGTGTCGAGTTCTTCGGTGGTGCTGTGAATGCTAAATATGTTGTTCTAACCGGTATCCAAGATGACTCAGTTGATTGGGATAACGGTTATGACGGTAAGATGCAGTTCGTACTTGTTAAGCACGCTGATGATGATTCTGATGCTAACCGTGGTATTGAAGGTGACGGTGATGGCGGAAACGCAGGTTCAGGCGAAGGCTTTGAATTCTCAAACCCAACTGTTGCAAACATGACTATCATTGGTAACGCATTTGACACAGCTGACACAGATTCTGAAGGTATATTACTTCGTGACCAAACGTCTGCGCAGCTATATAACTTTGTTATCACTGGCGCGGCTGGTGAATGTCTCGAGTTTGATAACGACGACACAGTTCAAGGTAACTTGACTGATGGTGATATCAACATTCAAACGTCAGTTGTTGCATGTGCTGAAAACTTCAAAGGTGTTGATGCACCAGGACTTGACACTGCAGGTGTTGAAGCATGGTGGAACGATGCGGCGCGTAACAATGCTGTTGCAGCTGATGAAGCGGCTGTTGTGAATGATATCTTTACTATCGCAACTGGTGTGGATGCTACAGACGTAAACGCTGTTGATTCATTCTTCACTACAACTGACTTCATCGGTGCTGTTAAAGACGCTGAAAATAACTGGACTGCTGGTTGGACTGTAGGTCTATAACCTAGCAAGTCAGTAATGCTTGATGATCAAGTGCGTTACCTTCGGTAGCGCACTTGTGTTTCAAACACTTCCAAATACAACAGTTATTCAAGCAGTGAATTGAGGTTTAAAATGAAACAACCTAATACTCAGTTTCCGTTAAAAACACTTACATTAGCAATTTTATCTTCTCTGCTAGTTACACCTGCCGCATTAGCGCAAGAGTCAGATGAAGAAATCATTGAAGAAGTGGTTGCAACGGGCACTCGATTAAAAGGGACTGCAACAGCAGTTCTAGAAGAGCGAAAGAATCAAGCCTTTGTTGCTGATATCTTAGGTGCCGAACAGATTTCACGAACGGGTGATGGTGATGCTGCCTCAGCATTAAGACGTGTAACAGGTCTGACACTTGTTGACGGTAAGTTCATATATGTGCGTGGTTTAGGTGAACGTTACTCAAGTACGCTATTAAATGGCGCTAACGTACCTTCGCCCGATCCAACGCGTAATGTTATTCCATTGGATTTATTTCCATCAGATATCATTGAAAGTTTATCAGTACAAAAATCATATTCTCCGTCTATGCCTGCCTCTTTTGGTGGTGGTAACGTTGATATTCGATTAAAGTCCATCCCTTCTGATTTCATCTTTAATGTTTCAGGTAGTATTGGCACAAATACAGAAAATTCTGGTGATGCGCTTGACTATGGTCGTGACGATAATTTCTTAGGTCAAGACGATGGTAACCTTGCTGCACCTTCAACCTTAGTAAATAGTTGGGCGACTAAGGATTTCTTGGGTAGCAACCCATTAATTCCTAGACAAGCTGACAATGCATTTACACAAGATGAAGCCGTCCAAGTCCTGAAAAGCATGAAGCGTGATTATGATCCGGTTGATGCATCAGTGGACCCGAATTATGGTTTTAATGTCTCTGTTGGTAACAACTTTGATTTGTCGGATGATATTCGTACCGGTTACTTGTTAGCTTCTGGCTACAGCCGTGGTGTGAATGTTTCTGAAGAGTATGAACTTGAGCAAGCAAACCGCGTCGGTGACACCATTGAAATCGTACGTTTCTTCGATGATGTGCTTGTAACCGAATACACGACAAAATGGTCGACCCTGTTAAACATGGGGATTGATTATCAACGCAATCACCGCATCGATTATTCATTAATTGCTTTAAGTGATACGTCTGATGAAGTCAAAGAAAAGTTCGGGAATACGGAAAACTTGAACCAGAACGATGGTCTTCGTGTGCGCGATATCAGTATCGATTATGAAGAGCGTAAAATGTATACCAACCAAATCAAAGGTATGCATACATTTCCTGAGTTGAATTTTGCTGGTTTTGATTGGAAATATTCTTTGGGTCGTTCAGTACGAAATGCGCCTGGTAGTTTCGGTGCTCGTTTTATTCTTTCCGATGTGAATGAAGATGGTGTTTTCGATGTGGTTAATGAAAGTACGCTTTCAAACTCAACGGGTGCTGCGCAGTTCGACTTCCAAACATTACATGACCGTGTTGAAAATTATGGGTGGAATACTACTATCCCATTTACTACTCAAGATTGGGAAATGGAATTTAAATTTGGTGGTGATTTCTTAACAAAAGCGCGTGTTGCAGAAAACCGTCGAATAGCCATTAATACCCGTGCTTTTGCTGACGGTAATACGTTATCAGGTAATTCGTTTGCTGCTATTTTAAGTGATAGCGCTTTGGATAACGCGATGTATTCTGCTAGTCAATTCTTAGTACGTGATACTACCATCGCGGGTGATGATTACTCTGCAGCACAAAAAGTGGATGCGTTTTATCTAGAAGCGGATTTGTTCTATCAAGGTCAATGGCGTTTCAGTGGTGGTGCTCGTTTCGAAGATTTCCGACAAGCCGTTGTGCCAATGGATCCGCGTACTAACCAAATTGATTTATCAGATGAAGATGATCGTGCACAGCTTGCGTTCCAAGAGGATGATTTTTATCCTGCACTTGCTGTGACATACATCAAAGATGATTCAATGCAATTCCGTGCTAGTGTTGGTGAAACCGTCGTTCGTCCTGATTTGCGTGAAGTCTCTTCTGCGACATATATTGATCCATTAACTGAATTTCCAGTGGCTGGAACGCCTGGCCTACTCACCACCTCTATCATTAATTATGATTTACGTTGGGAATGGTATCGAGAAGCAGGTAATAACCTATCAATTGGTGTGTTCTATAAGGATATGACGAATCCAATTGAATCGGTGCAATCACCTGCTCAGGATGGTCCTCCATTAATTCGCATTGCAAATGCTGAAACTGGCTCACTTACTGGTGTTGAGATCGAGTTTTTACAAGGTCTTGAAGTCATCGGTGACGGTGTATGGGATAACATGTTTTTGTCTGGTAACGTGACGCTTTCTGATTCAGAAATCGAACTTGACCGTCAAAACATTGTTGACCAAACTGGTGTTTCTGCTGCGATTACTAATACGACACGTCGTTTGACAGGTCATTCTGAGTATGTTGTTAACTTACAGCTTGGTTTTGACTCTGATAATGGAGAGCACAGTGCATCATTGGTATATAACGTCTTTGGCGAACGTATTTTAATCCCGGGTATTGATGGATTTGATGACAATATGGAACTACCCTTCCATTCTTTGGATGCGGTGTATAAGTATTACCCAGATTTTAATACGACCATTACATTTAAGCTCAAAAACATGTTCGATGAACAAAAAGAGCTAGAGTTTGAAAACGTGTTACTGCGTTCAGAAACTAAAGGGCGTGGTGTGAGTGTGTCTTTTAAATACGACTTTTAATAACGTCATATCACTGTCATAAAAAGGAAGCCATGTGCTTCCTTTTTTATTATCTAGTGTTTTAGGCCTTATAACAGCAAATCACTGTCGAATATGACACTTTTATGAAGATGTAATCTAGTGCTAGTTTTGTAATAAAAGTGTCACTTAGATTATTTATCCTTAGCGCTGTTTTAAAGTTGCCATTTCATAGCAACCACCATCAAAATAGGTCTTCATATATGGAACGCGTAAGCTCTCTTGCACTCGTCTTATTGAGCACATTAATGGTAAGCACTAGCTTATTTGCTCAAGAAGATAGCACGGTTAAAAAAGTCATTGATAACTCGGCCATGATTAACCAATCAGCGGCAGCTTCTCAAGCTAAGATTGATAATATTGCCGATCAAATTGATAGCAAACTACAACAATTTAAAGCGCTGAACAAAGAGATTGCAGGCTTAAATGTCTACAACAGTCAGTTACAAAAGCAAGTTAACAATCAGAACCAAGAAATGGCTGATCTTAATGCCGCGATTGATGAAGTGAGTGTGATTGAACGTCAGATTACCCCTTTAATGATGAATATGATTGATGGTCTAGCTCAGTTTGTTGCGCTCGATGTACCGTTTTTGCCTGAGGAGCGTGCTCAACGTGTCACTGGACTGCGTGCCATGATGGATCGTGCTGATGTGGCACCCTCAGAGAAATTTCGTCGTGTGATGGAGGCATTCCAAGTAGAAATGGATTACGGGCGTACTTTAGAAGCATATCAAGGATTACATATTATCGATGGTCAAGAGCGCGATGTAGAATTTCTACGTCTCGGGCGTACTGCACTTATTTATCAAACACGTGATGCATCAAGTCAAGGCGTATGGAATAAACAAACGCGCCAGTGGGAAGCATTAGATTCTAGCTATCGTACCCAGATCACTAAAGGGTTACGTATGGCCAAGAAACAATTAGCCCCTGATTTATTAATGCTTCCTGTAGCAATCACAGACTAAGGTAATGACAATGAAACGATTACTTACTCCCATCATTGCCATCGTATGTGCCTCATTATTTAGTGTAGGTGCGGTGGCAGAAAATAAACAAGCATTAGATTTAGATGCATTATTACAACAGCTTGAGCAAGGACAGTTTGCGCAAAAAGCGCAAAACACAGAACGTGAGCAAGCCTTTATTCAAAAACGTGCCGAGCAAGACCAAATTCTTCGCGATACTGTGCAAGTAAGAAATCAAGCATTGGCAACTTCGGAGCGTTTAGAAACACAATTCGAAGAAAATGAATTTAAATTGGCTGATTTAAATGATGCATTAAATACGCGCCTAGGTTCATTAAAAGAGCTTTTTGGTGTCTTGCAGCAAGTGTCTGGTGATACTAAAAATAAATTTTACAACTCTGTTATATCAGCACAAATCCCAGGCAGGTCTGAGTTTTTAGATGAAATGGCGCAAACGATGGGTAAATCATCTAAATTAGCATCTATCGATGAAATTGAGAGGGTTTGGTTTGAAATTCAACGTGAAATGACTGAAGCCGGAAAAGTGACTCGTTTCACCACTTCTGTTGTGGAAGCAGACGGGAATAAAGTCAATAAAGAAGTAGTACGTGTTGGGCCTTTTGCATTAGTTGCAGATGGCAAATACCTTGAATACAACGGGGTAACAGGGACTGTGTCAGAATTGATTCGCCAACCGGCTGACCGTTTTGGGGCATCAGTAGCGACGCTTGAAGCATCTAATGGTGAAACAGTGCAATTTGGCATTGATCCAACGGGTGGATCGATTTTAGGCCTGCTAGTTCAAGCACCAAATTTACAAGAGCGCGTGGAACAGGGTGGCCTTGTCGGTTACATCATCTTAATTGTTGGTGCGATTGGTTTGCTACTTGCTTTAGAGCGCTTAGTATCTTTGACCATTATCAAAGCTAAAGTGAATAAACAGCTTAAATCAGAAACGTTTAGCAGTAACAATCCTTTAGGACGTGTCATGAAAGTGAAAGATGATTATCCCACTGCTGATAGTGAGTCTCTAGAGTTACATTTAACTGAAGCGATTTTAGGTGAAGTACCCAAGCTTGGGCGTAACTTAACCATCATTAAAATTATCTCGGTAGTAGCGCCATTAATGGGCCTACTGGGTACAGTTACCGGAATGATTAACACCTTTCAGGCGATTACATTATTTGGTACTGGTGATCCGAAATTGATGGCGGGTGGTATTTCGACCGCGCTTGTTACCACAGTCTTAGGGTTAGTGGTCGCCATTCCCATGACGTTATTGTATGCGATGCTCAATACACGTAGTAAGAACATTGTTTATATTCTGCAAGAACAAGCTGCAGGTGTCATTGCAGAGCGTTCAGAACGAGGCTAAATGATGACCGAGTTTTTTGAAGCCATTCGCGATTTTACAGAAACAGGTGGCCAAGTACTCTTGGTCATCGGGTTACTGATTTTTGTGATGTGGATGCTCATTTTAGAACGTGTGTTGTATGTGTTTATATGGCACAAAGCAAAAAAACGTAGTGCTATGCAAGAGTGGCTAGCAAGATCAGATAAGTCGTCCTGGAACGCAGAACAAGTTCGCCAAAAAATCATATCGCGTTTAATCATAAATCTGAATGGCAGCACTCCTATTATTCAGGCGCTAGTTGCGCTGTGTCCACTGCTAGGTTTGATGGGTACAGTGACAGGTATGATAGAAGTATTTGATGTCATGGCTATATCCGGTTCAGGCAGTGCTCGTTCAATGGCATCGGGTGTTTCTAAAGCCACTATTCCTACAATGGCCGGTATGGTGGGTGCGTTATCAGGCGTATTCGCCTCAACATGGTTAACTCGTAAAGTCAAAACTGAACGCATGCATTTAGAAGATGCCATCGAAATTAAACGTACTACTGCATCAGCTTAATGCGATGTTATAGGCATAACAGGTAAAAGTATGAAACAACATTTTCAAAATTTGATTGATGAAGAAGAAGCTGCGATTGACATGACGCCGATGCTAGATGTCGTATTTATAATGTTGATATTTTTCATTGTGACAGCGTCTTTTGTTAAAGAAGCCGGTATTGATGTCAATCGTCCGGATGCCGCTACGGCTGTCAAAAAAGATCGTGCGAATATCTTAATTGCAATAAGTGATAAAGGTGAGATTTGGATCAACAAGCGCCGTATCGATGAACGCGCGGTCCAAGCAAATATAGAACGATTACGCGCTGAAAATCCTCAAGGCAGTGTTGTGATACAAGCAGATAAAAAAGCAACAACAGATGTGTTAATTAAAGTCATGGACGCATCACGATCTGCAGGTGTGTATGATGTGTCGATAGCTGCCCAAGAGCCATAACCTTATGATTTCACGTTTTATCATTGCAATATTTGTCTCGGCTGTAATAACCCTAGGTCTATTCTTTTTGATGCAATCTCTGATTAAAAGTGGGGGCAGTGCGCTAACCGAACCACCAAAGGGTAGCGTCATGGATTTTGTTCGAGTCAAAAAAGAAGAAGCGGTTGAAAAAAAGGATCGTAAACCGAAGAAACCGCCTCAGCCCGAGGAACCGCCTCCACAGATGGAAACACCACAAATGGATGCGCCTTCACCTGATGCTGAGGGGGCAGGTATGAACTTCGCTGCTGAGGTTGCTACAGATGTATCACTTGACGGTGGATTAGGTTTGGAGTCGGGTGATGGTGAGTATTTGCCTATAGTTAAAGTTGCACCTGTATACCCACGCCGTGCATTACAGCGTGGCATTGAGGGTTTTGTGATTGTTGAGTTTACGGTGAATACTATTGGCGCAGTCAAAGACCCCTTCGTTATAGAAGCTCAACCACAAGGTATATTTGAGCAAGCAGCAATTGATGCGGCTAAAAAATTCAAGTATAAGCCGCGTGTAGTCAATGGTGTCGCAACCGAGGTATCAGGTGTGCAAAACCGTATTACATTTAAAATCGATGGTTAAGGAGATTTTCATGACTCGTTTCTTTCATACTATAGTAATGGCATTGTGCGTCGGTACTATCATCACTTTACCTGCATTATCTTTCTCTGTTTCCGCCAACGTAAATGCGGATACGCAAAAAGCCAGTGAAAAAAAGACTCGTCGTGTACCTACACTACGTGGAAAAGTCTATGAGCAACTCGCTCGTGCTCAATCGTTTGCTGACAATGATCAGCCGCAAGAAGCATTTGCAGCATTAAAAGACATTGAAGATAAAAAAAGCTCGATGAATAGTTACGAAATAGCCATGCTATATAACTTTTATGGCTTCATTTACTATAATCTTGAGCAAGCTGATAACGCGCTAGCGTCGTTTAAAAAAGTAATAGAAGAGCCTGGTATACCTGAATCCTTTGAACAAAGTACATTATTTACGCTTGCGCAATTGTCATTGATGCAAGGTAACTATAAAGACTCTATTCACTTCTTAGAACGCTGGGAATACTTAAATGTGGGTGACGTGCCACCAAAGCATTTATTTATCAAAGCCCAAGCCTATTATCAAGATAAGCAATATGAGCAGGCTGGTAAGTTTGTCACTCAAGCTGTAAAAAATAAAGAAGCAGCAGGCATGATCCCAGACGAAGGTTGGCTGATCCTCCAACGTGCGATTTATTATGAGTTAAAACAACCTGAAAAAGTGAAAGATATCTTAGTCAAAATGGTGAAGCTTTTTGATGAACCTAAGTATTGGATTCAGCTAGCTGGGATGTATGGAGAGCTTGGAATGGAGAAGCATCAACTTGGTATTATGGAAGCTGCAAAGCAACAAGGCTATTTAGAAAAAGCGTCTGACATCTTTAATATGGCACAGCTATACTACTATCACAAAGCCCCTTACAAGTGTGCTGAGATGATGTTGCAAGCAATGAATAACGGTATTTTGGAAGAGAATTTACGTAACTTGAAATTCCTAGGACAATGTTATCAATTAGCTAAGGAAATCGATAAAGCTGTGCCGGTAATGCAAGCTGCGGCGGCGTTATCAAATGATGGCGAAATCTATGCCCAATTAAGTCAGTTGTTATTAAACATTGATGAATTTGATTTGGCGATTGAAAGTGCTGAACTTGCCATTAAAAAAGGGAGCCTGCGTAATCAAGGAACGATACATTTAGTTCTGGGTATGGCTTACTATAACAAGCGTGAGTTTGCTAAATCTTTAGATCAACTAGCTCAAGCTGAGTCATTTAAATCTAGTCAAAAGATGGCTGAACAATGGCAGAAATTTGTGAGTGGGGAACAACGCTCGTTTAAACAAAATGAGACGGTTATAGCAGCAGATTAATTATGCTCAGGTAACGCATTCAACGTCGCCATCGCACTGTCTCTGTCTTCCCATGCCACAAAGATATGGTCATGGTAGTAAGCCGCTACCACGTTGGCACTGATATCAGCTTTACCCAGTGCGGTAGCAAAGGCAGCTGTTAGCCCCACCGCTTCAAGTGATGAGTGGACGGTAAGGGTAATACACGCAAACGGTCCCATACACTCAATATTGTTATCGACTAACTGATCAATGGTGGCGATAACAGTGATACCTTCATCTTCTTGAAACATACACTTGGGCACAAAAGATAGCCCTTGAGCATCTTTTGACGGGAGAGTGGCAAAGCCATACATCATGTTATCGCATGCCGGAGACATACTGGCTAATAACTTAGTTAGATTCGTTTCGCCACTCATGTATTACACTCCCAATTGTATTTACAATGAAGTAAAGACTATTTCATTTCAGATAGAAACACGATTAGATCAACCATGTCATCGGCTGTCATATCACGGGTGAATTGTGCTTGGTATTTACCATTAACGATGAAGTTAGGCACACCACTCACAAATCGGCGATACTCACTGATGGCCTTGTTGTTCTTTTTCAACATAGAGTTCACAGCAAAACTTTTATTCATTTTATCGTACTCAGCAGGGTCAATTCCATTGACACTTAATATACTTCGTACATCATCTGAGCTAGTGATTTTGCCACGTTGACGATGAATATAGTTAAAGATGGCAGCATTGACTTGTTCAGATTTTTTCAGCGCTTGGCCAATCATCATGGCTTTGGTGACATCATCTTGTAAATCTTTGCCAGCAAAACCCATGAAGTTCACATGCACTTTTTCAAACGTTACACTCGGGTCCAGCTTCTTTTTCATTTGCACAACTAACGGTTCAAAGTTGAAACAATGCGGGCACCAAAAAGAAAAGAATTCTTTTACTTCGGGGGTTGCTGTAGCTTGGCTGCTGATCACTTTATAGTGCTCACCTTCAACAAACCGGATTTGCGCGGCAGCTTGTGAAGCTATTAATGCACTGACAATGACAAATAACATACTGGTAAACAATTTTTTCATATTGATATTCGCTTATAAAGGTGGAATTGATGCTGATAATACACAGGCTCGAAGGGGAATGAAACCAGAGATTGTGACAAAAAATGTCAGCATATACATAATTTGATACGTTAAGTATACACTGACAAGCTGAATCATGGCTTAATCTAAGAGAAAGTGCTCATTCTCGTACGATAAACGATACGTAATAACCGCTGCTAAACTATGATGCTATATTACCATTGATATTTCACCGCAAGCATGGCTTTGCGCTCAAGACCACGATAACCCACGATATCTTGATATCCATGATCAAATAGATTATCCACTTTCGCACTGACATTTAACGCGGATGAAATTTGGTATGTAAGATTCGCATTCACTAGCCAATACGCTCGCAAACCAATGATTTTCGATGGTTCAGGGTAGGGTGGGAAGAATTGATCCGATTTGCTGCCGACATAACTTGCACTGACATACGTGCTCATTGTTGGGGTCACCGTGTAGGACATATTTATCGACCCATTATGACGGGCACGACGCAGTTCTACCGTTTCCTCATCACCTTGAGAAGCATCTAAATAACTGTAAGAAGCATTAATGGAGACATCGGCACTTATCCATGAAAGTTCCCATTCTATTCCGCTACGATCACTGGTACCCGCGACATTATCGGAAGTAAAGTTACCCGTTTGTGCATCATATACAAAGCCATTGATTTCGTTTTCCAACTTACCTACAAACACATTAATTTGTTGGTTAAGTTGACTGTTAGCTAGTACATACTTACTTCTAAGTCCTATTTCTATATTGCTAGACTGCTCAGGTTTTAAATTGGGGTTACCTTGGAAAGTACCAGCAAAAAAGCCAAAGCGTTCCGTAAAAGACGGGTTTTTACTGGCTCGTCCGATACTGGCAAACCACGTCAACTTATCTGAACTTTGGTAATTCGCACCAATACGATAATCAATCGCCGCATCAAATTCACTATTATCGGTGTAGCGAATAGAACTATTTGTATAAATGTTGTCAGATAAAGCGATCACGGCATCACCGAAAATACTATGACTTTCAATGCGTTGTGATTGGTTTGGATCACCAAAACCAGACGGACCACGTTGTTCAAAATCCGTTTTATCCGCACTTAACCCAATATGATACTGACGCGTCAGCCCATTATTAGAGGCGAGGCGAGCCACTGAACGAAGTGATACTGTTTTAGCATCGGTTAACCCCGATAATGCACCGCTACTAGTATTTTCTACAAAATTACGATGATATTTAGCGGATGAATCTAAAGTATAAGAATAACGATTGCTAGTGATGCCTGTCGGGGTAAACGCCCAGCGAAGCGCTGCGCTTTGTTGACGACCATCGGTGACGTTATCAGCGTCTACCGGTAAACCTGTGGTGACAAAATCTGTCGCATCAAACATCGTCAGATAGTCGATGTTATGTAGTACCGCGCTCACAGTATGCTCATGGTTAACGACATAACCAAGTTGGGCACTCATAGAGGTATTTTGATAGCCATCTTTTTCGGTATTCCCATCAACGATACTGATATTTTGGCCATCGGTCTGTTGACGACTGACAGTTAACCCGTAGTGACCATCAGTGAATTGGCCCTGTTGTTGGTAATGAAGTTGTTGGGTGTTTTTCGTTCCCAATCCCGCTTTAAGTGAATGCGTGGTTGTATCGTTATCAGCGCCGCTTTGAGTAATGATATTAAGTACGCCACCGACTGCGCCATCGCCCCATAGCGCGCTTTGTGCACCGCGATACAGTTCAATACGGGCAATGTTTTGCGTCGATAAATGGGCTAAATCAACCAATCCGCCTTGCCCCTGATCATTGATCGCAATACCATCAAGTAGGACTAAAATATGGTTAGTTTCACTGCCACGCAAACGCAGCTCAGCAAATTGACCAACACCACCGTTGGTTGAGATATCTACGCCAGCGAACTGGACTAATAGTTCAGAAGCAAAAGCAGCCTGGCTGTTGGCAATCTCAGCTGCCGTCATTACTGATACATTGCCAGCAAGTTGTGCTATCGACATGGCACTATGAGAGCCTGATACAACAATGGTTTCCAGTGGTTCGTTTGTATTTTGTGCATGTGCGACAGTGGTCATCAATAAGGCACAAGAAAGAGCACCGCTGATAGCAGCACGAAGAGCGTATTTGTGAAATGTCATGGTAAGTAAATTCCAGAGCCTGTTCCCACCGAACAGGGTAAATAATCGCAACATCACAGAGTATGACGTTATCAATGCATAGGCCGGTATCCGGGCTCAATAAGTTGTGATAGTAAGCATTCACAAACCCATCATTCGCCTTCCCGTAATTAAACAGTGGCAAGAGATTGTCGCAAAGACGACACTCGATATGAATGAGGGTGACCTTATTTTACCGTTGCGGGGGCAGCAAAAGCATTTCACTTTTTTCCCGTTTAACTGGTCTCAATATGAGGTAGCACCTAAGCAAAGCGGATTATAGCCTAGAAGAAGATGTGGGGCTACAGGCAAAGCGGATGGTCAGACGACAAGTTTAGGCAAAAAACATGCGCTACTAACTATGAATTACTAACCATTATTTATAAGCGAATAGGGGCTTCTTGGAGTGCAGACATTTGTTCTTTTAACGCTAGGATCTGCCCTTCCCAATACTTATCTTCGGCAAACCAAGGGAATGCTTGGGGAAACGCCGGATCTTGCCAGCGTTCAGAGAGCCATGCCATGTAATGTACCATCCGCATGGCTCGCAGTGGCTCGATTAATTGGGTTTGTTCTGGGGCAAACGTATGAAACTCATCGTAGGCTTCAATCAAGGTATCAAGCTGGATAAATTGTTGGTGCTTATCACCTGATAGCATCATCCACAAATCTTGAACTGCAGGCCCCATGCGACAATCATCTAGATCCACAAAACTAGGGCCATCGCGCCACAGTATATTGCCTGGATGACAATCGCCATGCAGCCGGATCAGTTCATTTTTTGGTTGGTATAGTTCAGTTGTTGCTTCGATAACTGGATTGAGAATAGCGAAAAAAGCGGTTTGTAAGTGAGAAGGCACTAGCTGACTGTGTTGTAACTGAATCAACGGAGTTTGTAGATGAGTTGATGCATTTAACGGTGCGCGATAAACAAACGGTGATGATTGAGCTACACGGTGCATTCGTCCGATAAAACGTCCCATCCACTCAAGCTGGTCGAGATTATCCACTTCAAATTGACGTCCGCCGACAGACGGAAATAATGCAAAACGGGTGTCTTGATAATGATGTAAGGTATTGCCATTAATGACGCAAGGTGCAACTAATGGGATCTCGTTACTTGCTAGTTCTAGCGCAAAGTCATGTTCCTCTTGAATTTGAGTATCAGTCCAGCGACCAGCACGGTAAAATTTCACCACATAACGCTGGTGGTCATCAGCAAATTGATAAACGCGATTCTCATAGCTATTCAGTGCCAGTAGACCGGTAGCGACTTGGATATCAATGCTTTCTAAGGCATCCAAAATCACATCAGGGTTGAGGTTGGCAAAACTAAAATCGACACACTCATCGGTATTAGATAAACCCGATGAGTGTGTTTGAGGAGGTAATTGATTCATTAACGGTATAAAAACTTACTGGGTTCTTCTATTTCCACTAATGTACCATCATTTTGTACCGTCGACACATAAAAGCTAATTTCGGTGACGGCCTGTTCTAAATTATAAGCATCAGTGGCGACACTGATAGGTAAACTGAAGACCTCACCCCCTGCGACAGTCACTTCTTGGTCGCCAATAAAGACCGCTTCGACTAAGCCTCGAACTTCAATCCGATAAGTCTGCTCAGTTTGAGATTTGTTAAGTACTTTAAGAGTGTAAACATTCTCAATAAGCCCTTCATTCGTTTCTCGGTAAAGTGAATTACGGTCACGAATAATATCAACTTGAAGCGGTTTACGCAGAGCGAAATCTAAGCCTAATAATCCCACCATAACACACAATACGACTGCATAGCCGATGAGTTTGGGACGGAAAATTTTTGTTGTACCGCCATTAAGTTCATGTTCAGATGTAAAACTAATTAGGCCTTTGTCATAACCCATTTTATCCATCACACCATTACAGGCATCGACGCATGCTCCGCAGTTGATACATTCATATTGTAGACCGTTTCTAATATCAATACCGGTAGGGCAGACTTGCACACATAAATTACAATCAATACAGTCGCCTAGGCCTTTTTCTTCGCGTTGTTCAGGTGTGATTTTGCGTGATCGAGGTCCTCGGCCTTCTCCACGCCTAGCATCATAGGCAACCGTAAATGTATCTTTGTCAAACATAGCGGATTGAAAACGCGCATAAGGACACATGTGAATACACATGATTTCGCGCATCCAACCAGCATTACCATAGGTGCAAAAGGTGAAAAATAACACCCAAAAACTTATCCAAAAACTGGTTTGAAAGGTAAAAAAATCAATAAACAATTCATCAATGGGGGTAAAGTACCCGACAAACGTTAATGAGGTTAGCAGTGCGACAGCAACCCAGGCAGTATGTTTGAGAGCTTTACGAATAAATTTATCAGCATCCATCTTGCGTTGATCGAGTTTCATGCGCTTGTTTGCGCTTCCTTCAATTTTTTCCTCAATCCAAATATACATATAGGTCCATGTCGTTTGTGGACACATAAACCCACACCACACACGTCCGGCAAAGGTGGTGATGAAAAATAACGCGAACGCACCAACAATAAAAATATAGGCTAATACAGTGAGGTCTTGTGGCCACAGGGTAATCGCAAATAAGTTAAAACGCTGTTCAGGGATATCAAATAAGATAGCTTGTTGGTTATTATATTGAAGCCATGGGATCAGAGCGAATATGCCTAGAAAGATAAACCCAAATAAGCGTCGAAATGTCTCTAAAGTGCCTTTGACTGCCCGCACATAAATTTGTGAGCGAACAGGATAAATGCCTACATCGGTATCATGTGATGGTTTGATGGTGACTTTTTCTGGGATTTTTTTGCGCCCACTTGCATCGGTTGGGATGACTTTAATGGGAATTTTATCGCTCATGGGCCATTGCCTTATATAGTGACTGCTGATTACTAAGTAGCATAAAACAATTCATGCGGTAATTGTTTGAAGTATATCAATATTTATGACGATTTTATGATGTTTTGTCGGATTAAATTGTTATATGAAGATGTAATCTAATAACCTGTCAGCGCGATACTATTATGCAAAAGAGTGGAACTGTCTATGGCGATGGTGGTCATAATGATAATGGGTTGTTATATTGTTATAGCGAATCACCAACGTTAGTGTAAAGGGGAAAATAATGAAATTACCATTACTCGTAAAAAGTGGCATGCTATCGGGACTACTAGGTACGTTATTATTGAGTAATATAGTGATGGCTGATAGCGATAATTTACCAGCGGTACAAGTCAAGTGGGGTGATTATAAAGAATTTACGGATGTGAAGTCTGCAAATGAATCTCGAAAACGCTTTGCCCAACGTACTTTTGCTGATCTGGAAAAGTATATTGTGAAGCTGGCTAGCGATTTACCTAAAGGGCATCAACTTAATATTGAAGTGACTGATTTAGATTTGGCTGGGCGTGTGTTACCGGCGAGTTTTGCTGGATTAGGTATGCATAGTGCAGATAGTATTAGGGTGATTAAACAGATCGATATTCCGAGAATTAAGTTTACTTACATTTATGCTGACCAGGATGGGGTAGAATTAAAACGTGATGACGTGAATATAAAAGATATGAGTTTCTTGTCTCGACATAACCCCGTGTTTCGTTCCGACTCGTTAAAATACGAGAAGAATATGTTACGCAGTTGGTTTAATGAAACCTTTCTTGAGTCTTAAAACACAATAAATAGAAAAAGGGCAATGTAGGAGAGAACATTACCCTTTTTTTGAGTGTTATTTGTCTTGTTTATGCAAAAACAAAATCTGCAAGATGAGTGGCGTTGACAGTATCAGCACCCTGTTCTATGGCATGTAGGTGTTGCTGTGCTCTAGGTAGAATATAAGCAATATAAAATTGACCTGTTTTAATTTTACCTTTGGCATATGCCTGGTTTTCAGTGTCAGGTAATTTATCTAAAATAGATAACCATAAGATACCAATTAAGTTATACGCACAGTAATTCAAATAATCGCATGCGATCGCGGCACAATATTCAGGTGATTTGTCTAATAATGATTCTGAGACGGTATGCCATTGGGTGAGTAACCCTAATGCATGAGCCTGATAGTCACTGTCAGCGATATCATTCACGATTTCGTTGAAGACGTTATGGGTAATGTTCATCATAGCGCCATTTGAACGGGTCAATTTACGGCCGATAAGATCGGCAGCTTGAATGCCATTAGTACCTTCGTAAAGTTGAGCAATACGGGTATCACGTACATATTGCTCCATACCCCATTCACGGATATAACCATGGCCACCGTAGATTTGAATACCGTAGTTAGACACTTCAGTCGCCATATCCGTGAAAAAAGCCTTACAAATTGGTGTGAGATAAGCAATAACGACTTCAGCATTTGTTTTTGCTTCACCCGTCGCGTATTTTTCAATATCCATGAATTTCGCATATAGCATGGATAGGGCTCGGCAACCCTCAGTTAAACTGCGCTGGGTTAATAACATGCGACGGACATCGGGTTGAAAAATGATCGGGTCTGCTTTTTTATCTGGTGCTTGGATACCTTGAGGGGCCCGAGATTGGAGTCGCTCGACCGCATATTCTAATGCACCTTGATAGGATGCTTCACCAATACCTAAACCTTGTAGGCCAACTTGGAAGCGTGCATCATTCATCATGGTAAACATGCATGCTAACCCTGAATGCTCCTCACCAATTAAGAATCCTTGAGCCTCATCATAATTCATCACACAAGTCGGTGAAGCTTTCAGCCCCATTTTCTTTTCAATACTGCCCACACTCACGGCGTTTGGAGAACCAAGAGTGCCATCGTCATTGACATTAATTTTAGGCACTAAGAATAAACTGATACCCTTCACACCTTTTGGCGCATCTGGTAATCGAGCAAGTACTAAGTGAATGATATTTTCAGACCAATCATGATCACCGGCCGTAATAAAAATTTTGTTCCCCGTGATGGCATAGGAACCATCATTTTGCGGTACCGCTTTAGTCGATAATAAACTTAAATCGGTTCCCGCATGCGGTTCAGTCAGATTCATGGTACCCGTCCATTCACCAGAAATAATCTTGGCTAAGTAACGTCGTTTCAATTCCTCTGAACCGTGTTTATTGATTGCTAATACCGCACTTTCGGTGAGCATGGTGGTTAAACGCCAGCTTAAGTTAGCAGAGTTAAGCATTTCATGGACGGGCACTGCCATTGAGTAAGGTAAGTCTTGTCCTTCAAAATCGGGGTTCCCGAGCATGGCGTTCCAACCATTTTCGATATAGGTTTGGTAGGCTGCTGCAAAGCCATCAGGCGTCGTCACTGCACCATTATGTAAACGGCAACCCTGTTCATCTCCAATTTGGTTTAATGGCGCAATTTCACTTTCAGCAAACTTCGCGCCTTGAGCCAACACTTCTAAAGCCAGTTCACTATCCATGCCTTCAGCGTTAATATTTTGATAATGAGCGTCAATGTTCAGCCAATCATTGAGTAAAAAAGCAAAATCGACTAATGGTGCCTTATATGTCGCCATAACTATCCTTTATAAGTGGTTTGACCAGTATTTAATTTCAAATACTAATGCAAATAAAGGTAAATTTAAAGCGAATGTAAATAAATAGTTAACGAGGCTGTAAGGGAGATGAGACTGGTGTTAGCACATAGCCATCTCGTAATCGGATGAGGTCATCTGCAAAGCGTAAATGGTTATCATCTAATTCATATAAATTATATAAGTCTAGGGTGGTCGTTTCAACGAGGGCAAAGTTGGGGACCGGACGTGGGAAATGAGTAATATTGAGCATGTTATCTGCCAAACAGCTAAAAACGAGCATCCCATTTGTGGTTTGAGCGACAGGCAGTAATACCTCTACATTCAAACCCGTTTCTTCAAACGTTTCACGATGCGCGGTACAAGCTAGAGATTCATCTGTCCTTTGCATGCCACCAGGAATATCGAGTTTTCCAGTAAGACGGTGAGTGACTAACAGGATACGTTGGTCAAAACGGATTAAACAGCCTGCATTGTTTAACTGTAGATCATGTTGATTCATCGTTGCAGTATGTTTAGTTCGACAAAATGGGGCAACAGGCGTATCGGCATTGCATCCAGACAGGAGCATCACGATAAATAACAACAAATAAACTAATCTAAACATGACATAAATCAGTACAAACGCTAATAATGCGCTTATAATACGCTGATTAGCGTTAATAATGCACAATAAACCGCTCATCAATAATTACACATAGCGATATCGCTATTAATTTTAAAGGAATATCATGTCACAGCGTTTTGGTTTTTCCCCTTTATGGCTAGGCGTTATTGCACTAGCGGCCTTACTTATTTACATTAATGTACCGGTGACTGAACAAACTTCTCAGCGAGGTGCTCGTTCGACACCTGTTATCACTGAAATTGTACAAATCACTGATTTTCCCATCACTCTAAAAGCCCTAGGTACTGCTAAAGCCAATGAGTCAGTGAATATTACTCCGCAACAATCGGATGTGATTACTGTCTTGAACTTTACAGATGGTCAACGTGTGGAAGCCGGTACTTTGCTGGCACAATTAAATAGTAATGAACAAAAAGCCCGCTTAAATGAAATCAACATTAATCTTGCAGAAGCAGAGCGCCAATTAGCTCGTATCAAAAACTTAGCATTATCCAATTCAACTTCTGCACAGTTATTAGATGAGCAAGAGGCACGTGTAAAAGCATTGACTGCGCAACGTGAAGTCGCCCAAGAAAATTTAGATAAACGTCAAATTTTAGCGCCATTCTCTGGGAAACTCGGCTTACGTCAATTTTCTCTTGGAGCCTATGTAAAACCCGGTGATGTACTCACCACACTAGATGATTTAGATACTATCAAGGTCGATTTTTCTATTTCAGAGCGTCATCTTCCTAGCGTTCAAGAGGGACAAACGGTCTTTGCTGAATCGGTTGCTTATCCTGGGGTGCAATTTACGGGCATGATTACGAATGTAGATTCTCGTATTGACCCATCGACACGTTCATTCAATATTCGTACAGAGATTGATAATACACACCAACAATTACGTCCAGGCATGTTATTGACAGTGACGTTACAAAAACGCGTGTTAAGTACACTAACCATTGATGAAAAAGCATTGGTACCCGATCATGAAAAGCAATTTGTATTTAAAGTTATCGATGGTAAAGCAGTGAAAACGCAGGTGACTATCGGTGAGCGTCGCCCTGGCATTGTGCAAATCTTATCGGGTATCACCGAAGGCGAAGAAATTGTCGTAGAAGGTACATTACGTATCCGTGATGGTTCTGCGCTACGTATTTTAAGTACCAATAATGCTCCGGCAAACAATGACAAAAGCACGCAAACCCAACAGCCTGTAAGTGCTCACGTACAAGGATAGTTACCATGTTATTATCTGATTTATCGGTGAAACGCCCCGTTTTTGCCAGTGTCGTTAATTTATTATTGATTGTCTTTGGTGTCGTCGCAATTAGCTTATTGTCTTTGCGTGAATACCCAGACATTGATCCGCCCATAGTATCTGTCAGCACCAGCTATCCAGGTGCCTCAGCTGCGATTATAGAAACACGTATTACCCAACTACTCGAAGATCGTATTAGTGGTATTGAGGGTATTAAAAATATCAGTTCATCTTCTAGTAATGGTCGCTCTAGAATTTCAATAGAGTTTAATCTATCACGAGATATTGATGCGGCCTCTAATGATGTAAGAGAGCGAATTAGTCGTGCGTTAAATAACCTCCCAGACCAAGCATTTCCACCCGAAGTATCTAAATCCGGTTCGGATGAAGACGTTATTGTCTGGTATAACTTACGATCAACCAATCTATCTGTAATGGAACTTACCGATTACGCGGATCGTTTTATTGTTGATCAACTTTCTATTGTTGATGGTGTAGCGCGTGTCCGCTTAGGTGGCGGTCGAAGTTATGCGATGAAAGTATGGCTTGATAAAGACGCGATGGCAGCGCGTGGCGTGACGGTCGCGGATGTAGAGCGCGTGATCCGCAGTGAAAATGTCGAGTTACCCGCCGGTCGCGTAGAATCAAGTTATCGCGATTTTGAAGTAAGGGTGACCCGTTCTTTTCTTACCCCAGATGATTTTGCGCGCTTAACGGTGAAATCAAATCTTGATGGTTATCTAGTGCGTTTATCAGAAGTTGCTCGGGTTGAATTAGCCGCTGAAGATGATGAAACTGAGTTTCGCGGTGACGGTGTGAATATGATTGGACTGGGGATTGTAAAGCAATCTAAATCCAACACACTGGAAGTGGCGAAAAATGCGAAAAAAGCCATTGCACAGATTTCCCAAACACTACCAGATAATATTTTTATTGTACCTAGTTATGATTCTTCGATTTTCATTGAAGAGTCAATTAACGAAGTATATAACACCCTCGCCATTGCGATGTTTATGGTTGTGGTCGTGATCTATATTTTCTTAGGAAATGTGCGAGCGACAATTATTCCAGCAATAACAGTGCCTGTTTCCTTAGTCTCTGCGTTTATTGTCATGTATGCGTTAGGGTTTTCGATTAACTTGTTAACGCTATTAGCATTAGTGCTTGCTATTGGGTTGGTAGTAGATGACGCCATCGTTGTGTTAGAAAATATTTATCGCCGTATTGAAATGGGTGAGCCACCTTTATTAGCCTCATACCGAGGGGCGCGAGAAGTTGGCTTTGCTGTTATTGCGACGACCTTGGTACTCATATCCGTCTTTGTGCCATTAGTCTTTTTAGAAGGCAATATTGGTAGCTTATTTACAGAATTCGCTTTAGCTATTGCTGCTGCAGTCGCATTTTCGAGCTTTACCGCACTGACGCTATCGCCCATGTTAAGTTCATATTTGTTAACTAAACGCAGTCGTAGTAGCGGGTTTGGTTCTTGGGTTGAAGGTGCGTTTAAACGCGTAGAGGGTGCTTATAATGCCCGGTTACAAAAAACAATACACCAACCTTTATTAGTGTTTATTTTGATTGGAGCTAGCTTACTGCTCATGTATCAGTTAAACAATTTAATCCCTCGTGAGTTTGTTCCGAAAGAAGATCGAGGTACTTTTTTTGTTTTGATGCAAGCCCAAGAAGGCGCCAGTTTTGAATCAAATAGTGAAAATATCAAGAAAATTGAAGATCTGTTATTACCCTATTTAGAAACAGGTGAAGCAGAACGTGTTCTGGTTCGTACACCAGGTTTTGGTGGTAGTGCAGGTATTGCCATAATCGGTGCAGCAAAATGGGATAAACGTCAACGTAGTACCTTTGACTTGATGAATGAAGTGACCGGTAAACTGTCGCAAATACCAGATGTACGTGCGTTCTCTATCATGCGTTCGTCTCTTGGTGGGCGTGGTCTAGGAAGACCAGTACAGTTCGTGTTGCAAGGTAATACTTATGAAGAGCTAGTACAATGGCGCGATATTGTCTTAGAAAAAGCAGCTGAAAATCCCAAGTTACTCCGTTTGGATTCAGACTATAAAGAGACAACGCCCCAGTTATCCGTGAATATTGATCGCGAACGCGCTGCGGATCTAGGAGTCTCCATTTCTGAAGTCGGTCGCACCCTTGAAACCATGCTGGGGCAACGTCGTGTATCGCGCTATTTAGATCGCGGTCAAGAATATGAAGTCATTCTTGAAGGTGAAGAAAGTGATTTTGGTAGTCCTGACAGTATCGATAATATCTATGTTCGTTCAAGCACGACCAATGAATTGATCCCACTGGATAATCTAGTCAGTGTGGCCGAACAAGCGACAGCATCAAACTTAAATCGTTACAATCGAATGCGCGCCATTACTATTAATGCCAACTTAGCCGATGGTTACACATTAGGTGAAGCGCTGGCTTACTTAGAGAATATTGTAGCGACAGAGCTGCCAGAAGATGTCTCGATTGATTACAAAGGTGAATCGTTACTTTATCAAGAATCAGGTAATTCATTCTTATTTATCTTTGCGATGGCACTCGCCGTTACTTATCTGGTGCTAGCAGCTCAGTTTGAAAGCTGGATCCATCCATTAGTCATTATGTTCACGGTTCCGCTCGCCTTAGTCGGTGCTTTTATTGGTTTATATCTTAATGGAATGTCATTAAATATCTATTCTCAGATAGGGCTGGTGATGCTCATTGGGCTGGCAGCTAAAAACGGTATTTTGATAGTGGAATTCACCAACCAACTTCGTGATGCCGGGATGGAGTTCAAAGAAGCACTTTGTACCGCATCTACGCAGCGTTTACGTCCCATTGTGATGACCGGTTTTACTACAGTATTTAGTGCATTACCATTAGTGTTAGCCGTAGGTCCAGGTTCAGAAAGTCGGGCAGTCATTGGCATGGTGATATTTGCAGGGGTACTATTCTCAACGTTCTTAACGTTATTTGTTATTCCAACGATGTATCACGTCTTAGCGAGGAACACTTCTTCACCCGAAGCACTGAGTCAACAAGTTGATGAATTTGAAAGTCAAATTCCATATCGTAAAGGGGATGGGGTCTAAATTATATAGACCCTTCCTTATCTTTTTTTCGGTTGGTTATTTTGATTATTAAAATAGTTCCAGCAAAAATTAAGGTAATGACATTGGCGATAATCATTGGCCAGTCTTCTAACAACAATCCATATGTTAACCACATGGCGACACCGAAAGTAAATACGCTATACATTAATAGTGACAGTGAACGAGTATCTCGTGATTGAATGACTTTTATAGCTTGAGGTAGGAATGACATCGACGTACAAAATGCTGCGGTGTAACCAAAAAATTCTATGAACATATTATTCTCGTCAAAATAAGAGTGTTAACAATAAAAAGCCCCGAGATTGCTCTCAGGGCTTAAATGTTTTGCTATAGCGCGTTAATAATAATAACACGCAACATACAAGGTTATTCGTCTAAGAAGCTTCTTAATTGCTCAGAACGGCTAGGGTGACGAAGTTTACGTAACGCTTTAGCTTCAATTTGACGTATACGTTCACGTGTTACATCAAACTGTTTACCTACCTCTTCTAGCGTGTGGTCAGTATTCATATCGATACCAAAACGCATACGTAACACTTTTGCTTCACGTTGTGTTAACCCGGCTAATACGTCTTGAGTCGCATCTTTTAATGAACCACCAGTGGCAGAATCTAACGGTTGGATAATTGTATTATCTTCAATGAAATCGCCTAAGTGTGAATCTTCATCATCACCAATTGGGGTTTCCATAGAGATTGGCTCTTTAGCGATTTTTAGCACTTTGCGAATTTTATCTTCAGGCATGATCATGCGTTCCGATAATTCTTCCGGTGTCGGTTCGCGACCCATTTCTTGCAACATTTGACGTGAAATACGATTGAGTTTATTAATCGTTTCAATCATGTGAACGGGTATACGGATCGTACGCGCTTGGTCTGCAATAGAACGGGTGATTGCTTGGCGGATCCACCAAGTAGCATAAGTTGAAAACTTATAACCACGGCGGTATTCAAATTTATCAACCGCTTTCATCAAACCAATATTACCTTCTTGGATAAGATCCAAGAATTGTAAACCACGGTTGGTATATTTTTTAGCGATGGATATCACTAGACGCAAGTTGGCTTCAACCATCTCTTTTTTGGCTCGACGTGCCTTGGCTTCACCAATTGACATGCGTCGATTAATATCTTTAATATCAGCAATACATAAACCGGTTTCAGCCTCAACAGCATTCATCTTGCTGACGCTACGTTCGATGTCTTCTTGGAAGGTCTCTAACACCAATACGTAAGGTTTAGATGTTTTCAGTATTTTATAATACCAATCTGTCGAAGTTTCGTTACCAGCGAACGCCTTAATAAAGTCTTTCTTAGGCATTTTAGCTTGTGCAACGCAGTGTTTCATAATCAAACGTTCTTGAATTCGAACGCGATCCATCATACCACGCATGTTTTTAACCATTCGGTCAAACTGCTTTGGAATTAAACGAAATTCTTTGAATACATCTGATAACTTAGCGATTTGCTTTTTAGCTGCAGCATTAGAGCGACCTTTAGCCTCAATAACATCACGTGTTTTGTTATATTGTTTACGTAAGGCATCAAATTTTTCGCGCGCTAATTCTGGATCAACACCGGTATCGACTTCTTCTTCTTCAGCATCATCATCATCTTCATCTTCAAGTTCTTCTTCAGATAATTCAGAACCAATGTGAGTAGCAGTTGGGGCAAGGTTTTCATCTTCGTTCGGATCGACAAACCCAATAATGATGTCACTTAGACGAATCTCTTCGGCTTCGTACAGGTCCCATTGGTCTAATAGATAAGTAATGGCTTCAGGATATTCCGCGACTGAGCATTGGACTTGGTTAATCCCATCTTCAATGCGCTTTGCAATTTCAATCTCACCTTCACGGGTCAATAACTCAACAGTACCCATTTCTCGCATGTACATGCGAACCGGATCGGTTGTACGACCGATTTCACTTTCTACTGTTGCAAGTGCTTGAGCAGCGGCTTCGGCAACCTCTTCATCCGTCGTGGTTTCGGCCATTAACAACTCATCTGAATCAGGAGCAGATTCAAATACTTGGATACCCATATCATTGATCATTCGAATAATATCTTCGATTTGATCTGAATCTACAATATCTTGAGGTAGGTGGTCATTGACTTCGGCGAAGGTTAAATAACCTTGTTCTTTACCTTTGGCAATCAGTAATTTAATCTGAGACTGCTTACTTTGCATAAATATTTACACTTCTCATGCGAATCAAATCATTACTGCTTACCCTAGCGTCCAATGCTGAGGTTCATTGATTCGTTGATGTTTGGAAACGCTACTCTTCACTGAGACGTTTACGGATAGATAATTATAGCAGATATTGGATAAAAATCACTAGCTGCTAAATCGAATATAATGACTATTTGTCATAATGAATATTAAATATCGGCTTGATTGATGAAAAATTAAATCTGATATAGCAATTATTTTTTCATCAATAATTTTTTGAGTGTTGTTTTCTCTTCATCACTTAATCCAATACTTCTGGATTTAGCAATTAAAGCTTCTGTTTGGCCCACTAAAAATTGGTCGATGAGTCGCTTAAATGTACTTACATACACGGTTTGTATTTCGTCGTCTTTGACTAACCACTCTTGAGCTAATAATGTTTGCAAATGCTGAGCAAATGGGTGTTCTCGGAAATACTCAAATACTAAGGCTGTGTTAACGTTAGTTTGCTGGGAACAAAATTGATGTAGCTCAATTAAAAATGGTAGACCGGGTAAGCCGGCATCAGTAATTGCCGCTGGATTTACTTTCGGTAGTGCTTGGGCTAACGAGGGGTGCTCGATTAACAAACGAATTAACATACGTACCGGCGTTTGTGATAATTTTTGAGGAGCGCCACGTTTCGGTGGTAACATGCGATTAGGGGTCGCGTTGGCTTTAGTAATATCACGTTCAAGCTGATGGCGATCATAGTCGCCAAGTAATTTACTTAGTTCGCCTAAGAGGATCTCTTTTTGAATATTCCCACCAACAATATTAATTAAAGGTTCTGCTTCAGCTCGAAGAGATGCTTTGCCTTCAATTGACCCAACATTATGGCGTGTTAATAAATTATCAAATAAGAATTTAGATAAAGGCATAGCGTCTGAAAATAAAGTTTCAAGCGCAGTTTTACCGATTTTCCTGACCATTGTATCAGGGTCTTCACCATCAGGTAGAAACATAAACTTCATCTGTTTACCGTCTTTGAGTAACGGTAATGCATTTTCCATGGTACGCCATGCCGCAGAACGTCCCGCTTTATCCCCATCATAACAACATACAATTTCATCGGTATTGTGTAACATCAACTGCACATGTTCTGGAGTGGTGGACGTGCCGAGTGATGCAACGGCATAATTAATTTCAAATTGGCTCAACGCAACCACATCCATATAGCCTTCGACCACCACAATGCGGTCAATATGGCGCTGCATATTTCGTGCACGATGAAGCCCATATAGTTCCGAACCTTTAAAAAAGATGCGAGTTTCGGGAGAGTTTAAATATTTCGGTCCTTGCTCAGCATCCAAAACGCGCCCCCCAAAACCAATGACACGTCCACGTTTATCACGGATGGGAAACATTAATCGATCACGGAAAAAATCATAACGTTTGCCATTATCATTTTGGGTCATGATTTTTAAATCGACACACTGTTGGGCTTTTTCGGGTGTGGCTCCCAGTGTATCCGCTAATGCTTGCCACTCTGGTGGCGCATAACCGATTTCCCACGATTTGACAATTTCGCCGCTAAGTCCACGATCTTTTAAATAATCAATGACTTTGCTTGAGTTGGCGTGATGTTTGAGCTGATGCTGAAAAAATTTGGCTGCTTTTTCCATTAACTCATAATCATTTTCACGTTGTTGTTTTTTTTCTTGTGAAGCTTGTGGATTAAAGGGAGTATTGGTTTGTTCACGAGGCACATCAAGAGAGTGATGGGCGGCAAGTTCTTCAATCGCTTCGACAAACTCTAACCGATCAAACTCCATAATAAAAGACAATGCATTGCCGTGTTCACCACAACCAAAACAGTGATAAAACTGTTTTTCAGCAGATACGGTGAAAGACGGGGATTTTTCATTATGAAAAGGGCAGCAGGCTTGATAATTCTTACCTGCTTTTTTTAGTTTGACGCGGCTATCAACGATATCCACGATATCGGTACGTGCGATTAAATCGTCAATGAAATCTCGAGGGATCCTGCCTGCCATGATATCTGGGTTAGCCTAATTTTGCTTTAATCAATCCGCTGACTTTACCCATATCTGCACGTCCTTGCAGTTGTGGTTTTAATAATCCCATTACCTTACCCATATCTTGCATGCCAGCTGCACCTGTGTCGCTAATCGCGGTAGCAATTAATGTGTCAATTTCTTCTGGCGTTAGTGGTTGAGGTAAAAAACTTTCTAAGATGACGATTTCTTCTAATTCTTTATCTGCTAAATCAAGACGGTCAGCATCAGCAAATTGTTGGGCTGCATCCTTACGCTGTTTGACCATTTTGGTCACAATCGCTAATACATCACCTTCAGTTAATTCAATACGCTCATCTATTTCACGTTGTTTAACTGCAGCTAAAGTCATGCGGATGGTTCCAAGACGTAATTTGTCTTTGGCGCGCATCGCGTCTTTTTGTGCTTCTTTGAGCGTTTCTAGTAAAGTCATGATTTATCCTTATAAAAAACACTGATAGCGTTGATTGATCTTCATATTTTCCTTTCAAGCATAACTGAAGAAAAGACATAAGTGTTCAGATTAACAGAGTATCAGATTGAAAAATAGCCATTGCACAAACTAAAAAGGCAACCTAATTGGCTGCCTTAATACATCTATTCCTATTGACTAGGAATATTTACTAAAAATTGCTTAGTAAAGTTTAACGCGACGTGCGTTTTCGCGAGAAAGCTTCTTCAAATGACGCTTTTTAGCGGCTGCTTTCTTACGCTTACGTTCCCAAGTTGGCTTTTCAAAGAATTCGCGCTTACGAACTTCTGATAATACACCCGCTTTTTCACATGAACGTTTGAAACGACGAAGAGCTACGTCAAACGGTTCGTTCTCTCTAACTTTAACGATAGGCATTTAAATGTAAACCTCAAAAATTATGAATCTTCAGAGCGAGTTTTATAGCGGCGATGTACTTATGTTCGAATCGATACCATTCGAACTTTCTATCACCAGAAAAGTCACTCTGGCTAAAAATGGTGCGTAATAGTAAACATGTTAGCAACGCTTGTAAAGTACAAATTCAAGATAGGTGCTAATTTTTTGACCAAGGTCTAGTCATTATCTGATGATATGGGTAAACTCTTTCACATATTTGGCACATAACCCATAAGTACACTCATTATTATGCGCATATTAGGCTTTGAAACTTCGTGTGATGAAACTGGCATTGCAGTTTATGATGATAAACTTGGTTTATTATCTCACCAACTTTATTCTCAAGTAAAACTTCATGCTGATTATGGTGGTGTCGTCCCGGAATTAGCATCACGTGATCACGTTCGCAAAATTATTCCGTTGATTCAACGCGCGCTTAAAGACGCTGATACCTCAGCCGATGATTTAGATGGAATAGCTTACACGAAAGGCCCTGGTTTAATAGGAGCGCTCTTAGTTGGATCATCGGTGGCCCGAAGTTTAGCCTTTGCTTGGGATAAACCGCTAGTGGGCGTGCATCATATGGAAGGCCATTTACTTGCCCCAATGTTAGATGAGGGAAATACGCCTGAATTTCCGTTTATTGCGTTATTAGTCTCTGGTGGTCATAGTATGATTGTCGATGTTAAAGGTATTGGCGAATATCAGGTACTAGGTGAATCCATTGATGACGCCGCGGGAGAAGCGTTTGATAAAACGGCTAAATTACTTGGTTTAGATTATCCTGGTGGTCCATTACTAGCGAAGTTGGCTGCAAAGGGTGAGCCTGGTCATTATCAATTTCCTCGTCCCATGACCAATAAACCCGGTTTAGATTTATCCTTTAGCGGTTTAAAAACCTTTGCAGCAAATACGATCCGTGCGGCTGATAATGATGAACAGACGCATGCAAATATTGCGTATGCCTTCCAAGAAGCCGTGGTGGACACATTATTAATAAAATGCAAACGCGCATTAAAACAGACCGGTTATTCACGTGTGGTGATTGCGGGTGGAGTAAGTGCAAACACGCATTTACGTGAAGTATTTGAAGCTAAAATTGGACCAAATGGTAAAAATGTCTTTTATCCGTCCTTGGCTTTTTGTACGGATAATGGGGCGATGATCGCATATGCTGGCATGGAACGTTTGAAGGCACAGCAATTCGATGGTTATGATGAACAAGTTAAACCGCGCTGGCCGCTGGATTCACTGCCACCGCTATAAGTATTATACTTTGGGTTCGCTCCCTTGCAGTAATCTTGTGATATTGTGCTGGTGTCGCCATATAATAAGTAGTGCGAGCATACTGACCGCTAGAGTATATTTAGGATTGAAAAAGTAAGTAGCTAATGGCGCAATACCGACAGTGACCAATGCTGCAAGGGAAGAATATCGAAATAATCGATAAGTTATTATCCACACCATGGTTAACGTGACAATAATATTAAATCCCAAAGGCATTAAACAGCCAAAGGCCGTGGCTACCCCTTTGCCTCCTGAAAAATGATAGAAAATAGGGTACATGTGACCTAAACATACGGCAATTGCCACGATACCTAACCAGGCATCGCTGAGTCCTAACTCATGAGCACTATAAACGGCAATACTGCCTTTTAATAAGTCCAAGACTAAAACAATGATAGCTGGTATTTTCCCACCAATACGAAAGACGTTTGTCGCACCGGGATTAGCTGAACCGGTCGAACGAGGGTCGGGTAATTGAAACACTTTTGCAATAAAGACGGCACTGGTACAAGAGCCAAGAACATAAGCCGCTAAAATCGTCAGCATTATTGTGATTTCCATGTACTTCCCCCCTCCATTCACGCTACACTATGGTCAATTTACTAAATAAAGTCATGTTTGACTAGCTATTATCTATCGGCCCCAACTTATGACATCTTCTTTACCCCACACCGACCGAGTCTTGATTCGTAACTTACAATTAGATGTACTCATCGGTGTGTATGATTTTGAACGAGAAGCCCCTCAACGGGTAATTTTCGAAGTTGATTTACATACTAATAATCGTCCAGCAGGTTTAAGTGATAATGTGCAAGACGCGGTGGATTATGCGAGTGTGACTCAATTAATTACTGATATCAGTCAGCAAAGTGAATATCAGTTGTTAGAAGCCCTTGCCGAGCATGTTGCCCGAGCGGTGTTAGATAATTTTGTAAAAGTGTCAGCCATTGACGTGACTATTCATAAGCCGGATATCATGCCTAATGATGTTAAAGTGGCTGTTGCGATCACACGATATCGTGAGAATGGTGAGAAATAGTATGAGTCAGCATCATATTTTAATCAGTTTAGGATCTAACGTCGATCGCGTATATTATACTCAAGCGGGGATTACCGCACTCACTGAGCGCTTAACGGATATCCATTTATCTAGTACCTATGAAAGTGAAGCTGTGGGTTTTTCTGGCGCGGCGTTTTATAACCTCGTAATGAGCGCTTACACTGATATGAGTATTGCTGAGGTGGTGCGATTTTTTAAAGATATTGAACATAAAAATGGCCGCACGCGTGCCGATATTAAATTTGCACCTCGGACTTTGGACATTGATTTATTGACCTACGATGATGTGGTATGTGTGGAACCAGTAGTATTACCGCGCCCGGAAATCGAGTATCATGCGTTTGTGTTAGCACCCTTAGCGGAATTATTACCGAATAAGTTACACCCCAGTACACAAATGAGTTATGCACAAATGTGGGCTGAATTTGATCAGCCAGAACAAAAATTATGGACAATCGATATTACATGGAGTTAGTCATAGTATGACCTTTTTTGAAATTGTGATCTTAGCTATCATTCAAGGGATCACTGAGTTCTTACCGATCTCATCTTCCGCACACCTTATTTTACCTGAAGCGTTACTTGGCTGGGACAGTCAAGGTCTTGCTTTTGACGTGGCTGTTCATGTCGGCAGCTTACTTGCGGTAATTATTTATTTTCGTCATGACATTATCAATATGACCATTGACTGGTGTCGTTTTGGGTTTACTCGTCAACAAACTACTAATAGTAAGCTGGCATGGTTTGTGGTGCTAGCAACTATCCCTGCGATTATTATTGGATTCACGTTTAAGTCGTTTATTGAAGTATATGCACGTTCAGGTGCGGTCATCGCTTTTACCACTATCGTGTTTGGTTTGTTGTTATGGTATGCCGATGCTAAAGCTAAATGTGTCAAAGTCGTCGATAATATGACGTGGAAACACAGTTTAATTATCGGATTATCCCAAGCCATCGCGCTTATTCCTGGCACATCTCGTTCGGGGATCACGATGACCACGGGGTTGTTATTGGGTTATGATCGTGAAAGTAGTGCCCGCTTTTCATTTTTACTGTCTATTCCTGTCATTTTAGGTGCCGGCCTGTTAGCGACGCTAGATTTAGTCGCTGAACCGAACGCGGTGGATTGGTCTGCATTGGCTTATGGTGCGTTATTTTCTTTTGTGTCAGCTTATATTTGTATCTCATTGTTTTTAACATGGATTAATCGTATTGGGATGTTCCCGTTTGTTATATATCGATTATTGTTAGGTGCCGTGCTGATTTTCTTTATTTACATTTAATTATCGCTAGGAGTCATCCGATGAGTGAAACCATTTTTAATAAAATTATAGATAAATCGATCCCTGCCGATATCTTATATGAAGATGACGACGTGTTAGCCTTTCGCGATATTAATCCTCAAGCACCGTTGCATTTTTTAGTGATCCCTAAAAAACAGATTGCGACCATCAACGATATTACGCCTGATGATTATACAATAGTAGGGAAATTATCTGGCATAGCCGCACTGATAGTGGCTGAACATGGCGAAGCTGATAAAGGGTTTCGAACCGTTATGAATTGTAATGAATATGGCGGACAGACGGTATACCACATTCATTTACATGTATTAGCGGGTAAACCACTAGGTTGGCCACCCTACCAAGAACGATTAAAATAAGTACTTAATTATATAAAGATGTGCGTTGACTCATCAAGGAAAGAAGAAAGGAAAGAAGAGATACACGGATGCAACGATTATTGAAGTATTTTAAAGGTTATATTCAACGAGGATTTCGTGAATGTAATGATAATGAGCCCCAAGCGCAAACATTGAATGTCACTATTTTAGTGATTGGATTTTGTGGGATGTTTGCGGGTTTGATGAATCTGATATTCTCTCCAGAAAGCTTTGCTTTTATTGGTCCTAGTTTAATATTCCTTACGTTGATTTTAGAACAATTTAGATACCGTTTAACCATCAAAATGGTTGGTGGATTTTATATTATTGCTATTAATTTGGCCTTGCTGTTTCGCTTATACAATGGTGGAGGTGGCATAGACTGGGTATTGCTAGCTCTAGCATCAGGGTTTTTAATATCTATTATATTTACATGGCGCTGGCTGCTTAGTTATTATATTGCTGTCTATTTATCACTATTTTTATTGCATGATTTCAATATTAGTAATAAAAATATGTATATCGATCTGCAAGTGTTAATAGCTGCAGCTGGGATTGGACTTCTTACACTTTTTTACAATTCAAGACTACAAGAATTAAGAAACCAAGCAGAACGACAAACGCAAGATCTTAAACGTTTTCTTGCCAGTTTTAGTCATGAATTACGATCGCCTTTACAGTCTATTATCGGTACACACGACATTATCAAAGAAAAGATTATCCCTGAGCACGAAAACTATTTATTATCGGCGCAAAGACAGTCAAATTACTTGTTACGCACGATCAATGATATTTTAACCTTTTCTAAATCTGAGCAGGAGATTGATGGATTAAGATTACAGCCTACTAGTGTAGTGGCGTTATTAGAATCAGAATACAAGGAAGCTCAACTAAATATAGGCGATAAACCGATCACCCTTGAATTATCTATTGATGAAAATATACCATCTTGGGTGAATACTGATAGTGATAGGCTTCACCAAATCATTCAAAACTTGTTATCAAACGCAATAAAATATACCGACACTGGTACGATCCACTTATCGGCAGAGCATAAGTTGGACTCTACAGGCCTACATAATGTAACTTTTATAATCAGTGACACAGGGCAAGGAATGACGCGAGAGCAATTGACTCATGTTGCCAACGCGTTTTATCAAACCAGTTATATTAATCATGGTACTGGGTTGGGCTTATATATTTGTGAAAATTTATTGCGAGCATTTGGGAGTCAGTTACATATACAGTCAACGTTAGGGTCGGGTTCGACGTTTTCATTTGAAATCTCATTCATGACGCCATTAGAGGAGGTCAATGAGCTTTTGCAAACGGACACTGATTTGTCATTATTAACTGCTCATATTGATACAGTGGTCATAGTAGATGATAGTGAAATTAATATTGCAATATTAACTGAGCAACTCAAGATGTGTAATGTTAATGTGATTTCGTTTTTGTCGGGTAAAGCATGTATTGATTTTTGTCAAACAAATGACGCATTTGATGTGATCTTAATGGATATGATGATGCCTAATATGAGCGGTATAGATGCATCAAGAGCGCTTCGAGAAATGGGTATAAGTCAACCTATCATCGCTATATCTGCCGCTAATGAGCAATTCAAGGTTAAATTTACTGACGTAGTCAATAATCTAACCTTGATACAAGACGAACTAAATAAACCTTTTACAGCTCTTAGCATATCAAAATCGCTTAATGCTGTATGCCAATAATCTAATTGAAAGGGCTCCTAGGAAGCCCTTTCATTCTTAGTCTTTGTTTAGCTCTAACACTTCCGTTAAATAATCGGCTAACGCGACGAGTTCTGCTGACATCAAAACAAAATCAGCATCCAAACGAGCTGCTTGCTGGTCTTTGGGGATATCTTGATTTTCTTCTTTTAATGAATCGGCATATTTAATACGTTTAATTGATCCATCGCTTTCGATCATACATGTCAGTTGTTCATTAAAATCAATCCCTAATTTCTCCACCCATTTACCCGCATCGATATGACGCAAGACTTCTTCGGCTTGTAAATCTTGGTTTTTACAACGCGCGACAGCAGCTTCATCATCATGGGCTTTGAGTTCAATATCGGTTAATAATTGAATCTGTTCTGGTGGATTTGCGGTGACCCAATTAGTTAAATACGTTTGGATCCCTGAGCGACATAAAGGCACAACAGGTAAAGAGCCAAGTGCTTTACGCAACATCGCCAAAAAGGTTTCCGCTTTACCATCGGCAGAAGCATCGACAATAACCAGCTTATGCTTAGGACAAATATACCCGTGAGAATAAGAGTTTTTAGTAAAGGCTTGGGGTAATAAACGTGCGACGATCTCTTGTTTTAGATCTTGTTGGGCTTTTTTACCGACGGGACTGCCCGTTTCTTGTTCTATTTGGGTTACTTTTTCGGCTAATTCTGCATTGATCACCGCAGCAGGCAAGATGCGCTCTTGTTTTTTTAATGTGAATAAATAACGGCCATTTGCTTGATGAAATAACTGAGATGAATCAGGTAACGGTGCTGCAAACCCCATTGTAGCAAGTTCTTGAGATCCACAAGGGCGGAATGTGACAGTTTCAAGACAATCCTGTAAATTATCATCAGTAAAAGAAAGTGGTTGGGTAAGTTGATACATTTTAGCGTTTTTAAACCACATAATGTAATCTCCAAAGGGGGTCGAAAAAAGGATGCGCAGAGTATCAATAATTAGCGTTGATGACAATTATACAAATTAATTTACAAATATGACGAGGGATTAATAAAACTGTCATAGAAAAAGTGAATAATTATCTTATATGAATAATGTAGTAATTTTAAATTAGGAAAAACCATGTCTCGTTCAATCTTGTTAGTTGAAGATGAAGCCCCAATCAGGGAAATGATCAAAATAATCTTAGAACAAGCAGGTTTCACCGTCAACGAAGCCGAAGACTTTGATATTGCACTGGAAAAAATGGTCGAACCGTATCCTGATCTGGTGTTATTAGATTGGATGTTACCTGGTGGCAGTGGTGTACAGTTAGCGCGTAAATTTAAAGAACATGAGTTCACCCGAGAGATTCCGGTTATATTGTTGACAGCGCGTGGAGAAGAAGATGATAAAATCAGAGGCTTAGATGCCGGTGCGGATGACTATATTACTAAACCTTTCTCTCCCAAAGAGCTCGTTGCGCGCATTAAGGCAGTCATGCGACGTGTGACACCTACAGCGAAAGAAGAACCTATTCATTTTTCGGGTTTGGTATTAGATCCTATTTCTCATCGAGTTACTGCCAATGGTGTCAGTATTGAAATGGGCCCTACTGAATTTAAATTATTACACTTTTTTATGTCCCATGCGGAGCGTGTGTACTCACGTGAACAGCTCCTGGATAATGTCTGGGGGACCAATGTCTATGTAGAGGATCGGACTGTCGATGTACATATTAGACGACTACGTAAGGCTTTAGAGTCGCAAGGACATGATGCTATGATCCAAACGGTGCGTGGTGCTGGCTACCGTTTCTCTGTTAAATAATGATTTAAGGCTATTTAGTTTATGTATTATCCATTTACATGGTCAAAAAATATATCTCAGCTTATCGTGCTGATCATACTTGCACTGATACTGGGTATGTTGTTGGATAATTACATGTTTGGTGTAACGCTTTCGACATTGGTCATGCTGGGATTTAATTTATATCAATTATATAAATTAAATCAATGGATCCGGCAAAGTAAAAAACTATCTCCTCCAAAAGTACATGGCGTATGGGAATATATCTACGAGGGTATATATCAATTACAACGCCGCCAGCGTGGCAAACGCAAAGAGTTAGGAGAATTAGTTAAGCGATTTCGCAAAGGGGCTGAGGCGCTGCCAGATTCGGTAGTGATTATTGATAATGATGCCACGATATTATGGTGTAATCGACTGGCTAGGTTTGAATTAGGCATAAAATGGCCTGATGATATGGGGATGCGAATAGATAATTTATTACGTCATCCAGAGTTTGTTGAGTATTTCCAAGCCGGAGATTTTACTTATCCGATTGAAGTCCCGTCCCCAGCAAACCCAAGAAAAACCAATGAATATCGGATAATGCCATATGGAGACGATAATTTATTGTTGATCTCCCGAGATATTACACGTGTTTCACAATTGGAAGATATGCGTCGAGATTTTGTGGCGAATGTTTCTCATGAGATGCGTACCCCTTTAACTGTCATTAGTGGATATTTAGAAATGCTACCGATGACGATGTTGAATGATGATCCACTCGCATATAAAGCCATTTATGAAATGAGCACCCAAACTCGACGGATGCAAAATCTCATTGAAGATTTATTGGTGTTATCGCGTATTGAGTCAAGCTCAGAGCGTATTTATGAAAATATTGTCGATATGCCTCGTATGTTTCAACAAATCAATATGGAAGCAGAGCGGCTAAATAAAGATAAACGTCATGTTATTCAATTTCATATTGAAGCGGGTTTGAATGTTTATGGTGTGGAAAGTGAACTTCGCTCTGCGTGTTCCAATCTTATATTTAATGCGATTCGTTATACACCGGATGAAGGACAAATTGATGTGTATTGGTCGAAGTCTGGTGCTGATGCGCAGTTTCGTGTTGTAGATAATGGTGACGGTATTGATGAAAAGCACTTGTTACGTCTCACCGAACGATTTTACCGTGTAGACAAAGCTCGCTCGCGTGATACGGGCGGTTCTGGATTAGGGTTGTCGATTGTCAAACATGTCTTAAACCATCACAATACTTTCTTGGAAGTGAAAAGTAAGGTTGGACAAGGAGCTGAATTTTCGTTTATCTTAAGTAATGATTTGATCCCATCGGATAGTCCTTATAAAAATAATGAGAATTTACCTCGCGACTAAGACCATTTTAATAGGTCTAATGTTTAATTTGTCATACGTATCTTTAACGCATGCTAATCAGGAACTGACGCCTGGTGTTGTGGGTAGTATTACATCTATTGGTTCAGAAACATTATCGAGTTTAATGACAGAATGGGCGACTGAATTCAATCGCTTATATCCACAGGCTAAAATTCAAATCCAAACGACAGGCTCCTCTGCGGCTCCAATTGCGATTACCGCAGGAACCGCTTCACTTGGACCAATGTCACGGCCACTTAAGCCATCAGAGCGCCAGTCGTTTATTAACCGTTTTGGATATGAACCTACTATGGTCACGGTAGCAATTGATGCAATAGGTGTGTTTGTTCAGGAGAGTAACCCTCTCCAAAGTCTAAGCGTGGATCAACTAGATCGTTTGTTTAGTGCCACGCGTTATTGCACATTCGGACAGCTAATTAATTATTGGCATGAATTATTAGATGACAGTGAATACTCATTATCTGATTTTGCAAAGTTCCCCGAATTTCCAGTTCAGTTATTTGGCAGGAACTCTGCTTCTGGTACTTATAGCTACTTTAAACAAAAAGCACTGTGTCATGGTGATTATCGTAACACAGTTAAGCAGCTATCTAGTTCTGCCTCGATTATTCATACAGTTGCCAATCGAATGGGGGGGATAGGGTATGCCTCTTTAGGTTCTACCATTCCTGGCGTTAAAGCATTATCTATCGCTAATGGTGGTAAAGAAGTGGAAGTGAATGCTAAAACCGTCCAATCAGGACAATACCCATTAGCTCGACAACTGTATTTACTTGTAAACCAGTCACCAGATAAATCGCTTGCACCGGGCGTTGCTCAGTTTTTGCGTTATATTTTATCACAGCAAGGACAATACATTGTACGTCAATTGGGATACTTTCCGATATCATCAAATCAGCAGCAAGCGCAGTTAAACAACTTGTTTCAAACATCAGGGTAGATACTAGAGTCAGCACGAACTGAATATATGTGAACGTCATATTATTTTAATAAAACTATCATTAAATTGTAATACGTTTCTTTTATGATAAGTACATGTTTTTAAAGAGGTATATTCCACATGCAAATGTAATGTTTTTGTCATAAATACACAAAACTTTAATATTTGTGTCATAAATAACTCAAATTGTAATATTTCTGTCATAAAGGCATTTTACTATATGCTCAGATTTTAAAAATATTCAATTCGAGGGAATTATGTCTATTAACACAACATCTAAAACATTATTAGCAACCACTATTGGTTTACTCCTTGCTTCAGCACCTGCTGTTGCAGGTAATGTAACGACTGATGGCGCGGACATTAAAATTAACACTAAGGGCGGTTTTTCAGTGAAAACCACTGATGGGGATTTTGCATTCCAACTTGGTGGACGTATTATGTGGGACTATAATAATGCGCAATTAAATGGGGTTACTGACGAAGATACCTTGAGTATTCGCCGAGCACGTATTTATGCTAAAGGTAGCATTGGTGATGACTGGTCTTATAAAGCCCAGTTTAATGTGGGTAATGGCAATGGCGGTACACCAGAAGATTTATATATTTCTTACGGTGGTTGGGGCAAAGCCGCTAAGCTGACTGTCGGTAAACAAAAAGTCGCATTTGGTTTAGAAGAGATGACTAGCTCAAAAGATATTACTGCTTTAGAGCGTTCAGGTATTACTGAGCAGTATGCAGTTGGTCGCCAAAACGCGGTAAAATTAAATGGTGCGGTAGGCAACACTTTTTATTCAGTATCGGCATTTGAAGATAGTAGTGCCGGTGATGATGACTTTGGTTTTGGTGCGCGAGTAGCTCATTTACCAATCAAAAACGATGATATGTTAGTGCACGTAGGTGCCGGTTATGTACAACGAGGTGGTGATCGACAAGTTGTTGGTCTAGAATTAGCAGCAAATGTTGGTTCATTCCACATCCAATCTGAGTACTTTGACGAAGAGCAAGGTGCGACAGACCGTGATGGTTACTACATCCAAGCGGGTTATATTTTAACGGGTGAAACTCGTCCTTATAAAGGCGGTAAGTTTGGTCGTGTTAAACCAAGTAACAGCACTGGTGCTTGGGAAGTGTTCGCTAGAATGGAAGAAGGCGACGGCAACCACAGTGATATTGAGTTAGGTCGTGTTGATGCGAGTGCCTACTCTGTAGGGGTGAATTGGTACGTAGCCAATAACGTGAAACTAGGTGTGAACTACTCAGACGGTGAGAGCAATGAAGCCGGTAGTGACGACCAAGGTAAAGAGTTTAGAGTTCGTTTACAGTTAACTTACTAACAGCGAATGAATTTGACCGATGGCATGGTGCTTTGTCACCTTCCATCAATACATAATGAAATTGACAAACAAAGGTGATCCAATGTTTTACAGAAAATTAATGGCATTAAGCTTAGCGGCAGTGGCAACAACATCAATGGCTGCTGGTCGAGATACAATTTCAGTGGTGGGTTCATCAACTGTCTATCCGTTCTCCACTGTTGTGGCTGAGCGTTTTGGTAAAGCAACTGATTTTGCGACTCCAAAGATTGAATCAACCGGTACCGGCGGCGGTATGAAGTTATTTTGTGCAGGTGTGGGTGTGGATACGCCTGATATGTCAAATGCGTCACGTCGTATTAAAGCGTCAGAGCTTGAGATGTGTAAAGCTAATGGCGTTGATGAGGTGGTTGAAGTATTAGTTGGGTATGACGGCATTGTATTCTCTAATGCTATCGGCGCTCCCAATATCTCTATTAGCTTACAAGAAATTTTCTTAGCTTTAGCTAAAGAAATCCCTAATCCAGATGGTTCAGCGACCTTAATTGAAAACCCATATAACAATTGGAATGAAGTGAATCCTTCATTACCTGATATGAAGATTTCGGTATATGGACCACCGCCAACATCAGGTACGCGTGATGCGTTTGCTGAATTAGCCTTAGAAGGTGGTTGTAAAACATACAGCTGGATCAAGGCATTGAAAAAAGCGGATAAAAATCGTTATAAGAGTATTTGTCATTCTGTCCGTGAAGACGGTGCGTATATTGAAACCGGTGAAAATGATAACTTAATTGTACAAAAATTGACTACAAACCCTAAAGCGTTTGGGATTTTTGGATTTAGTTTCTTAGATCAAAATTCAGATACCTTACAAGGCTCAAAGGTGAGTGGCGCGTATCCAACGTTTGAAGATATCGCTGACGGTGCGTACCCAATTTCTCGTCCGTTATATTTTTATGTGAAAAAAGCGCATGTTGGTAAAGTACCAGGTATAATGGAGTTTCTGGAAGAGTTTACCAGTGAAGACGCCATTGGTGATGAAGGTTACACGACTGACAAAGGTCTCATTCCGCTAAGCTATGAAAAGTTAGAAGAAATGAGAAAATCAGTGATGTCACTTCAAAGCGTTTCATTGTAAAATACCATCCACATTGTTGGTGTATGACGAGATAGTGGTAAACACTATCTCGTCATTTGTTTTTAAGCTAAGGAATAATTCATGACCACTGCGAACTTAGTCTTTATCGTGATGTTAATTGCATTGGCCAGTTACTGGTTGGGCATTCAACGCTCAATAAAAGTTGCCGGTGGCAAGCAGCAAGTAAAAGACCTTGTTTCATTGCCCAGCCAATATGGACTGCTCACCGCGTTTTGGTGCGGTATTCCAGCAATCTTATTTTTGTTGCTCTGGTCTGCCATCGAAAGTAGCGTCATTGATTCACTTCTGATTGATAAAGTCGTATTAAGTGCTGATGGGCAAATCCAACAGAATATGGGATTGATCGTTAACAATGTAAAATTGCTTGCAGAAAAGATCACCTTATCAGAAGACATCTCGAGCGCGACTGATATTCAGTTACAAAATGCTCAATTTTTCATCGCATTAAATGAAAAAGCGACATGGTTAAAAACATTATTAACCTTGGTCATTGCGGTCGGTTGTGTTTCTACTATATTAGCTAAAATAAAACACAGTTTTCACGCGCGCAATAACCTAGAGCGTATCGTCAGCGGTCTTTTATTTACTTGTTCTGGCATCGCATTATTGACGACCATCGGTATCGTGATGTCGGTGTTATTTGAATCGATTTCGTTTTTCTCACAAGTTCCGATTACTGAATTCCTGTTTGGTACTCAGTGGAGTCCACAAATTGCGATGCGAGCTGACCAAGTTGGTGGTTCTGGTGCTTTTGGAGCCATTCCATTATTCGTCGGTACGATATTAATCAGTACGATTGCGATGTGTTTAGCGATTCCTGTCGGCTTAATGATAGCGATATATTTATCTCAATATGCGACTAAGCGTATCCGTTCTATTGCCAAGCCGATGCTAGAAGTATTAGCCGGTGTGCCTACCGTTGTATACGGATTCTTTGCCGCGCTTACCGTCGCCCCATTAATTCGTGATTTTGGTTTACTCATTGATTTACCTATTGCTGCTGAGAGCGCATTAGCCGCCGGTCTAGTCATGGGTATTATGATTATTCCTTTTGTATCTTCATTATCTGAAGATGCCATGACGGCCGTGCCAGTCGCATTGAAAGAAGGTTCATTAGGCATGGGTGCTACGCACTCTGAGACCATTAAGAAAGTCATTTTACCGGCAGCTATTCCCGGTATCGTTGGTGCGATTTTGTTAGCGGTGTCACGGGCTATCGGTGAAACGATGATCGTGGTAATGGCGGCAGGATTAGCGGCTAACTTAACCTTTAATCCAATAGAATCAGTGACCACGGTGACTGTACAAATTGTATCGCTGTTAAAAGGTGACCAAGAATTTGATAGTGCTAAAACGTTAGCGGCCTTTGCATTAGGTCTGATGTTATTTATCACTACACTGGCATTAAACATAGCCGCGTTAAAAATAGTTCGTAAGTATCGAGAGCAATATGACTAAAGCAGTGAATGAGTCACTTCCGACATCGGCAGTGACAGAAAAAATCAAATTAGGCTTAAAAAAACGTCATCGCAGTGAAATGATGTTTAAAACAACGGGTTTAGCGGCCGTGTTGTTAGGTTTTATGTTAGTGTTTGTACTGTTATTTGATATCACCAGCAAAGCATTACCGGCATTTCACCAGCACTGGGTGCAACTTGAAGTTGATTATTCGGCCAGTAACCTTCGTTATTCAGAAGGCGACTCTCTTGAAAATCTTCGCTACCGCAGTACGTTAAGAAAGGCTATAGCCAATCAGTTTCCTGATGTGAAGTCACGCCGTGATAAGCGTCAACTCAATGGTTTATATTCTAGTAATGCAGAATTCGCAATTAAAGATTTCTTAATCGCTAATCCTCAAGCCTTAAACACGGTTCAAAACGTATGGGTTAGAGTGGACGATGATGTTGATATTTATCTTAAAGAAACGACATCCCTAGGTGAGCCATTAATCCGTATTGATGAAAAAGAAGCACAGTGGATCAAATCATTGGTCGAGGCTGGACAAATCGATAAGCGCTTTAATATCCAGTTTTTCACTAGCAGTGATTCGCGTGAGCCTGAACTTGCTGGTGTTCGCGGAGCATTAACGGGTACGATGCTGACAATGCTAGTCACTTTAGTCTTGTCTTTTCCGCTAGGCGTTGCGGCAGCCTTATATTTAGAGGAGTTTGCGCCTAAGAATAAGTGGACCGATATGATTGAAGTGAACATTAATAACTTAGCCGCAGTACCGTCGATCATCTTTGGTCTGTTGGGTCTAGCGGTGATTATTAATTTATTTGGTTTACCGCGTTCAGCACCATTGGTGGGCGGGATCGTGTTAACCCTAATGACACTGCCCACTATCATCATCGCGAGTCGAGCATCGATCAAAGCCGTACCACCGTCAATACGAGAAGCGGCTACTGGTTTAGGGGCTTCGAAAATACAAACCACCTTCAGTCACGTGTTACCTATGGCGATGCCGGGTATCTTAACTGGTACGATTATTGGTATGGCCCAAGCGTTAGGTGAAACGGCGCCATTGTTGATGATTGGTATGGTGGCGTTTATTGTTGATGTACCTGCTTCTATTACGGATGCATCAACAGTAATGCCGGTACAAATATTCTTATGGGCAGATAGTCCAGAGCGTGGCTTCTTAGCTAAAACATCTGCTGCAATACTTGTGTTATTGGGCTTTTTATTTTTAATGAATGCTTCGGCGGCGTATTTACGACGTCGTTTTGAATCAAAATAGGACAAATCATGGTTGATATTATTTCTGCTAAAAGTCTCGGATCTAACGATATTAAAATCGATGGGGCAGTAGGCGAACCATTTTGTGATGACGCTAAAATGTCTATGCGTAATGTTGATGTATTTTACGGTGATAACCAAGCGATACATGACGTCAGTTTTGATCTTGAAAAAAACCAAGTGACTGCACTTATCGGTCCATCGGGTTGTGGTAAATCAACATTTCTACGTTGCTTAAACCGTATGAATGATTTGATCCCTATCTGTAATGTGAAAGGCTCATTACAACTCGATGGTGAAGAAATCTATGGGAAGCAAATGGATCCTGTATTGCTAAGAGCGCGAGTGGGTATGGTGTTTCAAAAGCCTAATCCCTTCCCTAAGTCGATATACGAAAATGTCGCATACGGTCCTAAGATCCATGGTTTGGCAACAGACAAATCTGAATTAGATGAAATCGTAGAAACAAGCTTACGTAAAGCAGGTTTGTTTAATGAGGTTAAAGATCGATTAGATCAACCCGGTACCGGCTTGTCAGGTGGTCAACAGCAACGCTTATGTATCGCTCGGACTATTGCGGTAAGTCCAGAAGTCATTCTAATGGATGAACCTGCTTCTGCATTGGATCCTATTGCAACAGCCGTCATTGAAGAATTGATCCACGAATTAAAAGAAAAATATACGATTGCTATAGTGACTCACTCCATGCAACAGGCTGCTCGAGTGTCACAAAAAACAGCATATTTCCACTTAGGCAAACTTGTGGAAATGGGGGATACTAAGCAGATATTTACCAATCCTCGTCATGAATTAACTGAAAATTATATATCTGGTCGTTTTGGCTAAGAGGGTTTGATAATGGAAAATGAATACCAACCAATTCAGCATATTTCCCAACAATTTGATGTTGAGTTAGAAAATGTAAAAAGCCAAGTGCTTAAGATGGGCGCATTGGTTAAAAAGCAAGTACGTGATGGTCTTACCGCATTATTAGACGGTGATGAAAAGCTCGCTAAAAAAGTCATTAAACGCGATAACAAGGTGAATGCGCTAGAAGTCAAAATTGATGAAGCGTGTACCAGTATTATTGCCATTCGACAGCCGGCTGCGACTGATCTACGTTTTGTACTAAGTTTAATTAAAACGATTACGGATTTCGAGCGTATTGGCGATGAAGCTGAAAAGCTTGCTGTTAGCACGCGTAACGTCAAAGAAAAGCATATTAGTGAACAAGAATATCAGTACCTTCGTTCAATGGGTGACATGGTCATTGAAATGTTAACCCAAACGCTAGAAGTGATTGAAACGTTAAACGTTGATCAAGCGCTAGAGGTGATTAAACAAGACCAGGCTGTTAACGATGAGTATGAGGAATTTCTTAACTTCCTCGTTAGCCGTATGAAAGACAAGCCCAAAACAATCAAGAGTGGATTATCGATTAGCTGGAGTGCTCGCGCGTTAGAAAGAATTGGCGACCATTTAGTTAATATTAATGAGTACTTAATCTACTTAGTGAATGGTAAAGATGTTAGACATATCGATTTAGAAGACCTCGAAGAAATTCTAAACGAAGAATAAGATCTAGCTTAATATGTGGTTTCGTCAATCACATTCATGAATTAAAAAAGCGCGATGATTTCATATCATTGCGCTTTTTTGTTTTTACCTTATTATTAAATGAATTTTGATCAGGGGGACGGCGCATGTCACTTCACCATTTTATTTGTTTACCATCATTACCTACACGTAGCTTACTGGGTCTTACCTGTCTAATAGGAGTTTTTATGAGTGGATGTTCGCCACAATCAACAGAGTCAATTACAGACGTAAACAGTGAGGTTGAAGTTGGAACACAGGTGCAGCGCCTTTATGATAATACGCAATATAATGCTCCATTTAAACGCATTCCCCAAATTGAGCAAGTTGCCCCCATCGCAAAGCGGATTGATCATATTGATACGCTTCATGGAATCAGTCGAGACGATCCGTATCATTGGCTAAAAGACCAAGGCTATCCTGTGATTGACGATCAGCCTGTGCTCGATTATTTAGTGGCTGAGAATGAGTATTATCAAGCGTTTCTTGAACCAAGAAGAGCGCTGGTGAATACCTTGTTTGAAGAGTTTAAAGGACGAATGGATGCGACGGATGTGTCTGTACCTTTTGTCAAAAATGGTTTTGAGTACCGATATGAATATAGTGAAGGTGCTGACTATAAAACCTTGATCCGTAAAGAGATAGTTAGTGGAGGTGAACAAGTCTATTTAGATTTACCCTCACTAGCCAAAGGTGAAGATTATTTCGTCTTAGGTGATTACGATATATCACCCGATAATCAGCACATTGTGTACACCATTGATACTGATGGTAGTGAACGATATGTCGCTTCCATCAAGGACTTAAAGACAGGGAAAGTACAACCTAACGTGTTAACCAATATTCGTGAAGATGTATTATATGTCAATGACGGTAAAGGCATTGTCTATGCTCAGTTGCATGAACAGCGCTGGGCGACCAAAGCTATTCATTACTACGATATTCTAAGTGGTAAGGACACCGTCTTATTGAGTGAGGATGACGAAGAATTTTCGTTAGATTTTTCCTTAACGTCGGACGAGCGATTTTTGGTGATTTATACCGGCAATAACGATATTACAGAAGCATTTACGGTACCAGTAAATGACGTGACTCAAGCGTTACAACCTATCGTCATGCGCGACCAGGCAATTAATGCACAAATTGACCATGCCAATGACCATTTCTATATATTAACCAATGACCAGCATGTGAATAATCGCTTAGCCAAAGTGGCATCAGCGAGTCCCGAATATATAAACTGGGAAACCGTAATTGCGGGAAGCGATACCCAATATTTAAAATCGCTGCAGACGTTTAATTTTGGGGTTGTGCTTCATCTGACGCGCAATGCTGTGGAGGCATTAGCGATTCAGCCATATGATAATTCTGAGATGTCGGATATTGAGTTTACAGAGACTATTTATGATGTCCGTCTAGATGTAAACCCTGAATTTATCTCTGATATCGTGCGCGTAAAGTATGAATCGATGGTGACACCAGCATCAATCATAGATGTAAATATACAAACCAAACAACACACCATTCGTAAACAGCAACGCATTCCTTCAGGATATAATCCAGACGAGTACATTACGACCCGTCTAATGGCACCGGCTCAAGATGGTGCTCTAATACCAGTATCGATTGTACATCACAAAGACTTTAAACCAGATGGAAAAGCCCCTGTATTACTTTATGCATACGGTGCTTATGGGGTGAGTATGTCACCGAACTTTTCCATTACCCGTTTAAGTATGCTCGATCGAGGTTTTGCTTATGCCATTGCCCACACGCGAGGTGGAGATGAAATGGGCTATCAGTGGTATTTAGATGGCAAGATGGATAAACGTCAAAACGCATTTAATGATTTTGTGGATGTGGCGAATTTCCTAGTAGACCAACGATACACGTCAGCAGGTAACATTTCTATCATGGGCGGCTCTGCCGGTGGGAAGATGATGGGGGCGGTGGTCACTATGACGCCTAACTTGTGGCGTTCCGTGTTATTGGCAGTACCCTTTGTAGATGTTTTAAATACTATGCTCGATGCAAGTTTACCATTAACACCGCCAGAGTGGAGCGAATGGGGTAATCCGATAACAGATAAAGTGGCATTTGAGCGTCTTTTGTCGTACTCCCCATATGACCAAATTGAAGCACGGGAATATCCCCCGATGATGGTAACCGGTGGGCTTAACGATCCTCGAGTGACTTATTGGGAGCCGGCTAAATGGACGGCGAAAATGCGCCATACTAAAACCGATGATAATTTATTAATCATGCGTATGAACATGAGTGCTGGTCATTATGCTAATTCAGGTCGTTATGGTCGATTATTGGATAAAGCCGAAGAGTTGGCATTTATATTGGCGGCCCATCAAATAGATTAAGCGATTGTCATATAAATGCGGATATTGAAGACAATAGTTAACTTGAAGCATCGTTGAAAGGGGGTTAGCCATGAAAAAACAGATAAAAAAATGGATAATCACATTCGGCGTGTATTAACCACCTTAGATGTTTCACTTAAACCTAATGTAAAAATAGTGGTTTATGACACAGAAGAAATGTGTGAACAAGAGCATCAGAACAACTGGGCGAAACGATTGGCAACATTATGACTAATAAATTCAATCCTAAAAAATTACACCATAGTAAGTGGACAGCAGTAAAACCTGTGAATAAAGAAAAGCACTTTTTGGTTTCAAAAGTGACGTTTGATGAGGAAGGGGATGTGGAATCCTGCGTGATTGAGGCGGTGATCTCCAACAATGCATACTCTATTGATTGGACTGAACTCAAAGATCCTAACAAGTGGTCCCAAGGTTGGCAGTATTAGTTTTAGCTAATCTTTTCTGTTTACCTGTTTTGAGGATAGAAATGTTGTTCTAAAATATCCATAAGCTCAGCCATATTAAAGGGTTTTCCAAGAACGGCATTAAATCCCATTTCTGCATACAGTTGTTGTTCGTGAGGAAGTACATTACCCGTTATTGCAATGATGGGTAAGTCTGGCAACTGTTTACGCAACAAATAAAACAATTCTGTTCCGTCCATATCAGGCATTTGTATATCAGTTAACACCACATCCACTTTATGTTCCGCGATAAATTCAAGCGCGGCTTTAGCCGACTCAACCGCGTTTACATGAGTCACTTGGTCAGCGATAGCATAGCTCATGAGCTCTCGATTAATCGGCTCGTCTTCTACAATCAATAGTTCTAAATCTAGTAATGTGCGTGTTGAAGCTATCGTTGTCGGTGTTTCCTCAGCCATACTATCTTGAAATTTGATGGGAACTGTCACAGTGAACGTTGTCCCTTTTCCCAAGGTAGATTGAATATCAAGGCGACCTTTCAGTAATGTGATTAAATTGTCACATAAAGCCATTCCAAGACCTGTACCTTGATACTTTTTACGAATAGACAAGTCAGCTTGTTTAAATGGTTCAAAAATATCAGCTATTGTAGATTCTGACATGCCAATACCGGTATCTGCGATAGCCATACTTAACTGCTCGGGGGTATGAGTAAATGTCATGGTAATCGCGCCATTTTCGGTAAACTTTAGCGCATTAGATAGGATGTTATGCAGTATTTGTATGAACAATTTTTCATCAGTATACAGCCATGAAGGTAACTCATTATATCCTATAATATTGAAATGTAAGGCTTTGGCCTGTGCAGCATGCTGGTGTAATTTTATCGCATCTAGTAGATTGTCTTTATTACTCCATTCTAGATTAACTTGCATGGCATTAATTGACGTTTGGTGATAATCCAACACATTATCTACAATAGATTTCAGGTGAGCTGTAGATTTTTGACCGGCTTTTATGAGTGGGCTATCTTCGTCTTTTTGATGTTGACCAAGCGAATAAAAAGCAAGATTAATTGCGTTTAGAGGAGTTCTTATTTCATGAGAAATATTGGCAAGAAGAATATCTTTTGCCTGATTAGCTTTTTCTGCGATCGTCGTTTTTTCACTAAGCAATTTGATGTATTTAAAGCGGCTTTTTATATATAACAATAAGATAAAGATAAGTATAACCAGCGCGCTTAGGGTAAAAATTTGAGCGTCTAGTTTCGTGTAATAATGTTCGCCAATAATTTGGTATTGTGTACTATAGGTATCAGGTTCGAGGTTATATTTTTCAATCGCATCAGCATGGTAAAGCGCAGTGGTGACGTTATGTTGTTGTGGCGAGACAGGGTCATTGTTTGCAAGTGTGGCGATGATGTCAGCAATTTTAATAGGATCGACAACTAACCCCCCAACCGTTTTATACACTTCTAAATCTAAATGATTTGCAAATAAGAAGAGAATCGGAATCGATTGTGCTTTTAACCAATTCAACGTGGCTAGTTCAGATTGGACTACTGGCGGGTTAGTTATTAGTGCGACCATGTCCTGGGTATTGACAGTCAACTCATTGATTTCTTCAAAAAAGCTCTGATAGTCGAGGTCATTCACACGAGCAATCGATGGAAACGAGTCTGTTACATCAATGTTGAGTTTAATTAAATCGCCTGTGTCTGTGCCAATGTTACCTATCAATAATAAATGCGTTCTTTGAGGGAAGAGAGTGGTGAGGTGACGAATATTCTCGATAACATTCACATCAGAGGGTATTAAAGTACCAGTGGTAGGCTGCCATGCTATATGTGTAAAGAAACGCTCAGCTTGGCTGAATAGTTCTGGGTGATCTTCTAGAAACCGAGCCGATGCAGAGCCTTGACTGATGACCTTATCAATAGGTGTGAACTCGTCGATACCTGCGGATAATAAGATAGCTGATTTATACAATTCTATGGATGTGCTCTTTGTATCCGGTTTTAATGTTGAATAAATAGTATCAACATACCCAACATGCACGTGTTCGGGAAGTTGCTTTTTTTGCAGTTCTTGTGCCAAAGAATGAGTAAAGGTGAGCGTCCCTGACCGTTCTAAAATGACTAGAGTATCAGCTTGTATCACTGAGCTAAAAAGTAAGAAGAACAAGGCAATTTGTAATTTGATCACTGCACTATCACAAAACATGAATTGAGATTCAATTTTACCTTGATATCTATTTTAAGTAAATTAACGACAAAATAATCTTTGTTGCGCTGTAAACAGTGGTTGTGGTTTTGCGTTTTACAAGACGTTGACCTCGTCAGTGGACTCGGTCAACGATTTTGATTTTTATGGAATTAACCAGCTTGATTACGAGCCTGTTCTTTTTTGGTTTTTGGTTTCATTTTACGTTTCATTTTCTTCTGCATTTTTTGTTTCATTACTTGCAGTTGTGCTTGTTGTTCATCATTAAACACTTGATTCATAGCATAACGATGCTGTGCTTTTTGTAGACCGATATTCACTGCTGTATCTTTAAAATTAGCCTGCAATTCATACCACTGAGCAACATCAAATTCATCGGCATGAATCAATTCCCGCTCAGCCTCCTTATGAGCCATCGCAGATGCTTTTAACGCACTCATTGCGGTGAGGTGTTGAGTATGAAGTATCTTTAATTCATCGATTTGCGTGTCAGTAGCCTCTACCCGTTTCGCCATGTTAAGTAAGCGCTTAAGTTGTTTAGCAGCACGGACCCCAGGTGTTTTATTCGCTCGTTTCAGTGCTCGTTTTTCAGCTAACTGAGCTTGTTGTGCTTCGGTCAACACCGAAAACATCGCATGTTTCGTTTCTGCCTGTGCCAATTTGCTTATTTGGCGATTCGCAATCTTACTTTCAATTAAGCTGCGCATCTGGGCTTCATCCCAAGCTGCTAGTTTGTTAGCTTGTTCCATTAACGCTTGGCCTTCTTCGCGTTCACCGCGATATAAGACCCGATTATTTTGTGCCTGTTTACGGATCGTATGGAGCTGTTCTTTTTGAGCCTCGGTTAAATCTAACCCTTTAAACATCGCTCGGACTGGATCATGTGATGACCCGCCATGAGGGCCTTTAGCGAGTGCTGATGATACCGTTAACGTCGTGAGTAACGGCACTGCAATCAACAAAGCAGAAAGGTGTTTTAATGAGAAGCGCGATTTTACAGTCGATATAGGGGTAATATTTGACATAGTAATGTCCTTGTTTAGGTTAACAATCATTGACAACTAAATCATAGCAACCCCAATGCAAAGAAATGCCAAGGGAGTGTAAAGCTTTTGTAAAGATGGAGCCAAACAGATGCTAAGCGCTTAAAAATCAATATAATTCAATATCGCAGACGATGCAAAACACGCTATAGTCATTCTACAGAAAAATATACAGACAGAAGGAAAGGAAAGCTCCCCTATGCATAAATTGTTGATGATAGACGATGATATTGCGTTGACCGATATGCTCAAAGAATATTTGTCTGAGCATAGCCTAGATGTGTCTGTAGAAAATGACCCGATAGCAGGGATCGAAGTGTTAAGAAGTCATCATTATGATGTGTTGTTGCTTGACGTCATGATGCCAGAGCTTGATGGTTTTGAAGTGCTGCGTCAAATCCGTCAGTTCTCTTCTATTCCAGTGATTATGTTAACGGCAAAAGGCGATGATTTTGACCGGATTTTAGGGTTAGAGTTGGGCGCGGATGATTACTTGCCAAAACCATTTAATCAGCGAGAACTTGTGGCCAGGATTAAAGCATTAACTCGTCGCTATGTGGATCAATCACCTCAGTTTACTTCTGCTTCAGCGCCTGAAAAGCCGCACCTATTATCCTTGCATAATATTGTTATCGACATTCAACGCTTACAGGCGTCCATCAATCAACAGAATGTGGCGCTTACTGCGACTGAATTACACATGTTGCATTACTTAATGCTCAATGCGGGAAAAGTGATTACTAAAGACACATTAAGCCAAGCTATTTTGCATCGCCGGTTGAGCGCCTTTGATCGAAGCTTAGATATGCATGTGAGTAACATTCGTAAAAAACTTGCATTACATGGGGTGACTGACGTGATCAAAACCATGCGAGGTGTTGGTTATTTATGTCAAATTGAAGAGGTTCAAGCATGAGCCGGTTAGCCCGTTTGGATCCTCGTCAGCGCTTGTTCTCGAAAGTATTCATTTGGTTTTGGTTAGCGACGTTAGTCATGTTAGGCAGTGGGTTTCTGTTAACCCGAATGTTGCAGGTGGATGTGCAATTAGCTGCAGTTGATACAAACGAGTTGGCGCAGGCTAAAACCGTAGTACAACGTATTGAGCGGCGCTTGAATCAAGGTCTAGCTATTCAACAAGCCATTAATCGCAATGGCAGAGGTCGTATGTTAGTGATTGCTTTTGCTGATGAGCAGCGTGAACCTCGTTTAAGTTTCCCTCGTCCATTGATTCGTGATTGGCGCACGTTTAAGACCTTACAACATGAATCCCACATATGGAGTGTTCGGTTGCGTAACAGTGAGTTTGTCGGACCTTTTACAGTGACTCAAAATGATGACACCTATAAAATCTTTGTTGGGCGCTTATTACCACGTAGTGAAATCGACGATCCGCAGACAATTGCGCCAGTGATCATTGTTGTAGCATTATGTCTCAGTGCATTATTTTGTTTTGGTTTGGTGTGGAGTCTAACCCGCCCTATAGCGCAATTGCGTCAAGCGACTAATGCAGTTGCACAGGGGGAATTATCGACACGGATTGATGCTTTAGCAGAGCGTCGCGACGAGATAGGGCAATTAGCGCGTGACTTTAATCATATGGCACAGCGAGTGGAAGAAGTTGTGTCAGCTCAAAAGCAATTATTATCGAATGTGTCTCATGAATTACGCTCACCATTAACGCGTCTACAGCTCGCTGTGGCATTATTAGAAAATGCCTCAGAGCCAGCTAAACAAGCACAACATACCGCTCGTATTGAAAAAGAAATCCAGCAAATTGATCAGCTAATCGGTCAACTGTTACATTTAGCCAAGGCTGATGCGGATAAGGCGTTGCTTCGAGAGTCGGTATTATTAAATGACCTGGTCTCGGCTGTGATTGATGATGCGCAATTTGAAGCACTGAATTTACATAAAACTGTGCAGGTGAATGAGATCCCTGAAATGACATTACAGGTCCATGTGCCTTTATGGCAAAGTGCGCTCGACAATGTGTTACGTAATGCATTGCGCCATAGTCATACCTGCGTCAGTGTCCGTTTTAATATGATCACTAAGCATGGACATGATGGTATATCGATTGTTATTGAAGATGATGGTGAAGGTGTGCCTGAAGCACAATTATCACAATTATTTGAACCTTTCTATCGTGCCAAACAGACAGACGATTTAAGCACGGGTTTAGGTTTGGCGATTACCAAAGCGGCGGTTGATTATCACGGTGGGGTGATTCATGCGCAAAATCTCACACAAGGGGATAAGCGAACAGGTTTTAGCGTAAGCATGTGGTTCCCGTTAGTTAATAAATAAACTCTAGTACTTATGAAAACGCCCCATTGCAAATCAGTGTGGGGCGTTCAAATCATGTCATGTTTTGAGCGTAAGCTTAATCTCGCAACATCCGTCTCAGCAACTTACCTACACTTGATTTAGGTAACTCGTCCATCACGTGTATCTCTTTTGGTACCTTATATGCGGTTAATAATTTACGACAATGTGCTTCAATGTCAGCCGTATCTATTTCTGAGTTTAATGAGACATAGGCACAGACGCGTTCACCAGAATGATCATCGGGTTTACCAATCACTGCAGCCTCTAGAATCGCAGGGTGTTGTGTCAACACATCTTCAATTTCGTTGGGATAGACATTAAATCCTGACACGATGATCATATCTTTCAAGCGATCGACAATTTGGATACAACCGTTGGGTAAAATCACGCCCACATCACCGGTTTTAAAATAGCCATCGGCGGTCATCACTTCGGCTGTCGCCTCAGGGCGTTGCCAATAACCGGCCATAACTTGTGGCCCACGTACTGCGATTTCACCGGCTTCCCCATCAGGTTGATGTGAACCATCTTCAGCAAGAATAGCGATATCAGTACCATCTACTGGCAGTCCAACGGTGCCATATTGTTCATTGCCTGCTTGATTAAATGCAGCAACTGGCGCGGTTTCTGATAAGCCATAACCTTCCGTAATATCACAGCCGGTGACGCCTTTCCATGCATCGACAGCGCCAGTGGTAAGTGCCGTACCACCAGAAATGGTCAATTTGAGTTTAGAAAAATCACAAGTTTTGAAATCAGGGTGAGACGAAAGCCCGACAAACAAGGTATTGATACCCGCGAAAGTAGTGAATTGATGTGGTTTGATTGCAGCGATAAATGCATCCGGGTCACGCGGATTAGGGATCAATAATACATGCGCACCGCGAGAGGCAAACGCCAACATACATACAGTAAACGCATAAATATGATACAGCGGCAAGGGACAAACCACGACTTCTGCTTGTGATTCAAAATTATCACCTAGACGAATGATGGTTTGCACGCAGTTAGAAATGATATTGCTATGAGTTAAGGCTGCCCCTTTGGATACGCCGGTGGTACCACCGGTATATTGTAGCGCAGCAACATCATGTATATCGATAGCTGGACGAGCAGGTAAAGGTTGAGCTGCGCCTTGCTCAAGCACAGTGGTAAAATTCGCATGGGTATCATGAGTTGGCGCGGTATTCGGCATCAATAATTCTGTTGCAGAGGTAATAATGACCCTCTCAATGCCCACATCTGCGGCAATTTCATCATACTTAGGTAAAAAGTCAGCTAAGATGACCAATGCCTTTGCACCCGAGTCATTGAATTGATGTTTCATTTCTCGAGGGGTGTACAGTGGGTTGGTATTTACCACGACGAGACCCGCACGAAACGCACCATAAACGGCTATCGGGTTTTGCAACACATTGGGTAATTGAATAGCAATGCGATCACCAGGTGACAATTGCATTTCATTTAAACAATAACTAGCAAAGCTAGCTGATGCACTATCGATTTGTGCATACGTATAAGTTTGGCCAATAGCAGTGTAAGCCGAGACTTCAGCGTGCTCTTTAAAAAAGCCTTCGACAAAATCGCCGATAGAATTAACACCACTCGGAACAAATGTAGATGGGGTAGACATTAAAAGCTTCCTTTTTCATTGTTATAGTTTTATAGGATTAGTGTGCCAGAAATGCAGGTCTTTTTACAATTATTTTACATTATTAGTGTTGTTTATAGAAAGCCCACCCACCCAAAGCGCCACATAGCATTTGTATCACTAAACCACTATCACGAGCGCCAGCTATTAAGGTGACATTTAAAATGGGATACAAGATACTATGCACTGTCAAAATACTTAACGCGCCGGCAATAATCGTCAGTAGTTGTTGGTAAGGACGGGCTGCTAATAAATATTTCATTATCATGTCAGTGACACTAAAAGCCAAAATAAGCGCGATGGCAATGATTACGCCATAGGTAGGTAATAACCCAAGCCAGTCTTGCGCGGTAAAACTGACTCGCTCATCCAACGGGATAAGGACATCGACTTGTTGCAGACGCCATAAATTAAACTGGGAATGACAAATACTAGCCAAAGAAAAGGTTATAAACCATGCTAGTATGAATCGCAGCCAAGGTAATTGCGCTATTTTCTGAAACATTGCGTATCCTTAAATGTCATGATGAAATATGCGTTCATCAAATGAATTCTTTCCTGTCACCATATTGGAGCTTAAAAAGATGTTTACCACTCAACCCACCAAAGCGAACACGCGGATGGTTTTTTGTATGAAGATAAATAGTCTGCTCTTAATGTGCTTACTTGTTATGAATATTTCTTATGCACAATCTACCGCATCTTATGGACTATATCCATTAATTGAGGAGATCCCCAATCCGATGGCGATAAAAAGCGATCAAGAAGGGCGTTTATGGATCACCCGTAAGAATGGCGAGTTGGTTATCACTTCAAGACTTGATTTGTATCAAGCTGAACAAGCCCTCACGCAGCAAACGATCGATTTAGATTTAGCGGATTTATATGTTGCCGGTCAAGGTGGCTTAATCGACGTATTATTACTGAATTCTTCTGATGCTGAGACAAAGCAGTTGATGGTTTCCTATGCCAAAGGTAATGAAGCGGCTAATGCGACAGCGGTCAGCTTACTAAAACTATCATGGAATAAAACCGAAAATAGCTGGCAACTTAATGATTCACGTGTGGTGTTTATTAATGCTCCTACCAAATCATCACCGGTGCATTACGGAGGCCGTTTAGCGCAGCTTGGTGATGGCACCATATTATTAACCACCGGCGATGGTTTTGACTGGCGAGAAGCCGCACAGGATACTTCATCGGGACTGGGGAAAGTGATGCGTTTTAATGTGGATGGTTCTCCAGCCAGTGACAATCCTTTTATTGATTCAACACATCCAATCAAACGTTATGTTTATTCATTTGGCCATCGTAATCCCCAGGGACTAGTTATTGGACAGGGTGGTCAAATTTGGGAGCATGAACATGGCCCTGCCGGTGGCGATGAAATTAATTTAATTACGGCTGGTACCAATTATGGATGGCCGGTCGTCACTCAAGGAAAAGATTACTCTGGCGCGTTAATTACCCCATTTGACACATATCCTGAGATGCAATTACCACAGGTCAATTGGACACCTTCAATTGCGCCATCAGGGATGTATTTTTATGAGCATACATTATTTTCAGAATTCACCAATACATTACTAGTCACGAGTTTGGTGGCAAAGACCATTCATGTGACGTCGCTAAACGATCTATCTAACGTTGATACGATTGACTTAGACACCCAGGTTTTTCGTATTCAGCAAAATGATGTCATACAACTTGAAGTACCTCGATTACGTGATATTACTGCCTTACCGACTGGTGAGATCTTCGTGATAAGCGATGGTGATAATGGTGAGGTGCTACAGTTAAAAAAGCTGCGATTACAATAATAATAGCTAAACATAATACGGTATGTTGGCTGGATGTTAGACCAATGTAGCCTTTCTCTAACAAAAAGTTGCTTTAGAATATCCTTATATCGCTGAATTTATATGCTTTTATATCTATATAGATTATGTGAATAGTAAGTGTTGCACATTGAACCAATAACGAGACTCATTTCAGCGCGCTAAAACATCATTTTGATTATCATTTTAGTTACTCATTTTAATGAACTGTGCGAATGAGACGTTAATTCACAACGAAAGAGAGGATAGTATCGTGCTAGTAGAATACCGTAAACACGTCGAAGAGCGAGCTGCAGAAGGGTTACCACCAAAGTCGCTTAACCCAGAGCAAGTGACAGGCCTGATCGAATTATTAAAAAATCCCCCGGCAGGTGAAGAAGCATTTCTAGTGGAGTTGATTGCTGATCGTGTTCCTCCTGGTGTTGATGAAGCCGCTTATGTAAAAGCTGGCTTTTTAACTGCGATCATCAAAGATGAAGCCACTTCCCCTTTAATTTCTAAAGATGCGGCCGTTCAGTTATTAGGTAATATGCATGGCGGTTATAATATCGTTACTTTAGTGGAATTGCTTGATAATGCCGACTTAGCAGAATTAGCTGCAGAAGAATTAAAGCACACATTATTGATGTTTGATGCGTTTCATGATGTTGAAGAAAAGCATCGTGCCGGTAATGCCTATGCGACCGAAGTTATGCATTCTTGGGCGGAAGCGGAATGGTTTACATTACGTGATGATCTCGAAGAAAAAATTACTGCGACGGTGTTTAAAGTCACAGGCGAAACTAATACGGATGATTTATCACCTGCACCCGATGCATGGTCTCGCCCAGATATCCCATTACATGCAAAAGCCGCATATAAAATGACGCGTGATGGGCTTGAGCCAGAAAAGCACGGTGAAGTGGGTCCATTAGCACAAATTGAAGCAATCAAAGCCCAAGGACATCAAGTGGCTTTTGTGGGGGATGTGGTTGGTACCGGCTCTTCACGAAAATCGGCTACTAATTCTGTCTTATGGTTCTTTGGTGATGACTTACCGGGTGTACCCAATAAACGTGGTGGTGGTATTTGTATTGGTTCTAAAGTTGCTCCTATCTTCTTTAATACTATGGAAGATGCTGGCGCATTGGTATTTGAAGCTGATGTTGAAGCCATGAACATGGGTGATGTGATTGAGATTTATCCGTTTGCTGGCAAGATTACCAAAAATGGTGAAACTATTGCTGAATATGCTTATAAATCAGATGTCATACTTGATGAAGTGCGTGCCGGTGGTCGAATTAATTTAATCATTGGTCGTGGTTTGACTGACAAAGCACGTGAATCGTTAGGCTTAGCCCCCACTGATTTATTCCGCAAGCCAGTGCAACCGGTTGATTCTGGTAAGGGCTTTACCCTAGCTCAGAAAATGGTAGGTAAAGCATGTGGCGTTGAGGGGATCCGCCCTGGCACGTATTGTGAACCTAAAATGACGACGGTTGGCTCGCAAGATACTACCGGTCCAATGACGCGAGATGAACTGAAAGACTTAGCTTGTTTAGGTTTCTCTGCAGATTTAACGATGCAATCATTCTGTCATACGGCAGCCTATCCTAAGCCTGTAGATATTAATACACAGCATACTTTACCTGATTTCATGATGAATCGTGGCGGGGTATCACTGCGTCCTGGAGACGGTATCATTCATTCATGGATAAACCGCATGTTATTACCTGATACAGTGGGTACTGGTGGTGATTCACATACCCGCTTCCCAATGGGTATTTCATTTCCAGCCGGATCGGGTTTAGTGGCGTTTGCCGCGGCCACAGGTGTGATGCCATTAGATATGCCAGAATCGATTTTGGTACGTTTCAAAGGTCAAATGCAGCCAGGTATCACGTTACGAGATTTAGTTCACGCCATTCCATTATACGGTATTAAGCAAGGCTTATTGACGGTAGAGAAGAAAGGTAAAGTTAATGCCTTCTCAGGGCGTATTCTTGAGATTGAAGGATTAAATGAACTGACCGTAGAACAAGCGTTTGAACTCTCAGATGCTTCTGCTGAACGCTCAGCAGCAGGTTGTACAATCAAATTATCTGAAGATTCTGTAGCCGAATACTTAACCTCAAATATTACGATGTTACGTTGGATGATTAAAGAAGGTTATGGTGATCCTCGTACCCTAGAGCGTCGCGCACGTAAGATGGAAGAATGGTTAGCACAACCGTCGTTAATGCAAGCTGATGCGGATGCCGAATATGCAGAAGTGATTGAGATTGATTTAGCAGAGATCAAAGAACCTATTTTATGTTGTCCAAACGACCCAGATGATGCGAAAACATTATCTGAAGTCGCCGGTGAGAAGATTGACGAGGTCTTTATTGGTTCTTGTATGACGAACATTGGTCATTTCCGTGCGGCAGGTAAATTATTGGAAGATTTCGGGGGGTCATTACCAACACGTTTATGGATGTCTCCGCCAACTAAGATGGACAAAGCGGTCTTAATGGAAGAAGGTTATTATAACGTTTATGGTCGTACTGGTGTACGTACTGAAATGCCTGGTTGTTCACTATGTATGGGGAACCAAGCACGTGTAAAAGCGGGTGCGACAGTACTATCTACCTCAACACGTAATTTCCCTAACCGGTTAGGTGATGGCGCAAACGTTTACCTATGTTCAGCTGAAATGGCTTCAGTCGGCGCGATTGTCGGTAAGATCCCATCCGCGGCAGAGTACATGGAGTATGCGTCTAAAATAGATTCAATGGCTGGCGATGTTTATAAATATTTAAACTTCGACCGTATTGATTCATTTAAAGCGGCAGAAGAAGAAGCGAAAGCGTCCATTATTCCGGCATTAAATATTGCATAAGAAAAACGGATTAACTAACGTTTTATAGTGTTAGTCATCAAATAAAAAGCCAGTTAAGTGAGATTTACTTCACACTTAGCTGGTTTTTTGACATCTAAATGCTAACGTTATCATTAACTTCAAGGTTTGGTAGAAATGAGCTTCATCTTTGATATGATGGAGGGTATTAACCCATAGTAAAAGACGTAGTTATAATGCCTACATTTCATTCTTTATCTCGCTTTATTTCGCTGACTTGTGCCATTTTGATGACCATGATGCCCGGTCATTTGTTGGCATTTGAACAAGTACATGCTGATGAGAATGCTCCCTCCATCGAGTTTGGACACGCCAAAGTGAATATGGCAGGACGAACTTACACCCTAGAGCTAGCCAGTAATGATACTCAACGAGCCCGCGGACTGATGTACCGTACCGAGTTATGTGATAGCTGCGGCATGTTATTTGATTTCGGGCGCAGTCGACATGTCGGCATGTGGATGAAGAATACGAATATTGCATTAGACGTTGCTTATATAAACGCGAACGGAAACATTATTAATATCGAACAAATGCAGCCGCATTCGTTACAATCTCATTATTCAGACGGACCGGTAAAATTTGCAATAGAGATGAATGTAGGTTGGTTTGCCAAACAAGGCTTACAAGCAGGAGATAAGGTGCGTTTGATTTCTGCTATGCCAAAAAACTAAATCGTTCTATAATGCGTATAACGTACTCATTTAACATATAAAAATAACAAAAATGAGCAAATTGAGACAAAGCACCACGACAGATTACTCAATTTTACGGAAAATCACACATCATGAATTCAGCTTTAACTATCGCCAAATTTGGCGGAACCAGTGTCGCCAATTATCAAGCAATGAGTGCTTGTGCTTCTATTATTGCTCAGCAAAATGATACCCGAGTTGTCGTGGTGAGTGCCTCTGCTGGGGTAACTAATCATTTGGTGTCGTTATGTCATGAAGAGCTTAATGCTGAGCAAATTGATAATATCATTGCACAAATATCCACCATTCAATATGCCATAGAAAAACATCTTCCAGAGAATACGACTCGAACAGACACGCTAAAAGGGCTGATTGATGAGTTAACCTTGCTTGCAAAACAACCTTCGTTGCGCACTAATGACATGCTCAAAGAGCAGGTATTGTCGATGGGGGAACGGATGTCATCGTTGTTATTTGCTGATGTATTGAATGTGCATGGTGTGGAAGCAGAAGTCTTTGATGTTAAACAGGTCATGCGAACAGATTCAAATTTTGGTGCAGCGAGTCCTGATTTAGCCCAAATCGCAGCATTATCAACAACTCATTTGGCGCCTCGTATCCAGGCCAAAGTTCAAGTAACTCAAGGATTTGTCGGTGCAGATGAGCAAGGGCGCACGACCACATTAGGACGCGGCGGTTCTGATTTTACTGCAGCGTTATTAGCTGAAGCATTAGGTGCACAGCTATGTCAAATTTGGACCGATGTCATCGGAGTATATACGACTGATCCACGCATCACTGATAAAGCTCGTCCTCTACCAGAATTAAGTTTTGAAGAGGCAGCTGAAATGGCTACATTTGGGGCAAAAGTATTGCATCCAGCCACGATGGAACCTGCCTTAAGACAAGACATTAAAGTCTTTGTTGGCTCGTCAAAAGAGCCTGAAAAAGGTGGCACGATCATTGTCCGTGATTGTGAGGTTGAACCACCATACCGAGCCATTACCCGTCGTAAAGAGCAAGTCATGGTTACCGTAAAAACACCTAAAATGATGTATGCGCAAGGATTCTTAGCAAAAGTCTTTGAGATTATTGCCAAGCACGAACTCAGTGTGGATTTGGTAACGACATCAGAGATCTCAGTCTCATTTACTTTAGATAACCCACCCAATTCAGTAGCAGAGCGCTTAAACCGAGTCACTATCGAAGAACTACAAGATATCTGTGATGTAACGGTTGAACGTGGTTTTGATTTAATCACTGTTGTAGGGAATCACATGCAAACTTCGGTGGGTGTCAGTAGTAAGATTTTAAGTGCGGTGACTGATTATCAATTACGCATGATTTGTTTTGGTGCCAATCCGCATAATATGTCATTCCTAGTCCAAGAACAGCACAGTGCTGATATTGTTAAACAACTTCATTCGGTATTGTTTGAGTAATATTAGCTAAACCTACGTAGGGGTAACTAAAGGCACTTCATTTAATTTTCTGCAGAAACAGATATCAATTTATTCTCGGTTAAATTAAGTGCGGTCAACTTTTTACCCCAAACGTATCCGGTATCCAGAGCAATAAATTGGGGGTGTTGGGTTAACCCATCCAGGCTCGCCCAATGACCAAAAATAACACGTTGCTGCGGGCTCAGATGAGGATTGTGCTTCTTAAACCAAGGCTCAATATCATCCGGTGCATTGGTAGGTGACATTTTAGATTTCAAATCTAGCCCACCGTTCACAGAGATATATCGCATTCGGGTAAACGCGTTGATAATAAAGCGTTTGCGGTCTTTTCCAGATAGATTACTATGCCAGCAATGCGGTCGGTTGCCGTAGAGGGCATTAATGGATTCAGCAAATTTCTTTTGCTGCAATATTGTCTCTATTTCATGAGAGTATTGTAATGCTTGTGAGAATGACCAGCCTGGATATAATCCGGCATGTGTGATTAATGTATTGGGGTCATATTGGTAAGCAAGGGGAAATTGACGTAACCAATCGATATACCGATTTAAGCGTTTGTTATTTAATAAACTCTCTAAGCGGTCAGCTTCTTTCGCTGTTTTTAAACCCGCTTGAGTCACCAATAAATGCAGGTCATGATTACCTAATACACTGGTAAATCTATCGCCAAATGAACGGCATAGCTTTAAAACACTTAATGAGTCCTCACCTCGTGCGACGAGGTCGCCCACGGTAATTAATTTATCATGTTGAGGATTAAAACTTAGTGTATCTAAGAGTTTATTTAATCCGGCATAACAGCCTTGAATATCACCTACGACGTAATCTGTCATAATGAGATAACGTCTTAGTTAACAGCGGTGTTGAGGGCTAATGAGAAAACGTCGATAGGCGCTTTATACATAGTGCCGTCATTGGCTTCAAATTCGTAGTGACCTTGCATAGTGCCCACCGGTGTTTTGAGTAACGCCCCGCTAGTATAGGAAAACGATTCACTGGGGGGAATGACCGGTTCCTCACCAATGACACCCGCCCCACTGACTTCCTGTTGTTCACCGTTACCATCTGTGATGAGCCAATAACGGTTGCGTAATTGAAGTGGATTATCACCTTGATTCGTCATTGTCACATGATAAGCGAATGCGAAACGGACATCTGGGAACTCACCTTGTTGTCCAAGAAATTTAGTGAACACGTTGATATCAATATCATGAGTCAATGCTAAATCTGCCATACACACACTACCTGTTATGTTTATATTATCGCAATTGCTAATTTACGTTTCTGAGCCAAAGGTTGCATGATTAGCAATCAAAGCAAACTGAGCCAGTGATAATCCTTCGGCGCGCCACAGCGGATCAATGCCAATACTGGTGAGTACATCTGCATCAATGACCGACTTTAAACTATTTCTGATTGTTTTTCTGCGTTGATTAAAAGCTAAAGCGGTGACTTTTTCTAATGCTTTTAATTCATTCACTTCCACCGGAGGTATTTGATGAGGGATTAATCGGACGACGGCACTATCCACTTTCGGTGGTGGTGTGAAAGCTTCTGGTGGCACTTCAATCACCGGTACTACGGTACAATAGTATTGCGCCATGACTGACAAACGGCCATAGTTTTTATGGCCTGGACGTGCAGCTAAGCGATTGACAACCTCTTTTTGTAACATGAAGTGCATGTCTTTTATTTGATTAGTGAAGGTAAACAAATGAAACATTAAAGGGGTTGAAATATTATATGGTAAGTTACCAAATACCTTTAAAGGGCCTTGCTTGGCCAACTCAGTGAAATCAAATTGCAATGCATCTGCTTCAATGACATTCAATTTAGAGGACATAAACGGATGTTCACGCAAACGTTTAGCTAGGTCTCTGTCTAATTCAACGACATTTAAGTGCTCAACTACATCACATACAGGTTCAGTTAACGCCCCTAAACCAGGTCCAATTTCTACCATGATATCGTCATTATTAGGTGCAATTGCACTGACAATTTGATCGATAACATAGTCGTCATTTAAAAAGTTTTGCCCAAAACGCTTACGCGCCTTATGGCCTAAGTGAGTATTACTCATACGCGCCTATTTGCTAGTTTGATGGCTTGCAGCATTGCTTTATGCAAACTGCCCGAATCGGCTTGTCCTGTGCCGGCTAAATCAATTGCTGTGCCGTGATCTACCGAAGTACGGATAAAAGGTAACCCTAACGTGATATTGACGGCTTGACCAAACCCTTTGTATTTTAGAACGGGTAAGCCTTGGTCATGATACATGGCAAGAATAGTATCTGCATCTTCTAGGTATTTAGGGTTAAAAATGGTATCTGCAGGTAAAGGCCCTGTAATATGCAATCCTTCATCACGTAATTTATTTAATGCGGGGATCATTACGTCAATTTCTTCACGTCCCAAATGTCCATCTTCACCAGCATGTGGATTTAATCCGCAGACATAAATGTGAGGCTTATCAATGCCAAATTTCAGCTTTAAATCAGTATTAATAATGTGAATGACTTTATCAAGTCGATCTGGAGTAATGGCTTTCGATACATACGCTAATGGAATATGGGTTGTGGCTAATGTCACGCGAAGCCCATCGGTGGCTAGCATCATCACCACATCAGAGGTATTAGATTGATTGGCAAAATATTCAGTATGACCACTGAAGGAGATACCCGCTTTGTTAATAATGCCTTTATGCACAGGGCCTGTGACGACGGCATCAAAATCACCATCGATATTCGCATCACAGGCTTGTTTTAATGTTTCTACAACATATTGGCCATTTTTTGTCGATAACTGACCCGCTACAACCGGTTCGGCGCAGGGAATGTGCTGAACATATAATGAACCTAATGGCGCTTTAGTCGTTTGTTGTTGATAAGGAATGACATCTAACGCTAAATCCAACATCGCTGCACGCTCTAAGAGCATATCTTTATCAGCGAATATGACTAAGATGGCATCCCAGCTATGGTGAGCAAGTTGTACAATCAGATCTGGGCCAATACCTGCCGGTTCTCCTGGAGTGACGGCTATTTTACTTAGTGCTGGCGTCATTACGAATTGCTGCCATCATCAAGCACTTCAATAAATGCTTCTTCACGCATCTCGCGTAACCACGCATCGGTCTCTTCAGCGAATTTACGATTAAAGATAAGTTGGTATGCTTTGTCTTGTTTTTTGCGATCAGTAATGTCATCAACACGACGATCAATTAATTGGATTAAGTGCCAGCCATGGACAGAACGGATAGGTTCAGATATTTCATCTTTTTCTAACTTAACCAGTGCATTTTTAAATGCAGGGACATATAAACTAGGGTCAGCAAAACCTAACTCACCGCCTTTTACCGCAGAACCAGGGTCTTCAGAATGCGCTTTAGCTAAATCAGCAAACTCAGCTGTGCCCTCAAGAACCTGAGTTTTGAATTCTTGTAACATTGTTTCAACTTTCTGTTCAGACAGAATAATTGAAGGTTTTACTAAGATATGGCGGGCATTAATTTCTTCTAACTTAGCCACTTCAATACCACGTGTTTCTTGTATTTTAAGGATATGAAAACCTGCACCGCTGCGGATAGGACCAATTAATTCGTCAGCTTCTTTGCCTTGTACCACTTCTGCAAAAAGAGTCGGCATGGAGTTGATATTCAACCAGCCCATATCACCCCCATCAAGTGCTTTAGGTCCAGAAGAAGAAGCAATGGCAATTTTTGCAAAGTCAGAACCAGAATTGAGGAGATTCAACACTTTTTCAGCACGCTCACGTGCCGAGGTAATATCAGCATCAGTAGGTTCAGGTGGGAAGCCAATGAGTATATGTCCTAGGCGATATTCAGCTTGTTCATTACCTTGTTCTTCGATGAGTGCAACCAGTGAAGAAATTTCTTGAGGAGTAATATAGATACGGCGGCGTACATTGGCACGTCGGACTTCACCGGTAATCAGTTCTTTGCGAACGGTTTCTCGATAACTGTCGTAATCCAGTCCCGCTTGTGCAATTCCTGCACGTAATTGATCCATGGTACTGTTTTGGTTTTTGGCAATGTTTGCAATCGTTTGTTCTAGTTGAGGATCAGAGACTTGGATCCCCATTCTTTCAGCCATTTGCATTTGTAGATTATCTAAAATTAAGCGCTCAATAGCTTGCGTACGTAAAGCCCTATCAGAGGGTAGTGACTGGTTATTTTTCTTAGCACTTTCTTTGACGGTGGCGATGAGCTCGTTAATTTCACTTTCTAAAATAACACCTTGATCGACAATGACTGATACTTTATCTAATTCCGTTTGGGCCATTGCAGAGACACTCACTGATAACCATAAACAACCTATCAATATTCCTAAAAACTTCATAAACACTCTTTTTTTTGTTGTGTGCGTTAGACACTTTAATTAATGAGGTAAGGTTGGCGGTAACCAAACATACCTTCTTGTAACATATTATTGTTGCGTCGAGAGGACGATAATCCTTTAAAACTAAATTGTAGCGCAACACCTGAATCAAACTGACTTATATCTTGAATATTATCATTAGTGTAGCGATTTGCTAAATGGCGTTGGGCGATTAATCTGACTGACCAGCAACACGATTCATATTGCAGACCAGCATATGCTTCAATAGTTCGCGATAAAGTACGATCTTTATACCAACGTCCGACCCATTGCCATTGTTCGTTTATTGGCCAAGCTGCACTGAGACCTAATTGATTAATCGTTTCTTGGGAAAGATCACGTACAAATCTGTGTGATAATTGTATCAGACTTTGAGCGTCTTTTCGGTATTCCAGCGCCACACTGCTTCGTTCTACTTTATCGGCATTGGTGCTTAGTTGTAATTGTGAATGAGCAAACCAGCGTTGGGATAAGCGAAAATCAAACTCTGCTGCGAGTGCTGAACGTTGATCATTAATCGTGTTATTGAGTAGTTTCGAGTTATCAAAATAGAAAATTTGACCAATACTCATGGCACCACGTTGTTGACTTTGGGCATCTAAAATACGTGCAGTTATACCAATCGTTAATTGATTATTATCGCTGATACGATCAAGTCCACTGAAAGCTTGGCCTCGAAACAGACCATTGACATTATTTAATAAACGCGCAGAGTCATAGAGCCCAATATCATCTTGTTCAGCATAACTGGTGTATAAATATTGGATTTGCGGAGATAATGTCAATATCCCTTTTGTATTGGTTAATGACTGAGGACGCTCAAAAAAGGCGGCTGCGTAGAGGCGGGCTTGTCCAATATTTCGATTGACGCTTTCGGATAAATTAGATTGAAGAATATTGCTTTGTTGATAATGGGTGGATAACCAAGTGAAGTCTGCACTGACTTCGGTTGCTGCTGAAATTTGAGAATAACGTAATGTCGGTGCAATATGAGCACGTGTTGCTGTCGGTAAATTAGGATTTTGATTATCAAAGTAACTGAGTTCAGAGTGGACATCTAAAAACCAATGGTCATTCACAGCATGACTATAATCGACTGAGATATGAGGCAGGGCACGATAATTATTGGTATTTTCGCCCATCACATCAAAGTCTTGAAACGTCGTTCGTAATGACAAGTTTTTACTGTGATAAATCCACCCTACAGTTCGGTTTACATAAGTATCTGCACGGTTATAAAAATCAGAACCAAAATCGACTATGTAATTATCGTCGCTAATGTCATTAAAATCGATGAACCATTCCAGGTTATCCGTCAACTGCCCTTGGTGTTGTAAACGAAAAAAATAACGTGGGTCATTAGTCATAAACTCGTCATCAGAAGCTAAGTATTCGAGTGTGACGGTCCCTTGTTGTTGTTCTGTTAGGTAACGAAACTGGGTATTAAGTTGGATCCCTCGGTTAGTTAATATTCGCGGGGTGATAGTCGCGTCGTAATTGGGAGCAATATTCCAATAAAATGGCTGAGAAATATCGATACCATTGGTGCTTGATGAGGTGATTTCTGGGAATAATAGACCTGATTGACGCTGTGACGTCACCGGGAAAGCAAAATATGGTAGGTATAAGACTGGCACACCGGCAACATAAAAGCGTGTGTTAAATGCCTGGCCTAAGGTACCTGATTGGCCAATATTAATCTCTGATGCTTTGATAGCCCAGTCTTGTTGAGAGAGTGGGCAGGTGGTAAAACTCACAGTGTCTAATGACAAACCACCTTGTGCACTAACAGATATTGTTTCAGAGAGTCCATTACCATTAATGTTAGCCAGCTGATAGCGCGCATTGTCTATGATAAATGAATTCGTGTTGCTGTTTAATGAAATAGACTCACTGGTCACTTCTAGTTGGTCATTGATAAAGCCTACCTGTCCCACGGCAACGACACCATTGCCGTTGTCAGTGATGGTGGCAGAATCCGCAAAAATTTGTCCTGCAGGACTCTCAATGTTGACATTCCCAGTAAATTGCGCACGTTGATTTAATAAGATCTTCGCGCTATCGGCACTCACCATAATGGCATTTGAATCTGTGGATAATACACGAGGTACTGGTGTGATAAGCGCTGGATTAATACATTGTAGTGCGGAAATAGCAGTAGGAGACGCAGTTTGCGCTAATGCATTATTCAGCCCAAATAGCATCGTCAAAAGACCTGCATATATAAATGTCACAACAAATTTCATGAACGCATTAGACAACATAAGATAAAGTGTCGGTAATTTTAAAGCTTTATGGCTAAATTTCCATGTTTAACTGAGAAAAATAACTATTTAACTGACTTTTTTATGTTTTTTTCTTTAATGCCAATCTTACGCCAGTTATGATGCTTCTTTTGAATGCAACAACAATGGATGAAACATGAACTATACGGGAAAAATACTCGGTGTATTGTTTGGTTTTTTGTTATTGAAAATACCAGGCGCATTGCTGGGGTTAATAGCAGGTCATTTATTTGACAAGGGCATGAGTAATGACTTCTCTGGTTCAGGAGGATTCCGACGTTTTTTTGCAAATAATGAACGGTTGCAAAATAGTACTATTTTTTTCCACGCATTATTTGCTTGTTTAGGACATATCGCCAAAGCTGACGGAACAGTGACTCAATCTGAAATCAACGTCGCTATGCGTTTGATGGATGATATGAATCTGGACACCGAAGATCGCAAAAAAGCGCAACAAGCTTTTCGCGAAGGTAAAGAGGCGGATTTTCCCTTACATAATATTCTGAAAGATTTAAAACACGATTTACATGATCAAAAAATCATTCTTCAAGCGTTTTTAGAAATGCTAATAGAGTCATCTTTTGCCGATGGAGAATTGTCGGTTAAAGAAGTCGAAGTGTTGGATAAAATTTCTCTTGAACTTGGATTTACTCACAAAGATTTAGAGCGATTGATTCGCCGTTTTGAGGCTGAACTGCGTTTTCGTCAACGCCAAGAAGCCGTATTTAAAACGCGAGAAGAAGCACGTGCAAGGGCACAAGAATACGCCAAGCAATGGCAAGAGCAAGCGCGTCAACATTCTTCACAATACTCCCAACACAAAGGTCATTCACAGCAACCTCAATATACCAACGAACAGCGCCTTGCCGATGCTTATCGTATACTCAACGTGGCGCCAACTGCAGATGAAAAGACCCTTAAACGCGCTTATAAAAAGTCGATGAATGAACATCATCCAGACAAGTTGATGGCGAAAGGGTTACCTGAACAAGCCATGGAATTGGCCAAAAGTAAAGCTCAAGATATTCAAGCTGCGTACGCATTAATTAAGCAATATCGAAAATGACAGGACTTTTATCGGCTCATAATGCGCAGGTACTCGATGCTTTTCTAGAAGTCCTGTATTTAGAAAAAGGGCTATCAGATAATACCTTATCTGCTTATCAAACTGATTTACGCCAACTTTGCCGGTTTTTGACGCAACAAGACGCTGCGTTTTCATTAGTGGATATTACCGATACAGATATTCGTGCGTATTTGAGTCATCGCCAAGCCAATAATGTGTCAGCGCGCAGTACTGCTAGAGCGTTATCATCATTAAAAACATTTATTAAATATTGTTTGTCAGAAAAAATCCGTGATGACGATCCGTTACGTCATATTAAACCGCCGAAAGTCGCAGTATCGTTACCTGATAGTTTAACCGAGGCGCAAGTTGAATCGTTGCTGGCCGCACCTGATACTGCACTTGCTGTGGGTCAACGTGATAAAGCAATGCTGGAAGTATTATATGCCACGGGTCTACGAGTGACAGAGTTAGTCGGGTTACGACTTGACCAAATGTCGTTGCTTCAAGGGGTGGTGCGGATCATAGGTAAAGGTAACAAAGAACGTCTGGTACCATTAGGCGAACCGGCAATAGAAGCGTTGTCGTTATTTTTGCAACAAGGTCGCCATGAATTATTGAAACATAGCAGTGATGTTGTATTTCCTAGTACCCGCGGGACCCAGATGACTCGACAAACGTTTTGGCACCGTATAAAACACTATGCTATGGTGGCTGGGATCCAAGTGCACTTATCTCCGCATACCTTGCGTCATGCGTTTGCGACACATTTACTCAATCACGGTGCAGATTTGCGAGTAGTGCAGCTCTTATTAGGTCATAGTGATCTTTCTACTACACAAATATATACTCATGTAGCCAGTGAACGTTTAACGCATATTATAGAATCGCATCATCCACGCGGATAAATTATTTCAGATTTTTATACGAAAGGTGAATACAATAACCTATCAATGCGGTCTATTCGCCACTCATTAGTCAATTATACGGAACCATAAAATGAAAAAGCTGTTATTACCTTCTAAGCTTATCTCACTATTTATAATATTACTCAGCATGAATGCTTGTGCTCAGGAGTCTACAGAAACGCCAACTGTCACTGGTCAAGTGACACCATCTATCGTATTGAGCGATGATATCATTGAAAAATTTCAATCCAACACCCGTTTAGCCATTCAGCATGTTGCGCAATCTCCCGTTGATGCACTTTATCAAGTGACAACAGACCGTGGTATTTTCTATTTATCCAAAGATGGTCAGTTCTTCATCAATGCGGTCATTTTTAATCTCGACAAAGGCATGCTTAACGAGACTGATGTGGCAATGAATAGTGTGCGTCTAGAACAAGTAGCTAAGATCCGTAATAGTGGGATTGTCTATAAAGCACCAAATGAAAAATTTATAGTGGATGTATTTACCGATACTACTTGTGGTTATTGCCGAAAGTTACATCGTGAAATGCAAGATTATCTCGATGCAGGGATTTCGATTCGTTATTTAGCATATCCGCGTGAAGGTTTAGCAGGAAATGTTGCTCAACAAATGCAATCAATTTGGTGTGCTACTGATCAACAAGCTGCTATGGACCAAGCAAAAGGTGGGGATAATGTGTCTAGCGCATCATGTGATAACGAAGTGGCGGCTCACTATAATGCAGGCCGTGCGATTGGTGTGACAGGGACTCCGAATATGGTTCTTTCTGATGGGTCTCTGATCGGAGGCTATCAACCCGCCGCCGCGTTATTAACTGTATTGAAGCAACGTTTAGGTAGCTAACCATTGATTGATACTGCATTTACTAAAGAGCATCAGCCTGTTTCTGACTTAGCTGTTGTACAGCGAGCGGCAATGGTGCCTATTAAGGATCGTCGTTTGGCTTTTGGTGGTCCTTATGAAGACATTTTATCTGCGATTTTTTTACATCGTGGTATCGAGAGTCTTGATGAGCTGGCAACAGGAGCTAAAGATTTACTGCATTTTAATCAACTTAACGGTATTCAAGCCGCGGTTGAGCTTTTATTTACTGGGTTACAATCCCAACAAAAAATCGTCATCATAGGTGATTTTGATGCCGATGGCGCGACTAGCACAGCATTATGTATGCTTGCATTACGAGATTTAGGTTTTAACAGTGTCCAGTATTTAGTACCCAATCGGTTTGATTTTGGATACGGGTTATCTCCAGAAATCGTCGATGTCGCGATTGAACAATATTCACCGGATATCTTATTAACCGTTGATAATGGCATTGCCTGTCATGCCGGTGTGGCGCATGCTAAAGCTCATGGGCTTAAAGTCATCATCACCGATCATCACTTACCGGGTGAATCGTTACCTAACGCAGATGCCATCGTCAATCCCAATCAGCATTATTGTGAGTTTGGTTCAAAGCATTTAGCCGGTGTCGGTGTCGCCTTTTATGTATTAAGCGCATTTAAAACTCATTTATTAAGTGTGGGTTGGTTTCCTGATCCTGCGCGTGCACCAAACTTGGCTCAGTATTTAGATATTGTGGCGTTAGGGACTGTGGCTGACGTCGTCAAGCTGGACAAAAATAACCGAATTTTCGTCTATCAAGGCGTCCAACGTATTCGAGCCCGTCGTTGTCGTCCTGGCATCCGAGCCTTATTGGATGTCGCGAGTAAAGCACCTGATAAAGTCACCGCAACGGATTTAGGGTTTATCTTAGGGCCGCGCTTAAATGCTGCGGGTCGTTTAGAGGATATGGCTCAAGGTATTGAATGCTTATTAGCTGATGATTACGATACTGCGCGAGGTATGGCACACACGCTGGATTCGTTAAATCGTCAGCGCCGTGAGATTGAAGGTCAAATGCGTGAGCAAGCAGAGGCAGCACTGGCGAGTATTCAACTGGATGACGCCACCTTGCCTGATGGTTTAGTGTTATATGATGCTGATTTTCACCAAGGGGTGATAGGTATTTTAGCGGGTCGCATCAAAGAGCAACATTATCGACCTACTGTTGTGTTTGCTCAACAAGACGATCACGAGCTTAAAGGCTCAGCACGTTCGATACCTGGTGTCCATATTCGGGATGTATTTGATGAGATTAATACTCGTCATCCCCATATTATAAAAAAATTTGGCGGGCATGCTATGGCTGCAGGCTTATCCATTAATGTTCAGTACATTGATGAATTTACTACCGCATTTCATTCGGTCTTAGCTAAATACATGGCACAAGTGCCTAATGAAGCGCAAATACTCAGTGATGGTCAACTTTCATCGCGCAATATGACGTTAGATTTTGCCCACACATTAGTGCAAGCCGGCCCCTGGGGACAAGGGTTTGAAGAGCCCATTTTTGATAATATCTTTGAACTAGTGAGTCAGCGTGTGGTAGGGCAAAAGCATTTGAAGATGGTCTTAAAACTTGATCAGGTTACCGTCGATGCCATCGCTTTTAATATTGATGTGAATACGTGGCCGGATCTTAATGTCAAGCGTGTCCATGTGGCGTATAAATTGAATATTAACGAATTTCGTGGACAACAATCGGTGCAATGCATGGTGGTTAAATTTGGGCCCGCTTATGGCTAAACCGGATAAACAACTCGACAACATGCTCAAACGTCACCGAGCGCTCACACATTCTACCGACATGAAAGTGTGTTCACATGTTCAAAGAGAGACCGATGAGTGGGTCGTACATACGTTGATGCTAGAAAGCATTGATGTGCCTTTTGTCTTTAAACGTAAAAAGCGTTACAAACCACTAGTCGGTGCCAATGTGAATTTGACTTACTATCCCAGCGTACGTGAAGTGGCGGGTATTGAGATGGAACAGATGAACGTGGTCCGCGTCAAACGAGCATAACTCATGAACATGCTATTACAATTGCGTTATCGTTGGAGTCAATTAACATGATAGGCGGAGCCAGCACGTTTATTACAGGATTTGTACTGCATCGACGTGCTTACCAAGAAAGCAGCTTTTTGGTGGATATCTTAAGTCTTGAAGCCGGCAAGATTCGTTGTGTGGCTCGCGGGATGCGCAGTGCTAAATCTGATCGTAAAAGTGTCCTGCAGCCTTTTCAACCAATCGCATGTGAATTAACCGGCAAAAGCGAGTTAAAATCCGTGAAAAATGCTGAAAACACAGATAAGAGTATTCCTTTGCAACACACGTCGCTGTTTTGTGGCATGTACCTCAATGAGCTGATTAATCGTGTATTACCGAGTAATATTCCATGTCCTGATATTGTGAATGATTACTATGAGACGCTCAAGCAACTCCACACTTCCCAAAAATTTAATAGCACACTCCAGCCTCACCAAGAGGCCCAGCTGCGCTGTTTTGAACTAAATTTATTAGCAGAATTAGGTTATTTACCGGATTTAAGTTGTGAAGTTCGTACCCAAACCGCCATTGAAGACGATATGGATTATGTGTTTATAAGTGATCAAGGACTATTTTTGAAACAATGGTATCCTCATCTCACTTCTGTTAAGGGCCAATGGATCAATGATGCATTGGCGCAGAGATGGCACCCTGAGAGTTTGCGTACCGCTAAGTGGATCACGCGCCAAGCATTTCAACCATTACTAGGTGATAAACCCTTAAAAAGTCGTGAATTATTTGTATCAAAATAACGATTAAGCGATAATTACCCTATATATTAAATGAGTTATAAGTGAGACGACGATGATATTAGACAAAGAAGTGTTACTCGGTGTGAATATTGATCATGTAGCGACACTGCGTAATGCGCGTGGCACTAGTTACCCTGATCCTGTCCATGCGGCTGATATCGCAGAACGCGCTGGGGCTGATGGCATTACGGTGCATCTACGTGAAGATCGTCGTCATATTAATGATCGTGATGTGGAAATCTTAGCTCGAACAATTAACACGCGCATGAATTTGGAAATGGCAGTCACGGATGAAATGCTAGCGATTGCGAAAAAGACGCAACCCGCATTTTGCTGTTTAGTGCCGGAAAAACGTGCTGAATTGACCACCGAGGGTGGATTAAATGTCGCCGGTAATCTTAGTCGTATGCAAGATGCTTGTGGGCAACTTGCCGAACAAGGGATCTTAGTTTCATTATTTATTGATGCTGAACCCGAACAAATTGATGCGGCGGTGGCCTGTGATGTCCCGTATATCGAGATCCATACAGGACAATACGCTGATGCAACCTCTATTAAGCAACAAACCCAAGAGTTGGCAAAGTTGAAAGCCGGTATTCAATTTGCTCATCAACGTGGTTTACAGGTCAATGCGGGACATGGCCTGCATTATCATAACGTTAAGCCAATTGCAGCCATCCCTGAAATTGTCGAATTAAACATTGGCCATGCCATTATGGCGCGTGCGATGTTTGATGGCTTAGGTAAAGCGGTGAGTGACATGCGAGCATTAATGCAAGAAGCTCGGATCCAAGGACTCATCGAGTTAGGGCGCTAATATGCCCATCATTGGTTTAGGTACTGATATTGTCCAGATATCACGTTTTGAGGAGATGGAAGATACGAGCGTGAAGCGTGATCGTTTAGCCCAAAAAGTGCTGACACCCAATGAGTTTGATATGTATCTTCAGCATGCTCACCCGGCTCGATTTTTAGCAAAACGCTTTGCGGTTAAAGAAGCCGCCGTCAAAGCGTTAGGTACGGGGATTGGGCATGGTGTCGGTTGGCAACATCTATCTGTCACTCATACGGATAAAGGCCAGCCGTTATTACAATATACAGATGGCTTTGCTCACATTGCTAGTGAGTTAGGTGTGACACACAGCCATGTATCCATTTCTGATGAAAAAGAATATGCGGTGGCCACCGTGATTTTAGAATCACACATTTAGAGACAGGAACAGCTCATGGCTCAGTTTTTCAAACCGCAACATAAAGCATCATCCAAGGCCAAGCGTCAACTTCCCGTAGTGACTCTTGAAATATCTGGATTCACATTAAATGGTCAGGGGATTTGTAAGTCACATTCTCCGGTAGTCATTGTCTCAGGTGCGTTACCTGGTGAAACGGTGATAGTGCAAATTACTGCACAAAAAAAACAAGTGTGGTTAGGCAGTGTCATCTCAGTAATTACCTCACATGCACAGCGTATTGCGGCTCCTTGTCCATTCGCCGTGGGAGCGCAACGCGATAATAAGGTATTACCGACTCAACTCGCTATGCCGACATGCGGTGGTTGTCAGTTATCTTTTGTTGAGCCAAGTGCCTTACTGGCGTTAAAACAAACGGCATTGGATGAATACGTCCATCAGCATATAGGGGCTATTGAATTACCTTGGCGAGCCCCAGTTTTATCAGCACCTCAATACCGAAGAAAAGCGCGTCTAGCGATTGATGCGCGTGATAAACAGGCGATTAAAGTTGGGTTTAGGCAAACTTCAGCAAAAACTGTCATGTCGATCCCGCAATGTGAGGTGTTGGAAGGCGCATTACAGCCGGTACTAAATGCTATCCATACATCATCAGCCCAGTGGCATTGGTTAATTCATGTCGGGCATATTACCTTACTCGAGTCGCGCGATCAGATTGTGGTCGCGTTTAATACCCAACAGCCCTTATCCAAACAGGCATTAGCGGCATTACAGGCTTTTTCACAAGCACATGAAGTGTTGATTGCGGTGACAGTTAAGGGGGTACCTAAAGGTGTGCCATCGTTGCCACATAACGATGACGCTAAATGGCTGACACTGCATTGGGCCGATGACAATGACGCCATGAATGTCTCGCTAGCACAGCCTGATTTATGGTTAACGAGTATAGATGAATGTCAATACCCGGTAGGACTGGATGATTTTATTCAAGTCAATGCATCCTTGAATCAGGCGATGATCTACACCAGTATCGATTTACTCGCTCTCGCACCAGATGATCGAGTGGTGGATTTATTTTGCGGCTCAGGTAACTTTTCAGTACCTATCGCGAAACAGACGGAGTATGTCCTTGGTATTGAAGGGGTAGAGGCAATGGTTCAGCAAGCAAACCAAGGAGCAGTTGCATCTGGCGTGGATAATGTGACGTTTTTGCATGCCGATTTAACGACGTCAGAGGCGATGCATGCGATAAAAGCCGCTAAATGTAATAAGCTATTACTTGATCCTTCCCGTGAAGGAGCAAAAGCGATTTTAGCACAGGTTGATTTACAGCAATTTGAACGAATTGTGTATGTTTCTTGTAACCCACAATCATGGGTACATGACATCCAATTATTATTAGATGCTGGTTTTGCGTGTCAGCATACGCAATTTTTTGACATGTTTGCAGGCACAACGCATACTGAGTTAGTCAGTGTATTTACCCGTTAATCGGTTAAACCAAAAGGATCCGGTGTGGTTACGATTAGAACAGTACAACATCCCCAGCGCCCCAGTTTTGTTAAATGGTTAGCGGGATTAGCAATATCTGAAGAGACTCGAGCAAAACTCACTTCGGTGTCTGATACCCCTGAAAAGTTACTTGTCGGGCAAGAAATGGTTGAGATCCTACATGAACTGAATATGGACGATGAAACTCTTCAAGCAGCGCTCGTATTTCCATACTGTGAAACTCATGTATTAAATAAAACCGAAATTGAAGATGAGTTTGGTATCGCGATTGCTGATTTGATTGAGGGTGTACGTCAAATGGAAGCGATTAAAACACTTCACGCCAAACACCAACAAGACGAACAGCAAGTTGATAATATTCGTAAGATGCTTATCGCCATGGTGGCTGATGTGCGCGCGGTTGTGATCAAAATGGCGGAACGGATTTGTACATTACAACAGGTCAAAGAAGCTGATGAAGAGACTCGGGTTCTTGTTGCACGAGAGTGTTCAGCGATTTACGCTCCTTTAGCCAATCGCTTAGGGATAGGTCAACTTAAATGGGAATTAGAAGATCTTGCGTTTCGTTATCTACACCCGAAACGCTATATGGAAATTGCTCGCTGGCTTGATGAAAAACGTGCCGATCGCCAAGATTATATCGATGAGTTTGTGGCGAGCTTATCCCATACACTGCATGAACATAATGTCGCTGCGCAAGTGTTTGGCCGGCCCAAACACATTTATAGCATTTACAAAAAAATGCAAAAGAAACACCTGAGCTTTGAGCAGTTGTTCGATATCCGTGCGGTACGAATTATTGCGAACACCTTACAAGATTGCTATGCAGTATTAGGGGAAGTTCATGCTAATTATCAGCATATTCCCAATGAGTTTGATGATTATATTGCCACGCCAAAACCCAATGGTTACCAGTCCATCCATACAGTGATAAAAGGTCCAGAAGGGCGCACTATTGAGATCCAGATCCGCACCCAAAAAATGCATGACGATGCTGAACTTGGGGTCGCTGCGCATTGGAAATATAAAGAAGACCACTCAGGTAAATTATCTGCAGCAGAAGAACGGATCAATTGGTTACGTAAAATTTTGGCATGGCAGGAAGAAGTGGCTGAATCTGGCGATTTAGTGGAGGAGTTCCGGTCGCAAGTATTTGATGATCGCGTGTATGTCTTTACTCCAACAGGCGATGTCATTGATCTGCCGGTGGGCTCTACGCCATTGGATTTTGCGTATTATATTCATTCGAATGTCGGGCACCGCTGTATAGGGGCAAAAGCGGATGGTCGTATTGTGCCGTTTACATACCAATTACAAAGTGGCGACCAAGTTGAAATTTTAACCGGTAAACAAATGAATCCATCGCGGGATTGGATGCACCCTGGCTTAGGGTATGTGCATTCATCAAGAGCGCGCGCTAAGATTCATACATATTTTAAAAAACTCGACAAAGATCAGCATCTGATTGCGGGTAAAGACATCATTGAGAGAGAGCTAAATAAATTACAATTGCACCTCAAAGATGTCGGTAAAGCTGTCGAAAAATTCAACATGAAATCGGCTGATGATTTAATTGCTGCTGTTGGCGCGGGGGATATCCGTGTTATGTCGCTGGTGCATTACCTGCAGCAGTTACTCCGCCCAGAACCAGAAATTACGGCTGAGGAAATCAACGCAAAAGCTAAACCCAAACGCCGTAAGCAAAACACCAACAACACGATTGAAGTGGAAGGCGTTGGACATCTAATGAGTCAATTGGCCAACTGTTGTCAGCCAATTGCGGGTGAGCCGATCTTAGGTTATATCACTCAAGGTCGAGGAGTGAGTGTCCATAAGCGTGATTGTGATCAGCTAGCACATCTACTGTCTATGCACCCAGAACGTGAGATTGATGTAAATTGGGCAAGTGATCTTGATATGGGGTTCGCGGCTGAATTACGCCTCAAATGTTATGATAGAACCGGTATATTGAAGGACATCACGACAGTGTTAGGGAATGATAAGATCCCAGTGTTAGGTGTGAACTCATCGAGTGATACTGCGCAAAACACCTGTCAAATTGATTTGAAAATTGAAGTGAAAGACGTTAACCGATTGTCACAGGTGGTCAATAAATTAAATAAAATTCGTTCTGTTTTAAGTGTCCATAAATTAGCATAGTTAACACTCAGTTCGAGTCGACTGTTTAAATTTAATCGCGATACACAAAACGAGTTGTTACACTATGGCAAAGCCATACAAATGAATTGATTGAATGAAACCTGAACAGCGTCAGCAATATATCGAGTTAACCGAATCTGATCCTATCAACGCGCTTGTCGCAATTATGACTCAACTCAGAGATCCTAATACTGGATGCCCTTGGGATATCAAACAAACACTCCAAAGCATCATTCCGCATACGATTGAAGAAACCTATGAAGTCGCAGATGCAATATATAACGGTGATCCTGAGCATATCAAAGAAGAGCTTGGAGATTTACTTTTCCAGGTGGTGTTTTACGCTCAGATTGCGCAAGAATCAGGTTGGTTTGATTTTGCTGAAGTAGCGCAAATCATGTGTGAAAAATTAATCCGACGTCATCCCCATGTCTTTACCGATCAATCACATTTAACGTCGGAACAAGTTGAAGCACAATGGAATGCAATTAAACAAGCAGAAAAAGCAGGATTACCGATACCCACATCGATATTAGCGAATATACCACAAGGTATGACGCCACTGATGCAAGCGCATAAAATACAAAATACAGTCGCGCAGGTGGGGTTTGATTGGCCCGATATTCCTCCGGTAGTGGAAAAAATTAAAGAAGAATTAACCGAAGTTGAAGAGGCCATTCGTTCCGGTGATCAGGTACATGTGGAAGAGGAAATCGGAGACTTATTATTTGCGGTGGTTAATTTAGCGCGTCATGCTGGCGTAAAAAGTGAAACGGCACTCATGGCTGCTAATCAGAAATTTACACGGCGATTCATGCAGGTAGAAGCATTAATTACTGAAAACAACCAAGTAATATCTGACTTAACCTTAGACGACTTAGATGAACTTTGGTCTCAAGTAAAGATGAAACATAAATAAATCTTAATAAAGGGCTTTTCATTTAAGCATTTTCGCGTATAATTTTGCGCCTGCCCAGTTACACCCATCTGTGGGAAGATGGAAGGATCAATAGGCTCGAAGGGGTCAATAAATTGATTTAGCGTGTTCTTGCATGGTGTAAGGACATTCGTAACGATTCAAATTCGGGTGAATTTAACAATGAAAACTTTTGTTGCAAAACCAGAAACAGTTCAACGTGACTGGTATGTAGTTGACGCTGCAGACAAAACATTAGGTCGCTTAGCGGCTGAAATCGCGCTACGTTTACGTGGTAAACATAAGCCAGAGTATACTCCTCATGTAGATACTGGTGATTATATTGTTGTCGTTAATGCGGAAAAAATCGCAGTAACAGGTAACAAAGCGAAAGATAAAATCTATTATTCACACTCTGGTTACCCAGGTGGCTTAAAAGATACTACATTTGAGAAATTAATTGCTAAGAAGCCTGAAATGGTTTTAGAAAAAGCAGTTAAAGGCATGTTGCCAAAAGGCCCTCTAGGTCGTGCAATGTTCCGTAAACTTAAAGTTTACGCGGGTACTGAGCATAACCATGCGGCGCAACAGCCTCAAGTACTAGACATTTAAGGAGCGAGACAATGGCAGATACTCAATATTACGGCACAGGTCGTCGCAAAAGCTCTACCGCTCGTGTTTTCTTACGTCCAGGTACAGGCAATATCGTAATCAATAAGCGTCCAATTGATGTGTTCTTTGGTCGTGAAACAGCTCGAATGATTGTTCGTCAACCATTAGAGTTAGTTGAAATGACTGAGAAGTTTGACTTATACGTTACCGTTTCTGGTGGTGGTATTTCTGGTCAAGCTGGCGCGATTCGTCACGGTATCACTCGTGCGCTTATGGAATTTGATGAGACTTTACGTCCTTCACTTCGTCAAGCGGGCTTCGTTACGCGTGATGCGCGTAAAGTTGAACGTAAGAAGGTTGGTTTACATAAAGCACGTAAACGTCCACAGTTCTCAAAACGTTAATTTTTACGTTTTACAGTTCGATATCAAATGCCGCTTTTCAGCGGCATTTTTGTATCTAACAAACATCGCTTTTTGGATTAATATCCAGTCAATGTCAAAAAATTGTATTAAATTAATAAGAAAATAGATAAATATCTATAAGGTGATGCTGCATAGGCCCACTGTAAAGGTGATTACCCATTAAAGACGAACGTCTTAAGCAATAATAGTATATAAATGCCACTATAGACTTGTTTTTATTATGGCTTTTCTTTACCATTTCGCGCAGTAAATTATATTAGGTTGTATAAATACCGCTTGTAACTTTTATGCTTGCGTAGATAACAGCCGAATTTTGGAGAAAAAGTGGATGAGTAATGTATCAAACGATGCAAATGAATCAGCTACAAATGAACAGCCCCAAAGCACAAATCGTCGTAAGTTCCTAACGGTCGCGACGTCCGTCATTGGTGGTATCGGTGCCGCGGGTGCTGCAGTTCCGTTTGTTGCTTCATGGAACCCAAGTGCCAAAGCGAAAGCTGCTGGTGCGGATGTTGAAGTTGACATTAGCGGTATTGCACCGGGTCAGTTGATTCGTGTCATGTGGCGTTCAAAACCAGTCTGGATCGTGCGACGTACTCCAGAACTCTTAGCTAGCTTAGAGGGCGTTGAAGGTGATTTACGCGATCCTAACTCTGAAAACGAACAACAACCAGCCTATGCGAAAAATCGTTATCGTTCAATCAAAGAAGAATACCTAGTATTAGTGGGTATTTGTACTCATTTAGGTTGTTCACCACAGCATTTAACCGATGGTGCATTTTCTGAGTATGCAGAAGGGGTTCCAGAAGGGTTTTTCTGTCCTTGTCACGGTTCAAAATTCGATATGGCTGGACGCGTGTTCAAAGCCGTACCAGCACCATTAAACTTAGTTGTACCACCTCATCAATTTTTGAGTGATACCACTGTGTTAATCGGTTCAGATGCATAAGGGCACATAATTATGAATGGTTTATTAAATTGGATTGAACAACGCATCCCAATGATGCGCGTAGCAAATATGCATGCGATTCAATATCCAGCACCGGTCAATATGAATTTTTGGTACGTGTTTGGATTTTTAGCAACAATAGTATTAGTTAATCAGATTGTTACAGGTATTTGGTTAACGATGAATTTCGAACCTTCAGCTGAGCGAGCATTCGCGTCTGTTGAATACATCATGCGTGAGGTCGACTACGGTTGGTTAATACGTTATATGCACTCTACCGGTGCATCTGCGTTCTTTATCGTGGTGTACATGCATATGTTCCGCGGTATGATTTATGGTTCTTACCAGAAGCCTCGTGAGTTGTTATGGGTATTTGGTATGCTAATTTACTTAGCATTGATGGCTGAAGCATTCATGGGCTATGTACTACCATGGGGACAAATGTCCTATTGGGGTGCGCAAGTTATCGTCTCGTTATTCAGTGCGATTCCAGTTATTGGTCCTGATTTAGTTATTTGGATCCAGGGTGATTATGTTATCTCTGGTGCGACGTTAAATCGCTTCTTTGCATTACACGTGATTGCACTTCCATTGGTTATCGTTATCTTAGTGTTCTTACATATCATTGCATTACACGAAGTCGGTTCAAATAACCCTGATGGCATTGCGATTAAACACAAGAAAGGCTCGTTAGCTGAAGAAGATAAAACGCCTTATGAGATCCATGAGTATTATACAAGCAAGTATGATATTGCCAACGATGTCGTGCCTTTCTTCCCACACATCGTATTGAAAGACTTAGTTGCCTTTAGTATTTTCCTTGCTGGCTTTGCTTATGTCTTATTCTTTGCACCAGAAATGGGGGGTAAGTTCCTTGAGCATCCTAACTTTGAAATTGCTAACCCGTTAAAGACGCCTGAGCATATTTTCCCAGTATGGTATTTCACTCCTTTCTACGCGATCCTCAAAGCGGTACCGGATAAATTATTTGGTGTATTAGCCATGTTTGGTGCGATTGCTGCATTATTTGCAATGCCTTGGTTAGACCGTGGTACAGTACGTTCTTGGAGATATCGTTGTGGGTTACATAAATGGAACCTCATCGTATTTGCAATTGTGTTTATTTTCCTTGGTTACTTAGGTGGTACACCTCAAGAAAATTGGAAAATCATTGCTTCTCAAATTGCAACTGTCATGTATTTCGGTTTCTTCGGGTTACTATGGATATATAGTAAAAATGAGAAAACTAAGCCAGTACCAGAGAGGATCACTAAATGAAAAAATTACTATTAGCGATCGCACTATTGGTGCCTAGCTTATTATCAAATGTTGCGTTAGCGGCGGGCTCTTCAGTTCCGCTAGATAAAGCCGATTATGATTTAACCGACAAAGCATCACTACAAAATGGTGCACGTATCTTCATGAACTATTGCTTAGGTTGTCACCAACAGCAATATCAACGTTACTCACGTACGTTTGAAGATTTAGGTATACCGGCTGATTTAGGTCAAGAGTACTTGCAGTTTACTGGTGAAAAAGTCACTGATTACATCACCACGCCGATGCCCCAAGATGCAGCTGCAACTTGGTTCGGTGCGCCACCACCTGACTTAACGTTGGTTGCGCGTGTTCGTGGTGCAGACTGGTTATATACTTACTTACGTACTTTTTATGTTGACGATTCAAAAACATTTGGTGTTAACAACTTAGTATTCCCTAACGTAGGTATGCCTCACGTATTACAGGAACTTCAAGGTACACCTCGAATTGCTTATGAAGACGCATTAATTGATGGTGAAATGGTACCTCAGTATGTAGGAATTAAATCTGATGGTAATGGCGAATTAAGTCCAGATGAATATGATAAAGCGATTCTAGATTTAGTTAATTACCTAGAATATACAGGCGAACCTTCACGTTTATCATCTGAAAAGATCGGTAAAGGTGTTTTAGTCTTTATTCTAATATTCTTTGTCTTTGCTTATTTATTGAAAAAAGATTACTGGCGAGACGTGAAGAAGTAGAAAATTCATGTATAATCCGAAAAAGGGGCAATAGCCCCTTTTTTTAATGGTTGAAATAAATGTACGCTCGGCGTCATTTTATAGGAGAAACATCAATGGCAGTAGCCACGAATAAACGCTCTATCATGACTTTGTTTTCAGATACGATTGATATCTATAGTCATCAAGTTCGCATTGTCTTAGCTGAAAAAGGCGTGACCGTCGACATTAATTATGTTGATCCAACGAACTTACCAGAAGAAATGCTAGAGTTAAATCCTTACGGTACCCTCCCAACCTTAGTTGATCGTGATCTTAACTTATATAAGTCTCACATCATTATGGAATACCTTGATGAGCGCTTCCCGCATCCACCGTTAATGCCCGTTTATCCAGTGGCTCGTGGTAACAGTCGCTTAATGATGCACCGTATTGAACAGGATTGGTATTCATTAGCCGCACAAATTTTCCGTGGTGAAGGTGATACAGAAGCATTACGTAATAATTTACGTGAAACGTTACTATCATTAGCACCTATTTTTGCGGAAACACCTTATTTCATGTCAGAAGAATTTAGCTTAGTTGATTGCTATCTTGCACCATTATTATGGCGTTTACCGGCGTTAAACATCACTTTGACAGGTGCTGGGAGTAAAGAAGTATTAGCATATATGAAGCGCATCTTTGAACGTTCTTCTTTTGTTGCGTCATTAACTGACCAAGAACGTGAAATACATAATCCACTATAAATAGTAATACAACAGTATAAGAAGAATATCTGACATGAGTGTGTTGACGATGACATCAAATCAACCTTATTTGCTAAAAGCATTTTTTGATTGGATTGTAGATAATGAACTTACGCCACATCTAGTCGTAGATGCCACAATGGATAATGTCAGAGTACCTCTTCAATATGTGAACGATGGTCAGATCGTGCTGAATGTTTCTCCTTCTGCTTGTATGAATTTTCATATGTCTCCAGAGGGAGTGAGTTTTCAAGCGCGTTTTGGCGGTCAACCGCACTATATCGATATACCATGTAGTGCGGTATTAGCTATATACGCTCGTGAGAATGGTGCCGGTACGGTATTTACGCCTGATACCATATCTGAGGAATCCGATGACATCACTATACCTGAAGAAGATAATCAGGTAGAAACCCTGCAAAGTGCTCCTAAAGAGCTTGTAGAGGTGAAATCGGACACGCCTAAAGATAATGCTCCTTCTAAAACAAAAAAAGACAGGAAACGCCCTGTCTTTACTGTTGTTAAATAAGCACAATACTAAATAATTTCAAATACTCTGATCACACTTTTGACATTGTTGATATTACGCGCAATATCGACGGCTCTTGTGGCTTGTTGATTATTAATTAACCCCATTAGAAACACTTCCCCACCAGAAACAACGACATTAATACGACTTGATTCGATTTCATCACTAGTGATGTATTTTGCCCGGATAGTATTCGCAATGAGAATATCTTTGGCCTGCATTGAGGTGCTTAATGTTATTCCTGTACGGATTTGATTATGCGCTTTTCTCAAGTAGGGATCGTCGTTGATGATATCATTAATTTTTGATTGCCATGCGTTGTCTTGTAATGTCCCCGTTAGTAATAGCTGACGGTTAAAAACATCCACTTGGATATTCGATACTTCTGATAACCCTTCTATACGTGATAACGCTAATGAAATACGGGCTACAGCATTAGTATCATCAATTTGGGTACCAATCGAACGAGGGTCTTGGCTGGCTGTTGCACTTATTGTTGCGACAGTACCAATAGCAATTGCCGTACATCCAGATAACACCGACAATATTAAAAGAATACTGACACTCATTATCGGTTTGCGTAACAGATTAGTCATTTTCGGTCTCTCAGTTGAAATATAGAATAGTTCGTTGCGTATACTTACTCGTTTGAATCGGGAAATAAGGTATTATCGATACATTCACATAAATTATGAATCGCTAATAAATGTACCTCCTGAATACGCGCAGTTCGATTAGATGGGACTCGAATTTCCACATCATTGGGGCCTAAAAAACCCGCCATTTCGCCACCGTCTTTACCCGTTAAAGCAACAATAGTCATATCACGTGATAATGCAGCTTCCATTGCATTAATGACATTTCGTGAGTTACCACTTGTTGAGATAGCTAACAATATATCACCTGGTTGACCCAGTGCACGAACTTGTTTGGAGAAGACTTCATCATAGCTGTAATCGTTAGCAATGGAGGTGATAGTTGAGCTATCAGTGGTTAACGCCATAGCTGGAAGGCTAGGTCGGTCACGTTCATATCGATTTAATAGCTCAGATGAAAAATGCTGTGCATCGCCAGCTGAACCACCATTACCACAACTTAAAATTTTGTTGCCGCGGATCAATGCTTCAACCATCATCATTGATGCATTTGCAATTGCTTCTGGTAAAACTTCACTGGCAGCTATTTTAGTTTGAATGCTTTCGGTGAAGTTTGCTTTGATGTTTTCTATCATGAGTAATCCGATATGTAATTGAAGTTAAAATTGTATATTTATACGTGTTTATGCCATCTAGCACGATTACCATCAACAGCAAATAAATCAATGCGATGGTCAATGATACTAGGGTTAAGTTGATGCTTAGCCATATACACATACATTGTTTTAGTTAATTTATCACGTTTAGACGACGTTAACATATCAGCTGCACTTCCATGCGTTGGTCGTGCACGATATTTCACTTCGACAAACACCCAAGTGTCTTGGTCTTTCATCACCAGGTCGATTTCACCACATTTAGCTCTAAAATTTTCGTCTTTGAAAACTAAACCTTGTGCTATCAAATAGGCTTTCACCTTTTGCTCAACCGCTAAACCACGATGATATGCACTTTGGGTATTATTCACCGCTGATTTGTTCAATTTGTTTCGTTGTTATTTTGGCACGGGGTAAGACACGTGTCACTTGATTATTGTTATCAATCGTTAAGTTACCGGTTAATCCCGGTAATGTTAATCCTTTCACTTGTCGCATAGGCATTATTTTACTGATCAAATTATATGCATCATATCCAAATGCGAACAAACGTTTTTGGGTTGCGGAAGCATCAATAAACACAGTTTCATACTGTGACAATAATTCAGGAGCAACTTTTGAATTAATTAACCAAGGCATATCGATAAAGATGACATTTTGCAAATCACGTAATGAGTTTTGATTCAATTGATGGTTATAACTGCGCGAGCTAGCGAATACCGGTTGGAACTCATCTGAAAATGAACTGATACTCGCTTCAATCATCGGATTAATTAATTCAGTTTGTTCAGCATTAGCAAATACGACAAAAGCATCTATATCTTTTCTATTGCGCGTCACGCTGAACATCTCTTTACCTAAGTAACGTTCTAAGGTCGTGATACGATCACGGCTTTGTTGTACGCCAAGTGCATCGCCAATAGCTTTGCGCATTGATTTATTATCACTAAAGGAAAGTGTGATTAAATTTGACTGTTGGCTTAGCGCTTGCCACGTTTCAGAAAAAGCTTCAGCCATGCGAATCGCTGTGCGGTCCGGTGCATGAATGAGGATCGGCTGCTGATATTGTTGAGCAAACATAAATTGAGCAATTTGTATCGCCTCGTCTTCCGGCGCTAATGCAAAAAATGTTGTCGTAGTATCTGCTACCTCAGGCACGATATCTGAATTTGTCTCTATGATTGAATTTAGATTTTTGGGTTCGGTATTCGCTGTATTTTGGGTTAATAACGTATCAATTCGGTTAAGACCAAGTAGTTGTTGTCCTGGACGAAGATTCTGAGCGATAAAGGTCAATTTAGGTTTTAAGAGTGGACCGATAATGACATCAATATCAGATAGCTTCGCCAGTAATGCGGTATTATCTAATGCATTTGTATCTAGAAACTGTATGGAAATTTGTTTAGTCGGTGTATTTTCAGTATTACTTTGAGCGGCTAAATAGGCTGCTAAAATGCCTTGCTTGATTTGCTGAGATTGATTAGATAAACGGCCTGACAATGGCAAGAGCACCGCGATCTGTTGAAATGCTTGAGTGTCCATTTGTAATAAGCCAATGATCTCTTCTGGTAGATTATTAACTAAAGGATGATTGGGATAAGCAAATTGATACTGTGTTAAAACACTGGCAAGTTCATATTGGTCTAGCGCATGTTCCCGTAGTAATGTTGCTAGACGGTAATAACCATCAATTTCTTTGTTTCCGGTTAACGTTAATTCAGTATTGGACAGCTGTTGAGTTAAATGCCATACATGTTGGATATCGTAATTCTGACTTTTAATATGAGCTTCGATAGCTTTAGGATAATTAAATAGCCGTTCAAATATGTTTGCTTTTAATTGCCATTGTTGCTTTGCTATTGCTATTTCTGATGTCGGTGATGACAGTAATGATAATTGTGTTAATAAATCATCATCTGGGTGTGCACACATGACTCGGTATAGTTTTGCCCTAGCAAGATTATCATCGGTGAGTTCAGTAAATATAGATGTTATGAGTATATGTGCTTCTGCACATTGCCCATTATTCACAGCTAAATATGCCCCTTTTAACAGGTATTGATTGCGTTGTTGTAACTTATTTTGACGCTCTGCTAAATCAGCTAGTTGTAAGATGTTTTCTAGCGTATTGGATTGCATCACCTGCGCCATGGGGGTGTTTTTTTCTACCATCTTAGTCGTTGGGGAAGTGGTAGACCCACAACTACATAGCATCGTAATTAATGCCAGTACTACAGTGCTTTGAATACTTCGTTTGCAAAACGTTTTTGTCACAATGAAATCCATAGAAAGCAAGTGAATGAAAGTTACACATTTGTGTATAATACGCATCATACTGTATTTTAATAAGTCGCGCATTATGTCTCAGCCTGGTAGTTTATATATTGTTCCTACACCCATTGGTAATTTACAAGATATTACATTAAGAGCACTTGATGTATTACGTGATGTGAGCGCGATAGGCTGCGAGGATACTCGACATAGTCGTGTATTGCTGCAACACTTCAATATTGATAAACCAACGTTTGCTTTACATGATCATAATGAATCAGCGCAGATAACAAAAGTGATCCAACGACTAGAAATGGGTGAATCGATAGCGTTAATTTCTGATGCGGGTACCCCTCTTATCAGTGATCCTGGTTATGGGTTAGTACATGCGTGTCGATTAGCGGATCATAGTGTGATTGCTTTACCAGGGCCATGTGCAGCCATTACCGCGTTATCCGCTTCTGGATTACCTACCGACCAATTTATGTTTCGTGGGTTTTTACCCGTTAAACAACAAGCGAAACAACATGCGATAAGCGAACTTAACCATGCTTATTACACCAGTATTTTTTATGAATCCCCACGGCGAGTGCTTGATACTATGAAAGTGATGGATACAGAGCTAGATGCTGAGATAATCATAGTATTGGCTAAAGAGTTAACTAAAACGTTTGAAACGTTTGTTTCAGGTAGCGCTCAGAAGATTATTGATTGGTTAGAAGCGACACCGGTGCATCAAAAAGGCGAGTTTGTGTTGATGGTAGGCCCTGCCAGTAAATCGACAAGTGAAATTTCGTTAGAGGCACAATCCTTATTTATTCAGCTTCAAGCACATTTACCACCTAAAAAAGCGGCTGGGATTGTCGCAGAGCATTATGGACTGAAAAAGAATGCTATTTATCAGTGGAGCTTAAGTCTCGAATAAAGTATTGAAATCATTATGGATCTTTAAATTAAGCGAATAGCCACTATGACTTAAGACAGTCTCGCTAAAAAGTCATCATAGGTGAATTCTCGTACCAACTCAAACTCGCCATTTTGTCTCAAAATACCAATACCTGGATGCTGTACACCATTAAAGAACGTTGTTTTGACCATCGTATAATGCATCATATCTTCAAACACAATGCGTTGGCCTACTGCTAATGGTTCAGCAAAACTATATTCAGGTAACATATCACCCGCCAGACAAGAATTACCTCCTAAACGATAGGTATACGCTAGTACATTGGCTTCTTGGGCATCTTTGATCATCGGACGGTAAGGCATTTCGAGGACATCTGGCATATGTGCGGTGACCGAAATATCTAAAATCGCGATCGGGCCATTATTTTCAACAATATCTACCACTTCGGCGATTAAGGGGCCGGTTTGCCAAGCGACAGCTGAACCCGGCTCTAGAATCACATGTAAATGTGGATATTTGGCTTTGAAGCGATTTAACACATTAATTAAATGATCAATATCATAATCCGCTTGGGTCATTAAATGGCCGCCACCTAAATTCAGCCATTTAAGTTTGGGAAAATAGGCAGAAAATTGTTGTTCAATGGCATTGAGCATTCGCTCGGTAGCATAAGAGTCACATTCACACAGTCCATGTATATGAAAGCCTTCAATTCCCGATAAGTCTTGGTGTTGGAGTTGATCAGCAGTAATACCTAAGCGCGAACCTGGCGCACAGGGATCATACAGTGGCGTCTCAGCCTCTTGATGCTCAGGGTTAACCCGCAAACCCATGCTCACATTGCCACGTTCACAGGTATCCTTATGCATTAAATATTGGGCCAGACTGTTAAAGGATATATGGTCCACTTCGTTGACGATAGCGTCCATTTCAGCAGTTTTGAATGCAGGAGAAAAGGCATGAACTTGTTTGCCTAATCGTTTGGCCAGTTTGGCTTCCCATAATGCGCTAGCGGTACCACCTTGTAAGTACTTGCTGACTAAATCAAAACATGACCACATTGAAAAGCCTTTTAAGGCCAAAATAATATCGACACCAGTAGCCGCTTGCACATGTGCCATCAGCTTTAAGTTATCAATTAATTTTGCTTCTTCTAATACATAGCATGGGCTAGGAATATTAGGATTATTGCTCCAATGTGGCATGGTAATGTTCCGTCTTTAAATCAAATTATTGAGTAAATGGGCTGCTATCGCATTCCATTACATGCCAAGGTAAACCATGCTCATTTAACATTGCCATAAATGGATCTGGATCCATTTGTTCCATGTTAATGACACCCTCTTGATGCCATGTACCATTGAGCATTAACGCTGCACCAATCATCGCCGGTACACCTGTGGTGTATGACACTGCTTGTGCACCCACTTCTTCATTACACACAGCATGATCACAGTTGTTGTAAATAAAGATAGTTTTCGTTTTACCATCTTTGACACCGGTGATGTAGGTACCAATACATGTCATGCCTGTATAGCCTTCAGCTAGTGAACCTGGATTAGGTAAAACCGCTTTTAAAAACTCTAGTGGGGCAATTTGCTGACCATTAAAATCGATGGGCTCGATACTTGTCATACCAATGCCTTCAAGCACTTTTAGATGATTCAAATAAGCATCACCAAAGGTCATCCAGAAACGTGCACGCTTGATGGTTGGGAAGTGTTTTACGATGGACTCAAGTTCTTCGTGATACATCAAATATGATGCACGGGTGCCGATATTTTGATAATGCAGATCTTCTCGAACGCTAAGAGGTTCAGTTTCTAACCATTCACCATCTTGCCAATAACGACCGCGCTGTGTAATTTCACGAATATTAATTTCAGGATTAAAGTTCGTTGCAAATGCTTGACCATGATCACCACCATTGCAATCGACAATGTCTAAATAATGAATTTCATCAAAATAATGTTTAGCAGCATATGCGGTATAAACATTAGTTACACCAGGATCAAACCCGCTTCCTAATAAAGCCATTAAGCCTTTCTCAGCAAAACGTTCTTGGTAAGCCCACTGCCATGAATATTCAAATTTAGCGACATCTTTAGGCTCATAGTTAGCAGTATCAAGATAATTAACGTTACAAGCTAAACATGCATCCATAATAGCAAGATCTTGATAAGGTAGTGCTAAGTTCACCACTAAATCAGGTTGGCAGTCATTGATGACAGCCTCGACTTCATGGGCAAAATCTGCGTCTACAGCGTAGACTTTCTTTACTCGCTCAATACCGACTTCGGCTTGCAATGCTTCACATTTTGAAACAGTCCGAGAGGCAAGATAAATTTCTGAAAATAATGCCGTTAAACGGGCACATTTTTTAACAGTAACGGCAGCAACACCGCCAGCACCAATAATTAATACTTTTGACATAGAAAGTGACCTTATCTGATTTTCGCGCATCGTAGCAGAAGATATAATATTCTCCAACTAGCAAATTTGTTAATACTTATAATTGCAGGTGCGTAAACGGCGTCCCAATAGTCACATGGTCCAATTGCTCAATCACTGGGAAATAAAATTGGTGGCTGGAGCCATCAAATAAATTCACATCGGCCACAATGACATCAGTAAACTCATTGCGCTTCGTTTCAATGAAGCCAGCATACAAAAGCACAGAGTTGGCTTTGGACACATTGAGAGTACAATTAAGGATATTGGTTTCAAGCTGTTCAATCATACCCATATTTTCACCTTCCCCGAGAATATGTTCGAAGGAAGCCGCATTAATAAAGTTATCATGGTGATCACGTTCACATGGTTCATAACTGAATATGGGTTGTAAATCACCATCTAAATCAACCGCAGCAAATGGATAAAAAGTATCGGTATGATTTAACAACGATTGACACAGCACTAAGCTGGTATCAATCATGGTTAATGCGCTTTCAGGTAAGTCACAATAGGATACAGACATTCACAGCTACCTTATGAGCAATTAAGTCATTTAAACGTTAGAATGATAAATATAGTTCATGTTTACGATTTGCGAAGTCCTTGGAGACCGCCAGTATGCAACATAATAATGTTGTCATAATTTAATAATACTTGGTTTTCAATGAGTTGTTTGATGGCAAATGCAACTTTACCCGAATATGTCGGTTCTAATTTATTTTTAGACGCGTTTATTTTTGTACAAAATTCCAACAATTCGGGTGTTGTTTTGGCGTAGCCGCCCGCATGGTATGCATGATTAATCGTCCAATTTGGAATGCAGCTCTTGTCTAGATGTTGAGTTGCTATTAATTGAGATAGATGCGTGTTTGTAAGACTTTCCAGATAATCAAGGGCTTCTTTAGGATGACCTTTTAAAACAGCGATGCCTAGTATGTCGATATTGAGGTGTGGGCAGCTTTCTTTTTGTTCAGCAATGCCATAGATAAGACCTGCTAATGTCGCTGCTGTGGCCACGGGTGTCACAATCACATGACGCTGAAGTAAGATAGGCTTGATAGTGCCTTTGATGTTATGACTAACCTGTTTGAGTTGAGTGACTATTTCCTGGATACATTGAGCAACGCCAATGGGGGCATGCTCATTAGAACCCCCTTCAGGTATGATTAATGCTTGAGGATACTCAGACTGTAATGCGCTAAGATAGGGTAACTGATGGCGCTGTTTATATTGGATTTTAGTTAGCCAGTGGAAAGTCGTCCCCCATTCATGAAGATCGGCTAAACAGGGTGTTAAGCGCTGTGCATAATTCCCACGGATGAACGCATGAAACTCGATGTTGAATATTTTACAAATATAACCCAGCGCATGAAGGTGATTAGAGTACCCGCCACCAAAGCTGATAATTTGTTGTGGTAATTTTTGCTGTGAGGTCAAATACTGATCTAAGGTTGGCGCGAGTTTTCGCCATTTATTTCCTGAGATAATCGGATGGATAGCATCATCCTGTTTCAGCCACAATGAAATGTCATTAGGTACATGGATATCAAGCTCCCTAGGATCCACTTTGACTAGAGGAGAAGGGAGCTGTAATGCTAGGCGTTCTTTGATATTTGTTAATGTCAATGTGATCAATGCGTCTATATAAACGGTAATAATAATTATAATGTGCAAATATTGAAACGAGGTCAATGTGTCTTTTAGTACGACAAGTCATTCCCCGAGATTATACGGTTTTATCTTAATGATGTATTTATCTTTAAGTCTATTTAGTCACTCGGTTCAAGCCAGTACAATAATGGTGCCGAATTATGTCAAAGATAAAGTGCCAAATGCGACGGTGCAAGGCCAAAGCCGGTTGACCATGTATTTTTTCAAAGTCTACGATGCCACCTTGTTTAGTCCAATGGGACAATATCAGGAAGAGCAGCCTTTCGCGTTAAGTCTTGCTTATTTACGTGATTTAGATGGAAAAGATATTGCCGAGCGTTCCATTGATGAAATGCGGGATCTCGGTTATCGCGATACGACGATGCTGGCACAATGGCTGGTGGAAATGGAAACCGCCTTTCCTGATATTAAAGAGGGGGATGTCTTAACCGGTGTAGTCGATAAGCAACAACACACCACCTTTTATTTTAACGGTCAACAGCGACATACCATTTCAGATCCGTTATTTACTAAAGCGTTTTTCGCGATTTGGCTAGCCGAAGGCACCTCACAACCACGTATGCGTAAAGCTTTATTAGGAGAGTAATTGATGACAAAGCAGTTCACAAAAATAATCAGCATCATAATATTATTTACCATTAGTGGGTGCTCACTGACAATTGATGGTAGTGATTATGAGCAACAAGCGCCTCAATTTGACTTAGTCGAATTTTTTGATGGTAACGTAACGGCCTGGGGGATTGTCCAAAATCGTTCGGGTGAAGTGGTCCAACGATTTATTGTCGATATTGAGGGGAGTGTCCAAGACGATGTGCTTGTCTTAGATGAAACCTTTGAATACATTGTGGGTGAGGGGGTGACCAAAAGAGTATGGCGCTTAACTCAAAATCCAGATGGCTCGTTTACTGGCTCGGCAGGGGATATTGCTGGTGAAGCCACAGGAAAGCCCCACGGTAATGCATTTAATTTTGTCTATGAAATGGATCTTGAGGTCGATGGAACGAGTTACCGTGTGGCATTTGATGATTGGTTTTTTGCAATGGATGAATCGACCTTAATGAACCGTTCTTACATTAAGAAGTTCGGTATAGTGATGGCCGATGTCACCATTTTTATGCAACGCCAACCATAATGGGGTTAGTATTTATTACTGGACTTTACATGCTAATCTATTTTGTCTCACTGATTAAAGGCAATAATTGCCTCAATCATAAATATGCGATTTTCTTTTTGCCCGGCTCATAGAAAAAACTCTTAGTCGGGTTATAAGGGGTAAAATTAATTGTTTTACCCTCTTTGCAAACTGCTTGTAGTTGCCGCCAATACTCTGGCGTCATTAGATCCCCATGTAATTCTTTTAAGCAGTCTTTAAGATGCTTTTTGCCAACAATAAAATGTTCGAACTGCTCAGGAAAGACATCATTGGGAGCGACTGATAATGTGTCTAATGCATATGGGTCATCCGATTTAGGAATTTCTCTGAAGTTACGCTCATCCATGAAACAAATTTCATCATAGTCATAGAAAATGACTCTGCCATGCTTTGTGATCCCAAAGTTCTTATGCAACATGTCACCGGGAAAGATATTGGTCAAGGCTATTTGCTTGATGCATAGTCCCAACTCATCAATGGCATGACGTATTTTTTCTTCGTCAGTTTCATCGCGCAGGTAAAGATTTAACGGGGTCATCCGCCGTTCAATATATAGATGCTTGATAATTAATTTATTTTCACGGATCTCAATGCTTCCCGCACAGGTCTCTTTTAAGTAGGTAAGTAATTCATCATCAAATCGGTCAAGTGGAAATGTAAAATTGACATATTCATGGGTATCCGCCATCCGCCCGACACGATCAGAGGTTTTCACTAATCGATAGCGATCTTTGACATGTTCACGCGTGATTTTTTTACTTTCAGCGAATTCATCTTTAATCACTTTAAACACCACACCATAACTAGGTAGATGAAAAACGGTCATGACGAGACCTTTGATACCAGGAGCAAGTGCAAATAAGTCGTTTGTTGCCTCAACATGGTCTTTATAATTACGATAAAACTCAGTTTTACCATGTTTATAAAAACCTAATGCCATATATAGTTCAAATTGTTTTTTGTTAGGTAAGAGCTCTTGGAGAAAAGCCACAACTTCTGCCGGATATTGGGTATCTGCCATGAAATATGACCGTGCAAAGCCAAAAATGATACTTAAGTCTTTTCGATCAGTGAGTAGTGCATCGACAAAGATTTCATGAAAACGGTTGATACGTAAAGCAATGACAAAGGGGATGGTTTCATCAGGCATACAAATGCGTCCGATAAAGTAAGCAGCCTTACCTCGATAAAACACAGCTTTGAGCATCTCTACTGTATGGACACTGCCAAGTTGTGCTGGGGATAATATGTGACGTAAACCGTCATCTAAATGACCTAAATCACGAATTAGGTCAGCAAATGGCGTATTAAATCGGTACACCCTAAAGATCTCTTCAAACATATTAAGTACAGTGCCGCTGGTATCAAAGGCGTTCACGACTTTCAAGCGATCTTGGCCAGGTAAAAAACAGCGCGTTGAGGTGACATACATCATGGAGTCATCGATTTGTCCATGTTTAAAAATACGGCAAATGATCGAATTATAAAACGTTTCAGCGAGTTCAAACTGTGGATGGGTCGCCAACAGCTTAGTGTAGGCCTGTTTCATTTCAACCCATAGCTCAAGGGGTTCTTGTGAGGGCGTCATCACATCAAATAGTTCCGCTACCACATCTGAAACACTTTGATCATAGTCATTAATACGTTCACGGATAGACTGCTGGCATTCATTCCACAGGCGTTTTTCAAATCGCTCTTGAGCGCCTTTAGTGATCCTTGTATATCTGCGGTAATTTTTATCAAAACCCCCCATAATTAAATAAGCAATTTTTTTAGCGCGAACCATATCCTACCTCAATGCCTCATGTGTATATGAATAATGCGTGTTTTGAGCGATAAACATCAGCTAGACATTAGTCTATATAAATTTAACAAAATGAGTGTGATAGCGATTTAGCGGTTGACATTTAGACGTCTATACGGCAAATTACAACCATGAATATAAATATAAAAACCAACGACATGATTATTATTACCACCCTTGTCAGGGCGGACGTTGGTTAGTGCATGTTCACAAATCATCTGAAGCCCGCTAAAGTAGCGGGCTTTTTTGTTTTACCAGTATCAATTTTTCGAACTAGGAGTTCACATGAAAGTATTAAAGTTTGGTGGTTCATCGCTTGCCGATGCAGTGCGTTATCAAAACGTCGCAACGATTGTCGCAAGCATTCACCAAACCGATGGTGCTGCAGTTGTATTATCTGCGCCTAAAGGAGTCACTAATGCACTTTCATTACTCACAGAACAAGCCGAACAAGGTCAAGATTTTGGTGAATTACAAGCCAAGCTTTCGATGACCCTTAATAGTATTGCTGATGAACTTGCTGAGGCCATTGCAGGTTATGATGTCACTGCGGTAAAAGCGATGATTGAAAGCACGTTAAACTATTTAGATCAGCGTTTACGCGGTATTCAATTATTAGGCTGTGCGCCAGAAAATACGGCTGCCGAGCTCATGAGTCTAGGCGAATATGTCTCGGTGAATTTACTTAGTCATATTTTTAAAGCCCAAGGCGTGAAAAATACCATTATTGATCCGGTTGATTATGTCGTTGCCAACGGCCCTTTCTTGGATGCATTAGCTGATGTTGCCGAATCTAAAGCACGCTTTGTGGATGTTGATAACTCCGGTGCTACGTTATTAATTATGCCTGGATTTGTCGCGGTAAATTCTGACGGAGAAAAAGTGACCTTAGGGCGTAATGGTTCAGATTACTCAGCTGCTATTTTAGCTGCTTGTATCGATGCGTCAGTATGTGAAATTTGGACGGATGTGGATGGCGTGTATAACGCCGATCCGAACCAAGTCGAAGGCGCCGTCTTGATGGACAAGTTGACTTATGAAGAAGCAATGGAATTATCGTACTTTGGTGCCAAAGTGTTACACCCTAAAACGATTGGGCCAATCGCTCAGCATCATATTCCTTGTTTAATTAAAAATACCTTAAACCCTTCAGCACCCGGCACTCTTATCAGTTCTGAAAAGAGCGAAAAATGGACCAGTGTGAAAGGGATCTCCAACTTAGACGATGTGGCGATGTTCAACATTGCGGGCCCAGGAATGAAAGGTATGGTCGGTATGGCGACGCGTATTTTTGATTCGTTAGCCAATGCCGCCATTTCAATTACGCTGATTACCCAATCATCGTCTGAGTACAGTATTTCATTTTGTATTCAGGCCAAGGACCAGCAAAAAGCCCTTGATGTGCTTCATGATGAGTTTACCTTAGAATTACATAACAACCTACTTGAGCCGATCGATGTGCGTGAAGGTCTATCGATTGTGACACTAGTAGGGGATGGGATGAAACAATCGCACGGTACTGCAGCGAAATTTTTCCAAGCGCTTGCTCAAGCGCGTATTAATAACATTGCAATTGCCCAAGGCTCTTCAGAGCGTTCTATCTCAACAGTCATTGAAGCGGGTAAAGCGAAAAAAGCCATTAAAGTGGTACACCAGAACTTTTTCTCAGAGCTACAGTGCATCGATGTGTTTTTGATTGGATGTGGTACAGTAGGCGGCGAGTTATTACGTCAAATCCATAAACAGCAACCGGTGTTAGCTGAAAAATCGATCCGCTTAAGAGTATTTGGTATCGCCAACTCGCGTCAAATCTTGTTCAACGATAACGGTGTTGATTTATCAAATGATACCCAATGGCGTGATGATTTAGTGGCTCATGGGGTTGATTATGGTCTAGCTGAGTTACAAGCATTTGTGGTCAAAAATAGTTTAACTAACCCAGTGTTTGTCGATTGTACGAGTTCTCAGAGTGTGGCCAGTCAGTATGTCGATATCATTAACGCTGGTTTCCATATCGTAACACCAAATAAGAAAGCCAATACCGATACGGCTGAATACTACGCTCAAATTAAAGCAGCTGCACAAAACCATAAACGTCAGTACTTATATGAAACGACTGTGGGCGCAGGTTTACCGGTGATTGATAATTTACAAAAACTGGTGACGGCAGGTGATCAACTGCATACCTTTGAAGGGATCTTATCTGGTTCATTATCATACGTGTTTGGCAAATTAGAAGAGGGGTTAAGTCTTTCAGAAGCCACGCTTGTCGCTAAGAAAAATGGGTTTACCGAACCTGACCCACGTGATGATTTAAGTGGTATGGACGTAGCGCGTAAGTTATTGATTATGGCGCGTGAATCAGGCATTGAATGCGAATTATCAGACATTGAAATTGAGTCAGTATTACCACCAGGTTTTGATGATAGTGGTGATATAGAAACGTTTTTAGCTAACCTACCCAGTGCCGATGCACATTACGCACAGTTATCGGCGGATGCCAAAGCGAAAGGTGAAGTACTGCGTTATGTCGGCCAAATTAAAGATGGTCAATGCAAAGTGGCGATCCAGTCTTGCCCAGCAAGTCATCCGCTAGCAGCAGTGAAAGACGGTGAAAATGCCTTAGCAATCCATTCTGATTATTATAGCCCGATCCCTTATGTTATTCGCGGTTATGGTGCGGGTGCGACAGTAACTGCCGCAGGTGTATTTGCTGATATTTTAAGAACCATGGCATGGACGCAAGAACTATGAAATTAACTGCATTTGCGCCAGCCTCGATTGGTAATGTGAGTGTCGGCTTTGATGTCCTTGGCGCGGGCTTAGCGCCGGTGGATGGGACCTTGTTAGGTGATACGGTCTCGATTGAACCTGCAGAGAATTTTGCACTGACCGCATCAGGTCGTTTTGCCGATAGACTACCTGCTGGCATGGAAAACAATATCGTATTTGCTTGTCATGAATTTTTTAATTCTGCGTTAATGCTTAAAGGTATCGCGGTGAAGCCATGCAAAATGGCATTAAATAAAGCCCTACCTATTGGTAGTGGCCTAGGGTCAAGTGCTAGCTCGATTGTGGCAGCATTCTATGCATTGAACGCATTTTACGACTATCCTTTTGACAATAATGAATTGTTATACATGATGGGTGAGTGCGAAGGTGATATCAGTGGCTCTGTTCACTATGATAACGTGGCGCCAGCACTATTTGGTGGTATTACCCTGATGACGGGGCTAAAAGAGCCAATTTGTGAGCAAGTTCCGGTGTTTAAAGATTGGTATTGGGCGATGTGTTATTCGGGTATTAGTGTGTCGACCGCAGCGGCGCGTGAGATTTTACCTAAGCAGTTTGATATGGCTACGACACTCACTTTTGGACGCCAATTAGCCAACTTTATCCATGCTAGTCATACGCAAAATGAAGCATTGGCAGCGCAAGTGTTTTTTGATGTGTTAGCCGAAGAACACCGTCAAGTATTACTCCCGCATTTTGCACAAAGCCGTGAATTTGCAATGGCCAATGGTGCCATCGGTTTTGGGATTTCAGGCTCAGGCCCAACGGTGTTTGCAGCATGTAAGACGCAAGCTCAAGCACAAGTGATTGCTGATTATTTAGCAGCAGAATATATACAGAATGAAGATGGTTTTGCGCATGTTTGTCAAATAGACACGCAAGGCACTCGATTAGTTTAAGTACAAAGGAAATTAGATCCCATGCATTTGGTGAATTTGAAAGATAATACGCAGCAAGTTGGTTTTAAAGAAGCAGTTAAGACGGGTTTAGGACGACAACAAGGATTGTTCTTTGTTGAAGAGATAACACCGTTAGATAATATTGATGCGCTATTGGCAATGTCATTACCTGATCGCAGTAAAGTGATTTTGCAGCACTTAATCGGTGATGAATTTAGCCCAGAAGAATTAGGTCAGTTAATTGATAATGCCTTTACGTTTCCTGCGCCAGTAGCAAAAGTGGATGACAACTTGTATAGCCTAGAGTTATTTCATGGTCCGACGCTGGCGTTTAAAGACTTTGGCGGTCGCTTTATGGCTCAGTGTCTGACTGACATCTCACAAGGTGCACCCGTCACTATTTTAACTGCGACCTCTGGTGATACCGGTGCTGCCGTTGCACATGCTTTCCATGGCATTGATAACATCAATGTCGTGATATTGTTTCCACAAGGTAAAATCTCACCTCTCCAAGAAAAGTTATTCACTACATTAGGTGGGAATATTCATACTGTAGCAGTTGATGGTGATTTTGATGCGTGTCAGGCAATGGTGAAACATGCCTTTGATGATGAGCAAATGCGTAATGAACTGCATTTAAACTCTGCTAATTCAATCAATATCTCACGTTTGTTAGCGCAAGTATGCTACTACTTTGAAGCGTTTGCTCAATTAGATGATGACGCACGCAAAGAATTAGTGATTTCAGTCCCAAGTGGTAATTTTGGTAACTTAACAGCAGGGCTAATTGCTAAAGCACTGGGCTTACCGATCAAACGTTTCGTTGCTGCCACTAATTTAAATGATACGGTACCACGTTATTTAGAAGAAGGTGAGTGGTCACCTAAAGATACCATTGCGACCTTATCGAACGCGATGGATGTGAGTCGTCCAAACAACTGGCCACGTATTGAGGCAATGATTGAAAAGGGCATTATCGACAAAGATATCTTAACGGGTATGGCGATCGATGAAGACTGCACCCAAATGGCGATGAAACAATTACAAGCGTTAGGTTACACTAGTGAACCACATGCTGCTGTTGCATATCGTAGCTTATGTAAGTCATTAAAAGACGGTGAAACGGGGCTGTTTTTAGGTACCGCGCATCCGGCTAAATTCCGTGAGTCTGTGGAAAACATCTTAGGTCAGCCGTTGTCATTACCTCAAGCATTAGCTGATGTGGCAGGTAAACACTCCTATGCGGTTGAAAAGCCTGCAGATTACGCAGTAATAAAACAACATATGTTTGATTTATTGAAGTAGACTTAATTGTAGAACTGTCTTACTTATTGAGTGACTATGCAGACTTGGTCAGCGTTTTTAACAACACAGCAAGCTTCGCCTTACTATCAGGATATCCAAACCCAAGTAGCCGCGAAGCGTCTAGCAGGTGAGGTGGTGTATCCACCTCCAGAGTTAGAATTAAATGCACTTAGTCAGTGCCCGTTAGATACGGTGAAAGTGGTTATTCTCGGCCAAGATCCTTATCATGGCCCAGGGCAAGCCCATGGTTTGAGCTTCTCAGTGCCACCTGGCATCGCTATCCCACCTTCACTCCGTAATATTTATAAAGAACTCGATAACAGTCTGCCTGACTTTAACATACCTGAGCATGGGTGTTTGTTAGAATGGGCACAGCAGGGCGTGTTGTTACTTAATACCGTGCTGACAGTAACAGAATCCAAGGCGCATTCGCATGCGAAGTTGGGTTGGCAAACCTTCACCCACGCCGTCATCGCAGAGGTCGCTCGTACTCAACCGCATGTCATCTTTATGTTATGGGGATCGCATGCGCAAAAGTTCACGCATGATATATTGAACACCGATTGTCAGCACCACTTGATATTAAAAGCTCCCCATCCCTCGCCCCTATCAGCGCACCGCGGATTCTTGGGCTGTCAGCATTTTGTAATGGCCAATGAGTGGTTAGCGAAAAAAGGGCTAGCGGTAATTGATTGGCAGGTTTAATCGCCGGCCTTATTTAATATATCGAGTATTCGGGCATAAATAATTTGTGTCAGTAGAACGCGGTCATCGCCAGTGGTATTCGTGAATTGAATAACGACAGTATCCGTATCTTTATGATAACGAGCGATACTGGAGTACCCAAGGACCCAACCTGTGTGACCATAGTCATAGAGTGATGCATAAATATCAGCTTCCTCAGCGGTAAACAATGTTCCCTCATTAAGTGCGCGAATAAACACACCAACATCGCGTGCTGACGCAACATACCCTTGATCTAAATACTTTAGGTCATCATCGTAACCTACATAGTAGCCACTCATTAACTCATCCATATCCACGTCATGAATAGAAAAGAAGGTGTGCTTTAATGCTAATGGCTTAAGGATATTAGCTTGAATAAATTGTGTATAGTCATAGCCCAACACATTGTTCATGATCTGGGTGAGTAACAAATAGTTAGAGTTGGAATAAGCATAGTCGGTATCGGGCTTGAAATCGGCAGGTTTATCTAACATTAATGAGAAAACATCGATGTCATTTGACGCCCAATCAAACCCAGGTTGATCAGTAAAGTTAGGCACACCGCTGCGGTGCATGACTAACATTTTTATCGTAATTTGGTCTGCATATTCAATACGAGAGGCTAACTGAGGGAGGTAGTGAGCAACGCTTTGATTAGCATCGAGTTGATTTGTCGCAATGAGTTTGGTGATCGCAGCGGCTTCATATAACTTAGCAATGCTCGCAATTTTAAATAACGCCTGCCCATAAGCGGGTATCGCCGCAGCACGGTTATGCCAACCTCGCGCGACTGTTTGCCCTGGCTCATTTCCGGTTTGTGTATAGATGATAATGCCGTCTATACCATTTTCAGACGCTAATTGCGCTTCTGACTCGACACTCGAGGATAACGGCTTTAAGTAATACACACCATACTCCCAAGGGGCGAATATATAGATACTCGAGGTTGTTAAGGTTAACGCAAGGAGTATTTTAAGGATTGCTTTGTGCCATTTGCTCATGTGTCATATACATTATCAATTTATTCACGTCTATCATGACACATGTGCCTCATGGGTCAATTTAGATAATGTAACCTTGTGTGAATTGAGCATTGAATTAATCGCCTGGGTGAAAGGTAATATGAGATAGAGCTTCATCTTATGACAAGCTATAATCGAATTCCAAATGAGTTGTGTGAGCGATGCTTGTGTTTTTTGATGCGTTTTCATTGATGCCACTATGGGCATTATTAGCAGCAATCGCGGTGACGCTTGTTGCCGGGTTTGTGAAGGGGGCAATAGGCTTTGCGATGCCGTTGATTATGATTTCGGGATTGTCGCTGTTTTTAGATCCTGTGATTGCCATATCAGGCATTATTCTTCCAATTGTGTTATCTAATTTTTTGCAAGTGGCGCGCTTTGGCAAAGATGAGGCCATGATTGCCGTTAAAGAATATTGGCGCTATATTTTGATCGTCTGTTTGATGATCCTGATCGTGGCCCAATTTGTGATGGCCATTCCCACCCAAACATTTTACCTTATCTTAGGTATACCGGTTGTGGTGTTATCGGTGATCCAGTTACTGGGTGTAACCTTCCATATACCGACTCACCACAGGCGATTATCTGAGTGGGTTATTGGCACCTTTGCAGGCGCATTAGGTGGATTAACGGGGACATGGGGACCACCAACGGTTTTGTATTTAATTGCATTACAAACACCAAAAGCGAAGCAAATATTGGTACAAGGTGTTGTGTATGGACTTGGTTCAGTGAGTTTATTGGCAGGTCATCTCAAATCCGGAGTATTGACTTTAGAGACTGCTCCTTTTTCTGCATTGTTACTTATTCCTGCATTCTTGGGGATGCACATGGGATTTCGTTTTTCAGATCGGCTCGATCCTGCTTTGTTTAAACGTATTACTTTGATCGTGTTGATTTTAGCTGGGGCAAACTTAGTAAGGCGAGGAGTTATGGGCTAAGAAGTTCTGACAGCCAATGCCTAACTTAAACCACAAAAGATAGACGAAACCAAATGGAGCAGAAAATACATAGAAAAAAGGGTAGATACCTAAGTAACTACCCTTCGAAATTATCATTCCTCGTCGAAGAAGTCGTAATCATAATCGAGCGTATTGAGCTCTCTTTTTAAACGTTTTTCTTCATTGATGGCTTCTATTTCACGCCATTTATGCCTTCTATTTTTACGTTGCAATTTATTAGACTGATACTCGCTTTCCAACATGGTTAATTCTTCCATAAAAAATTCCGTATAAGAGTCGCTTCCATCGTCATCTTGTAGATCATTACTATCTTTGTATTTACTGTGTGCAAATGACATAAGCAGGTTACCTAAAAAAATAGACTACTTTTAAAAAAATTTAACTAGGTTGCATGATATTGCATCCACGTTAAAATCACACTTTGGTGATTTTTGGAGTATTTATTAATCATCATAAAATTACCAGATTATCTATAGAAAAAATGGTTATATAAACCTAATAATAAGTTTTAATTTCTTCTATGTTAAATCACACACAGGTAGTAATTAGAAGAATCAAATATGTTTGTTGTTCAGATAGTGAATAGCCGCTCTGTGATGCCTTGTGTGAATTAGTTTGCATGGTGGAATCGCAAAAAAAAGGGTAATGCCAACCGACATTACCCTTCTTATATCATCATTCAGATGACAATTATTTTAAGCTGTCTCTAAATTGATTAATGAGTGCTTGAGTTGAGCTGTCCATGGAAGCGTGCATGTCACCTGAATGAATCGCATCAAGGACTTGATTACCTAACACCTTACCTAATTCAACGCCCCACTGATCAAAGCTATTAACGCCCCATACAACACCTTGCACAAACACTTTATGTTCATATAAAGCGACCAAAGCACCTAATGTAAACGGGTCTAACTGTTCAAATGTAATCGTGTTAGACGGTTTATTACCCGGCATAACTTTGTGTGCTGCAAGTGTATCTTTCTCGGCGTCACTGAGCGCATCAGGCAGCTCTGCACGACATTCATCAAAGGTTTTACCTTGCATCAGTGCTTGGGTTTGACCAAAACAATTCGATGCGAGCATCGCATGATGGGTATCATCTTGGTTTGGCACTCGCAGTGGCATGATAAAGTCCGCAGGGATTATAGTATCGCCTTGATGGATCAACTGATGGAATGAATGCTGCCCATTGGTCCCTTCTGAACCAAAAATTATTGGGCCGGTCGCGTAGTCAACTGCACTACCGTCAGCTACGTTACGTTTTCCGTTAGATTCCATATCTAATTGTTGTACATAAGCTGGGAAGCCACGCAAATAATGATAATACGGTAATAACACATGACTTTGCGCATCTTGGAAATTACGATACCACACGCCTAGCATGCCTAAGATCATGGGTAGGTTTTGCTCAGCTGGTGCACTTTGGAAATGTTGGTCCATCGCGAAAGCCCCTTTTAATAAGGCTTCAAAATGCTCATAACCAATCGCTAGCGCAATCGGCATTCCGATGGCAGACCATAAAGAATAACGACCACCGACCCAATCATCCATTGGGAATACCAGTTCAGGGTTCATCCCAAACTCAACGGCAGCAGGCACATTCGATGAAATGGCTGCGAAATGCGTTGCAATCGCCTCTGCGGGAGCACCTGTGCCTAAGAACCAAGCTTTCGCTGTTAAGGTGTTTTGTTTTGTTTCTTGAGTACCAAATGACTTCGAAGACATCAAGACTAATGTCGTTTCAGGATCACGTTGCGCTAGGACATCTTGGATATGACAGCCATCCACATTGGCGACAAAGTGCACCTTTAACTTATTAGCATGATAAGGCAACAATGCCTCTGTCATGATTTTAGGCCCTAAAAATGACCCACCAATGCCAATACTGACGACATCCGTAATCGCTTTGCCGGTGTAACCTGTGTGTGTACCATTGTGTAATGACTCAGTAAATGCTTTGATTTTGGCTCGCGTCGCTTGAACCGCAGGCAGCACATTTTCGCCATCAACATAAATAGGTGCATCACCAAAATTACGTAGTGCAGTATGCAGCACGGCACGATTTTCGGTGTAATTAATCGGCTGACCAGCAAACATGTTCGCGCGAGCTTGAACGACATTCGCTGTGTCTGCTAATGCAAGTAATTGGTCAAAGATACCTTGGGTAATCGTATTTTTTGAAAAATCGATATTGATGCCACATGCACTTTGCGTAAATTGTGCGGCTCGATTCGGTTCGTTATTAAACCAATCGCGCATATGCTCATTTTTGTGTGCTGTAGCTAATGTTGCCAATGCCTGCCATGGCGCGCTGCTAGTGATACTCATAAAATTATAACTTTGCCTCTAATAACGCTTCTAATTTGATTTGGTCTTTGGTGAAGTTACGAATACCTTCAGCGAGCTTCTCAGTCGCCATTGCATCTTCATTCATATCCCAACGATATTCACTTTCAGTGAGTGCTGCAGGTGGAGTTTGAGTTGCTCCGTTATCCGTTAATTTAACAGTTAGCTCGCCTGTGGTATTGGCTAATTCTTCTAATAATGCTGGCGCGATAGTTAAACGATCACAACCTGCTAACTCGATGATTTCATCGGTGTTACGGAAACTTGCTCCCATAACAACCGTTTTATAGCCATTCGCTTTATAATATTCGTAAATTTTTGATACCGATTGCACACCTGGATCTTCAGCACCCGGGAAGCTATCTTTACCGGTAGCATTTTTATACCAATCTAAAATGCGGCCTACAAATGGTGAGATTAAGAAGACACCGGCTTCAGCACATGCACGTGCTTGGGCAAAAGAAAACAATAATGTCAGGTTACATTGAATACCTTGTTGTTCAAGTTGCTCAGCGGCTTTGATGCCTTCCCAAGTGGACGCAATTTTAATTAAAATACGGTCTTTACTGATCCCTTCATCTGCGTACATAGCGATAAGTTTTTGTGCTTTTGCCACAGTCGCTTCAGTATCAAAAGATAAACGCGCATCGACTTCGGTGGAAATACGTCCTGGAATAACACCCACGATTTCTTTACCAATTAATACTGCTAATTTATCTGATGCATCGGCCACTTGTTGTGCCGTATCCGCACTTTGGCTTTTAGCCCAAACAATCGCATCATCAAGGAGAGCTGCATATTGGGGAATATCTGCGGCTTTGAGTAATAATGATGGGTTAGTAGTAGCATCGACAGGTGCATATTTTTTGATAGCATCGACATCGCCAGTATCGGCGACTACAGTAGTCACTGCGCGTAATGCACTTAGTAAATCAGACATAATTTTCCTTGAATAGTAACAATGACTATAGGTTACCTTGCTGATGCTAAAATGGCTAGGATCTATTAAGGTTTTTTGGC